>OJNY01000381.1_pt1 | contig 34786 bp, 29 predicted proteins | sample 1597931 | NCBI WGS metagenome assembly OJNY01 (sample SAMN01915209, study PRJEB22387) | human gut metagenome | isolation source: stool | host: Homo sapiens | place: USA
AAAAAAGAAATTTACATGGGAAAATGATATGCTGTATAATAAAAAAGACTTCATAAAAATGAAGTCTTAATACACACACTGTGCAGCTGGATAAACCAGTGATTTGAGTAAACTTTTATTTGAACTCGCAGTGTAAATTCATAGGGATATATGAATTACATATATGATAATAACTGAAAGGGGAAAAAAAGTCAAATGAAAAAAGAAAAAAATTATTATCTGGGGTTAGACATCGGAACTGATTCAGTAGGATATGCTGTTACAGATGAGCAGTATAACCTGATTAAATTTCATGGGGAACCTGCCTGGGGGAGCATGATATTTGATGCAGGACAGCTAAAGGCAGACAGAAGAAGCTTTCGTTCTGCAAGAAGGCGGCTGGATCGCAGGCAACAGAGAGTGAAGCTTGTTCAGGATATTTTTGCAAAAGAGATTGCAAAGGTCGATGAAAGATTTTTTATAAGATTACAGGAAAGCTATAAATGGAGAGAAGATACACAGGATCAGTTTGTATTTTTTAATGATGCTGAGTATACAGATATTCAATATGGAGGAGAATATCCTACCATACATCATCTGATTACTGCACTAATGAACGACAAAGAGGCACATGATGTGCGTTTAGTGTATCTTGCTTGTGCATGGCTGGTAGCACATAGAGGGCACTTTCTCAGTAATGTGGATATGAAAAATATAGACCAGATCAAAGATATTAGAACTGCTTATAATGGATTTGTTCAGTTCTGTAATGACAGGGGATATCAGAACCCTTTCCCCAATATAGAACCGGACAAACTGGCCAAAGCTATGATAGATAAAAGTGGTGTCAATAAAAAAAGAAGTGCGTTAATAGAGGTTTTGCTTGATGGAAATAAACCATCAAAAGATATTACAGAGGAATTCCCTTATAATATCGATACGATTATCAGACTGCTTGCAGGGGGAACCTGTAAATTAAAGGATATATTTGGAAAAGATGAATATGATGAATTTGGGTCAATCACGCTCGGACAGGATGAGGATAAATACGCAGAACTGATGGGAAATATTGGTGCTGACTATGATCTGATATCTGCACTCCGCGGAATTTATGACTGGTCTGTTCTGGCAGATACATTGGGAGATGCGGTTTCTATTTCAGAGGCAAAGGTAGCTGTTTATAACAGGCATAAAGAGGATCTTGCCTTCCTGAAATATTTTATAAAGAAATACAGAAAAGAAAAGTATTACGAGGTTTTCCGCGCAATAAAACCAGATAATTATGTAGCATATTCCTATCACACAAAGGGATTGGATCAAAGGCAGCAGGCAGAATTAAAGGGGAAAGCGGATGTAGAGAGCTTTTCAAAGTATCTTTTGAAGCTGGTGAAAGATATTCAGCCAGATGAAATAGATCAGGAAAAATATGATGATATGCTTACACGGCTGGAACTGAGAGAATTTCTGCCCAAACAGAAAAATACAGATAACAGAGTTATTCCAAATCAGTTGTATTTGTATGAACTGATCAGAATATTAGATGACGCATCTGAGTATCTTCCTTTTTTATTGGAAAAAGAAGATGGAGTTTCTAATAAAGAAAAGCTCGTATCTATTTTCAGGTATAAGCTTCCTTATTTTGTGGGACCTTTAAATCAGCATTCTGATTTTTCATGGATAAATAGAAAAGAAGGTCCGATTCTGCCATGGAATTATAAAGAGCAGATTGATTTTGATGCAAGTGAAGAGGCTTTTATTAGCAGGATGACAAATAGCTGTACTTATCTTCCAGGAGAGAGTGTATTACCTAAAGATTCCCTGTGCTATCAGAAATTCATGGTATTAAATGAGATAAATAACCTGAAGATAAACGGAGTTAAAATTCCGGTTGAGGTAAAGAAAGCTTTATATCATGAGTTGTTTGAAAAGAAGAAAAAGGTGCGTAGAAAAGATATTACTGAGTTTTTGATCAGCAATAATATGGTGGAAAAAGGACAAGAGGAAACAGTCAGTGGCATTGATCAGGAAATTAAGTCAAATCTCTCCTCTTACTGCTCTTTCCGCAGATTGCTGGAAAATCAGATATTATCGGAAGAAGATGTAGAACGAATAATAGAAAGAGCGTCTTATGCAGAAGATAAAACGCGGGTAGCCAAATGGCTTGTTAAGAATTATCCATCTCTGTCAGAAGAGGATAGAAAATATATTGTCAGTATTAAAATAAAAGATTTTGGGCGGCTTTCCCGCGCCTTCTTAACGGAACTGGAAGGTGTAGATCCTGAAACGGGAGAGGTAACATCGATCTTACAGATGATGTGGGAAACCAACCATAACCTGATGGAATTATTATCTCAGGAGTTTTCTTTCTCGGAAGAGGTACAGAGGCGGAGAGAAGAATATTATGGTACAGCGAAGAAAACACTGGAAGAACGACTGGATGATATGTATGTTTCTAACGCGGTAAGACGTCCTATTTACCGGACTTTAGATATTGCAAAGGATATCAACAAGGCATTTGGAGCACCGAAGAAAATATTCATTGAAATGACAAGAGATGCAGATCCGGATAAAAAAGGAAAGAGAACTTCGACACGCCGGCAGCAGATAGAAGCTAACTATGCAAAATGCAGAGAGGAAGATGTCAGGGATTTAAAGAAAGAATTGGAGAAGCTTGGAGAACGCGTGGATAACAAATTGCAGGGAGATCGCTTATATCTGTATTTTATGCAATTTGGCAGATGTGCTTATAGTGGGGAAGCAATTGATCTGGAAAAGTTGATGGCTGGTTCTAAAGAATATGATGTGGATCATATTTATCCGCAGGCTTATGTGAAAGATGACAGCATTATTAATAACAAAGTATTAGTCTTGTCTAAATTAAACGGAGCGAAAAAGGATATATATCCAATCAATAGTTCCATACGACATCAGATGAAGCCGATATGGGATCATTGGGAAAAGATAGGGGCTATCAGTGAAGAAAAGTACAAGCGCCTGATCAGATCCACAGAATTCTCAGAGGAAGAGAAATATGGCTTTATCAATAGACAGTTGACAGAAACGTCACAGTCTACAAAGGCTGTGGCAGAGTTATTGAAAGAAAAATTTCCGGATGCGGAAATTGTATACACCAAAGCGCGATTAACTTCAGAATTCAGAAAGGAATTTGAACTGCCTAAATCAAGAACTTACAATGATCTGCATCATGCGGTGGATGCTTACCTGAATATTGTAACAGGTAATGTATATCATATGAAATTTTCGAAGCAGTGGTTTAAAGTACAATCAAATTATAGTATTAAAACAAAGACATTGTTTACCCATCCTGTAACTTGCGGAAATAGTATGATCTGGGACGGACAGAATATGCTGGATAAAGTAATTTGTATTGCCCGGAAAAATAATGCACATTTTACGAAATATGCATTTTTCAAAAAGGGCGGGCTGTTTAAGCAGTTGCCAGTGAAAAAGGCAGAAGGGCTTGTTCCACTGAAGAAAGGAATGCCAACTGAAAAATATGGTGGATATAATAGTGTAAATATTATGTTTTTTATTCCTACATATTACAAGACAGAAAAAAAAGAAGATATTATCATTATGCCTGTTGATATAATGCAAGGAAAAAAGTTCTTAGAGGATGAATCCTATGCAAAGAACTATGCATTAGATAGAATATATTCAATTCTAGGGAAACGTGTAGAAACAGTTTCATTCCCGTTGGGAATGCGACCGTGGAAAATTAATACAGTATTATCTTTGGATGGATTTAGGGTTTGTATAACAGGAAATGCTAGTAAGGGAACAAGACTAATCGCACAACCTATTGTGCAATTCTCAAGTCCCTCATTTTGGAAATATTACATAAGGAAACTAGAACGATTTACTGAAAAGATAAAGGCAAATTCAAATTATATTTATGATCAAGACTATGATATTGTCAATAGTGATAAAAATTTGGAATTATATGATCTGTATATTGATAAATTAGAAAATTCAATTTATAAAAAAAGAATTAATTCACCCTTACAGAACTTGACAACTGGTAGAGATAAGTTTGTTGCTCTTGATATTAAAGTACAATGTCAAGTCTTATTAAATATTCATTCCGTATTTGGACGTATGACTGTGGGGTGCGATCTGACTTTGATAGGTGGAAGTAAAAATAGTGCGGCAACAAAGGTTCTTAATTCCTCAGTTTCAAATTGGAAAAAGAATTATAAAGATGTTCGGATCATTGATCAGTCTGCCTCCGGCTTGTGGGAAAAGCAGTCCCAGAATCTGCTTGAACTGGTATGAGTTGGCGTATTGTAGTGATCGAAAATCAGGCAAAATTGGATTATAAAATGGGATATCTGGTAGTCCGAAGTCTGGAAACAAAACGAATTCTGATAGATGAGATTGCTGTATTAATGCTTGCCAATCCAGCAGTCTCATTTACCGGATTTTTGATAGAGGCATTAACGGAAAAAAAGGTGAAGGTTATTTTTTGTGATACAAAACGTAATCCGGTTGCAGAACTGATGCCTCATCATGGCTGCCATGACAGTTCCGCAAAGATTCGGACGCAGGTTGAATGGAATCAGATGACAAAGGATATGGTCTGGCGGGATATTGTCAGTGAAAAAATCAGAAAACAGGCTGAATTTTTACTCGAGCAGGGTAAAATAGAGCAGGCTGAATTGTTGAACTCTTATGTTGAGCAGGTAGAAATAGCAGATGCGACTAACCGGGAGGGGCATGCAGCAAAGGTATATTTTAATGCGCTATTTGGAATGGATTTTACAAGAAGCGCAGATATACCTGTGAATGCAGCACTAAATTATGGATATAGTATTATATTGTCAGCTTTTAACCGGGAAGTCAGTGCTAATGGATATCTGACGCAGCTTGGTATTTTTCATGGAAATATGTTTAACCATTTTAATCTGGCGTGCGATCTGATGGAGCCTTTTCGCGTGATTGTGGATCGAAAAGTATCACAAATGAAACCAACGCAGTTTGAAAAAGCGGAAAAACTGGAACTGCTTTCTTTGCCGGACCAAAAGATGATGATAGATGGACAAAACCAGTTTTTAATGAATGCAATTAAAATATATACCAAAAGCGTATTTGATGCGATTAATGATAATGACTGCGGAGAAATTAAATTTTATAGTTTTTGCGAAGGATAAAGAATGAGTGGATTTCGATTTATGAGGATGTTTGTATTTTTTGATTTGCCGACGCTGACATTAGAAGACAGAAGAAATTATCGTATTTTTAGGAAAGCATTGATCAAGAATGGATTTATCATGCTACAGGAATCCGTATACTGTAAAATGATGACAAGTCCTTCCATGGAAAATACCTGCAGAAAAGTAATTCACGATAATAAACCTCCCAAGGGAATTGTACAGACACTCATTATTACAGAAAAACAATTCGTAAAAATGGATTATGTAGTAGGTGCATATAGTGGTGACATCATTGATTCTGAAGAAAGGTTGATTGTATTATGAAACTGGTGCTTCCATATGTTAATCAGGTCTTTTCATGCGATGAAGAAAATGTCTGGACTGTTGTAATTGAGAATCAGAACTGCTTATATAAGATACTTACCGATATAGAAAGTCAGATGTCAGGAAATGAGGGAAAGACGATACTTTCAGAAAATGAAAAGGTAGTGCGAGTAGATAAGAGAATGGAGCTTCTTACACAGTTTATACCATTTGATATGAATCAAAAGGCAATTTTGAATAAGATAATAGCTGAAATGCAAAAGAATGCATTACAGGACGAGTACTATATTAGAGTAAATGAGCTGCTTGCTAATTGGACGGCATTTTGTATGGATCTGACGTGGGATCTGCCTGGAGATATCGAATTTAAAAAGATTAATATTGAATCGTTAGTAAAAGCTGCAGGCATAGAAATAGAAAATGAATATGAATGTTTGGGAGAAAAACTAATAGACTATTTTGAATTGGTTGAGGCTTATGAATGCAAAAAACTCTTTGTTTTGTTAAATGTGCGGAGTTTTATGATTGATACTGAAATGGAAAACTTCTTAAAGGAAGTGATCGCAAGAGATTATCAGGTTTTGTTACTTGAGAACAAAGAGTATCCTATATTAAAAGGAGAAAGACGATACATAATAGATGCAGGTTTATGTGAAATATGTTAATATACTAAATAGCAGGTTCCTTATGGATTTCGCTAACAGTACGCAGACTGTATTCTCAGATAATTTGAGGTTTGAGAGCAGTGTAAATTCATAGGGATATCAAACGGATTGCATTTTCACTGGTAGCAGACAATTGTTTGAGAGCAGTGTAAATTCATAGGGATATCAAACTTATAGATGATGGCACAAAGGAGACATTAGTTTGAGAGCAGTGTAAATTCATAGGGATATCAAACTGCATATGGGATTTGATGAGTGCACTATTAGTTTGAGAGCAGTGTAAATTCATAGGGATATCAAACATGCGTTTCCAATTGCATTATGGAACTCGGGTTTGAGAGCAGTGTAAATTCATAGGGATATCAAACTTGCAAGCCGGGTGATATCCTGTACGTTCGTTTGAGAGCAGTGTAAATTCATAGGGATATCAAACAAATCCAAATTCGGTGCAACGCATTGTAGGGTTTGAGAGCAGTGTAAATTCATAGGGATATCAAACCCGTTGACTTCGACGAGGATGTTGTAGATTGTTTGAGAGCAGTGTAAATTCATAGGGATATCAAACATTTGCAATCACTGCACCTACCGTCGCAATGTTTGAGAGCAGTGTAAATTCATAGGGATATCAAACATATAAAGGTATCTTTTCAGCAATAGTTACGTTTGAGAGCAGTGTAAATTCATAGGGATATCAAACAACATTGACGAGGGCCTCAGCAAGCGACTGGTTTGAGAGCAGTGTAAATTCATAGGGATATCAAACTGCCAAGATTCGCAAAATGACCAATAGCAAGTTTGAGAGCAGTGTAAATTCATAGGGATATCAAACGACGCTACTATTAACGTGACACTTGCCGCCGTTTGAGAGCAGTGTAAATTCATAGGGATATCAAACAGCAACCATTGCTGTAAAGATACCATTATAGTTTGAGAGCAGTGTAAATTCATAGGGATATCAAACGACATCAAGTGATCCGTCAGTGGCACAGGTGTTTGAGAGCAGTGTAAATTCATAGGGATATCAAACGACGAATGGACTGTATCTGCCGTTTGTACCGTTTGAGAGCAGTGTAAATTCATAGGGATATCAAACGATGTCAAGGGGCGTGAGTTTCATTCCTAAGTTTGAGAGCAGTGTAAATTCATAGGGATATCAAACTAAAAAAATTTGCACCTATGCGTGAAATAGGTTTGAGAGCAGTGTAAATTCATAGGGATATCAAACATGCTAACCTGGGATTATCCGGTAGCAACGGTTTGAGAGCAGTGTAAATTCATAGGGATATCGAACAAAATTTTTGCAATGGCGACCGCGAACCAGGTTTGAGAGCAGTGTAAATTCATAGGGATATCAAACAGAGGTAAGAAAAATGAAAGTAGGAGAAGTGTTTGAGAGCAGTGTAAATTCATAGGGATGGAGACTTTACAAACATACCTCTATATCTGGCTAGAAAAACCAAAGATTTGTTATAAAAACATCAATATAATCTATATTACAGGAACAAAACCATTGACACCACAGAAATTTTTTGAACAGCTGACAAAACTGAATATAGAATTTTCCGGGCAGCAGCTTACAGCAGTACAGGCAGTACAAGGTCCTGTACTGCTTTTAGCAGTGCCGGGAAGCGGCAAAACAACGGTGCTTGTGTCGCGACTGGGCTATATGATACATTGCTGCAATATACCGCCGGAAAAGATATTGACACTAACCTATACAGTTGCGGCGACAAAGGATATGACAAGGCGGTATGCCTCTTTCTTTGGGGAAGATGCAGCCACAGAGGTGGAGTTTCGGACGATCAATGGAATCTGTGCAAAGATCATCGCCTATTATGGCAGGCTGATCGGGAAAACACCCTTTTCACTTCTGACGGATGAAAAGCTGCTGACAGGGATCCTGTCACAGATCTATCAGAAGGAAACAGAGGATTACCCGACAGAGAGCGATCTGAAGGCTGTTCGGCAGCTGATCACCTATATCAAAAACAGTATGCTGACAGAGGAAGAGATACAGGAGCTTGAAAAAGAGGCAGACGGGATACCGATTGTAGCGATTTATAAGTCGTATTGCAAAGTTATGCGCGAAAACCGGTATATGGACTATGATGATCAGATGTTATATGCTTATACGATGCTGCAAAAATCGCCGCAGGTGCTTTTCTATTTTCAGCAGATGTATTCGTATATTTGTGTGGATGAAGCGCAGGATACATCCAAAATCCAGCATAAGATCATAGCTTTGTTAGCATCAGCTAATGACAACCTGTTTATGGTAGGGGATGAGGATCAGAGTATTTATGGCTTCCGCGCAGCATTTCCGGAGGCTCTTTTGCATTTTGAAAAGGATCATCCCGGTGCAAGAGTGCTTCTGATGGAGGACAATTTCCGGTCAAATGCCTGTATTGTAAGAGCAGCAGATGCTTTTATTCAGAAAAATATGCTGCGTCATAAAAAGAGTATGCGCCCGGTAAAGGTCAATGGAAGCGAAATCCGTGTGATAGAGATGAAGTCGCGAAGTGCACAGTACATCTATCTGAAAAAGGTGGCAGAAAATTGTGACAGCAGGCATACAACAGCTGTGCTTTACAGGGATAATGAAAGCATTATTCCGCTTGTGGATCTGCTCGAATATGAAAATATCCCTTATCGGATCAGAAATGCAGAGGTCAGCTTCTTTACCCACAGGATCGTGAATGATATACGTGCGATTATCAGATTCGCATACAATCCGTTTGATACGGAAAGCTTTTTGCAAATTTATTATAAGATCAATCTGTATCTGAAAAAGCAGGATGCGGTGCGGATCGCAAAGATCAGCGGGGAAAGGGACATGCCTGTATTGGATGTTGCAGTTAATTATGGCTTACAGCCCAGGACGGTAGCAAATCTGAAGGCGATGCGTTCTCATCTGAATAATATGAAGCGTGATACAGGCAGCAGAATGATAAATCGTATTGTGCAGTACATGGGATACAGTGAGTATCTGGACAGAGCAGGTCTTGATGACAGTAAGATCTACATTCTGAATCGTATTGCTGCCGGGGCAGAATCACCTCAGGCATTTCTGGAACGATTGAGTTATCTGCAGGACACGATAAAGAACAGAGAAAATGATAAAAGCTGTCCCTTTATTTTGTCTACCATACATTCCAGCAAAGGTCTGGAATATGATGTGGTTTATCTGATGGATGTTATAGATGGTATTTTTCCGGATACTGTACCGGAGCATATACAGCGTCTGAAAGGAAAAGAACTGGAAGAATACGAGGAAGAACGCCGTATTTTTTATGTCGGTGTGACACGTGCAAAAGAAGAACTGAATATTTTTTCGGCGGGAAAATCGCTTTTTATCCGGCAGCTGATTGGAGAGCAGGGCAGCATTAAAAATACACCAGAATATCTGAATTATGTAAACCAATTCGAGGAAGGCATAGAGGTGATACATAAAAGTTTTGGTGCGGGTATCGTTTCTGTACTTGGGAAGGATACGATCACCATATGGTTTGGGGAGCTGGAGCAGGAGAAAATCCTCAGTCTGCCGGTATTGTACCGGAGCCGGTTATTGCAATTGCAGGAATAGGAGATATAAGCATTTCATATGCAGAAAAATGAAGAGAACAGTATAGTAAGTCTGCTTGCCTTATTCCGCAGTTTGTGCTACACTAGCCACAGTTTCATAGATAAACAAATGGTGCCTGCGCATCGCGGGCTGCCTAGTCTGGCAGATATGGATCAGGGCAGCGGGAAAAAGTGCGGATGCAAGGGTTAAAAGGGAAACAGGTGTGATTCCTGTACGATCTCGTCACTGTGATAAAGGAGCATGGCTTTGCAATATGCCACTGGCTAAGCTGGGAAGGTAAAAGGCATGTGATGATCTTTCAGCCAGGAAACCTGCCAGTTGTTTGGTACAGGGAAGTTCCCGGATCACGAGGCATTGGTCGTACTGCAAAGGCAGGCTGTTTGTTTTTACAGATGGCTTCTTTTGAGGGCATGTAAGAATCCGGTTATACCGGATTTTTTTGCGTAATAGGAAAACAAGCATAATGTATCGAATTCATCCCGGCCGCATCCATGAGACATACCATATTTTTAAGGAGGACGTTATGAAAAAGAAAATCGTAACAGTATTACTTGCCACAGTACTGACTATGGCAATGGTAACAGGTTGTGGTTCTAAAGCAGCATCTGATACAGCAGATACAACAGAAGCCACAGACGAGGCAGACAGCACAGAGGATGCAACAGATGCCACAGACGCAGAGGCAACAGATGCAGAAGATGATCAGGCAAAGGCAGATGAAGTTGCTGCCCTGATCGATGCGATCTATGTACAGGAAAGAACAGATGAAACAGATGCACAGTGTAAAGCAGCGAAAGAAGCATGGGATGCACTGACAGATGCACAGAAAGAGCTTGTAAGCGGCGAAAATGCAGATCCTGATTATTTCGGACGTGACACAGGAGATGCTTCCAAGGATGATCCGTTAAATGCGGATGGCATTGGCGCAAACGAGCTGTTAGTAGTCAGCTTCGGTACATCATTCAATGACAGCCGTGTAAACGATATCAAGAGCATTGAAGATGCATTAGCAGAAGCTAATCCTGATTGGTCCGTCAGAAGAGCATTTACAGCACAGATCATCATCAATCATATTCAGGCAAGAGATGGCGAAGTAATCGACAATATGGATCAGGCACTGCAGCGTGCAGTTGACAACGGTGTTGTAAATCTGGTTGTACAGCCAACACATCTGATGCATGGTGCAGAGTATGATGAACTGGTAGAAGCAGTTGAAAAGTATCAGGATCAGTTCGGCTCCGTTACAGTAGCTGAGCCGCTGCTCGGTGAGGTTGGAGCAGATGCTTCCGTTGTAAACGAGGACAAGAAGGCAGTTGCAGAAGCGATCACAGCAGAAGCAGTTCAGACTGCAGGTTTTGATTCCTTGGATGCAGCAAAAGAAGATGGTACAGCATTTGTATTCATGGGACATGGTACTTCTCATACAGCAAAAGTAAGCTACAGCCAGATGGCTTCACAGATGGCAGAGCTTGGCTATGACAATGTATTCATCGGAACCGTAGAAGGCGAGCCTGAGGAGACGGCATGTGAAAATGTCATTGCAGCAGTAAAAGATGCGGGCTATAAGAAAGTTGTCCTTCGTCCACTTATGGTTGTAGCAGGTGATCATGCCAATAATGATATGGCAGGCGATGACGATGATTCTTGGAAGAGCCAGTTTGAAGCAAGCGGTGCATTTGATTCTATCGATTGCCAGATCGCGGGGCTTGGAGAGATCGCTGATGTACAGAAGATTTATGTAAACCACACGGCAGATGCAATCGCAAATGCTGTTCTTGCAGATACACCTGCAGAAGACGAAAATAAAACGAGTGATGCGCAGTCAGCAGCTTTAGCAGATGGCACTTATACAGCAGCTTTCAATACAGACAGCAGCATGTTTCATGTGAATGAGGCAAATGACGGACAGGGCACTTTAACGGTAAAAGACGGCAAGATGACAATTCATATCAGCCTGGCTTCTAAAAATATCGTAAATCTGTTTGTCGGAACAGCAGAGGATGCGCAGAAAGATGGTGCGGCGCTTTTAGAGCCGACAACAGACACTGTCAAGTATGCGGATGGTACAGAGGAAGAAGTATATGGCTTTGATGTACCGGTAGAAGCACTGGATCAGGAATTTGATCTTGCGATCTTAGGGACAAAAGGCAAATGGTATGACCACAAGGTAAGTGTGGCAGATGCCAAAGCGGCGGAAGAATAAGAAAAAAGCAGTGTAGAAAGAAGGAGCGGTTATGGAGCAGAAAAATCGTAAAAACAGAAATAAAACAGGAATAGGGCTGCTTTGTATCATGCTCCTTTTGGTTATTCTGACAGGCTGTGGTGCTTCTGATACAAAAGAAGCACTGAAAGACGGAAGTTATACAGTTTATGTAAAGCTTTTGGGCGGAACGGGCAAGGCATCTGTAGCCTCGCCCGCTTCTGTTTCTGTAGAAGATGGACAGGCGTATGCGCAAATCGTATTTAGCAGTAAGCATTATGATTATATGCTGGTAGACGGTGTAAAGTATATGGATGAGTCTGTAGAGGATGAGGAAGAAAACTCCACATTTACAATCCCGATCGACGGTCTGGATTGTGAGTTGGATATAGTTGCGGATACGACAGCAATGAGTGTTCCGCATGAAATAGAGTATCATCTGATTTTCAGACAGGATGAAGAGGAACTTGCCGGGGCAGAGAAAGAATATGAAGCAGGGCAGGAGCCGGATGACAGGGAAGCGTCGGCAGACCGGAAAGAAACAACAAAAGAAGCCGACGGCGGAATCGATTTTACAACATTGAAAAAAACAGGCGGCGTATCACTTTTGTATGCGACGCAGTTTCAGATAGAGGAATATGGCGTTTATAAAATGATCACGATCGGAGACGAGCGTTTTTTGCTTGTTCCGGACGGAGAAGAAGCGGTGGCTAACCTGCCGGCAGATGTGACAATGCTCAGACAACCGAAAAAGGCATATGTGGTTTCCACTTCCGTTATGGATCTTTTACAGGCAGTAGATGCACTGGATGATGTCCGGCTGTCCGGTACAAAGCAGGAGGACTGGTATATTCAAGCGGCAAAAGATGCAATGGCAGATGGAGATATGTTATATGCGGGCAAGTATAATCAGCCCGATTACGAGAAGATCATCAGTGAAAACTGCGATGTTGCCATTGAGAACACAATGATCCTGCATAATCCGGAGGTAAAAGAAAAGCTGGAAGCACTTGGAATTCCTGTTCTGGTGGAGCGTTCCAGTTATGAAACACACCCGCTCGGAAGACTTGAATGGATCAGATTGTATGGTGTATTATTCGGAAAAGAAGAGCAGGCAGATGCCTTTTATCAGGAGCAGGTTGCCAAGGTGGAACCGATCATGAAAAAGGATGCAACGGATCAGACGATGGCATTTTTCTATGTAACCTCCAACGGTTCGGTAAACGTCAGAAAGCCGGGAGATTACATTGCCAAAATGATACAGCTTGCTGGCGGCAGTTATTTACCGCAGGCTGTTAAAGAAGATGATGAAAATGCGCTCTCCACCATGAATATGCAGATGGAAGATTTTTATGCGCAGGCAAAGGATGCGGATATCCTGATCTATAACAGTACGATCGAAGGAGAGCTTGACAGTGTGGATACCTTGCTTGCAAAGAGCCCACTGTTTGCTGATTTCAAGGCGGTAAAAGAGGGAAAGGTATATTGCACAACAGCTGACTTTTTTCAGGAGACAACCGGAATTGCATCTTTTATCGAGGATCTGCATGCGGTAATGACAGGAGATACTTCGCATGAACTGAAGTATCTGAAAGAGGTAAAATGAAAGCAGGAAGAAAACGTTACATTTTGTCCTTTTTATTGATCTTTATCCTGCTGGGTCTTGTGATCTGGTGGAATATCTGCAGTGGCAGTATTTCACTGACCGGAGAACAGATCAGACAGATCCTGTTGGGAGATCAGGAAAATGGGACAGCATATAACATCATATGGGAGATCAGATTGCCGAGAATACTGGCAGCGCTGCTTTTAGGAGGGGCACTTTCCGTGTCCGGCTTTTTGCTGCAGACCTTTTTCGGAAATCCGATCGCAGGTCCTTATGTGCTGGGTATTTCGTCCGGCGCAAAGTTAGTTGTGGCGATCACAATGATCGCTTTCCTCGGAAAAGGGATCACACTTTCTTCCTGGGGCATGGTAGCAGCTGCTTTTCTTGGTTCTTTGCTGGCAATGGGCTTTGTATTGCTTGTTTCCGTACGTGTGCATGATATGTCCATGCTGGTTGTCTGCGGTATAATGATCGGTTACATCTGTTCGGCGATCACTGATTTTTGTGTAACGTTTGCGGATGATTCCAACATTGTCAACCTGCATAACTGGTCACTGGGCAGCTTTTCCGGTATGACATGGCAGTCTGTCCGGCTGATGGCGGTGCTGGTACTGCTTGGTGTATGTGTGTCCTTTCTTCTGGCAAAGCCGATCAGTGCTTATCAGATGGGAGAGGCGTATGCCCGGAATATGGGCGTCAGGATCGGACTTTTGCGTGTTCTCTTGATCCTGTTATCAAGCATTTTGTCAGCCTGTGTGACAGCATTTGCAGGTCCGATCTCTTTTGTCGGGATCGCTGTTCCGCATCTGGTCAAAACACTGACTAAAACGGCAAGGCCGCTTCTCCTGATACCGGGCTGTTTTCTGGGAGGCGCGGTCATCACATTGTTCTGTGATGGGATTGCCAGAACAGTATTTGCACCGACCGAGATCAGTATCAGCTCTGTAACGGCAGTATTGCTTGTACCGGTTGTCCTTGTGATGATGCTGAAAAAGAGGAGGGGAAGCTTATGAGTGGGTTACAGACAGACAACCTGACTGTCGGCTACGGAAGTCCTCTTGTAAAAGAGATCAGTCTGTGTGTCAGACCGGGCAGGGTGCTGACCTTGATCGGACCGAACGGATGCGGTAAATCTACCATTTTAAAGAGTGTCACCAGACAACTGAAAATAATGGGCGGCAGTATTTTTCTGGGCGGACAGGCAATGGAAACGATGAAAGAGGCGGAGATTGCCAAGAAACTGGCAATGGTCATGACGGAGCATATCAGACCGGAACTGATGACCTGTCGTGATATTGTTGCAACAGGCCGCTATCCTTATACCGGAAGGCTTGGTATTTTAACGGAGGCAGACTGGCAGAAGGTAGAGGAAGCCATTGCATTTGTGCATGCTGAAGATGTGGCAGCGCAGGATTTTAATAAAGTCAGCGATGGACAACGACAGCGTATTATGTTAGCGCGGGCGATCTGTCAGGAAACAGAGATTTTGGTGCTGGATGAGCCGACTTCTTATCTGGATATCCGCTATAAGCTCGATATTTTGTCGGGGATACGGCGGCTGGCAAGGGAGAAAAACGTGGCAGTCATCATGTCACTGCATGAGCTGGATCTGGCACAGCAGGTTTCGGATCTGATCGCGTGTGTGGAGGATGGCGGTATTGTGATCGATACACCGGAGAAGATTTTCAGCGGTAACAGAGTACAGAAGCTGTATGGCGTGGCAGATGCGGCATTTGATCCGCTGCTGGGCGTTCCCTGTATGCTGGATGCAGAAGACAGAAAACTGACAGATCCGGGAAAAGATCCAAAAGGCGGTAGTGCCCCGGAGGTATTTGTGATCAGTGGCGGCGGTGCGGGTATTTCCGTTTACAGAAGATTGCAGCGGGAAGGCATTTCATTTGCCGCAGGTATTTTATCGGAAAATGATGTGGAATACAGAATCGCAGAAGCACTTGCTGTCAAAGTCATAACACAAAGAGCCTTTTATCCGATCGGTGAGCAGCAGTTTATAGAGGCGAAAAAATGGATTGATGCGTGTGCAGGCTGTATTTGTCTGCTGGATATATTCGGACCTTTGAATGAAGCTTGTAAGAGTTTGAAAACGTATGCGGAGCAGTGCGGGAAGCTCAGACAGGTGGAAGAAGTATTGATAGAAGGCTGAAACTGTATTTACAGGAAGCGGAAAACAGGGATGCTGAGACAGAGAAGATGGAGTTAACATAATATGCCAAAAGTTATCATGGTGCAGGGAACAATGTCAAGCGCCGGAAAAAGTCTTGTGGTGGCAGGGCTTTGCAGGATCTTTAAACAGGACGGTTACCGCGTGGCACCTTTCAAATCACAGAATATGGCACTCAATTCTTTTATCACAAAGAATGGCGCGGAAATGGGACGGGCGCAGGTCATGCAGGCAGAGGCGGCGGGAATAGAGCCGGATGTCTGTATGAATCCGATCCTGTTAAAGCCGACCAATGACAGCGGCAGTCAGGTGATCGTAAACGGTCAGGTGCTTGGTAATATGGCGGCGAAGGACTATTTTACCTATAAGTCCAAGCTGCTTCCAGCGATCCGGGAAGCATTTCGGAAGCTTTCTGAAAAGGCAGATATCATTGTGATCGAGGGCGCAGGTTCTCCGGCAGAGATCAATCTGCGGGAAAACGATATTGTGAACATGGGAATGGCAGAGCTTGTTGATGCGCCGGTGCTTCTGGTCGGGGATATCGACAGAGGCGGCGTGTTTGCACAGCTTCTGGGAACATTGATGCTCTTGACGGATGCAGAAAGAGAGCGCGTAAAAGGGCTTATCATCAATAAATTCCGTGGAGATAAAACCATTCTGGATCCGGGGATCATAATGCTGGAGGAGAGAGGGCGGATTCCGGTGTGCGGTGTCCTGCCGTACATGAAGCTTTCGTTGGATGATGAGGACAGCCTGACAACCCGTTTTACCCGGAAAGGAAATGGCGCAGTAACGATCGCAGTTGTCCGCCTGCCAAGGATCTCCAATATTTCCGATTTTACGGTTTTTGAACAGATAGATGATGTGAATTTGATTTATGTAAACCGACCAAAAGAACTGGAACAGGCAGATATGGTCATTCTGCCGGGCAGTAAAAATACGATCGGGGATCTGAAATGGCTGAGAGAGAGTGGTATGGAGGCTGCGATCAAGCGGTTTGCAATAGATAATCCGGTGTTCGGTATTTGTGGTGGATATCAGATGCTTGGCATGCAGATTGATGACCCGGAGCAGACGGAAGAAGGCGGAAGTATCCGTGGGATGGAATTGCTGCCAATCCGAACGGTATTGAAGCTGCAGAAGCAGACAAGGCAGGTAACAGGTACATTTGATAAGGTAGCGGGTACTTTCTCCTGTTTATCAGGGCAGAGCATCAGAGGCTATGAGATCCATATGGGAGAGACTTCTTATTGCGGGAATGCAGATGTACAGATCACAGATATGCAGGAATGGGAAATACGGAAGCTGCATGTGGAAAACAGTGAGGCGTGCAGTAAGCAGGAAGTAATAAACCGGGCTTCAGGTTTGCTGCGGCTTACGGCAGATATGCATACAGATCGATCCGGGCATGCACCGGTATATGCAGATGGCTGTATGGCTGGAAATGTGTATGGCAGCTATGTGCACGGGATTTTTGATGCTGGTGATCTGGCATATCGTATTGCGGAAACGCTGGCAGAAAGAAAGGGCAGAAGCCTGCGTGCGGATGCGACAGACTATGCGGCATTTAAAGAAGAGCAGTATGATAAGCTGGCGGAAACTATGCGGGAATATCTGGATATGGATGCGGTATATGGAATGCTGCGGGAAGCAAAATTGTAAGTGGTATGGATGAAATGGTATTGCAGATGTCGGCAAAACAGCACAAGGTAACAGAGAAGTGCAGTAAAGATAGATAAGAGATAAGAAAAACAGGAATAGAAAGTATATGCAGATAAACGGAAGCAGAGACATCAGGGAAATATTAAAACAGGGGTTAGCCGGGACTTACGACAGGAATTTGTATGACCGGATCCGCAAAAACTGGGATAAGGTAGCAAAACCGCTGGACAGTATGGGCAGATTCGAAGATCTGACAGCTAAAGTGGGGGCGATACAGGGCAGGATCGATCCTGCGTTTGAAAAGAGTGCGATCCTTGTTTTCTGCGCGGATAATGGGATCGTAGAAGAACATGTCAGCCAGTCCGGGCAGGAAGTAACTGCCATTTGTGCGGAGAATATTGCAGCGGGAAAGACTGCGGTCGGTGTGATGGCGGCGATGATCCGGGCAGATGTAACAGCCGTGAATGTGGGAATCGCAAATCCCGTATCAGATGCAGTTCTGCCGTTCTGCGTCAGGAAGGGAACGCGTAATTTCCTGAAAGAACCTGCGATGACCGGGGAAGAGGTATATCAGGCGATGCAGACAGGAATGGATCTGGTGCTTGCGTGGAAGCAGAAGGGGTATCAGCTTCTGGGAATCGGTGAGATGGGGATCGGTAATACGACAACAAGTGCAGCTATGGCAGCAGCCATGCTGGGACTTAGTGCAGATACGGTAACAGGCAAAGGGGCAGGACTGGATGAGCAGGGACTGACGCATAAAAAAGAAGTAATAGAACAGGCACTTTTGCGGTACGGACTGCGGGAAACAGATACATTTACCATCTTACAGACGGTAGGCGGTCTGGATATAGCTGCCATGGCAGGCGCGGTCATCGGCGGAGCCGTGTATCATATGCCGATCGTGCTTGACGGAGTGATCAGTCTGGTGGCAGCACTGGTGGCGGAGCGGCTTCTGCCAAATGTCAGGGATTTTCTGATCCCATCACATAGAAGCAAAGAGCCTGCAGCAGAAAAGATCAGTGAAAAGCTGCGGCTGGATCCTGTGATCGATGCTAAAATGGCAGTGGGAGAAGGAACCGGTGCTGTCATGATGCTGACACTTTTAAAGCAGGCAGCACTTGTATATCAGAGCTGCAATTCCTTTGAAGCAGCGGGAGTGGAGCAATATGAGCGATATACAAAATAGGACAGATTTTACGGGGAAAAGCCATATTGTACTGATAACCGGTGGCAGCGGCAGCGGAAAAAGTGCTTTTGCGGAAGATCTTGTCTTAAAGCAACCGGCAGAAAATCGTTACTATCTGGCAACTATGCAGGTATACGGATCTGAAGGCAGGGAGCGTGTCATGCGCCACCGTCAGCTGCGGCAAGGAAAAGGATTTGAAACGCTGGAATATCCGACGGATGTTGCAGACTGCATCGGTAAGATCCATCAGCCGACAGATGCGGTTGTTTTGCTGGAATGTATGTCAAATCTGGTAGCCAATGAGATGTTTACAGAAACCGGAACATTACAGCAGGAGCTCGTAATCCAGAAGATCACACAACATCTGCGGAAGTTGTTTGATGCTGCCTGTCATGTCATTGTTGTGACCAATAATGTATTTGAGGACGGAAAATGCAATCCATATATCAATGGGCTGCGGGGCTTTGCAGCATATGAAAACTATGCACCGGAAACGATCGCCTATATAGAGGCATTGGGGCAGATCAATATATGGCTAGCAGAGCAGGCGGATACGGTTTACGAGGTTATGGCAGGACAGGCTGTCTGCTGGAAAGCAGAAGACAGAAAGTAAAAGTAAGAAAGTAAAAGTAAGAAAGTAAAAGGCAGAAAGTAAAAGTAAGAAAGTAAAAGGCAGAAAGTAGAAGACAGGGAATAGGCTGAAAATATGAAACAATTCAAGATATGGTTTAAATCAATAGCAGTGGCTTTTTCGATGTATTCCAAAATTCCGATGCCGCGATTTGTCTGGAAGTCGGAGGATATGAAATATCACCTCTGTTTCTTCCCGTGGATCGGTGCATTGATCGGTGTTCTGGAAGTGGTGTGGTATCAGATCAGCTGCTCATGGCAGACGTCGTTTCTGTCGCTTTGTGTGATGGCAGCGATCCCCTTGCTTGTAACAGGAGGATTTCATGTAGACGGCTTTCTGGATACCTGTGATGCCCTGCATTCGTATCAGAGTATGGAGAAGAAACGGGAGATACTGAAGGATCCGCATATCGGTGCATTTGCAGTGCTCTCATTGTTGACAGCAGTTCTGCTGGGACTGGGCTTTTTATCTGTGCTCAGTGAGCCGGAGGCAATTCTTGCATTTGCCTTTTCCTTCTTCTTATCCCGGTGTCTCAGTGGGCTGAGTGTGGTATTATGGAAAAGTGCACACGATGGCATGCTGCAGACATCTGCACTGACAGCAGATAAAAAATGTGTGGCAGTTGTGCTGGCTGTGCAGCTTTTGATAGGAAGTGTGGCACTGTTTGTTCTGACAGGCTGGTATGGACTGGCTGCCTTGGGCTGCCTTTTTTGCAGCTTCCTCTATTACAGATGGATGAGCCACAAGCAGTTTGGCGGAATCACAGGCGATCTGGCAGGTTATTTTGTAACAACATCTGAACTTTCGGTAGTGATCGGACTTGGCGTGTTGTTTCTTTTGTAGGTAGTCAGAAACAGATAAGAAAGAACAAATAGGGTAAGATAGATGGAATTATATATCGGCGGGTATGCGCAGGGAAAGCTGACATATGTCAGAAAAAAGTATCCCGGGGCGCAGATTTATGATGAAAATAGCTGGCAGCAAACGAAAAGCGGGATGTGTACAGAAAGGGTACAGGCAGATAAGCCGGGAGACCGGGATCAGGAAGAAACTGATGTGCAGGGGGATAACGGTCGTATCGTGATCTGCAATCATTTACATCGGATCATAGCGACGGAGCTGGCGAAAGGAAAGACACAGGCTGAAATCCTGGCAGAACTTCTGGATATCGATCAGAGGCATGAGAAGGTCTGCTTTATCTGTGATGAGATCGGAAATGGTATCGTCCCGATCGAAAAGGCGGAGCGGGATTACCGAGAGGTAACAGGAAGAATTCTGACAGAGCTGGCAGAACAGGCAGAAACCGTAGTCCGTATTTTATGTGGACTTGGTCAGCGTATAAAGAGCGTTAAATGATGGATCAGGAAACAATGAGGACTGCCTGTAGACGGTGCAGATGAATGAGTGGGGAAATGGCAGCAGGATGTATGCAGCTGACAAACTGGCATGAGGAGAAGAAATGAAGCTTGAGGTATTGCTGCTCAGACATGGGCAGACACAGGGAAATCTGGAAAAACGATATATTGGAAAAACAGACGAACCATTGCTTTTGGATGATACGGAAAGCATGCGGAAGATCAGCGCTCTTCAAAAAAGACTGGAGCAGGAGGGCATTGCCGGTTCACAGAAGCTGTTTGTCAGCCCGATGCTGCGGTGCAGACAGACCGCAGAGCTGCTGTTTCCGGGGCAGGAGCAGGTTGTGATAGACAAACTGCGTGAAATGGACTTTGGGCGGTTTGAAGCAAAAAACTATATGGAACTGTCGGCGGATCCGGCTTATCAGGCATGGATAGACAGTGATGGCAGACTGCCATTTCCGGAGGGAGAAGACAGGGAATGTTTTATCAGGCGCACCATGGAGGGCTTTCGGCAGATGACAGAGCAGGCATGGCGGGAAAATTGCGGGCAGATTGCAGCAGTGGTGCATGGAGGCAGTATTATGGCAATACTTTCCTGTCTGATGCAGGATGATTATTTTGCATATCAGGTACCGAATCTGGCAGGTTATGCATTTCAATATGAAGGAGCAGGAAAAATACAGGCAGTGAGGAGAATAGAACCATGAAATATCATATCATTGCTTTTTTGGCAGGATTTATATTGGATCTTTTATGCGGAGATCCGCACTGGCTGCCACATCCCATCCGTCTGATCGGGTATCTGATCGACATGCTGCAAAAACGTTTACTGCGGCAGACAGATACAGGCGTGGTAAAAAGACGAAACGGAGCAGTGCTGGTGGTAACGGTCTGTCTTTTAACAGTGCTTGTGGCTGCAGTTATATTACTTGGTGCTTACTATCTGCACCCATATCTGGGCTGTCTGGCAGAAGCTGTAATGACCTATCAGCTTCTGGCACTGAAATGCCTGCGGGTAGAAAGCGAAAAGGTGTATACCGCACTGATACATGGGACAATAGAGGAAGCCAGATATGCGGTTTCCATGATCGTTGGCAGAGATACACAAACGCTGGATGAGGCAGGAGTGACGAGGGCTGCAGTAGAAACGGTAGCGGAAAATGCATCCGACGGCGTGATCGCGCCGATGCTGTATCTGGCGGTCGGAGGTCCTGTGGCAGGATTTTTTTATAAGGCTGTCAATACAATGGACTCCATGATCGGGTATCAAAATGATAAATATCTCGATTTTGGCAGATGTGCAGCAAAACTGGATGATGTGCTGAACTATCTTCCTTCCCGGATCAGTGCGTGGCTGATGATTCTGTCATGCAGCCTGCCTGGAAAGGACTATAGCGCAAAAGAAGCGAAAAGAGTTTATCTGCGGGATCGGAGAAAGCATGCAAGTCCCAATTCGGCGCAGACAGAAGCTGCCTGTGCGGGAGCACTGAGGCTCAGGCTGGCAGGACCTTCCTATTATTTTGGAAAGTTAGTGGAAAAGCCCTATATCGGGGATCCCCGAAGAGAAATTGAGCCGGAGGATATCAGACGCGCCAATAAACTGCTGTACAGGACGGCATTTTCCTGTCTGCTATGCATTATGATGGTGTGGGCTGTCATAAATCAGATCCTATGATCAGTTGTCATCAGGTATCAGGCTCTGTAGAGCTGAACAGTGGAAGGAAAAGAAGCAGGAATCCGGAAAGGAGACAGAAATGCACGGTGGAGATATTTATCGGCAGCAGGTAACATATGATTTTTCGGTTAACATAAATCCGATTGGATTACCTGATGCGGTAAGGCAGGTCATGGAAAACAGTGGTGATCTTGCAATGCAGTATCCTGATCTGCAATGTCAGAAGCTTCGTATAAAGCTTGCAGACTGCCTGGGAATCAGACCGGAGCAGATTTTGTGCGGAAATGGCGCCAGCGAACTGATCCTGGCTGTGTGTCATATGCTGCGTCCACAAAAGGCACTGTTGTCAGCTCCCTGCTTTTCCGGGTATGAGACGGCTTTGCAGGCAGTTGGAACAGAAGTGATCCGTGTTCCGCTGTCGGAAGCGGATGGGTTTGCTTTTACAGAGGAATATGGCAGAAAGTTGGAGACAAGGATAAAAGAGGAAAAACCGGAGCTTTTGTTTCTGACAACGCCAAACAATCCGACCGGTAAGCTGACAGAACCGGCGTATATCCGGCGGCTATTGACGGTTTGTGAAAAGACGGATACGTATCTTGTGCTGGATGAATGTTTCATGGAGCTGACCGGGCAGGCAGCGCAGTATTCTATGGTGCGGGAGATTGACAGCTATGAAAGACTGCTGATCCTGCGAGCTTTTACAAAAACATTTGCAATGCCGGGCATCAGATTGGGATATTTGATCGGAAAGCAGGCAGTTTTAAGCAGTGTACAAAAGCAGTTACCGGAATGGAACGTATCAACACTTGCACAGGCTGCAGGAGTGGCAGCACTTGCGGATACGAGGTATCTGGAGAGGGCATGCAGGCTGATCGGGTCGGAACGCGAACGTATGGGCCGGGAACTTGAAAAGCTGGGCTGCAAGGTATATCCGTCAGATACAAATTATATATTATTTTATGTAAACCAATATGGCAGACAGAAAAGCACAGACCGGAATTATGGCAGTGAAAAGAGATTATGTAAGAAGCCTGCTACGGATTGTCAGGCTGGGCCGGAGCAGGCAGCAGAGGCTGGATTAAAAGCCAGATTACTCAGGAAACAGATAATGATCCGGGATTGCAGTGATTACCCGGGGCTTACAGATGGATATTACAGAGTGGCAGTAAAGTTATCTGAGGAGAACCGGATGCTGCTTGATGCAATGGCAGAAATTTTATGCTAAGCAGAATAAAGCAAGCGGGGAAATAGAAAAGAGGAATAAGATACTATGAAAGAGCTTGAATTCGTAAAACCCGGAGACATCGAAAAAAGAAGTTTTGCCATCATTGCAGAAGAGCTTGCAATGCGGCATATCACGATAAAGGAAGAGGAAGCACCCATTACAATGCGTGTGATCCATACAAGTGCGGATTTTGAGTATGCAGACACCATGACGTATTCGGACAATGCGATCGAAACAGCCAGAACACTCCTGCAAAACGGTGCTGATATTGTGACGGACACAAATATGGCAAAGGCGGGAATCAACAAAAAGGTGCTGGCAGATCTTGGTGGTCAGGTACATTGTTTCATGGCGGATGAGGATGTGGCACAGGAGGCAAAGACAAGAGGGGTAACGCGTGCCACAGTCAGTATGGAACGTGCTGCAAAGCTTGAGAAGCCTGTTATTTTTGCAGTCGGAAATGCCCCGACAGCATTGATCTCATTATATGAGATGATGCAGGAGGGCATTTTCAAACCGGCGTTTGTGATCGGTGTTCCGGTTGGTTTTGTAAATGTGGTGGCGGCCAAAGAGCTGATCATGGAAACGGATGTCCCTTATATTGTCAATCGCGGCAGAAAAGGCGGCAGTAATATCGCCGCCGCTATCTGCAACGGGCTCTTATATGGACTGAGAGACAGGTAAAAGGAAAGCTGGAAATAAGACAGATTGGCAAAATGTGATGGAATATGAGCTGGAATAATAGAAGGGAGGCGGCATGATGCGATATGGCTTTACAACGGGAAGCTGCGCGGCGGCAGCAGCAGCGGCGGCATGTTATATGCTTCTGACAGGCAGAAAGAAGGAAGAAATGACGATCCTGACGCCAAAAGGGATCTCTTATACTGCCAAATTGGTTGACATAAGTATAAATGAGAGCAGTGCAGCCTGTGCGATCGTAAAAGATGGCGGAGATGATCCGGATATCACGACAGGCGCGCATATTGTCGCAGAAGTTGCCTTCCTGCAAAAAGAAAGTCGGCAGAAAGATAAGACTGATGCTGTGCAGCAGATCATCATACGTGGCGGAAAAGGCGTCGGCAGAGTAACAAAGCCGGGGCTGGATCAGCCGGTTGGGGAAGCGGCGATCAATCATGTGCCGCGGGAAATGATCGAAAAGGAAGTGCGAAGGATCTGTGCACTTTGTGATTATAACGGAAAGCTGCAAGTAACCATTTCTGTTCCGGAAGGCGAAGAGATTGCACAGAAGACCTTTAATCCAAGACTTGGCATCACGGGTGGTATATCTATTCTGGGAACAAGCGGGATCGTGGAGCCGATGAGCAGTCAGGCGCTGCTTGATACAATACAGGTCGAACTCAGGCAGAAAAAGGCAATGGGACAGCAGATGATCGCGGTAACGCCGGGTAACTATGGACTTGATTTTATGAAGGAAGCCTTTGCTTACGATCTGGATAAAAGCGTGAAATGCTCCAATTTTATCGGAAATACGATCGATATGGCGGCAGAAACAGGATTTTGTGGTATGCTTTTAACAGGGCATATCGGTAAGCTGGTAAAAGTATCCGGTGGTATTATGAATACGCATTCCAAAGAGGGGGATTGCAGAATGGAGCTGCTTGCAGCAGCGGCACTGAAAAGCGGCGGCAGTAAAACGCAGGCGCTGGAGATTCTGGAGGCAGTTACAACGGAGGAAGGTATCCGTCTTTTGCAGGAAGGCGGTAATCTGCAAAAGACCATGCAGATACTGATGGAAAAGATCATGTTTTATCTGCAAAAACGGGCAGCAGGCAGGCTGCAGATCGAGTGTATGATGTATGCGAACGGATATGGATTGTTAGCTGAGAGTAGTGGCGCAGAGGCTATGCTGGAGACTTTGAAGAAGAATGGAAACTGATAGATTAGATTGTAGGAAGAGGAAACGGAAATGGTTTATTTTGTAGGAGCAGGCAGCGGAGCGGCAGATCTGATCACGGTACGTGGTAAAAATCTGCTGGAAAAGGCAGATGTGATCATTTATGCAGGATCACTTGTCAATCCGGAGCTTTTGACATATGCAAAAGAAGATTGTGAAATACACAACAGTGCCTATATGACGCTGGATGAAGTGATCGCAGTGATGGAAAATGCAGAGAAAGCAGGAAAGACGGTTGTCAGACTGCACACGGGCGAGCCAAGTATATATGGCGCAGTGCGGGAGCAGATGGATCTTCTGGATGAAAAAGGGATCACTTATGAAAGCTGCCCCGGGGTAAGTGCATGCTTTGGAGCGGCTTCGTCATTGAATCTGGAATACACGCTGCCCGGTATTTCACAGTCGCTGATCATCACACGGATGGAAGGAAAGACAAAGGTGCCACCAAAGGAAAGCATAGAAAGCTTTGCCGCACATCAGGCGAGTATGGCGATCTATTTAAGCACGGGAATGCTGGAAGAGCTTTCCGGGCGGCTGACAGAGGGCGGTTATCCGGCAGAAACGCCTGCAGCACTTGTATATAAGGCAACCTGGCCGGAGGAAGCGTGCTTTGTGACCACGATCGAAAAGTTAGCACAGACTGCAGCAGAGTACGGTATCACCAAGACTGCGATCGTTCTGGTGGGTGATGTGATCGCACATGCAGGCTATGAAAAATCGCGGTTATATGCACCTGATTTTGAAACAGAATTCAGAAAAAGACGAGCTGATAGTTAAGGAAGCATCCGATAAAACATGGATGAGAATGGGAAAGCAACATGGTAATCAGAGTTTGTGCGTTTACAAAGCAGGGAAGACAGACCACGGAAAAATTAATAGAAAAAATGCCGTCTCTTCATCTGAAATGGCGGGAGGACGAGCCTCTGCAGGAATGGACAGGGGAGGCGTTTGCAGATCATCAGCCCATCCTGTATGTCGGTGCCTGTGGAATAGCGGTTCGTGCAATAGCACCCTTTGTGCAGGATAAGCTGACAGACAGCCCGGTGCTTGTGATGGATGAAAAGGGAAAGCATATCATTCCGCTCCTGTCAGGGCATATCGGCGGGGCAAACGAGCTTGCCTGCAGGCTGGCAGAAGCGACAGGGGCAGAACCGGTGCTGACAACGGCGACAGATGTGAATCATATATTTGCGGTTGATGTATTTGCAAAAAAGAACGGGCTTCGCATTGAAAACAGGGATGGCATCCGGTATATTTCCGATAAGCTGCTGCGTGGGCAACAGGTGTCTGTGCAGTTAGACGAGGCTCTCTCATTTCAGATAAGCGAAGCGGAACTGCCGGAGGGGCTTGTCTTATATGACGGGGGAACCAGATCTGATCTAAGCCCTGATCTTGTAATCTCTACAATGCAAAATAAGATAAGGAAACAAAATGAGGTAAGAAAAAATACAGAGGTATTGTATCTGACAGCAAAGCCTTATGTGCTGGGGATAGGCTGTAAAAAGGGAAAAAGCCTGACAGAACTGAGAAACTTTGTGGAGCATCATGTAACGGAGGAGCAGCGCAGAGACTGTTATGCGATTGCAAGCATAGATTTAAAAGCGGAAGAGGTGGGGCTGCAGGAACTGGCACAGTATTATGGCATACCGCTCATCACATATAGCAGCGAGGTGCTTTCACAGGTAGAAGGCTCATTTTCCGAATCTGATTTTGTAAAAGAAACAACGGGAGTCGGAAGCGTATGCGAGAGGGCAGCAGTTTGTCTTGGAAAGGGTCGGCTTCTGCAAAGAAAGATTGCAGAAGATGGCATGACGCTGGCGGTAGCAGAGAGAATTTTGCAGAAACCGGATTTCTTGTCTTGCCAAGATAGCATATTCCGGGATATATCCTGAAAGAAAACGGATATTTCTTTCTATTTTCAGGAATATTCGCCCAAAACAACAGAAAAATGAGAAAATGTATGAAGAGGGTCACAACAATGACAGATCATATAAAAAATGAAGCCGAAGTAGAAGAAGACAACATGAAAGTGAAAAAAAATAAATCAAAAGCAGAATCCATCATCTACATTATCGGAATGGGACCGGGCAGTCAGGAAATGATGACGCAGCAGGCGAAGGATGCACTGGAAGCAAGTGATGTGATCGTAGGCTATACGGTTTATGTGGATCTGCTGAGAGCATTTTACCCGGATAAAGAATTTGTGACGACACCGATGTGCCAGGAGATCGAACGTTGCAGGATCTGTTTTTCACTTGCAGGCGAAGGTAAAACAGTATCTATGGTATGCAGCGGAGATGCGGGCGTATATGGAATGGCAGCTCCGATGTATGAACTGCAACAGGAAAATAAGGCGTATCAGCAGACGGAGCTTGTCGTGCTGCCGGGAATCACAGCAGCAAACAGCGGAGCGGCGATTCTGGGTGCACCACTCAATCATGATTACTGTGTGATCAGCCTGAGTGATCTGCTGACACCGTGGGAACAGATTGAAAAACGTTTGACAGCGGCTGTGCAGGGAGATTTTGCGATCGCTGTTTACAATCCGTCCAGCCATAAGCGCAGGGATCATCTCAAACGGGCATGTGATATTATGTTAACTGCAGGCGCATCACCGGACAGAGCCTGCGGTTATGTGGAAAATATAGGAAGAGACGGAACCAGGGCGCATGTGCTGACACTTGGTCAGCTCAGAGAAACGCCGGTTAATATGTTTACCACTGTATTTATTGGAAATTCTAAGTCTGTGATCATGGGAGATAAGCTGGTAACAGGGCGAGGGTATCGGATATGAAAAAAGTTTTGATCTATGCGGGAACAACAGAAGGCAGAGAACTGGCACAGGAACTTGCCAGAGAGCGTATTTACTGTGACATCAGTGTGGCAACGGAATATGGCAGACAGATCATGGATGAAAAGATTTCGCCGTATATCTGTATTTTACAGGGCAGAATGACAGCAGAACAGATGCGCCTAAAGTGTGAAAATGAGCAGTATCTGGCGGTAGTAGATGCCACACATCCGTTTGCAACGGAGGTATCTGTGAATATCCGGGAAAGTCTGAAGGGATTGGATATTCCCTATTTCAGGCTGGGGAGAGAAAAGATTCCCGGGGAAGAAGGAGAACGACAGACAGGAGAACGACAGGCAGGAGAACGACAGGCAGGAGAACAGCAGGCAGAAGAACAGAATTACATGGCAAGGAAATATTTTCAAAATACAGCTGCCTGTGTGGAAGCGTTAAAGAAAACAGAAGGCAAGATCTTTCTGACGACAGGAAGCAAAGAACTTTCTGCTTTTTGCCGGGAGGAAACGATCAGAAAACGACTGGTCGTACGTGTGCTTCCCGGGATGGAAAGCCTGCAGGAGTGCGTCAGAAACGGACTGGAGGGCAGACAGATCATTGCCATGCAGGGACCATTTTCCAAAGAAATGAATCTTGCCATGATCAGGCAATATCAGGCATCTGTTCTGGTTACCAAGGAAAGCGGTAAAACCGGCGGAGAGGATACAAAGCTCGCAGCCGCTGGTGAGGCGCAGATTCCAAGCTATATCATTCTCAGACCAGATGAAAAAACATCTGTTATGGATATGGACGAAGTGCTGGAGCAGCTTAGAAGGCTGGAAAGCGTGACAGATCCATCGCGTAAAAAGACGCAAGAAGGACAGGATTTGTTTGACCTGTACGACACAAAAACAGAAGAGGTAGTTTACCAGAAAGTTCATGAATGTCAAGAAAATAAAGTGCAGGAAAAGAAACAGGAGCAGCAACGGAATCTGCAGATCACGCTGGCGGGAATCGGTATGGGAGCAGAAGCATTGCTGACAGAGGAAGTCAGAAATCGGATCGCAGAAGCTGATTATGTGTTTGGCGCAAAACGCATGGTAGAAAGTATAAAGAAATTATGTAAACAAAACACAAAAACATACAACTGTTATTTATCAGAAGATATCATTCCTGTGATTGAAAATATACAGGAAAACAGTTCAAAAATCGTAATTTTGTTTTCTGGGGATACAGGATTTTACAGTGGCTGTGAAAAATTATATAATGAATTATGTAAACATAAAGGAATGGGAAAGGCAGAAGTACTGCCGGGGATTTCTTCGCTTTCCGTGCTTTCCGCCCGGACAGGGATCAGCTGGCAGGATGCAAAGATCTTATCAACCCATGGTGTGGAGCCTGCTTTGTGGAAGAGCAGATTGCTGGATGCGGCAAAGCATGAGAAAAAAACCTTTTTCCTGACATCCGGCATTGCAGATGTGGAGGAAATCGGGAATCTGCTGAGCAGCCAATTTGCAAAAGAAGAATGGAAAAACTTAAAAATATATCTTGGATATCAGCTTTCTTATCCGCAGGAGTGGGTCAGATGTCTGACAGTAGATGAATTATGTAAACTGATGAACAGAGATCATAACGATGGTTGGCAAGATAGTCTACAGAACAGTTTGCAGGAAGATCCGCAGGATCAGCTGCAGGATAAGCCGGAAGAAGGACTGTACGCTGGTATGCTTATCAACGAGCAACCGAAGAAGCACAGACTGACACCGGGCTATCCGGATGATGTGTTTATCCGGGGACAGGTTCCGATGACGAAAGAAGAAGTCAGGTCGGTTTCTATATGCAAATTACATTTGACAGAGGATGCGGTTGTATATGATATTGGAAGCGGAACAGGTTCTGTATCGGTGGAGATTGCAGCACTGTCGCCGCGTGTGCAGGTATATGCCATGGAAGTAAATGGAGAAGCTGTTTCTCTGCTGGAAGAAAACTGCAAACAGTTCGGTTTACATAATGTAAACTGTATCCAGACAAAAGCACCGGATGGACTGGAAGATCTGCCTGTGGCGACACATGCTTTTATTGGAGGCAGCAAGGGAAATCTGCGGGAAATCCTGTGGACATTATATCGGAAAAACAGCCATATGCGGATCGTGGTCAATGCGGTCAGCATGGAAACAATTTGTCAGATGCAGGAACTGTTAAAAGAATTGCCGGTTGAGCAGGAGGAAATTCTGCAGCTTTCAGTAACGAAAACGAAGCAGCTTGGCGGTTATCATATGCTGCAGGCGGCAAATCCGGTATATATATATGCATTTACATTTGCGGAGACATCATCATAGGATGTCGAGGTCTAAAGCTCCCGTGGGTTTAGAACTTTTGACCCTGGCGTCATCCTATTAGAATATCAAAAAGATACAGGTAGCATATAATCCGAGGAACAGATACCGGGAAATCAGGAAATAAAGAAGCAGGCAAGGAGAAGAAGCATGACATATCCCAGAATTATGATCGCCGCACCAAAGAGTGGGAGCGGAAAAACATATATCACATGTGCTTTATTACAGGCACTGCAGATGCGCGGATATCATGTAGGTGCGTTTAAAAGCGGACCGGATTATATTGATCCGATGTTTCATACGACCGTTCTGGGAATCCCGTCCAAAAATCTGGATCCGTTTTTCTCGGAAAAGGATCAGGTCAGAAAATTATTTCAATTTGATAACAGTTATGATATTTCGGTGATAGAAGGTGCCATGGGACTGTATGACGGACTGGGGGGAATTACAAAGCAGGCATCTGCTTATGAGCTTGCAAGTGATTTGCAAACACCTGTGATCCTTGTGATCGATGCAAAAGGAATGGGGTATTCTGTCGTGGCACAGATCAAAGGATTTCGGGCACTGGATGAGAAAAATTTGATCAAAGGTGTCATTTTAAACAGGATATCCGAAATGTTCTGCAAGACCATAACACCTGTGATAGAAAAAGAAACAGGCGTGATTGTATTGGGCTGTTTTCCGGAACAGGAGCAGAAATGGGAGAGCCGTTATCTGGGCTTGCGGCTTCCTGCGGAAATAGAAGATATAAAAGAACAGGTGCAATCTGCAGCACAGGCACTGGAGAAAACAGTACGTGTTGAACAGATCGTAGAGCTGGCAAACATGGCACCGGAGATGCAGGAATGGCAAGGGACAGAAGCGCATCTCATGCCAGAAATAAATGCACATAAAATGACATACATGTCACAACATAAGACAGAAAAAGCCGGAAAGACCGGAAATTACACAGCTAACACTTCCGTCAGGATCGGAGTGGCAAGAGATGAAGCGTTCTGTTTTTATTATGCGGACAATCTTCATATGCTGCAGGAAGCGGGGGCAGAGCTTGTGTATTTTTCACCGCTTAAGGATCAGACACTTCCGCCTGATCTGGATGGTCTGCTTCTGGGAGGCGGGTATCCGGAGCTGTTTGCCGGGCAGCTGACAGCAAATAAAAACATGCGAAATGAAATCAGAGAACAATATCTGGAAGGTAAACCGGTACTGGCAGAGTGCGGCGGTTTTATGTATCTGCAGGAGAAGCTGATCGCGGCGGATGGAAAAGAATATCCGATGGCCGGTGCCATAACAGGTGTATGCGAAAAAAAAGAAAGACTGATCCGGTTTGGATATGTTACAATAGAACCGGAGCAGGGACAAGAAGGATTACTCCGACAGGGAGAGCAGATCAGGGGACATGAATTCCATTACTTTGACAGTACGAATAACGGATGTGATTGTATAGCCGGAAAGCCGGTCGGGAAAAGAAGCTGGACATGTATCCATGCAGACAGATCACATTTTATCGGATTCCCGCACCTGTATTATCCGTCCTGCCCTGATTTTGTTATAAATTTTGTGGAACAGTGCAGAAATTGGAACAGAAAAAGGAAAGGAGCAAAATAGAAAATGAATGATTCCTACCGCTATTTTGAAAACAGGGCATGCCAGTATTATCCGTGCCATAAGGGAATTGAGGAACTGAATTGTCTGTTTTGTTACTGCCCGTTGTATACGCTTAAGTGTCCGGGAAATTATCATTATCTGGAAAAGGACGGGAAAAAGATCAAGGTCTGTACCGATTGTACTTTCCCGCATCAGCCGGAAAATTACGATAAAGTGATGCAGATACTAAAACACCAGATGTTCTGATCGGGAGCAGTAGAAAGGAAAACAGGGGGAAGAGAATGAGCCAGACAAAAAATTATATACCACTTTCCAAAGAACTTGAGGAACGGATCCGGGAAGACAGGGAGAACCATGTAAAAAATCCATATGCATGTTCCGATGATGCTGTGATCCGCCGGGATATGGCACATGATAAGCAGACAATCTGGCGCCCGGCATTTGTCAGGGATTGTGAAAAGATCATGCATATCCCATATTACAATCGTTATGCGGATAAAACACAGGTGTTTTCTTTGTATAAAAATGATGATATTTCCAGACGCGCATCTCATGTACAGCTTGTATCGAGAACAGCGCGTAACATTGGACAGGCACTGAACCTGAATCTGGATCTGATCGAGGCAATTTCGATCGGACATGACATCGGTCATACGCCGTTTGGACATGAGGGGGAGCGGAAGCTCAGCCAGATTTATCATGATCATACAGGACGCTATTTTAACCATAATATTCACAGTGCCAGAGTACTGGATCGGATCTTTCCTGTGAATTTAAGCCTGCAGACACTGGATGGGATCATCTGCCATAATGGCGAGATGGAAATGCAGGAATATAAGCCACAGGCGTATACGGATTTTAAGGTGTTTGATCAGAAGATGGAAATGTGTTATACGGAGAAGGGCGCTACAAAGAAGTTGATTCCTGCTACACTGGAAGGCTGTGTCATGCGTGTTTCCGATATTATTGCATATCTGGGGAAAGACAGACAGGATGCGGTCAAGCTCGGTCTGATCGCAGATGATGAGGCGTTTGAGGACAGGGGAATCGGTAAGATCAATGCGGAGATCATCCATAATATGACTGTCAATATCATTGAACGGTCTTATGGAAAACCATATCTGCAGATGGATCCGGAGTTTTATGAGGCATTTTCCATCGGGAAGAAGGAAAATTACGAACGGATCTATGCGCACGACAGTAACCGCAAGATATTTGATGAGCAGATTTATCCGATGTTTGATGCAATTTATGAAAAACTGCGTGAAGATCTGGTCAATCATGACAAAACGTCTGTTATTTATAAACATCATATGGAATATATCAGAGAGCATACGAAATATTACGCAAAAGATTTTGCATATGAGGACGAACCGGTAGACGATATTGTTGTGGACTATATCGCAAGCATGACGGATGATTATTTCATCGACTTATACGAATACCTGTTTCCGCATGGTAAATACAAAGTCCGCTACATCGGCTATTTTGAAATGTAATATATCTGCGAAGCAGATGTATTATGTAGCCTCCGAGCATCGCCGAGTGTCATGAATCATATGATTCATGATGTAGCTCCAGCCATCGCTGTAAGCGATTTTCATGGCTGGAGTTCACGCAGGCGATTATGCATGCGAGGAGGTTCCCGAATAATGTAATGCATCTGCGAAACAGATGCATTATGTAGCCTCGCCCATTTTCATGGGCGAGGCTACATAGAAGCTTTTTATCGTGCTTCGTCAGCAGCTTCTAAGCTGCATGGCTGCCCTTCTAAAGGACAGGCATCTCTGCAGGGACTGCAGTCACAGTCCACATAAGTATCGCCAACCTTAACAGTTGCACCAAATTCGACAGGAAGATCGATCTGGATCTTTTGGGAAATGACAAAATCACATTTTCCGTTGACTATTCCTTTACAGTCCATACAGGTATGATTGATGACTGCGCTGCCACGGCATTTCACACAGGCAGGACCGGTGACTGCATAAGGACTGATCGAAACAGGCAGACAGACGGTTGCGGATTGGGAACCAATGGTAGGACAGGTAGAAGAATTACATCCTATAGAATCGTTCATAAGATGCTCACTTTCTGATCATTTATTACTATATGATATGTAGCTGCGGCGGGAATGTGCTATGATTTATGATTATGATGCTGAATCGGGGAAACAGCTTAGAGGCACAGAAGTACGGATATAGTATCAGGAGCCAAAAACGATATGATGACATGAAAGATATACAAATACGAAAAAAAGAGTAGGTGACAAATATGGAAAAGAAAAGAAGAGAATCCAGCTGTGATTCCTGTGTGAATTACGTATATGACGAAGATTATGAGTGTTATTGCTGTGACATGGATTTAGATGAAGATGAAATGGCACGTTTTATGGCAGACAGCGTACGCGACTGCCCATACTACCAGCTTGACAACGAATACCTTGTAGTCCGCCATCAAATGTAATGCATCTGCGAAGCGATTTTCATGGGCGAGGTTCCCGAAAATGTAATGCATCTGTGAAAAGTATATATAAAAGGGTTGTATCTGTAAACGCAATCACGTTTGCCTACCCTGCGATTTATCTGAGTCACATTTTACCGGGCTCCCGTCACATCAAAGCTTTGTGATCGCTCGCTCCGGTAAAGTGACCGATAAATCTCGGTCGGCTACACTATCGATTGCTTATTACAGA
>OJNY01000387.1_pt1 | contig 34105 bp, 24 predicted proteins | sample 1597931 | NCBI WGS metagenome assembly OJNY01 (sample SAMN01915209, study PRJEB22387) | human gut metagenome | isolation source: stool | host: Homo sapiens | place: USA
TAAGACCGTTATGGTCATTGCCCACAGAATGCGTACCGTTGTACAGGCAGATAAGTTCATCGTACTGGATCGTGTCATGCGTTGCCCTCTGATCAGAGCGGGGTATCAATATCGTTTTAATGACAGGTCAAAAAAGAATATAGGATAAACATTGCTGATGTGATAAAATAATGATAGAGAACAGCATAGAAAAGTCGTAAATAAAACAACGAAAAGGAGAAAACAAATGACAGCAGAACAGTTAAAAGAAATCATTTCACAGATGACACTGGAAGAAAAAGCAGCTATGTGCTCAGGCGACGACTTCTGGCACACAAAAGCAGTGGAGAGACTCGGCGTTCCGAGAAGTATGGTATCAGATGGCCCTCACGGACTCAGAAAGCAGGATCAGAGCGGGGATCATCTTGGTATTAATGACAGTATCAAGGCAGTCTGCTTCCCGACAGCCTGCGGAACGGCGGCAAGCTTTAACAGAGATCTTCTTTACAGCATGGGACAGACGCTCGGACAGGAATGTCAGGCAGAGGATGTCAGCGTTATTTTAGGGCCTGCTGTCAACATCAAGCGTTCTCCGCTCTGCGGCAGAAACTTTGAATATTATTCAGAAGATCCGTATCTGGCAACAGAGATCGCGACAAGCCAGATCAATGGAGTACAGAGCAGGCATGTCGGTACTTCCATCAAGCATTTTATGGCAAATAATCAGGAAACAAGACGTATGTCCTCCGATTCCCGGATCGATGAGCGCACCATGCGGGAAATCTATCTGGCAGCTTTTGAGGGTGCGGTAAAGCATGCAAAGCCATGGACAGTGATGTGCTCCTACAACCGGATCAACGGAACATATGCAGCGGAGAACAAGCAGCTTCTGACAGACATCCTGCGTGATGAATGGGGCTTTGACGGTTATGTAGTCAGTGACTGGGGCGCAGTCAACGACAGAGTAGAAGGTGTCAAGGCTGGACTGGATCTGGAAATGCCCGCTTCCCACGGCGTCAATGATGCCCTGATCGTCAAGGCAGTCAGGGAAGGCAGGCTGGATGAGGCAGTGCTGGATAAAGCAGTGGAAAGAATTTTGAATATTGTATACCGTTTTGTGGAAAATCGTGATGAAACGGCTGTATTTGACCGCGACAAGGATCATGAAATGGCAAGAAAGGTAGCAGAGGAGTCCATCGTGCTTCTGAAAAATGATGGCATCCTTCCGCTTTCCGAAACAGACGAGATCGCGTTCATCGGTAAATTTGCAAAGAAGCCGAGATTCCAGGGTGGCGGCAGCAGCCACATCAATTCCCATAAGATAGACAGTGCCATGGATATGGTGGCAGGTATGGCAAATATCACGTATGCACAGGGCTACGATGATGCAGAAGATGTGATCGATGAAAAGCTGATCGCAGAAGCAGTGGAAGCTGCGAAAAAAGCAAAGGCAGCAGTCATCTTTGCAGGACTTCCGGATGCATTTGAATCCGAAGGCTTTGACAGAACGCATATGAGAATGCCGGACTGCCAGAATAAACTGATCGAAGAAGTGGCAAAGGTACAGCCGAACACAGTTGTTGTATTGCACAACGGTTCTCCGGTTGAAATGCCATGGGTAAATGACGTAAAGGGCATTGTGGAAGCTTATCTCGGCGGACAGGCAGTCGGCGGTGCGATCGTGGATATCCTGTTCGGACGTGTCAATCCAAGCGCAAAGCTGGCTGAGACATTCCCGCTGAAGCTTTCCGACAATCCGTCCTACCTGTATTACATCGGGGAAGGCGATGTTGTGGAATACAGGGAAGGAATCTTTGTAGGCTATCGTTATTATGACAAGAAGAATATGGATGTGCTGTTCCCGTTCGGACACGGACTGAGCTACACGACCTTTGCGTATTCCAATATGAAGCTGGATAAAGAAAAAATGTACGATACCGACACACTGACGGTTTCCGTTGACGTGACAAATACCGGAAAGATGGCAGGCAAAGAAGTGGTGCAGCTTTATGTGGCCGACAAAGAAAGCACAGTGATCCGTCCTGTCAAAGAACTGAAGGAGTTTGCCAAGATCGAGCTTGCACCGGGCGAGTCAAAAACAGTTACCTTCAGCTTATCCAAGAGAGCATTTGCTTACTTTAACACAGACTTGCATGACTGGCATGTGGAATCAGGCGAGTTTGATATTCTGATCGGACAGTCCTCCAGAAATATTGTCTGCCGGAAAACTGTATATGTAGAGTCTACCGTGGAAGTATTTAAGAAATATCACTTGAATACAACGATCGGCGATATTATGAAGGATCCGCTTGCGAAGCCGTTCCTGAAAGATATTCTGGATGCATGTATCATGAATGATGTGAATACGACAGAAGGAGAAGGTCTTGGCGCGGCGGCAGAAGAGATGCAGGAAGCCATGATGGGCTATCTGCCGGTCAGAGCTGTCATCAGCTTCATGGATGGCACAATGACCCATGAAAAGCTGCAGAGCTACATCGATCAGATGAACAATTGTCACACATTTACGAAGTAAATGTGCGACCGGGTAATCTGCGCAGCAGGTTATAGCTTGTCCTATATTTCCAATCCCGATAATAACCGGAAGAATGATCGAAAAAATCGATGGCTGTTATCGGGATTTTTGGTTGACTTTTTTACCGGATACGCCTATAATCTTTCCTAGTTGGTACATTACATTGACGCGTTAAAGTGTAAGCGTACAATAAGGAGGAGATATATTATGAAGAAGAAAATGCTTTCTGTTCTGCTTGCAGCAGCCATGACAATGTCACTGATCGGTTGTGGTTCTACAGCAGATACAGCAACAGACACTACAGAAACAACAGAAACAACAGATGCTACAGAAACAACAGATACTGCAGATGAAGCTACAGACGCATCTGATGCAAGTACAGACGCTGCAGATGCAAGCGCAGATTCAGACAAGACTTATACAGTTGGTATCTGCCAGCTTGTACAGCATGAAGCGCTGGATGCAGCTACAGAAGGTTTCAAGACAGCATTAACAGATAAGCTTGGCGATAAGGTTACATTCGACGAGCAGAACGCAGCAGGTGATGCACCTACCTGTTCTACCATCTGTACAACATTCGTTACAAACGACTATGACCTGATCCTTGGTAATGCAACAGCAGCTCTGCAGGCAGCAGTTGCAGCTACAGATACAATCCCGGTACTTGGTACATCCATCACAGACTACGGTACAGCACTTGGTGTAGATGACTGGACAGGTACAACAGGAAAGAACATTTCCGGTACAACAGACCTTGCTCCGCTTGACGGACAGGCAGACTGCATTGCTGAATTATTCCCGGATGCAAAAAATGTAGGTATTTTATACTGCTCATCTGAGCCAAACAGTATTTATCAGTCAACAACGATCAAAGGATATCTGGAAGAGAAAGGTTACACAGTAACAGAGTATACATTCTCTGATTCCAACGACGTTGCAGCAGTTACACAGAGTGCATGCGATAATTCAGATCTGATCTACATCCCGACAGATAACACAGCAGCATCCTGTACAGAAGCGATCAACAACGTAGCAGATCCTGCAGGTGTTCCGATCTTCGCAGGTGAGGAAGGTATCGCTAAGGGTTGTGGTGTTGCAACACTTTCCATCAGCTACTATGACCTTGGTTACAAGACTGGTGAAATGGCATATGACATTCTTGTAAACGGTGCTGATATTTCCACAATGGAAGTACAGTCCGCACCGAACTTTACAAAAGAATATATCAAAGACCGTGCTGACAAACTCGGCATTACTGTTCCGGACGGATATACAGAAATTACTGCAGAATAATATCTGATTGGTAAGATATGCAGAGAAAGGGTCGTAGTGACCTTTTCTCTGCTTTTGTAGTGAGGAAAGAAACCAAGCGGCAGCGAAGCTGACATTTGGTTTCGCCCGAACGTACAACGAGAAAATCAAAGAGTGCGAAGCACGTCTGACAGCGAAGCTGGCAGGATTTTCGAGTCTGATGAGGAAAGAAACCAAGCATTGTCGTATATTTGCGAAGCAAATGTACGGCCAAGTAACCTGCGTAGTAGGTTACAGAAGGTTTCGCCCGAACGTAATATGTCATGCATCAAAGATGCATGATGCAGACTCGGTCCATCGCCGCAGGCGATTATGCATGGACCGAGGTTCAAGCAGAGAAAATCAAAGAGTGCGAAGCACGTCTGACAGCGAAGCTGGCAGGATTTTCGAGTCTGATGAGGAAAGAAACAACCAGGGAGGTAACTATGATTCAATATTTTACATCACTTAACCCGGCGGCATTTGGCAATGCACTTCCGGGCAATGTGGCGCAGGGGCTGATATGGGGTATTATGGCACTCGGCGTGTACATCACATTCCGTCTGCTGGATTTTGCGGATCTGACCGTAGACGGTTCTTTTGCAACAGGCGGTGCGGTGACCGTTATGATGACGATCACAGGACATAACATCTGGATCTCACTTTTATGTGCATCACTGGCAGGACTTTTGGCAGGACTTTGTACAGGACTTTTACATACAAAGCTCGGTATTCCGCCGATCCTTGCAGGTATTCTGACACAGATCGCACTGTACTCTGTGAATCTGAATATCATGGATCGTCATGCCAATCAGGCACTCAGCATTGATAAATACACATTGATCCTGTCTTCCCGTAACCTGACGAAAGCGATTATCGTCGGTCTGCTCTTTTCGGTTGTACTGATCGCGCTTTTATACTGGTATTTCGGTACAGAACAGGGGTCTGCCATCCGTGCGACAGGCTGTAATCCGGCAATGAGTAAAGCACAGGGTATCAATATCGACAATATGAAGCTGATCGGTCTTGCACTTTCCAATGCGATCGTTGCAATGTCCGGCGGACTGCTTTCCCAGTATTCCGGTTTTGCCGATGTCAACATGGGACGTGGTGGTATCGTTATCGGTCTTGCGGCAGTTATCATCGGTGAAGTATTAGGTGATGCGATCCTCGGTAAGCGTATGGACTTCAAGGGACGTCTTACTTTTGTGGTGATCGGCGGTATTATTTACTATATCGTTATCGGTATTGTTCTCTGGTTGAAGATGCCAAGTGAGGATCTGAAGCTGTTTACCGCGATCATCGTAGCAATTTTCCTCGCTGTTCCTTATCTGAAAGGGCAGAGTAAGAGCTCCTTTAAGAAAGCAGGAAAGAAAGCGGCTGCTATGGCAGCAGGCAGTAAGGAGGGGAAATAAATGTTAGAAATCCGTAATGTACATAAAACCTTCAACCTTGGAACCATCAATGAAAAGCATGCGTTAAACGGCGTAGATCTCAAGCTGGACGAGGGCGATTTCGTTACAGTGATCGGCGGAAACGGTGCAGGGAAGTCTACTATGCTGAATGCTGTAGCAGGCACATGGCCGGTAGATGAGGGCTCTATCCTGATCGATGGTGTAGATGTGACGGGGCTTCCTGAATTTAAGCGCGCTACCTTCTTAGGACGTGTATTCCAGGATCCGATGACAGGAACGACCGCAACCATGCAGATCGATGAAAATCTGGCACTGGCTGCAAGACGTGGACAGAAAAGGGGACTCCGCTGGGGTATCACAAAGGCAGAAAAAGAACAGTTTCATGAGCTGTTAAAGGAACTGGATCTGGGACTGGAGGATCGTATGACTTCTAAGGTCGGGCTGCTTTCCGGCGGACAGAGACAGGCAGTTACCCTTCTGATGGCAAGTCTGCAGAAGCCGAAGGTACTGCTTCTGGATGAGCATACAGCAGCGCTGGATCCGAAGACTGCTGCAAAGGTACTTGCCCTGACAGATAAGATCATTACAGAAAACCATCTGACAGCCATGATGGTTACCCACAATATGCGTGATGCGATCGCACACGGCAATCGCCTGATCATGATGAATAACGGTAAGGTGATCTTAAATATCGCAGGCGAAGAAAAGAAAAAGCTGACAGTAGAAGATCTGCTGCAGAAGTTTGAGGAAGTATCCGGTGAAGAATTTGCATCTGACAAAGCGCTTCTCGGGTAGAAAAATAAAGCATCCAAACGAAAACAGGAGCGTATGAAGGAAAAACCTTCATACGCTCTTATCTTTAGGGGGTGTCATTATAAGACGTTTTCTCTCCGATCGGTGTACTCCTGAAATGCTTCTGCTGATACTTTTTGGGCGTCATGCCTGTTTTTTTTCTGAAAACATTTGTAAAATAACTCTGATTTGGAAAGCAGAGTATCGTGGCAATTTCTACCGGGGAATATTCCGAATATATCAGCATATTACAGGCAGTTTCCACCTTCTTATCCGATATATAGGCACTGATCGTCTGCCCGGTTTCTGCTTTGAAAAGACGTGACAGATAGGAAGGATTTAAGCCGACATGATCAGCCAGTGTATCCAGTGTGATACGTGTATGCAGACTTTCGCAGATGTAATCAATGCATTTTGCCACGGGCTGGGAACAGATCTTCTTTTTTCGCAGATTTTTCATTCTGATCGTATAATCCACGCACATTAAAAAATGCAGGTCTGAGATATCCTGTCTGCTTTTGCATGTATCTACCTTTTGAATATAAAAATCGCTGATACTGTATGCTTTGGAAAGGGACATACCGCCTTCCATGCAGTAACGGGCTGCCAGTGCTGCTGTAATGGCAAAGTGGTATTTAAAATGCTGCAGCTCGTTTTCGGAAAGTTTTCCCAATCCTTTTTTATCGGTCAGCGGTTCATTGCACAGCTTTTTGATCTTTTCAACATTCCCTTCCCTGATACAGGAATAAAATTCGAGCTCCGGGTTGTATGGAGCATGGATCAGATTCTCTTCCCGCTGGACAAATTCCCGATAAAGCTGTTCTTTTTGTAAATTTTCTTTGGATTTCATAATGCCTCCCACGGTGCAGTTTCTTCTGCCGGAAAACTGGTTGTGTATCTTTTACAGGCTGTATCATCCGGTAACATATCCCTAGTATAGCATATGTCATAAAAACATAAAAGAGGTAAATAAAATGATATATATAAGCTCGGTTAACTGCTATAAATACAGAAAAGACATTACACAATGTCTCGAAACAGCAAAAATGAATAAGGAGGAAGTTATGAAGCAATTAAAACGGGGACTTGCATTTTTACTTGTTTTAGTCATGGTCATGGGCTCTATGGGAACAGGCGTTATGGCAGCACCGACAGCAAAGACGGGTAAAAAAGCAGCAGTAAAAACAGTAGCAATCACAAAGCCGGATACCAAAACGCTGGTGATGAAGAAAGGGCAGAGTTTTACGCTGAAAACGAAAGTCACAACGAGCGGAAAAAAAGTATCCAAAGCAGTCAGCTACAAATCTTCAAATGAGAAGATTGTAAAGGTAACGAAAAAGGGGAAGCTGAAAGCACTGAAAAACGGCAAAGCAACCATTACAGTAACAAGCAAGGCTGACGAAAAGAAAAAGGCGACGATCAAGGTTGTTGTAAAAACACCTGTAACAAAGGTGAAGCTTGATCAGAAGGAGATCAGTCTGACAGAAGGGGAAACAGCGGTAGTAAAGGCAACAGTTTCTCCGAAGAAAGCAACGATTAAGAAGGTTTCCTACAAGAGCAGTAATAAAGCTGTGGCAAAGGTAAACAGTAAGGGAAAAATTACAGCTGTAGCAGAAGGAACAGCAGTGATCACAGTAACTTCCAAGGATGGCAATGCAAAAAAAGCAACCTGTAAGGTCACTGTGAAGAAGGCAGGACAGACATCGGGAGAAACACCGTCAGCAGCACCTACAGCAGCACCGAGTCAGGCTCCTACAGCAGCACCGAGTCAGGCTCCTACAGAAGCACCGAGTCAGGCTCCTACAGAAGCACCGAGTCAGGCTCCTTCACCGGCACCAAGCGATAAACCTTCAGAAACACCGAAGCCGCAGCCAAGTGAGGAACCGGCAGAAAAACCGGATCTTTCTTATGAAGGCTACGAACTGAAATGGGAAGATGAATTTGACAGCGTTTCCTTAAACAGCGCTGACTGGAATGTGGAAACACATGAAAAGGGCTGGGTAAATAACGAACTGCAGGAGTATGTGAACAGCAATAAGAATATTTACCTGGAAAATGGAAATCTTGTGATCAAACCGGTCAGAGAAAAGATTGGAGACGATGAAAGCGGAAATCCTGTTTACAAATACACATCAGGACGTGTCAATACACAGGGAAAACATGATTTTACATATGGATTATTTGAAACAAGAGTAAAGGTTCCGACAGGAAAAGGATATTTGCCTGCATTCTGGATGATGCCAACCAATGAAAATCTGTATGGACAGTGGCCGAGATGCGGAGAAATCGACATCATGGAAGTGATGGGACAGGAAACAAATAAACTGTACGGTACATTGCATTATGGAAATCCACATTCCCAGAAGCAGGAAACTTATACAGCAAAAAATGGTGACTTTGCAAACGAATATCACACCTATGCTGTGGAATGGGAACCGGGTAAGATCACATGGTATGTAGACGGTGTGAAATATCATGAAGCAAATGACTGGTATTCTACAACAGTAGGACAGGGAACAGCGGCTTATCCAGCACCGTTTGATCAGCCGTTTTACATGATCTTAAATCTTGCGATTGGTGGCTCCTGGGTAGGATATCCGGATGAGACAACAACATATGATGATCAGGCATTTGTGATCGATTATGTAAAAGCATATCAGAAGGATCAGTCATACTATGATGAACTGGAAAAAACAGTTAAGAAGCCGGAAAAAGCACCGGTAGTAGAACCGGAAGATGGAAAGTATGTAAAAAATGATGATTTTTCACAGGATGATGATCTGAGCGGTGAAAATGGCTCTGTATGGAAGTTCATGGCACAGCAGGGCGGAGAAGCAACAGCCTGCATCGTGGCAGATGATACGTTTGGCGCAGGAAAGAAAGCAGTCAAGATCAGTACAACAAAGGCAGGAACGGAAAATCATTCAGTACAGCTTGTACAGGCCGGTATTCCGGTGAAGCAGGAAGGACAGTACAAACTCAGCTTTGATGCATACGCAGCAGCTGACAGAACGATGATCGCAGATGTTTCTGCACCGGATTACAACTATGCCAGATACTTAAATGACACAGTAGTAAATCTGACAACGGAAAAACAGTCCTACAGTTATACCTTTACGGTAAAAGATCATGATGATGCCAATGCCAGAATCGAGTTTAACTTAGGTAAAACATCTTCTGTTTCTGATGTATATCTCAGTAATGTGAAACTGGAAAAGGTAGCACAGGGCAGCATTGATACAGGAAAGAAAGTGCTGACGGATGGTAATTACGTAACAAACGGTAAATTCCAGGAAGGAACACAGACCGGAAAGAAATATATGGACAACTGGGAGATAACAGCAGCAGATACTGCAAAGGTCAGCTATCTGGTAACAGGTCTTTCCGATGGCAGAAGAATGCAGATCCAGTCAGAAGACTGCGGTAGCGTAAGCGATGTGAAGCTTGTGCAGAAAGAACTTCCGCTGACTGCAGGAGAATATGCACTTTCATTTGAAGGTCAGATATTAGGCGACGAAGCAAAAACAATTGAAGTAACAGTGGGCGGAAAGACGTTTGCAGCAGAGCTTACGAAAGAAAAAGCGACAAAGACTTACAAGCTTGTAATTGATGAGACGGTAGACCTTACGGCAAACAGTGATATTGTATTTTCCATTGGTGTAAATGATACGGTACTTCTGGATAATATCCGCTTAGAAGAGGATGCACTGATCAAGAACGGATCCTTTAATGCAGATTTTGCAGGCTTTGAAGTATATGCGAATACACCGAGTGATGTATCCTATACGGTAGACAGCCAGAAAGAGGATCATGCATTTGATATTACGATCAAAAATACAGGTGATCAGGACTGGCATATCCAGCTGAAGCAGAATAATGTTGTGCTGGAAAAAGGGCAGTGGTATCGTTTGACATTTGATGCGAAGTCTTCCGTTAACAGAGCAATCTCTTATGCGATCCAGAGAAACGGAGCAGTACATACGGATGCTAACGGTAATGAAGACTGGACACCATATGTACAAAAGAATGTAAATCTGACAAGCGAATATCAGACAATTGATGTGAACTTCAAGATGAAGGAAGAGACAGATGAAGGATCTATTTTCAATATTGCAATGGGTGCGGTCGGAGGAAAAGAGATCTCTACACAGCACAGAATCTGTATTGATAATATCAAATTAGAAAAGATTGATGAACCACAGCAGGATCCTTCAGAGACAGAAATGATCAAAAACGGAAATTTTGCAGCTGATCTGAATGACTGGGAGACGGTAGTTGCAGAACAGGGCGTGGCAGATGTTACAGTTTCCGGTAATTCTATCGTATATGATATCAAAGATGTCGGCACAGATGATTGGCATGTACAGCTGAAACAGAGTGGAATCACACTTGAGCCGGAGAAAACATATGTTGCAAAATTCAAAGCAACCTCTACCAAGGCGAGAACGATCAAACTGGCATTTCTGACAGCAAAATATGACTGGTATGGCGGAGAAGATATCGAGCTTCCGGCAAATGAGGAAAAAGAAGTTGAAATAACCTTTACCGTACCGAGAGATAAAGAGAAAGATGAGAATATCACCATGGCAGTTTCCATGGGAGTGATCAAAGGGAAAGATACACCGGTTTCTACAATCAGCTTATCTGATTTTTCACTGCAGAAACAGAATTAAATAAGGCTACTTCCATTTCACTTATACATTACATAAGAAAGCCCTCCGGCGTTTGCCGGAGGGCTTTCTATGCATATCAGAGGATGTTTTATTCCTCTTCCTGTTTTTTTCGCAATGCAGCTTCCACAAATCCTTTAAAAAGCGGATGCGGTCTGTTTGGTCTTGACTTAAATTCGGGATGTGCCTGCGTAGCGATAAAGAACGGATGGGATGGCAGCTCGCACATTTCCACGATACGTCCGTCCGGTGAAAGACCGGAAAGCTTCAGCCCCTTTTCTGTCAGGGCTGCGCGGTAGTCATTGTTGACTTCATAGCGGTGTCTGTGTCTTTCGTGGATCGTTTCCTTACCGTATAAGCGGTAAGCCAGAGAATCCGGATTAAGGACACACGGATAAGAACCAAGTCTTAAGGTACCGCCAATATCCTCGACACCGTTCTGATCAGGCATCAATGCAATGACCGGATGGGTTGTGGCAGGATCCATTTCAATGCTGTGTGCATCGTGGTATCCGACAACATTTCTTGCAAATTCCACAATTGTCAGCTGCATACCGAGGCAGAGACCGAGAAATGGGATCTTGTTTTCACGGGCAAATTCGATCGAGGTGATCATGCCTTCGATACCGCGGTCACCAAAACCGCCCGGAACAATAATGCCGTCTGCATCGCCGAGTGTTTCTTTTACGTTAGCAGGCGTTACCAGCTCGGAATCCACCCACTTGATATCTACGGTTGTGTTAATGAAAATACCGCCGTGCTTTAAGGCTTCCACAACACTGAGGTAAGCATCATGCAGTTGGATGTATTTGCCGACAAGTGCGATCTTCACTTCGTGCTTCGGACTGCGGAGCTGCGCTACCATATGTTCCCAGTCGGAAAGATCCGGCTCCGGGCAGTCAAGCTTTAAGCAGTCACACGCAACCTGTGCAAGATGTTCTTTTTCCATGGCAAGCGGTGCTTCGTACAGATATTCCACATCCAGATTCTGCAGTACATGACTGTTCGGTACATTGCAGAATAAAGCGATCTTGTCCTTGATCTGCTGGTCGAGCGGATGCTCGCTCCTGCAGACAATAATATCAGGCTGGATACCCATACCCTGCAGCTCCTTGACACTTGCCTGTGTCGGCTTTGTTTTCATTTCCTGGGAAGCGGAGAGCCATGGGATCAGTGTGACATGGATCAAAATGGCATTTTCATGTCCGACTTCGTGCTGGAACTGACGGATGGACTCTAAAAATGGTTGGCTTTCGATATCGCCGACCGTACCACCGACCTCGATAATGGCGATCCGTGTTTCCTCATCGGTGAAGTTGCGGTAAAAACGGCTCTTGATCTCATTGGTGATATGCGGAATGACCTGTACGGTACCGCCGCCGTAATCACCGCGGCGTTCCTTCTGCAAAACGCTCCAGTATACCTTTCCGGTCGTGACGTTGGAGTTTTTATCCAGACTTTCATCGATAAAACGCTCATAGTGTCCAAGGTCAAGGTCTGTTTCCACGCCATCATCTGTTACAAAAACTTCACCGTGCTGGATCGGGTTCATCGTGCCCGGATCGATATTGATATAAGGATCAAATTTCTGCATCGTTACTTTGTAGCCGCGTGCTTTCAAAAGACGGCCGAGGGATGCAGCGGTAATGCCTTTTCCGAGACCGGAAACAACACCGCCTGTTACAAATACGTATTTTACTGCCATTTCTTTTTCCTCCTGTAATAAATAAAAAAGAGCGAAACTACCCCCAAAGGGAGCACCTTCGCTCAAAATGTTACGATATCTACTCGTTGATGGTGCCATATTTCCTGCACACATCTCATCATAGCATATATTTACCGATGATACAACTTCTGTGATTCATAATTTGGTTCGCAGGTTACATTAATGCCGAGTTTTCTGAGAACATTCATATCTACCTGTGAAAGGATCACGCTGGAATGGAACTCTGTACCGGCGAGATTCTGCAGCTGGTCGATCGCTTCCTTTGCTGTTTCATCCGTTGCTGCGCAGATGGAAAGGGCGATCAGCACTTCGTCTGTATGGAGGCGTGGGTTTTTACTGTGCAGATGTCCTGTTTTCAGATTCTGGATCGGTTCGATGATCGTCGGAGAGATCAGCTGCACATCGTCTGCGATACCGGCAAGTGATTTTAATGCGTTTAACAGCATGGCACTTGTGGCACCTAAAAGCTCACTTGTCTTTCCTGTAATGATGCGGCCGTCCGCAAGCTGGATCGCTGCTGCCGGATCGCCCGTCGTCTCTGCTTTGATCTTGGCTGCGCTGACAACAGGTCTGTCTTCTATGGAAGTGCCGGCCTGCTTCATCAGAAGCTCCAGCTTCAGCTTCTGCTCGTTATCTGCCGTTCCCTGACGGATCTGGCAGAGCGTGTTGTAATATCTGCGGATGATCTCCTGTTTGGAGGCCTCTTTTGTCACTTCATCGTCGATGATGCCATAGCCTGCCATATTGACGCCCATATCTGTCGGGGATTTATACGGGCAGCTTCCCATGATCTTTTCAAACATGGCTTCCAGAACCGGGAAGATCTCAACGTCACGGTTGTAGTTGATCGTTGTCTCACCATATGCTTCCAGATGGAACGGATCGATCATGTTGACGTCGTTCAGATCTGCTGTTGCTGCTTCGTATGCGAGATTGACAGGGTGCTTTAATGGCAGATTCCAGATCGGGAATGTCTCATATTTGGCATAGCCTGCCTTGATGCCTCTCTTGTATTCGTGATACAGCTGGGAAAGACAGGTTGCCATTTTTCCGCTGCCCGGCCCCGGTGCTGTGATAACAACAAGAGAGCGGCTTGTTTCAATATATTCATTTTTTCCGTAGCCTTCATCACTTACGATATAAGGAATATCGGACGGATATCCGGCGATCGGATAATGCCTGAACACTTTTAAACCGAGCGATTCAAGCTTTTTCTGATAGGCGACTGCACTGGACTGACCGCTAAAACGAGTCAGGCAGACACTGCCAACATAAAGGCCGTATCCGCGGAATGCGTCGATCAGTCGTAATACGTCCAGATCATAGGTAATACCAAGGTCGCCTCTGACCTTATTTTTTTCAATATCCTCTGCGTTGATAACGATAACGATCTCTGCCTGATCCTTAAGCTGTACGAGCATATTGATCTTGCTGTCCGGCTTGAAGCCCGGCAGAACCCGGGAGGCATGATAATCGTCAAAAAGCTTGCCGCCGAATTCGAGGTAAAGCTTACCGCCGAACGCAGCAATACGTTCCTTGATCTTTTCGGACTGCAGACGAAGATATTTTTCATTATCAAATCCGATTTTTGCCATAAAAACCTGTTTCCCTTCTTATTTGAAATATACCGTTTCTATATACATGCGTTGTGCGTTTTATAACACGAACAATACTTTTCTATGATACAAAAAAAGCTTTTCAAAATCAATATGAAAATCAGGTAAAAAATGGGGGATTTTATAAATCTTTCATAACTGGTCACAAGTATTTCACAGAAAGCGTATTGATTTTGGCATTTTTAATCTATATAATGATAGAAGGCTTTTAATAAGCCGGACGAGGAGAACATTATGGATAATCAGAATTACCAGGGACCGCAGAACAATGGTGGGAATGGAAATAATAACGGAAACGGTGGAAATGATCAGAAAGGACCGCAGAAAAGACAGAGCTTTATGCTTCTTCTGGTCGCAGCGCTGATCACACTGCTTTCCATGAGCTTTTTGATGAATTCTGTATCAAACAGCTCCAGCAAGGAAATCACATATGATGAATTCCTGCAAATGGTAGAGGATGGCAAGGTAGACAGTGTCCTCATCAAGAGTGATAAGCTTGTGATCACGCCAAAGCAGGACAAGGCACAGGAAAAGACGGAAAGCAGCAGAAATCCGTTTGCACTTTACGGTGGATATGACAGTCAGCCGGAGATCAAATATTATACGGGTATTGTGGAGGATGATACCCTGCCTGCATTTTTAAATAAGCATGATGTCACCTACAGTAAGGAGATCCCGGACAATTCAAGCTGGATCTTATCGATCCTGCTGACCTATGTCCTGCCGATCGTGATCCTTTGGGTACTGCTCAGCTTCCTGTTCCGCAAGATGTCGGGCGGCGGAATGATGGGCGGTGTCGGCAAATCAAATGCAAAGGTATACGTCCAGAAAGAAACGGGCGTTACATTTAAAGATGTCGCCGGTGAAGATGAAGCAAAGGAATCCCTGCAGGAGGTGGTAGACTTTCTGCACAACCCGGGCAAATATACAAAGATCGGTGCAAAGCTCCCGAAGGGTGCACTTCTGGTGGGGCCTCCCGGAACCGGTAAAACACTGCTGGCTAAGGCAGTTGCGGGAGAAGCACATGTACCGTTCTTCTCACTGGCAGGCTCCGATTTTATCGAGCTGTATGTCGGTGTCGGTGCTTCCCGTGTCAGAGACTTATTTAAGGAAGCAACAAAGAATGCGCCATGCATTATTTTTATCGATGAAATAGATGCGATCGGCCGGAGCCGTGACAGCAAGTACGGCGGCGGTAATGAAGAGCGTGAGCAGACACTGAACCAGCTGCTTTCCGAAATGGACGGTTTCGACAGCTCCAAGGGTATTCTGATCCTGGGTGCGACAAACAGACCGGAAATTCTGGATAAGGCGCTGCTCAGACCGGGCCGGTTTGACAGACGTATCATTGTAGATAAGCCGGATCTGAAAGGCCGTGTCGATATTTTAAAGGTACATTCCAAGGATGTCAGCATGGATGAATCCGTGGATCTGCAGGAGATCGCGCTCGCAACGTCAGGAGCAGTCGGTTCCGATCTTGCCAATATGATCAATGAAGCAGCCATCAATGCAGTTAAGAACGGCCGTAAGGCTGTCTGCCAGAAGGATCTGTTTGACGCAGTCGAGGTTGTACTGGTCGGAAAAGAAAAGAAAGACCGCATCATGAGCAAGGAAGAAAGACGAATCGTATCTTACCACGAAGTGGGTCATGCATTGATCGCAGCCTTGCAGAAAAACGCAGAGCCGGTACAGAAGATCACGATCGTTCCGCGTACCATGGGTGCGCTTGGTTATGTGATGCAGGTTCCGGAAGAAGAAAAGTATCTGAATTCCAAAGCAGAGCTGCATGATATGATCGTCGGGCTTCTTGGCGGACGCGCGGCAGAAGAAATCGTATTCGACACCGTTACAACAGGTGCTTCCAATGATATTGAGCGGGCAACCAACATTGCAAGAGCCATGGTAACCCAGTATGGTATGAGCAAGCGTTTCGGTCTGATGGGACTGGCAACGACAGAAAGCCAGTATCTGGATCAAACAACAGCTATGAACTGTTCCGATGTGACGGCTGCGGCTGTGGATGAAGAAGTGATGAAGATCCTGAAAAACTGCTATAAGGAAGCAAAAAATATGCTGACGGAAAACAGAGCAGTTATGGATAAGATCGCTGCACATCTGATCGAGCAGGAGACGATCACCGGTAAGGAATTTATGAAGATCTACCGGAAGGAAAAGGGACTTCCTGAACCGGAAGAGAAGAAAGATAAAAAAGACGATACGGAAAAAACAGGATTTGCCGCAAAGCTGGAGGCAGAAGCTGAAGCCGAAAAGAAAACAGTTGAAAAGCATGTCACAGTGATCAAAGCACCGGATACAGACCCTGCATCTGAGATGAAAAATGATACAGAGCCTGCCCCTGAGGCAGAGAAGGCTGCACTTGAAGCCGGAGACGCAGTGAAAGAGCCGGAACAGAAACAGGAGCGGACAGAAGATACAAATTCCGAATCATAAAAATAGGGACGAAGAGAGAAATCCGCTTTGCGGATTCCTCTCTTGTTTTATAATGTCATGCATCATGCATCTTCGATGCATGATGCAGCTCCGGCTCATCACCGCAGGTGATTAAAATATTGGATAGGACAGAAAACGGAGAAAGGAGACAGATCATGTTTTGTATCGAGGAGGAACTGAAAAAACTTCCCCATTCGCCCGGCGTTTATATCATGCATGATAAGGCAGACACCATTATATATGTAGGAAAAGCGATCGATCTGAACAGACGTGTGCACTCCTATTTCCGGACGAGTACGAAAAAAACGGCAAAGATCCGGAAAATGGTCAGTCTCATCGACCATTTTGAATATATCCTGACCGATTCGGAGCTGGAGGCTCTGGTACTGGAAAATAACCTGATCAAGGAACACCGTCCCAAATACAATACGATGCTGAAGGATGACAAGACGTATCCTTATATTAAGGTAACGCTTGGAGAGGAATATCCGAGGGTTCTTTTTTCACGTCTGATGAAGAAGGACAAGTCCAGATATTTCGGGCCTTTTACAAGTGCGTCCAGCGTCAAGGACACGATCGAACTGATCTGTAAGCTGTACAAGATCCGTACCTGTAACCGCCAGATCCGACAGCCGGAAGAAATTACCGGACAGAATGAGACAAATTCAAATATAGAAAAAAAAGCCGTGCAGGACAGGGCGTGCTTGAATTATCACATGAAGCAGTGTGATGCACCGTGTATGGGTTATATCAGCAAGGAAGAATATGCGCAGAATGTGAAAAAAGCAGTGGATTTCCTGAACGGGGATTATCATGGCGTTTTAAAAGAACTGGAGCAGAAGATGGAAGAAGCCTCCGAGCAGATGGAGTTTGAGGAGGCGATCCGTTACCGGGATCTGCGAAACAGCGTACTGGCTGTGGCGCAGAAGCAGAAGATCACGGACAGCAACGGAGAAGACAAAGATGTGATCGCCCTGGCAAAAGACGAGAAGGATGCGGTTGTACAGGTGTTCTTTGTCAGAGACGGCCGCCTGATCGGGCGCGAGCATTATTACATGATGCATGTGGCAGACCAGACAGAGGAAGAGATCACGGGCAGTTTTGTAAAACAGTTTTATGCGGGAACGCCTTATCTGCCGAAAACGATCATGCTGCAGTGCGAAATATCTGATATGCCGCTTCTTGAAGAATGGCTGAGCGGACGGAAAGGCTCTAAGGTGCGTTTTGTGGTACCGAAGATCGGAACAAAGGAGAAGCTGGTCGAGCTTGCGGCAAGAAATGCCGCGCTTGTCCTTTCGCAGGACAAAGAGCGGATCCGCCGTGAGGAAGAACGGACGACGGGCGCAGTTGCGGAGATCGCGAAGCTGATCGGCCTTACGCAGGTCAACAGGATCGAGGCATTCGATATTTCCAACATCAGCGGCTTTGAATCGGTCGGATCCATGATCGTGTTTGAAGGCGGAAAGCCGAGAAGAAGCGATTATCGTAAATTTAAGATCAAAACAGTGGAAGGGCCGAACGATTATGCCAGCATGCATGAGGTGCTGACCAGGCGTTTCACGCACGGACTTACCGAAAAGGCGGAAAATAAGGAAAAAGAAAAGGATGATGTTTACGGCAGTTTTACCAAGTTCCCGGATCTGCTTCTGATGGACGGCGGACGTGGTCAGGTCAATATCGCAAAGGAAGTGCTTGAGGAGCTGCATCTGTCCATTCCGGTCTGTGGTATGGTAAAGGATGATCATCACCGGACCAGGGGATTGTATTACGAAGGGGTGGAACAGCCGATCGATCCGCATTCCGAGGGCTTTAAGCTGATCACAAGAGTGCAGGATGAAGCGCACCGGTTTGCAATCGAATATCACAGATCATTGCGCCGCAAGACAAATGTCCGATCCGTTCTGGATGAGATCAAGGGTGTCGGTCCTGCCCGCAGAAAAGCGCTCATGCGTCATTTTGACTCTCTTTCCGAGATCAAAAACGCTTCCGTGGAGCAGCTTTTGGAGATCCCGGAGATCAACGAATCCTGCGCGCAGGAGATTTATGGATTTTTTCATAAGGAAAACGGATAAAAAGTTGTAGACCTATTTTATTTATGTTACACTAGTAAAGATGTAGCGTTATATTGGGAAACGCGATATTTGTACGGAAAAGTGCATAAATATAATAGTGAGATAAGGAGCGGGGTTATGGCAAGTGTAAGTTTAAGCAGAATTATTGAAAAATTTAAGCTGGAGAATCTGACACCTGAGATCGAAACAAAGGGGATCAAGATTACTCAGCCGGATATCAACAGACCGGCGCTGCAGCTTGCAGGTTATTTTGAGCATTACGAGGCAACACGTCTGCAGATCATCGGATTTGTGGAATATACCTATATGAAAAGCCTGACGGAAGAGCGGAAGGAAGAGATTTTTGAAAAACTGTTATCCAATCCGATCCCGGTTATCGTGTTCTGCAGAGAACTGCAGCCGGATCCGCTGTTTCTGAAAAAAGCGGTTGAACACAAGATCCCGCTGTTAATGACAAAGAAAGCAACCTCTGCTTTTACGGCAGAAGTGATCCGCTGGCTGAATGTAAAGCTGGCACCGTGTATTTCCGTACACGGCGTACTGGTGGATGTATACGGTGAAGGCGTTCTCATCACAGGTGAGAGCGGAATCGGTAAATCAGAGGCGGCACTGGAGCTGATCAAGCGTGGACATCGTCTTGTTACGGATGACGTGGTAGAGCTCCGCAAGGTAAGTGATGATACACTGATCGGATCCGCTCCGGATATTACAAAGCATTTCATCGAGCTGCGCGGTATCGGTATTATCGATGTCAAGACACTGTTCGGTGTTTCCAGCGTAAAGGATACGGGAAATATCGATCTGGTCATCCGTCTGGAAGACTGGAGCAAGGATAAAGAATATGACCGTCTTGGTCTGGAAGAGGAATATGTGGATTATCTCGGCAATAAGATCGCAAGCCATACCATTCCGATCCGTCCGGGACGTAATCTGGCACTGATCTGCGAGTCTGCAGCAGTCAACCACAGACAGAAAAAGATGGGCTATAATGCAGCACAGGAGCTTTATAAGCGTGTACAGGAATCGCTTTCAAAGCGCCGTGATGAAGATGAAGAATAGGAAAGTGTAAAAATAAAAGGAGTATACAGAAGAATGAAAAAATATTGTTTTGGAGTAGATGTCGGCGGGACAACGATCAAAATGGGATTCTTTGATACAGAGGGCAATGTTCTTGATAAATGGGAGATCCCGACACGTACGGAAAACGGCGGAGAAAATGTTCTTCCGGATATTGCAAAGGCAGTTAAAGATAAGCTGGCTGAGAAACAGATCGATAAAGAAGAAGTTTCGGGAATCGGTGTTGGTGTACCGGGCCCGGTAGACAGCAAGGGTGTCGTATATAAATGTGTCAACCTCGGCTGGGGTATTTTCAATGTAAATGAAAAACTGGAAGAACTGACAGGCATTTCCGTAAAAGCCGGAAATGATGCCAATGTAGCAGCGCTCGGAGAAATGTGGAAGGGTGGCGGCCAGGGCTTTCATACACTGGTTGTTGTCACACTCGGTACCGGCGTTGGCGGTGGTATCATCTTAGACGGCCAGATGCTGACAGGTGCAAAAGGTGCAGGCGGTGAGATCGGCCATATCCATATGAATGACGCGGAGCCGGATGAATGTGGCTGTGGCAATCATGGCTGCTTAGAGCAGTACGCATCCGCAACAGGTGTGGTACGTCTGGCAAAGCGTGCGCTTGCAAAAGCAACGGAAAAGACTGTTTTAAACGCAGATACCGTAACAGCAAAGGATGTCTGGGACGCAGTAAAAGAGGGCGATCCTGTTGCATTGCAGGTAGCAGAGCAGTTTGGTAAATATCTTGGTGAAGGACTTGCGATCGTAGCAGATGTTATCAATCCGGAAGCATTCGTTATTGGTGGCGGCGTATCCAAAGCAGGAGAGGTACTCCTTTCCTATATCGAGAAAAACTATACAAAGACCGTATTCCATGCAAGCAGAGACGTGAAGTTCACACTTGCAACACTCGGCAATGATGCAGGTATCTACGGCGCAGCGAAGTTAGTATTATAAATATAATGATGTCAGGGTCAAAAGGTCTAACCCCATGTGGGAGTGCAAAGCACGGAACAATCCGTATGACATCTTTCGACAATCATATAAATAATTTAGTAGGTGAATAATTTGAATCAGGCTTTACTGGAGTTTATCAGGGAAACGGTAACCCCGGAAAATATGAAGCTGCAGGAGCCCATGGCAGCCCATACAACATTTCGTACGGGCGGTGAGGCAGCAGTGTTTGTGGAAGTGCCCGGAAAGCAGCAGCTTACGCAGCTTGTACAGTATATGGCAAAAATCTCACAGGAGTTTTTTGTACTTGGAAAAGGCAGCAATCTGCTTGTAGGAGATAAAGGGTATCCGGGGATTGTGCTGAACCTTGGAAAACGATTTGCCCGGATCGAGGTAGAGGGCAATATCATCCGTGCGGAGGCGGGGGCTTCGCTGCCACAGGTAGCAGTTACGGCCATGCAGCACGGACTCAGCGGTCTGGAATTTGCAGCAGGCATTCCGGGCAGTATCGGCGGTGCGATCGTTATGAATGCGGGCGCATATGACGGAGAAATGAAGCAGGTAACGAAATGTGTTACCGTTTTGAATCAGATGGGAGAAGAAATGGTTCTGGACTGTGATACGATGGAATTTGGATACCGCACCAGTATCATCAAAAACCGCCCGTTTGTTGTAGAAGAAGTGGAATTGCAGCTTACAAAAGGTGATCCTGCCGAGATCAAGGCAAAAATGGATGAGTTTAACGGCCGCAGAAAAGAAAAACAGCCGCTGGAATATCCGAGCGCGGGAAGCACCTTTAAAAGACCGGAAGGCTATTTTGCCGGAAAACTGATCATGGATGCGGGTCTGCGAGGATTCCGGATCGGTGGTGCACAAGTATCGGAAAAACATTGCGGCTTCGTGATCAATGTCGGAAATGCATCTTCCGCAGATGTCAGGGAAGTAATTGATGAAGTGAGAGAACGTGTGAAACAGCAGTTTGGCGTTACATTAGAGCCTGAAGTTGTATTTTTGGGAGAATTTTAACTGCTGTAAGGAGGTAATATGCGGCTTGTAATCGTAACAGGTATGAGCGGAAGCGGAAAGCAGACAGCGATGAAGCTTTTGGAAGACGCCGGATACTACTGCGTGGATAATCTGCCGGTACCGCTTGTACCAACGTTTGCAGAGCTGATCGTACAGCCGGGCAGTGAGATCGAAAAGGCTGCGGTCGGACTTGATATCCGATCCGATCAGGCATTTGGGGATATCATGAAGGCATTGTCCCAGCTGACAGAGCGAGGTATCGCATATGAAGTTCTGTTCATGGATGCAGATGATTCCACCCTTTTAAAACGCTATAAAGAGAGCCGCCGGATGCATCCGATCGATGGAAACGGTGCGATCGAAGAAAGCATTTTAAAGGAACGCAGTATATTAAAGGAAATACGGGACAAGGCAGATTATGTGATCGACACCTCTTCCCTTCTGACAAGAGAACTGAAGGAAGAACTGGATCGCATATTTGTCCGGAATGAGGCATATAATAGCCTCATGATCACGATCATGTCCTTCGGTTTTAAGAATGGGATCCCGCTGGATGCAGATCTGGTGTTTGATGTCCGTTTTTTACCGAATCCATTCTATATTGATGAACTAAAGAAGAAAACAGGAAACGATAAAGAAGTATATGACTATGTCATGTCTTTTGCGGAGGCAGGTCTTTTCTTGGATAAGCTCACGGATATGCTTGCATTTCTGATTCCGAATTATGTGAAAGAGGGGAAATACCGTCTGGTGATCGGGATTGGCTGTACAGGCGGCAAGCATCGGAGCGTGACTCTTGCAAATGCATTGTATAAGCGCATGAAGGATCATGGAAATTACGGGCTTACACTTGTGCATAAGGACGTTGACAGATTGAAATGATAAAGAGGTGCGGTATGTCATTTTCCGGACAGATCAAGGAAGAACTGGCACAGGTTATCAGTTCTCCAAGACATTGTCAGCTGGCGGAGCTGGCAGCACTGGTACAGTTTTGCGGGCATATAGAAGAGGATGGGTCACTGCTCGTGCAGTCGGAAAATCCGCTTGTGATCAGAAAATGCTTTACATTACTGAAAAAAACATTTAAGATAGAAGCTGTTTCGAAAAGTCAGATGCAGACACAAAATTACAGGCTTTTCGTGACAGGAGAGGATGCGTTCAGGGTATTGGAGGCATTGAAGATCTGCGATACGGCAGGGCATTTGATGATGAGACATTTGACAGATCCTGTTCTGATCAAAAACAGCTGCTGCAAAAGAGCTTATCTGCGAGGCTGCTATATGGCAGTGGGATCCATGAGCGATCCGTACAAGTCCTATCATCTGGAACTCGTCTGCGGCTTACAGGCGCAGGCAGAGCAGCTTTTAAAAATATTGCATGATTTTTCATTAGATGCTAAAATGATAATTCGTAAGAAATATCATGTAGTATACATGAAGGAAGGAGAAAATATTGCGGATTTTCTAAATATCACGGAAGCGCACAAAGCATTGATGGAATTTGAGAATACGCGTATTTATAAAGGTATGCGCAACATGGTGAACCGTAAGGTGAACTGTGAGGCCGCCAACATCACAAAGACGGTGAATGCTGCGACAAGGCAGGTAGAAGATATCAGACTGATCCGGGAAAAAATGGGGCTGGAAGGTCTGCCGGAGCCGCTGCGTCAGATGGCATATGTCCGCCTTGAAAATCCACAGGCGTCTTTGGGGGAGCTTGGAAAGCTGCTGGATCCACCGGTGGGCAAATCGGGAGTAAATCACAGATTGAGAAAATTGGGGGAGCTTGCAAAGGAACTGAAAGTTAAGTAGGAGGAATCTCAAAATGATTGAAAGAACAATGAAGATCGAGCTTGAAAATGGGCTTGAGGCAAGACCTGTTGCAGTGCTTGTACAGAAGGCAAGCATGCATGACAGCACTATTTACATTCATGCAGAGGGTAAAAAAGTCAATGCAAAAAGTATTATGGGAATGATGAGTCTGGGGCTCGACATGGGCGAAGAGGTTACAGTCGTTGCAGATGGCACAGATGAGCAGGATGCAGTCGACAGCATTGAAAAGTATCTGAGTGGACAGGAATAATCTTTCAGACATTGCAGGCAAGGGGCACGGATACGTGTCCCTTTTGTGTAATAGGAACTTTGTTCCTATTACACAAAAACGCTCTTTGTAACTAACTGATTTTGATGCCAGGGCACATTACAAAGGAGACAGTATATGGACAAGAAAATGCTTTTTATTTATAATCCACACGCTGGAAAAGCTGCGATCCGCAGCAATTTACTGGATATCATTGATATTTTTGCAAAAGCAGAATACGAGGTGACAGCATATCCGACCCGGCAAAGAGGTGATGCAGTCCGTGCCACACTTGAAAAAGCCGGAAAATATGATCTTGTTGTATGCAGCGGCGGAGATGGAACGCTCGATGAAGTGGTGGAAGGCATGATGAAGCGGACTGACCGCGTCCCTATCGGTTATGTGCCGGCGGGAACGACAAACGACTTTGCACGCAGCCTGCATATTCCGAGCAATATGATCCGGGCAGCGGAAATGATCGTGCAGGAAAAGGAATACGCCTGTGACATCGGTTCGTTTAATGAAGACAGCTTTGTATATATTGCGGCGTTTGGTCTCTTTACAGATGTTTCTTATGAAACAGACCAACAGGTGAAAAACGTGCTGGGACATCTGGCCTATGTGCTGGAAGGAGCAAGAAGACTGAATAAATACCCATCCTACCACCTGAGGGTAACGAGCAACGGAACGACGATCGAGGAGGATTTCATGTATGGCATGGTCACAAACTCCGTTTCGGTCGGCGGTTTTAAAAACATTACCGGAAAACACATCCATCTGGATGATGGGGTGTTTGAGGTGACGCTGATCAAAAAACCGAAAAATGTCGTGGAACTGAATCAGATCATGGCAGCTCTCATCGGCAGAAATATTGACAGCGACTGTATGTACTGCTTTAAAACATCCGAGATCATCTTTGAAAGTGAAGAGGAGATTGCATGGACGAGAGACGGCGAGTATGGCGGAAGCCATAAAAAGGTCGTTATCACAAATGAAAAGCAGGCACTTCGTATTCTTGTACCATCATAAGTGTAAAAGTTTACACTAAATTATAAAAATGTATTCCCTTTAAAAAAAAGATGGGGTATAATAAGGGCGAAAGCGCAGAGAAAAGAATTTCAATGCGTAATAAAGAATAAATGGAGGTAATTTAAAATGGCATTAGTTTCAGCAACAGAAATGCTTCAGAAAGCAAAAGCTGGTCACTACGCTGTTGGTCAGTTCAACATCAACAACTTAGAGTGGACAAAAGCAATCTTATTAACAGCTCAGGAGTGCAACTCACCTGTAATCCTTGGTGTATCTGAGGGCGCTGGTAAGTACATGGGCGGATATGATGTAATTATGGGTATGGTAAACGGAATGATCAAAGATCAGAACATCACAGTTCCTGTAGCAGTACATCTTGATCATGGTTCATATGATCACTGCTTAAAGTGCATCAGAGCAGGCTTCCCAAGCATCATGTTTGATGGTTCTCATTACTCAATCGAAGAGAACATCGAAAAGACAAAGATCTTAGTAAACGCAGCTCATGTAAACGGCGTATCTATCGAAGCAGAAGTTGGTTCTATCGGTGGTGAAGAAGACGGCGTTATCGGAATGGGCGAATGTGCAGATCCAGCACAGTGCAAGCAGGTAGCTGACCTTGGCGTTGACTTCCTTGCAGCAGGTATCGGTAACATCCATGGTAAATATCCAGCAAACTGGAAAGGACTTCAGTTCGACGTTCTGGATGCTATCCAGCAGAAGACAGGAGACCTTCCATTAGTACTTCACGGTGGTACAGGTATTCCGGATGACATGATCAAGAAAGCAATCTCTTTAGGAGTAGCTAAGATCAACGTTAACACAGAGTGCCAGTTAGTATTCGCTGAAGCTACACGTAAGTATATAGAAGCTGGTAAGGATCTTGAAGGTAAGGGATTTGACCCTCGTAAAGTTCTTGCTCCTGGTTTTGATGCTATCAAAGCTAAAGTAAAAGAAAAAATGGAATTATTCGGATCAGTTGGACAGGCTTAATTGTTCTTTCCGGGCGATTTGGAATAAAAAGGAAATTTTTAAGAGGCAGCTATTGGCTGCCTCTTTTTGCGCGATGGGAAATATCTGTTATTCATTTTATGATGAAAATTATCCATAAAAAGGGAGGATGCCAGGTAGAGGGGCTACCTGGCACTGATTATGAAAAAGTTTTTATTTATTTCAAACATACGTTGTATCCGTTGTTTATGATATTAGTATATGTGGGAGAAATGGATAAACAATGTTATGTAAATGAAAATTCCTTAAATGAAAAATGAACAATTTGTAAACGTACAAATTGTTCATCTTTACTAAAAAATATTACATTTTTTCCGGTTCCGGATAATCAACACCAAAACAGTCCACTGTCATGGATTTGATCTTCTGTTCTTCTAACGGTCTGTCGTTGTAATCGGTCGGTGTTTCGGCAATTTTGTTCACAACTGCCATGCTGTCGCCTGTGACTTTACCAAACGCTGCATAAGAGCCGTCAAGATGCGGGCTTGTTTTGTGCATGATAAAGAACTGGCTGCCTGCGGAGTTTGGCATCATGGATCTTGCCATGGAAAGAACACCATCCGTATGCTTTAAATCATTCTGAAAACCGTTTGCAGCGAATTCACCCTTAATGCTGTAGCCGGGGCCTCCCATACCTGTTCCGTCCGGACAACCGCCCTGGATCATAAAGCCCTTGATCACACGGTGAAAGATCAGACCATCGTAAAAGCCTTTTTTGATCAGGCTGATAAAATTGTTGACAGAGACCGGTGCCACATCCGGATATAACTCCGCTGTGATCACATCTCCGTTTTCCATTGTAATCGTAACAACTGGATTCTGTGCCATAATATTTGTTCCTTTCCTTTCGATGTATAAATTGATGCCAGGGTCAAAAGCCCCAAAGTCTGAATTTGTATGGCATCTTTTGACACCTATACGCTTTTATTCTAAAATAAAAGAAGAAAATCGTAAAGAAAAATATAACAAAGGCAGATAATTGGGACATACGGATGGATGAATCTGTAAAATGAAAATGTGAGGATGGGACAACGGAAATACCATGGAAAAACGTTATAAGGAAATATTGCTTACAAATGAATACGGGAAACTGCTGGAAGCAAAGAAAAAAGGAATTCCGGCGGTTCCATGTCTGCCTGTCATATATGCAAAGAATCCGATCACGGCAGGAAATGAAAATATGATGGTAAAAGAAATGGATCTATCTGGCTATCTTTATGTGCTGGAGCAGGCAGAAGAGGTGGAGGAAGCTTATCTGGAAAAGATCCGGTGCAGGCTGTTAGGGCTGCCATGTGAAATACTGCAGACAAAACGGTGTATTGTGCGGGAGATCTGCCTTGATGATGTGGATAAGTTATACGAAATCTATGCAGATCCATCGATCACATTATATATGGAAGGTTTGTATGCAAAAAAGGAAGAAGAAATTGCCTATACCCGCGATTATATCAGGTATCAGTACGGTATTTATGATTTTGGAATGTGGATCATAGAAGACAGGCAGACAGGAGAAGTGATCGGACGTGCAGGGCTGGATCTTAGACCGGACAGGGAAGATGCGGAGCTTGGCTATATGATCTGTAAAAACAGGCAGGGGCAGGGGCTTGCCTACGAAGTCTGCACTGCCATTTTAGCCTACGCAAAAGAAGAACTTGGCTTTGAAAAGCTTTTTGCCAGAACACGGAAAGAAAACCTGGCATCTGTAATGCTTTTGAAAAAACTGGGATTTCATCCGGTTTGTGCGCAATCGGAGACAAAAGAAGCAGATAACGCACAGATGGAATACTATATTGCGTTATCATAACAAAAAATGGCATAATTCTAAAAAAAGTATAAAAACCAGCCTTGACATTCCGGGGAGGCGGGCATATACTCACACTTGTAAAGCAAAGGTGCTTCGAGATGATCGAGGCACCTTTTTTAATGCCATTTGCTTTATCTGCGAAGCAGATTTTCATGGGCGATGGTTCAAATAAGGGATGCGCAATCCGGATAAGTGGGGACAGACCCCAACACAGAATACAATGCAGTCCACAAAGTCGTGGAAAAGGAGTGCATTGTATTTTTTATTTAGAAGAGGAGGAGATTATTATGACAGAGGAGATTTTAAATGCCATAAACGGTGAAGTGTATGGCGTCTGGTTTTTGATCGGCGCTGCACTGGTGTTCTGGATGCAGGCAGGATTTGCAATGGTGGAGACAGGTTTTACCAGAGCAAAAAATGCAGGTAACATCCTGATGAAAAACTTGATGGACTTTTGTATTGGTACAGTAGTATTTATCCTGATCGGTTTTGGTTTATTCCTGGGCGAGGATATGGTAGGACTGATCGGTAAACCGGGATTTGACATTTTTACGGATTATGCAAATTTTGACTGGTCTAACTTCGTATTCAACCTTGTGTTCTGTGCAACGACCGCAACGATCGTATCCGGAGCCATGGCAGAAAGAACGAAATTCCTTTCCTACTGCGTATATTCCGCAATTATTTCAGCAGTGATCTATCCGATCGAGGCACATTGGACATGGGGCGGCGGCTGGCTTGCACAGATTGGTTTTCATGATTTTGCAGGTTCCAACTGTATTCATATGGTAGGCGGTATTTCAGCCCTGATCGGTGCTGCAATGCTTGGTCCACGTATCGGTAAATTTGTAAAAGATAAGAATGGAAAAGTAACAAAAGTCAATGCTTTTCCGGGACATAACCTTCCGATCGGCTGTCTGGGTGTATTCATCCTCTGGCTCGGCTGGTATGGATTCAACGGCGCAGCAGCAACCTCTATTGATGAGCTTGGTTCCATCTTTGTTACAACAACGATCGCACCGGCAGTTGCAACAGTTGTGACAATGATCCTGACATGGGTAAAATATGGAAAACCTGATGTTTCCATGTGCCTGAATGCATCTCTTGCAGGTCTTGTTGCTATTACAGCACCATGTGATGTATGTGATGCCTTTGGTGCTATCATCATTGGTGCAGTATCCGGCGTACTGGTTGTATTCGGTGTATGGCTTCTGGACTATAAGTTACATATAGATGATCCGGTTGGTGCAGTTGCAGTTCACTGTATGAACGGTATCTGGGGTACGATCGCAGTTGGTTTATTCGCAACAGATACAGCTCCTGCATTTGCAAGAGGTATCGGCGACGGTATTACATATGGTGCAAACCAGATCGCAGGCAAAGGTCTTTTCTACGGCGGTGGCTTTTCACAGCTTGGTATCCAGCTCCTTGGTATGGTATGTACAGCAGCATGGACGGCAGTGACGATCACGATCGCATTTTTGATCATCAAAGCAACAATCGGTCTTCGCGTCAGTGAAGAGGAAGAAATTGTAGGTCTGGATGCATGTGAACATGGTCTTGCTAGTGCTTATGCAGGCTTCAGTATCATGGATATCAGCAACACAATGACAATGGATGTAAATGAAAATACAGATCTTGGTGTCAGCGAGTACGATGCAGCATCAGAGACACAGAAGGATGCAGCAGTCAAGGTGGTGGCTTCTCCATTACCGCCAACAGGCATCTACAAGGTAGTTGTGATCGCAAAACTGGCAAGATACGATGGTCTGAAGAAAGCAATGAACGACCTTGGTGTAACCGGTATGACGGTAACACAGGTTATGGGTTGTGGTGTCCAGAAAGGCGCCGGCGAGATGTATCGTGGTGTTGAAATGGATGCAACACTTCTGCCAAAGGTTAAGGTTGAAGTGGTAGTCAGCAAGATTCCGGTAGAAAAGGTGATCGAGGCAGCCAAGAAGGCACTTTATACAGGTCATATCGGTGATGGTAAGATCTTTGTATACAATGTAGATAAGGTTGTTAAGGTCCGTACCGGCGAAGAGGACTTCGCAGCCCTGCAGGATGTAGAGTAGCTTTTACCTAAATCCCTTAGTTGATATATACATGAACAGCCCCCGGCGTGCTTCCACCACGCCGGGGGCTGTTCGTGTAAAAAGTAGCAAAATTGACATAAAAAAGACTGAAACTTTGTTTATTCTTCCAAGAAGATATCAGTGCGTCAATTCTCTATAGATGATATAATGAATATACGAGAGTTTCAAATCAAATTTCTGTGATAATTGCACAAAAACAGCAGAGCTCAGTGTGAAAAATATCTGAAATGAAAAGCCGGATAGGATGCAGGAAAGAATGGCTGCAAGGCAGAAATGGATTTGAAAAAACAAAGTCGACCAAGGGGGACGAAAACTATGTCAAAAATGGTGTATTTATTTGAAGAGGGTAACGCAGATATGCGGAATCTTCTTGGTGGAAAGGGTGCCAATCTTGCAGAAATGACAAATCTGGGGCTTCCGATTCCACAGGGTTTCACGGTTACAACAGAGGCTTGTACAGACTATTACAACAATGGCCGTACAATTTCAGAGGACATTCAGCAGCAGATCTTTACAGCACTTGCTGATCTGGAAAAGAAGCAGGGCAAAAAATTCGGTGATACCGAAAATCCACTTCTTGTATCTGTCCGTTCCGGCGCGAGAGCTTCCATGCCGGGTATGATGGACACGATCCTGAACCTCGGACTGAATGACGTTGCAGTGGAAGGCTTCGCAAAGAAGACAGGCAATCCGAGATTCGCTTACGATTCCTATCGTCGTTTTATCCAGATGTTTTCCGATGTTGTTATGGAAGTGCCAAAGTCATTGTTTGAGCGTGTTCTGGATGAGATCAAAGCAGCAAAACAGGTCAAATTTGATATGGAACTGACTGCAGAAGATCTGCAGGAAGTGATCGCACGTTTTAAAGCAATCTACAAGGACAAGATGGGAGAGGACTTCCCACAGGATCCGAAGGTACAGCTGATGGAAGCTGTCAAAGCTGTATTCCGTTCCTGGGATAATGAGCGTGCTATCGTTTACAGAAGAATGAATGATATTCCGGGCGACTGGGGAACAGCCGTTAACGTACAGGCAATGGTATTCGGTAACATGGGCGAGACAAGTGGTACAGGCGTAGCCTTCACAAGAAACCCGTCTACCGGCGCAAAGGGTATTTACGGCGAATATCTGATCAATGCACAGGGCGAGGACGTTGTGGCAGGTATCCGTACACCACAGCCGATCACAAAGCTGGAGCAGGATCTGCCGGAGTGCTACAAGCAGTTCATGGAAATTGCCATGAAGCTGGAAGCACATTACCGCGATATGCAGGATATGGAGTTTACGATCGAGAACGGTAAGCTGTTTTTCCTGCAGACAAGAAACGGAAAGAGAACAGCACAGGCAGCACTTCAGATCGCCTGTGATCTTGTAGATGAAGGAATGATCACACCACAGGAAGCAGTGATAAGAATCGAAGCAAAATCGCTTGATCAGCTTCTGCATCCGACCTTTGATCCGGAAGCACTGAAGGCAGGCGAAGTGATCGGACAGGCACTTCCTGCATCACCGGGCGCAGCAGCAGGTAAGGTTTACTTTACAGCAGAAGATGCAAAACAGGCACATGAGCAGGGCGAAAGAGTTGTGCTGGTACGTCTGGAAACTTCTCCGGAGGATATCGAAGGTATGCATGCTTCCGAAGGTATCCTGACAGTCCGCGGCGGTATGACAAGCCATGCAGCAGTTGTGGCACGTGGTATGGGAACGTGCTGTGTATCAGGCTGCGGCGATATTGCGATCAATGAGGATGACAAAGTATTTGAACTGGGCGGACATACCTTCCATGAAGGAGATTATATTTCACTGGATGGTTCCACCGGTAAGATCTATAAAGGCGACATCAAGACAATGGAAGCTTCCGTATCCGGAAACTTTGGCCGTATCATGGACTGGGCAGATCAGTACAGAAAGCTGCAGGTCCGTACCAATGCAGATACACCACAAGACGCTGCAAATGCAGTGAAGTTCGGTGCAGAAGGTATCGGTCTTTGCCGTACAGAGCATATGTTCTTCGATCCGGACCGTATCCCGAAGATCCGTCAGATGATCCTTGCCCGTACACTGGAGCAGAGAGAGAAAGCATTAAATGCACTGATCCCATTCCAGAAGGGTGATTTCAAGGCTTTATACGAAGTAATGGAAGGAAGACCGGTTACGATCCGTTTCCTGGATCCGCCGCTTCATGAATTTGTACCGACAGAGCAGGGCGATATCGATGATCTGGCTGTACAGATGCTGATGACAGCAGAAGAAGTACAGGAAATCTGTGATTCCCTGCATGAATTTAACCCGATGATGGGTCACAGAGGCTGTCGTCTTGCCGTTACATATCCGGAAATCGCAAAGATGCAGACAAGAGCCGTCATGGAAGCTGCGATCGAGGTCAAAGCAGAAAAAGGCTATGACATTGTTCCGGAGATCATGATCCCACTCGTAGGCGAAAAGAAAGAGCTGAAATTTGTAAAAGATGTTGTTGTAGAAGTGGCAGAACAGGTTAAGAAAGAAAAGAATTCCGATATCCAGTATCACATCGGTACGATGATCGAAATTCCGAGAGCTGCACTTTTAGCTGATGAGATCGCAGAAGAAGCAGAGTTCTTCTCCTTCGGTACAAATGATCTGACACAGATGACCTTTGGCTTCTCCAGAGATGATGCAGGCAAGTTCCTCGGTGACTACTACAAGAACAAGATCTACGAATCAGATCCGTTTGCAAGACTTGACCAGAAGGGTGTCGGCCAGCTTATAAAGATGGCAGCGGAAAAAGGACGCAAGACACGCCCGGATATCAAGCTTGGAATCTGCGGTGAGCATGGCGGCGATCCATCTTCCGTTGAGTTCTGCCATAAAGTAGGTCTGACCTATGTATCCTGCTCACCTTACCGTGTTCCGATCGCCAGACTTGCCGCTGCGCAGGCCGCGATCAAAAGTAGATAGGAGTTTACTTTCTTAAAATGCAGAAATTGCGGTGTTCATGTCATATCGTGAGAGGTTTGCAAAAATAATCATGTTAATTAGTGCGAAAATTTAATGAAAATTCACTTGTTTTTACACGAACATCTGTTATACTATGGTCAGTACCTTTAAGGAGGACTGCTTATGTATAGAAAGATTATGGGCTTTTTGGAAGCGTGGAAAGAAAATGAACACCGCAAGCCCCTTATTTTACAGGGCGCAAGACAGGTCGGAAAGACCTATTCCATTCTGGAGTTCGGGCGCATCTACTACGAAAATGTGGCATACTTCAACTTTGAAACCAATCCGAAGCTGAACGAAACCTTTGAGGAAAACATCAGTCCCGAGTATCTGATACCGATTTTGTCCCATATTGCAGGACAGACCATCGTAAAGGAAAAAACGCTGATAGTATTCGACGAGGTGCAGCTTTGCGAAAGGGCGTTGACTTCGCTCAAATACTTTTGCGAAAACGCTCCGGATTATCACATCATCGTCGCAGGCAGTTTGCTCGGCGTTGCGGTCAACAGAGCAAAATTCTCTTTTCCCGTAGGAAAGGTCGATATGAAAACGCTTCATCCTATGGATATGGAGGAATTTATGTTGGCTCTCGGTGAGGACGACTTGGTAGAGCAGATTAAAAATTGTTTTCAAACCGATACGCAGCTGCCGTCTGCCTTGCACGACGCCGCAATGCAGCTTTACCGTCAGTATCTTGTGGTCGGCGGTATGCCAGAGTGCGTGATGCAATTCGCAGAAACAAAGGATTATATCCTTGTCCGCCATACGCAGGATACGATACTTGCAAGCTATCTTAACGATATGAGCAAGTATAACAACTTGAATGAAATCAAGAAAACCAGACTTGCATACGACAATATAACCGTTCAGCTTTCCAAGAAGAATACCCGATTCCAATATAAGCTGATTAAGAAAGGCGGACGGGCTTCCGAATTTGAAAATGCGATTGAATGGCTCTGCTTGTCCGGTATTGTGTCACAGGTCTACAAGGTGGAGCAAATCAAAAAGCCGCTTGAAAACTACCGTGATATTGATGCGTTCAAGATTTATGTGTCCGATTTAGGGTTACTTTGTGCCAAGAAGGATTTAGCTGCCAATGACATTCTCTATATGGTTGAGGAAATAAATGACTTCAAGGGCGGTATGGCGGAGAACTATGTCAATGTGCAGCTCTCCATTAATGGCTACCACACCTACTATTGGGAGTCCGAGCGAGGGGCTGAAATTGATTTTATCATTCAGCGTGATGGGCAGCTCATTCCCATTGAGGTCAAGTCTGCCGACAATACCAGAGCCAAGAGCTTGAAGGTCTATATGAACACTTATAAGCCTGCTTATGCTATCAAGCTTTCTGCTAAAAACTTCGGCTTTGAGGACAATAAAAAAATCGTTCCGCTCTATGCTGCATTTTGTATTTGAAATCAATATTTTGGCGATAACGCTCACAGAAAACGTGGGCGTTATTTTTTGTTATGGCGACGAGGAAAATGCACGCATTTATGCGGTGCATTTGACGAC
>OJNY01000396.1_pt1 | contig 33904 bp, 26 predicted proteins | sample 1597931 | NCBI WGS metagenome assembly OJNY01 (sample SAMN01915209, study PRJEB22387) | human gut metagenome | isolation source: stool | host: Homo sapiens | place: USA
GGAGCCTCTGTTCTGGATACACCTGAACATGGACTACCCATTCAACCTGAAAGGTATCCTGTACTTCCCTAAGATCAATACACAGTATGACAACCTTGAGGGAACGATCAAGCTGTACAACAACCAGGTATTCGTCGCCGACAATATCAAGGAAGTAATTCCTGAGTTCCTCATGCTCTTAAAGGGATGTATCGACTGTCCTGATCTCCCACTGAACGTATCACGTAGTGCGCTTCAGAATGACGGATTTGTCAAAAAGATCTCAGACTACATCACCAAGAAGGTTGCAGACAAGCTGTCCGGCATGTACAAGACACACAGAGAGGACTACGAGAAGTACTGGGATGACATCAACCCATTTATCAAGTTTGGTTGTCTGAAGGATCTCAAGTTCCTCGACAAGATGAAGGACTTCTGCATCTACAAGAACCTCGAGGGCAAGTATATAACTCTCCCTGAGTATCTTGAGGCAGGAAAAGAGAAATACGAGAACAAGGTATTCTATGTAACCGACGAGCAGGCTCAGTCACAGTACATCAATATGTTCAAGGCTGAGGGCATGGACGCGCTGATCATGACACAGACCATCGACAGCCCATTCATCACACTGCTTGAGCAGAAGAATGAGAATGTTCACTTCTACAGAATAGACGCTGAGCTCTCTGACAACTTTGTCGGCGAGGAGCTCTCCGAGGAGACTGCAAAGGAATACAAGGATAAGCTCACAGCTACATTTGAGAAGGCTCTCGACATGAAGAACCTGAATGTAAAGGTTGAATCCCTGAAGGATGAGAATACATCTTCTATCCTCACCCAGCCTGAGGAGACAAGACGTATGCAGGAAATGATGAAGATGTACGGCATGGCCGGTATGGATCCATCAATGTTCGGTCAGGGCGAGGGAGAGACACTCATCCTGAACAGCAACAACAAGCTTGTTAAATACGTTCTGGACAACCCTGACAGCGACAACACAGCTACGATCTGCTGCCAGTTATATGATCTGGCCGTACTTGCCAACCGTCCACTGTCAGCAGAGGCAATGACCAAGTTCATCGCAAGAAGCAACGAAATCCTTGGAATACTTACAAAGTAATATAATCTGTCTGCCGGTTTACGGCAGCAGATCCTAATGGATAACTAACACAACAAAAAGCAGCAGCCCGATATGTCTTTGATAACATATCAGGCTGCTGCTCTTTTATTCTATTCCACTCCCTAGTGGGCAAGTATCTCCACTCCATGTTCTGTCATAACCAGTGTGTACTCCCACTGTGCCGATGGTGAGCCATCCTCCGTGTAGATAGTCCAGCCGTCATCTGCATCCTGATATACATCAGGGCCGCCCATGTTGATCATAGGCTCAATGGTAAACACCATTCCCGGAGCAAGCACATAATCCTTGCCAGGCTGTCCTATATGACTTACATAAGGCTCCTCATGAATTGCAAGACCTACTCCATGGCCGCCTATCTCACGGACAACCGAATAGCCCTGCTCCTGTGCAAATTTGTTGATGGCATATCCTATATCTCCTATGGTCACATATGGCTTGCTGCACACCTCAACACCTATATCAAGAGCCTTCTTTGTATCCTCTACAAGCTTCTTCCATGCGGGATCAACATTTCCCAGCATGAACATTCTTGATGAGTCTCCGAAATATCCCTTGTACTCTGTTGTACAGTCGATATTAACTATATCTCCATCCTGGAGAATAATGTCATCACTTGGAATGCCGTGGCATACCACATCATTTACCGATATACACACACTCTTAGGATATCCCTCATATCCAAGACATGCAGGAATAGCGTCTATGGACTTTGTATAGTTATAGATAAGGTCATCCAGCTCTCTGGTAGACACTCCTATCTTGACAAATGGAGTTATGTAGTCGAGCACAGATGTGTTGACCTTTGAAGCCTCCCTGATTCCCTCGATCTGCTCTGCGTTCTTGATCATCGCATGTGTAGGGATCTTGAATCCTCTGTTCTTCATATCCTCAAGCTTATCGTCAAGAGCCAGGTGACAGGTCTTGTATTTCTTACCACTTCCGCACCAGCACATATCATTTCTACCAAGTTTCATAATTAACCTCTTTCTTTATTGCATAATATTTTCATTACATACCTATGGTATTAGCCACAAATACTATAATACGTTTTTGAGAATAATTCCACATTTTAATATGATAAATATTGTCAATTATCCTCGTCTATCCCCAGATACCTGGCAACATATGTATAATACCCCGACTCTGTTATGTTGTCAGCTGCTGTAAATTTATCCGCGACATATAGCTGCATCGCAACAAAACTGTCATCCGATACCTCCGCACCCGTGTGGGATGTCAGCGTGTCCGTGACTGCGTTATATTCAAATGCATCCGTTATAAAGCTTCTGTCCGGGAACAGCACCAGTCCTGTACTGTCTGACAGGATATCCCTTCCTATGATGAGCCTCGAATCATAATCCACTCCCATGAGATTGAGCATGGTCGGCAGGATATCTATACTGCTGCACACCTTGTCAACTCTCACCGGCTTCTCCATCGACGCCGACCATATGACAAGTCTGCTCCTGTACGCCTCAAGACTGTTTCCAAAGTTCTCCCCTGCCAGTTCGTCCACAACGTCCATATTGTCATACGGTACATGATCCCCCGCCAGGACGATAACAGTATTGTCCAGCAGCCCCTTCTTCTCAAGTTTCTTCATCATATATTCAAGCATCTTTTCCATTTCGTACTGGGATGCCAGATATGCCTTTGTCGTATCCAGGACATAGTTAAGGTCACTGACCACAGCCTTGTTCTTCTCCGCCATGGCATTTGCCGCACCGTATCCATATGGCACATGACCGCTGACCGTCAGGTAGTACAGGTGGAACGGCTGCGTCTCTGTATACTTGTCAAATGTCTCCTCCATCATGACAAGATCCGACTGAGGCCACATGTCCTGCCCGTTCTCGTCAGTCTGGTACTCAAGCCCATTACCGCTGGCTATCCACTCGTATCCCAGCGCCGGATGGGTGATATTCCTGTCATAATATGTATAGTCGTTGTCATGGAATCCGTAACAGCTATAACCGAGTCTCTTGAGCGTATTCGCCATGGAAAACAGCATGCCATTCTCATTGTCGGCAGCCCTGCACATACTGAGGTATGAACCGTTCTTAGTCGGGCTTCCCATCAGGTTTGCATACTCTCCGCCTAATGTTGAACCGTACCATAGCGGCTGATAGTAATTTTCAAAGACAAAGCCCTCGTCCGCAAGTTTTGACAGTGTAGGGAACAGACCGGAATCAAGCGCATAGCCTGAGAACCCCTCCGCAGTTATCCATATGACATTATAGCCCTCGAACATACCTGTATATTCATTCTTATTTGTCGGGGGTATATTTGCAAAATATTCGCTGAGCGATGAAACCGCATCATTTCCCGCAAGGTCATTTATGGCACCAAAATCCAGATCCAGGACATTCGGGGATGTGTCGATCACAACCTCCTCTGTGGTCGCTTCCGCGACATCCACCGTCTCGGTGGTAATCTCCTGCATCGTTGTGCTCTCTGTGGAGGCAAGTGAGTCGATATCGACCTCACCACCCGAGGCAAAGTTTATCCTGCTCTGTGCTGAGCTCTTGCCTGCGATACCCTCTCTGACATCCACCACAAAACTCTCCATGACGCCGAGCTTTTCAACAGAGAGATCAACCGATGTATATTCCTTGTATAAATTGTACGGACTGTACACATCCGAGGCCACAGCCCACATCACAAGCAGTGTTGTGGCATACACCAGAGCTGTTCCGGCGGCACCTATGAGGTTCACCCACCACCTTCTCCTGTCAAATGCCATAAATGTCCATATGCACACGATCATTATGAGCACTGGGACGGCCAGAAGAATAACGTCCACTATCTGTGCCTTTATATTGGATATGACCGTGTCCGCATTGTCCACAGCCTGATTGCCGAATTTTATGGTTCCAATAACAGACAGATAGTTGTTGAAGACCGAATGATATACGTACTGGGCGATGAAGATCACACCCGTAAACAACGTGAACAGCGTTGCAAGTATCTTATTGATGACCGGCGGAAAAAATCCTGTCAGCACGCTGAACACGCCTCCAACCACCACCGCAAATGCTATTATAGCGGCTATGTTCCCATCATCCAGGCTGAAATTCATGCCGTGAAACAGCAATTCATAATACAAGATCAACACAGTGAACAGTATCCACCCCGACCATTTTCTGAAATATTCTCTTACATCCCCAAACATCGCCTTAAAAAACTTTATCATACGTTGGAATCTCCCATATAAACAAAAAAAATAAAGATATGGCCCTTAACTCCATATCTTTATTTTATATAATATTTTAAGACTTTTTACAATATTTTAAGATATATTATATCTACTTTACACCGTACTGATCATAGTAAGCGTCGATAGCGGCCTTAAGGGTGTCATCTATGATAACTCTTCCCTTATACTCTCTGTTGTAAAGATGCTCCACTACCTCTGCCATTGTTACGATAGCTGTTGTCTTGATTCCGTAGTTCTCCTCGATCTCTGTCAGCGCACTCTTCTCGCCCTGGCCTCTCTCCATTCTGTCTACTGAAACCACAAGACCCATGACATCCACGTTGCCCTGTGCCTTGATGATAGGAAGTGTCTCCTGAATAGATGTTCCGGCTGTTGTGACATCCTCGATGATGACAACCTTATCGCCATCCTCTATAGGACTTCCAAGGAGTATTCCCTTGTCGCCGTGATCCTTTACCTCTTTTCTGTTTGAGCAATACTTGATGTCCTCATCGTACATCTCTGCTATGGACATAGTTGTCGCAACTGTGAGAGGTATTCCCTTGTATGCAGGACCAAATAACACATCAAAGTCCAGACCAAACTCTGCATTTATAGCCTCAGCATAATACTCGCCAAGTCTCTTGAGCTGGGCACCTGTTCTGTAAAAGCCTGTATTGACAAAAAATGGTGTCTTTCTTCCACTCTTTGTAACGAAATCTCCAAACTTGAGTACGTTACAGTCAATCATAAATTCGATAAATTCCTTCTTGTACTGTTCCATGTCTCTGCGAATCCTCCTGTTTTCAGGCTTTTTTGCCCTTTTTCCTACACATACTACCATAATCCATATAAAGATTCAATTATTTATTGGTGTACGGCTGTGATATGCCTCTTTCCCTGCACATCTCCACATACTTTTCTTTCTCCAGCGGCCTGCTGCACAGATACCCCTGTATACAAGCCAGTCCTATGCTGCTGAGCACATCCGCCTGATCCTCGGTCTCCACACCCTCAGCTATACAGAACATTCCCAGTTCATTGAACATGTTTATGAGATGACACATAACCGTGCGATCCACCGGATTGACAGTTATGTCATTTATCATGCTCTTGTCGAACTTGATAATGTCAAATCCCATATGGGCAAGCATAGCGACATTTGAGTATTTTGTTCCAAAATCGTCCATCGCGATCCTGAAGCCCAGTTCATGTATATTGTTCGAAATGTTCACCAGAGTATCATGCTCCTGCTCACTGACCGACTCCGTTATCTCTATCTCGACCACATCATGCGGTATCCCGTACCTGTCAACCACTGCTGCTATCTGCTTGGCCACATCGCTCTCTATAAGCGACATTCTGGAAAAGTTACAGGATACCGGGATGTATGGCATTCCCTCTTCATGCCATTTTGCCAGATCTCTGCACACATTCTCAAGCACGTAAAAATCCACATATTTTACAGTCCTGCTCTTCTCAAGCCTGTCGATAACATCCGCCAAGTCATCATTTCCGGAATATCTTACAAGGGCCTCTGCCCCGCATATCTTTCCTGACGGATACAGCATCTTCGGCTGATAAAGGACATAGAACAGTCCTTCCTCAAGCTCCTTCTTCACCATATCCTTTTTCAGCGTATTCCACTTCACCGAATGACAGTCCTGCTGTTCATACCACCGCTGCTTCTCGGAATACAGGAGATTTGCCGCATGATCCTCCATCCTGCGGACATCAATATTGCAATCTGTCCAGACATAGCCACAGCATGCCGTGAACTCACCGTAGAGCAGATTTTCCCTGAGTCTTGAAGCGTATACATTGAACTTCAACTGCTCAATATTCTCACATATGATGATAAAGCTGTCATAGCCCATGCGGAACACCCTGTCGTCCGGGAACGTCTTCCTTATCCTTCCGACAAACTGCAGAATCACATCGTCCGCATAATCCGGTCCGAACATCTCCGCGATGCCCCTTATCTCATTGATATCCACAGCAACCAGTCCCAGACTGCTCAGATTCTTTCTGCTTCTTATATAGTCTATGTAACTGTTCCTGTTAAAGCATTTTGTCTGTTTATCATGGGTGAACTCAAACTGCTGGTCCTCCTTCAGATGTCTCTGATATATCTCACTTCCGATAAAGGCAGCAAGGTTCTTCATGAGTCTTATGTTTCCATTGTGCTTCTCCGGATTGAACACAAATACCCTGCCGAGCAGTTCATCGTCCACTATGATCGGAACCGCATACAGTGACCATATCCTGCTGTCACTCAGCATCCGTGCAAATCCTGTTTCAGGATTCCTTAATGGATGGGAACGGTTCACTATGAGAACCTCGTTCCTGAGGACTTCCTTCTCCAGTTCATCCCTCATTTTCTGTGTGACAAGAGCCTTCAGACCATCCTCTATCGACTCCTCGTCTGATGATTTCCAGTAATAAAGCTCCCCTGTGCCATCCTGTCCATACTCCACAAGGCAGGCGTTCTTGGAATTGTAGAAAGTTCCAATCACCTCGAGCAGACTGGTATATTTCTCCTCACTGCTCTGCTTTGAAGTTATATTCGCCATGAAATTGACAAGGGCATCCTCTATGTCATAGCTGTCCGCCAGAACCCGTGTTGTCTTATCTATGTCAGACACGTCAACCGCAATCTCAAGCCGGCTCTTTCTTCCGTGCCAGTCAACTATCTTATCCTTCACCACATACAGTCCCTTTGCCTTGCTGTTGTAGTGATTCCATACATAACTCTGTCCGGGAACTAGTATCTCATTAGAACAAAATGGGCACTGGTCATCACAGCCCTGGGTTATCTCAAAGCACTTTTTACCCTTGTAAGAATCGTCGTTCTCCGCAATTCCAAGGCTTCTCTTCGCCGCCTTGTTGAGGAAATACATCTCGTGGGTCTTCATGTCCGCAACATATGCTATATCAGATATCTCATCCAGCATAAGACCTTCGTCATCATTGTATGTATATCCGCTGTGATGCGAATCACATGAATGCATATCCGCTGAGTCGGCATAGTCACAGTAACGGTTCTTGCCGCCCCTCTTTGCCGCGTACAACGCCTGATCCGACTCGCTGTACAACAAATCAAATTCTATCCCATCCTCTATCCTGTGAACGCTTATTCCCACGGACATAGTGTGCGGAAGACTGCAGTTGATGGTGGTGAGTCTGGACTGTATATCATCAGCAAGCTTATACACATCCTCCCTTCTGTCGACGATCGGGATGAACAGTGCAAATTCATCGCCTCCCAGTCGTCCTGAGAATCCTCCGGCCGCCGAGGCAACTTCCTCAAGAGTCACAGCAACATCACACAGGAGATCATCCCCCGCATAGTGTCCAAATGCGTCATTTATATGTTTGAAGTCGTCAATATCCATGATATAAAAAGCGCAGAGCTCACCTGGGAATGACTCAAGCATATCTGTCACCTTGTGCTGAAATGTGACATGATTGTAAAGTCCCGTCAGAGAATCCCTCTCCGCCCTGAGCTGAAGCTCCTGACTCCTTATCTTCTCATCGTTTATGGAGTAATATTTTCCGAATATCTTGCGGACCTTTTTCTTGGAGTCCCTGAGAGGAACAAAGAGCACTCTGTACCACTCACATTTGCCTACGCCATTCAGATCAAGGCGCAGATCACCCATCAGCCTGTCACAGCTATCCGAATCCGAATCAAGGATCTTTCTGAACATGCCGGTCACGGCGTCTCTGTCGTCAGCGTGGACTATCCTGTTAGTGTCGATGCTCTTATAGAAATTCTCATATTTCATGGTGGTGACCATCTCGCCATCCACGACCTTCTTATCTATCAGAGTATCCGTTGGGACATCGTACACGATTATGGACTCTCCGCTTCCCTGAAGTATCAGCCTGAGCATCTCAGACTGCGCCTTGTTCTCCAGCTCCGCTTCCATCTTGCTTGTCACATCGATAAACACCGCACACAGTGCGATGATTCCCTTTTTTATGGACATGACAGAAAGGCAGACCTGTATCCAGAAATATCCCCCGGTATTCACATCCGTAAAGCGGATGTCACGCACCGTGGTCTTGTTACTCGTTATGGTGTCCAGGATCTGCTTCTTAAGGGCAGACCGATCCTCTGGAATGGCCAACATCACGTAGTCACTGGCATATCCACTCATCTGATCCTCGGTCACATTGAACAGCTTATAAAAGCTTTTGCTCATGTACCTGACAGCCGGCTTATTCCCGTGAAGTTCAAATATACCCACACCGCCTGCCAGATTGTCAAGAGTCTTCTCCAGCATCCTTGCGTGATCAGATATCTCCTCGCTGAGCTCCTCATTTCTGCCAAGCGCCTCATCCAGTTCCATGCGGAGTTTTTGTGCATATTTTTCAATATCTATGTTATCTTCCATAACCCAACACCCCTTAAAACTCTTACAGAAGACTTATATCGTTCTATTTTACACAGCCTATCAGCTCATGGATATCGCTGATGGAATTCTTCTTCATATACTCCTCAATACCCTTTATGATCTCCACTGTTGCATAAGGATTGTGGAAGTTGGCCGTTCCAACTGCCACCGCACTTGCGCCGACCATAATCATCTCAAGGGCATCTTCTGTGGTAGCCACGCCGCCCATTCCGATGATAGGAAGCTTTATTGCATTTGCCACCTGGTATACCATTCTGACTGCTATCGGATGGATCGCAGGGCCTGACACACCTGCAGTCTTATTTGCCACTGCAAATGTTCTTCTGTTCACATCTATCTTCATACCTGTCAGTGTATTGATGAGTGATACCGCATCAGCACCACCAGCCTCTGCAGCTCTGGCCATCTCTGTTATGTCTGTGACATTCGGACTCAGCTTCATGATGATAGGCTGCTTTGCCGCTGCCTTGACTGCCTTTGTTATATCGTAGAGCGCATCCGGCTGCTGGCCAAATGCGATTCCGCCCTCTTTTACATTCGGACATGACACGTTGATCTCAAGCAGATCCACATCACAATCGCCAAGCTTCTCAACGCAGTCAACATAGTCCTCCTTGGACTTTCCACACACATTTACGATGATCTTTGTATCATAATCCCTGAGGAATGGTATATCTCTCTTCTTGAACACATCGATTCCAGGATTCTGAAGTCCTATGGCATTCATCATGCCGCCGTAAGTCTCAGCTATACGTGGTGTCGGATTGCCCGGCCATGGAACATTTGCCACGCCCTTGGTGGTTACTGCACCGAGCTGTGAAAGATCCACGAACTCGCTGTACTCCATGCCTGAGCCAAATGTTCCTGAAGCTACTGTTATTGGATTCTTGAGAGTCACACCCGCTATATCCACTGACATATTGATCTTATCTGACATTACAGCTCCACCTCCTCAGCGTAGAATACAGGTCCATCCTTACAGATCCTTCTGTTGTGCACCTGTGAGTGCTCATCTATATCCTTTGTCTTGCATACGCATGCAAGACATGCGCCCACGCCGCACGCCATCTTCTCCTCCATGGATATCTGGCACTCGATGCCCTTCTCCATGGCGTATGCCTTTATTCCCCGAAGCATAGGAGTAGGGCCACATGCATATATGACAGCACCGTCCACGCCGTATTCCTTTATGGCATCTATTACATTGCCCTTCACACCGTGCTGTCCATCCTCAGATGACATATACACCTGTGCGTATGGTTCAAATTCCTCGTTCAGGAATATCTCATCCCTGTAGCCGAGCACGACTGACTTCTCACAGTCAAGCTCTTTTGCAAGCTGTAACATAGGTGGGATTCCTATACCTCCGCCTATCAGGATCGCCTTCTTGTCGGACTTCATGAAGCCGTTGCCGAGAGGTCCCAATATATCGACCGTATCTCCAGCCGCAAGCTGTGAAAATTCCTTTGTTCCAAATCCAACCACTCTGTATACAAGGCGGAGTGTTCCCGCCTCCCTGTCTATTCCGCAGAGGCTGATAGGTCTCGGGAGCATCTTGCTGCCATCGTGAGTATATACAGACACGAACTGTCCTGCTATAGCCTGTGAAGCTATCTCTGGAGCTTCAAGCACCAGACTGTATACATCAGTGGCAAGAGTCTCCTGGCTGACCACCTTTGCTGTCATCTTAAGTTTGCCCATAGTCTTCCTCCATCATCATTCTATTATCAGTGTACGGCGGACAAGCCCGGCTCGCCGCACACATTCCGGCTTAATTACGCATCGAGTGCGCCGTTGATATCCTCGATCATGTCAACTACTGCCTGTCTTGAGGCATCTGCATAGTTCTCAGCACCAAACTGTGCATACTTGTCCTGCTTGTAAGCAGCTATGATTCCTCTTGATGAGTTGACGATCGCACCGAGTCTGTCCTCATTGAAGTAGTGTACAAGGTCTGCAGCCTTGCCCCCCTGTGCTCCGTAACCCGGAACAAGGATAAATGACTTTGGCATAACCTTTCTCAGCACCTTGCCCATCTCAGGGTATGTGGCACCGACAACAGCTCCAACTGCTGAGTAACCGGACTCGCCTATGACATCACTGCCCCACTTGTCAACCATCTCTCCAACTATCTCATAGAGTGGACGTCCATCAACAAGTCTGTCCTGGAACTCACCTGATGATGGGTTGGATGTCTTGACGAGAACGAATATACCTTTGTTCTCCTCCTTGCATACATCCACAAATGGCTTAACTCCATCTGTTCCAAGATATGGATTTACTGTGATGAAATCCTCATCAAATCCGGCGTATGTCTTGCTTCCCACCTGTACCTTTCCGATATGACCAACCGCATATGCTGTTGATGTTGAACCTATATCGCCTCTTTTTATATCTCCGATAACGACAAGTCCCTTCTCCTTGCAATAGTCAACTGTCTTCTTGAATGCCTTGAGTCCCTCGATTCCGAACTGCTCATACATGGCTATCTGTGGCTTAACTGCAGGTATAAGATCATATGTAGCGTCAACTATTCCCTTGTTGAACTGCCATATAGCCTCACCAGCGCCCTCAAGTGTCTCGCCATACTCTGCAAATGCAGCTTTCTGGATATGCTCCGGTACATAGTTGAGCATTGGATCAAGTCCAACTACTATAGGTGCATTTGTCTTCTGGATATTCTTTACTAACTTGTCTATCATGATATTTTCTCCTTAAAAATTATTTTTTCTCTAAAACTGTTCCTCGTCACAGGCATAGCTTCCGAGGATCGTAAACTCCTCCGTCTCGTTCATGAGCTGGAACACTAAAGCCTGTATATCCTTCTTCAGTAAATTGGCAGACAGCTCCACATAGAATCTGTAATTCCAATGCTCCTGCCTGTTTGGCGCCGAGTGTATCTCTGTGAGGTTCACCCCGTAATCAGAGATCATGGACAGTATGCTGCTGAGACTTCCGCTCTTATTCTTACATACGAACATCACCTTCATCCTGTTGTGGTTCTCCTCCACTATGAGGTGGTCTGCAAATGTGACAACCTTCTTGTTGTGTCCATTCTCATTTACAATGTTACATCTGTATATATACAGCTTGTTGTTGGTGAGCACCTCGTGAAGCGCATCCGAAACTCCGTAGCTTATGTCCTCAAGTATTCCCATTCCGGCGTCTACCTTGCCAGTCTTTATGAGCTCATACACCTCATCGTATGAGTCCACCGCAATGACCTTGTCCCTCGAGCATCCCTGACAAATGTACAACTCCGGCTTTATCATCGCCACCGCATCTATGTCAGGCTCCTTCACATCATACTCCACATCTAGGCAGTTCCTGAGCTCCAGAGTCCTTCCATACTGGTACTTTCTGCTTATCTCCATGATTCTCTTGATAAGCGCCGTGTACTCCATCTTGATGTTATCATCCACATCCCCTGTGAGATTGGATATGATGGCCTCCTCGCGGTCTGGCTTATATATGTCATCCTCGGTCTCTGCCTTGACCTGAGCAACATTGTCCGCAAGAACCATTCTCTCCTTGAAGAGCTGCTTGATCTCCTTGTCGACCCGGTCTATGTTCTTTCTAACATCTGCTAATGTCATTCTGCATCCTCCAGTCAGCATCGGTAATGTGATGCTCATAGTCTTTTTTAATATACCATCTGCCCCACTCTAATTCAAGGCTGCCAATACTAAATGCGCTCTAAAAAGGCCACAGGAAAAGGAACATAACCGCTGCCACCAGCACTATCCCTATCACAAAGCCCATTATTATCCTTCCCCTTGTGCTCTTTGATCCCCATGTAATAAGAAGAGCTGCCAGTGCGCCGCACATATCTATAAGCACATCCGTGCCCCTGCCTGCCCTGTCAGCGACAAAGAGCTGATGAATCTCATCGGAGCACGCATAGACAAATGTTATCACAACTGACCATATATACACGCCAGCCGAAGTCATCCTTCCGCCGGCCTTTCTGACCGCCAGGGCCAGCAGAGCCAGAAGGATTCCATATTCCGTCATGTGTGCACCCTTTCTGACCATGATCTCCACCACTCCCGTCATCCTGTCAACCACGGGCGCGGAATCATTTCTCACCTTCTGGAACAAACCCACTATAAAGTCTGTCATGGGGTTGCTCACCGCCGACGAGTCATCTCCTGTTCTGGACGACATGTAAAATATGAATATCATCCACAGCACTGCCGGAATTATATATATGTACTTTTTCTCATTCTTTTTTGTTTTCTTTGCCATAAAATCACCACCATGAATGAGTATACCATAAAAAATGTCTAATTTTTTTTGATTTTGCCTTTTTTACTTGAAATATTTGTTTTTTACCTGTACTGTAGAAAAGTGAGGTATTGAAGTGGTTATGTATAATTCATAACGAATAAAAAAAGTGAGGTAACATTATGGCAAGAACAAGGAAAAAGGGGAATCCCATCGTATCAGCAGTTGTTTTCGGTATATTCGGAATAGTTCTTTTATTCCTGGGTATACGAACATTTATCGGTTTACACGGAAAGCTTCTAAACGTTACTACATGTGACGAATCGGAAGTTAAACCAGGAGTGTATGTGGAGGGAACACTCACCTACGGATATGGAGCTTACATTGAGAAGACTACAACGTACAATCACGTGGTCACCAAGACCGACGGATACTACTATCTCGTTGATATCTGCGACAAGAATGAAGACGGCTCAAAAAGAGACACATCCAAGTGGATCGGAATATCGATCTCCAAGAGTGATGACGCCAAATTTGACGCGATCTCATCTGCTGACGATGCAGAACCAGTCTACATAACAGGAGTCATCCGCAAGAACAGCGACAAGGTGCAGGGCTTCCTTGACGACTACATCACCAAGTATATCGACGCATACGCACAATATTATGGATACACTCCTACAAGTGAGGACTATGCGACCGCAAAGGCAGAAGCTTTTCCTTACTATATAGAGATGGTTGACTCTTCAGATTACATATTCAAGCTTGTCCTCGGAGCTGTATTCCTACTGGCAGCAGTGATCATGATCCTGAAGGCAACAAGAAGCAAGAACACCATCAACGCATCTGCACAGCCAGCAGGCACAGGTTACTATGACGGTACAGGCGATTTCAACGGCGTGTACACTCCGGGCAGCACAGGCAGCCCAAATAACGACAGCTATACACAGCAGTACGGCACTACAAACAGTGGCAGCTACGGCACTGCAGAACAGACACAGGCACCGCAGACGTCTTACAGTGATCCGTTCTACTCACAGCAGCCGGCAGCTTCAGAGCAGGATGCCCACGCATCTAATCCTTATACAACAACAAGCTCAACTACATCTTCCTCTTCCTTCAGTCTCAAGAAAGATGAGTAACAATTAAATAGCACACATAAATCTAAAAAAGGTATATACGGATCGCAGCCTGACTGCTTTCCGTATATACCTTTTTTAGATTTATGTGTAAGACTGACTATCCTTATGAATAATCTTTACCTTCTTCTTACTTACCGAAGTATCTGTCAAGAAGTCCCTTGAGAGCCTTGCCGTGTCTTGCCTCGTCTCTTGCCATCTCATGAACTGAATCATGGATCGCATCCAGATTGTTCTTCTTAGCGCACTTTGCAAGATCTACCTTTCCTGCTGTTGCACCGAACTCGCAGTCAACTCTCCATGCAAGATTCTTCTCTGTTGAAGCTGTCATGTTCTGCTCAAGGTCTGATCCAAGCATCTCTGCGAACTTAGCTGCATGCTCAGCCTCCTCGTACGCTGCCTTCTCCCAGTAGAGCCCGATCTCAGGATAGCCCTCGCGATGTGCTACACGAGCCATGCAGAGATACATTCCAACCTCTGAGCACTCTCCCTCGAAGTTAGCCTTGAGCTGCTCGTAGATATACTTCTTGTCCTCATCGCTGATCTCTGGATTGTTCTTAACTGTCTCAGCATATACGCCAAACTCATGCTCTGCTGCAAGTGTGAGCTCTCCCTCTACCTTCTTGAACTTATCTGCTCCTGCGTGACAGATAGGACACTCTGCTGGTGCCTGCTCTCCCTCATAGATATAACCGCATACTGTACATACAAACTTTGCCATAACTTAATTCTCCTTTTCTCTTTTAAATAATCTAATCAATATCCATCATTGATCGTTAAAATATATTCTGTCTTCTTTGTTGATGTTTATTTATCAACTATGTCTTATTATACCTATTTTTTGATCAAAGTCAACCCCTATTGGGAATGATTCTTAATTATTTTTTTAGTAGGTTGTTGATTATATATACAAGACTTGTAAATTATATACATTACATTATTGGGATTACATCCTGTTAAGGTCCAATGTAAATAGAAAAAGAGGGTCGATACATTCATATATCAATCCTCTTATACTCTTCTGTATATTCTCTATATGTCGCTATATAGCATCATTATCCGGCTAGCTCTGTCCCAGCATTATCTTCTTGAGAAGATATTCATATCCCGTGATAGGTATAGGCTTGCTGTAGTAATAACCCTGAATGTAGTGGCATCCCCACTCTCTCAGGTATTCCTTCTGCTCAAATGTCTCAACACCCTCCGCAAGACTTCTGATTCCCAGATGCCTTGACATGGCAAGGATATCCTGTGTCATGAGCATGTCCTTGTTGTTCGGCTCGCCGGTGGCTATTCCGTCAATAAAGCTCTTGTCTATCTTGATTATATCCAGCGGCATATCCTTAAGAAGTGCCATACTGGAGTATCCTGTTCCAAAGTCGTCCATGGATATCTTGAAGCCCTCAGCCTTCAGATCCTTGAGCACCTTTATCAGATACTGCACGTCAGCGAAATCTGCACTCTCAGTTATCTCAAAGTCTATAAGCGAGTGATCCACTCCGTATTCATCGACTATATCACACAGTATATATATAAGATCCGGTCTCGATATCTGGTGTCTCGAGAGGTTACAGGATATCGGGTAGAGCGGGTAGCCAAGCTCCTTCCACTCCTTGAACTTCTTGCATACCTGTCTCAGCACATATCTGTCTATGATGTCTATAGTTCCGTCAGTCTCAAACTGCGGCACGAAATACTTCGGCGAGAGAATATCTCCGCCCTTGTAGAACCATCTTATCAGAGCCTCAGCACCGGTCAGGGTGTCGTTCTGTGGATTGTACTTCGGCTGAAGATATACCATGAGATCCTCATTCTCTATGGCATCCGGAAGCTCCAGCTTGTACTGCTGTGCCATGATGTATTCCTTCTTCATCTCCGATGTGTATATCTTAATCTCATTTACATTGGTCTTGATACACTGGAGGTGTGCCATCTGCGCCATGTCCTCAATGCGCATTGACATGTTGAGTTTCTCGAATTCATCATAGAATACGATACCACAGCTATAGAATATCTTATACTTCCTGTTCGACGGAAGCTGTCCTATCTCCTCAAAGAATGTATATAGCCGGTTCATTATCTCATCCTCCGGCATATACTTTATAATCATGGCAAAATCGTCACTCTCACACTTTGCAGAGTACAATATCCAGTCCTGCTTGGTCATAGCGTCACATATATATCTGAACAGATCCTTCGCCACCTCACGGCCCATAACGTTGTTGATGAGCCTGAAGCCCTTTATGTCGAATCTGGCAAATATAAACTGATCCAGTCCTATATATTCACACTGCTCAAGCTTCTCCTTGAGCCATGTCCAGTTGTAATGTCCGGTGGCAGGCTCCCTGTATGCTATCTCATAGAGATCTCTCTTACTCATGTTGTCAAGAGTCAGCATCTCCTCCGTCTTGGTCTTCTTGGACCATACCGGAATCTCCACGCACAGACTGTCTGCGCTCTCCATGTAACATATATATGGAAGCTTGTGGTTAGAAACAATGTGCAGCTTCTCCGTCTCTATATACAACTTGGCATATGAATACGCCATGGTCATGAGTCTCGGTATATCCTCTATCAGAGATATATCAAATCCCTTTATATCCACAACGTCGAATCCCGGAACCGTGATGCTCACACAGTTCTGAGGAACCATCTCCATATCACTGTATCCTATCTCCACTCCTCCACACAGACGCGAATATCCGGCGTCCATCATCTTCTCAGGCATATAAAACAAAGCCCTGTTTGCCAGCGGCCTGTATATGTTGCTAAAGCACTTGTACCAGTCATAGCCATTCTCCTGACAAAAATCGTCAAATCCCTCTGACTCTCTGGACCTCAGCACATAAAGTTTTCTCTTTGGTTTGTATGCCTTTGACCATTGATGTTCCATAATATATCGATTACCTCTGTTCTGCCCTAAGGCCATAATATTGCATTTTTCAACCTTTTTCATTCTATCACAGATCCATCATTTGGGCTATACTTATTATTTTTTTGTTCTGGAAAATAAATGGTTAAGTTTCGATTTTTTTCGTTGAATTTTTACCATATATTTGTTAGCATAGATAAGGTTTTTCAATTATAATTAATAGGAGGCAAAAACGATGAAAAACAGGTTATTTCTAGGTCTCGGCACAGTCATCTCAGTTCTTGGGCTGTCACAGGTAAGTGCCCTGGCGGCAGACAGCGAATCCGGTACTGAAACACTCGGTGCTACGCTTCCACTTACATGGTGTATACCATTTGTGTGTATGCTTCTGTGCATAGCTGTTATGCCCCTTATCGCCGGTGAGTGGTGGGAAAAACACAAACAGTGGGCTGTTGCAGGCTGGTCTCTTTTATTTTTAATTCCATTTGCCATATTCCATGGCTTTGGTACGATGGGCGAACAATTGCTCGAGGTAATGATCGGTGACTATCTCACCTTCATTGTATTGCTTTTTGCCCTGTTCTGTGTGGCAGGCAATATATCTCTTGAAGGCGACCTGGTGGGAACACCGAAGCTCAATGTTCTGCTTCTACTGATAGGTACTCTGCTGTCAAGCTGGATCGGTACTACCGGTGCAAGTATGCTGATGATCAGACCTATCATAAAGGCAAATAAATGGAGACGAAGAAAGGTTCAGATCATTGTATTCTTCATCTTCCTCGTTTCAAATATTGGTGGCTGTCTCACCCCTGTCGGTGATCCTCCACTTCTGATGGGATTCATGAATGGTGTTGACTTCTTCTGGAGCCTCAGACTTGCAAAGGTCATGGTTGTCAATCTCATCATCCTGCTGACTGTATTCTTCTTTCTCGACACAAGAGCGTACAAGAAGGATATCGCAGACGGCAGACAGAAGCCGGTATTCGATGCGGATACCAAAAAGCCAATCAGACTTAAGGGCGCTCACAACATTTTATTTCTTGTAATGATCGTAGGTGCAGTTATCCTCAGCGGTGTTCTTCCTATGAAGTTCCCTGCATTTGCAAAGGGTATCAATTTCTGTGAGGGCGTAACACTCTCATGGGCTGCTATCATCGAGATTGTGATCATGCTAGCAGCGGCTTTCCTCTCATTCAAGACAACGAGCAAGAAAGTTCGTAAGGCCAACAACTTTACATGGGATGCTATACAGGAGGTTGCCATACTGTTCATAGGTATCTTCATCACTATGATCCCTGCACTCCTGATCCTCAAGGCACGTGGTTCTGAGCTCGGACTTACACATCCGGCACAGTTCTTCTGGATGACAGGACTTTTATCAAGCTTTCTTGACAATACACCTACCTACCTTGTATTCTTCACCACCGCTGCTTCTAGTGGATTTACAGAGGGTATAAGCACTGCTATGGGTGTAGTTCCTCAGGTCATGCTGATGGCTATCTCCTGTGGTGCCGTATTTATGGGTGCCAACACTTATATAGGAAACGCACCTAACTTTATGGTACGTTCAATAGCCGAAGAAAATGGTATCAAGATGCCTTCATTTGTAGGCTACCTCGTATGGTCAGTTGCTATTCTTGTACCTACATTCTTCATAGACACATTATTATTCTTCTTGTAATCTAAGGGGGTTTTTAATATGAACGAATATGTTGTAAAAGGCGATAATAAACTTACGGTCGGCATTGGCTGGGATGCCAAGAAGGTCGACCTCAAGAAAAAGATCAAGATTGCCATAGACAATATCATGAGCGCTACATCGGAGGACACATATGACCTCAACCTTGCAGCGATCGTTGAGCACAATGACGGCTCTGATCCCGAGCTGGTATTCTGGGGTCACAAGTATAGCAGAAGCGATTCTGTAGTCCTGAAAGGTGATGACAGGACAGGTCAGAAGGAAGGTATTGACGAGGAGATGCGCATCTACCTCGACAGAGGTGAGAACGTTGGCCGAATCATCCTCTTCCTCTACATCTACAACGGCAACCTTCACAAGCAATGTCTGGCCGAGGTGGACAACGTATTTGCATTGATCAAATGTAAACATACCGAGAAGGTATATGTACGTGAGGACACAATATTCAAGGCATGTGAGGATGCCAAGCACAACAACTGCTATGTATTCGGTGAAGTTCTCCACAACGGAGACGAGTGGGTTGTAAGAGAGAGATCCCAGTTCCTCCCATACGACAAGTCCGAGGATATATTTGAGTATTACACATCAAGACATTATGTTCCTGAAGATGACGACTAATATTTAACATGGCGAAAAGCCCCTTGCCTCCGGTGTAAATAACCGAAAGCAGGGGGCTTTCTTCATTGTGATCTATAATTCTATATTGCACTACTTTATATAATTCTCTATAGCTTTTGAAGCTCTGTATCTGGAGAAGTTAAAGCTTCTGATATAGCCCTTGTCGTCATTCTCCTCAAGCATCTTCTCAAGCCGCTCTCCCACCGTGTCGTCTCTCCAGTAGTAGGTGTCCTCGCTATATTTCGACATCACTTCCTCCATGACCATTTCGGGCGTAATGTCTTTGGTTCTGAAATAATCGATCAGATATGGAACTCCGTCATTACCTATATCCATTACATACTCAAGATCCACTTTCTTGCCATAGTGTGCCTGACTGATATTGTACCTCGTTATCACTGCGCCAGGTCTGATAAATGCATACAGCGTGAACATCACAAGAACCGTCATAAATATGTATCTGAACAGCGGCATATTCCTCCAGAACAGGCTTATGATAACACCGAGCATCACTATAGACGTGACTATCAGCGCCCATATGGTATTTATTCTGAGGTATGTCAGATCATATTCCGCAATGTACATTGACAGCCTCACAGCCGATGATGCGATCATTATGTATGTACATATACACATCACAAGCAAAGATACGTTCAGCACTGCGCTCCTTCTGAATATCGCACTGAATATGAGCACCAGGCATACATTTACCACAGCTACGAAGAGCAATTGGAAAAATCCCTGTCTTGCATACTCAGCGTATGTCATGTTATCTGGAAGTCCTGCACTGTTCATGAACAGATACACGATCTGGACAACTGCAAATATCAGATAAAATACCGTGAGCACGATCGTTACCGTTATTCCCGTCACAGGATCATAGCAGCCCTCCTTCGGAGCATTTGCACCGAGATCTCTGCGGCCCGCCTTGACAATAAATCCGTACACAAACAGGAATATAACCACGGCAAACAACACGATCTTGACTATATCCCACGAATAAAACAGCTTGCCAAATATGTCCTTTATGACCTTTGCAAACACAGGATCTGCCGAAGACAGCAGATTGAGCACGATCACCAGTATCGGAAGTGCTATCACACATCCAAGAAGTATGTACATCAGCTTGGAATTTCTCTTTTTGCCGGTTATCTCACGCTCCGCCTTTCTGTCGGCAAATGGCATGTTTACATACCCTATCGATCCAAAGAACATCTCGAAAAATGAGAATATTCCCTTGAATATCCCATGCTTTTCAGTGTCATTGAAGTATGTCATAACCGCATACATCTCTGTAACGATTATTCCCACATTACATCCAAATATGATATATCCCTCGTCTGTGAGACTCAGGGCAACCGACATCATGAACACAAGAATATAATATGGGATCAGTATACTCTGTTTCGACAACGCAGCTCCAGTGGTCATGGCCTCACGGTCTGCACCGATGTTCTTCTCATATCGTACCATGCATGTACTGATAAACACTATTGATACTATCGAAAGCACAGCCGACAATATACTCGACCAGTTGCTGTACAGACATGCCGCACATATGATCGCATATACCAGTACCGGAATACCAAACATCCTGAATCTGTTCGGAGACACCGCAGGATTTCTCCTCTGCGGCGGTCTGGCATTCATGTTCATATAACCCTGAGGTGGCGGCGGGGGCATCCCCGGGCCTCCATTCATGTTCATATACCCTTGCGGTGGCGGCGGGGGCATCCCCGGGCCTCCATTCATTCCATTGTTAATATTCTGTTCGTTCATCCCAAACCCTCCATTTTTTCACCTTGAACCACTTTGAGCTACTCTACAAGTGCCATCTCATCAAGCCCCACGATCCTGTCCATACACACCGGTGCTGTCAGCCTGTAGGCAAAACTTGCAGACTCGAACAGGCAGTATAATTTGCCATTATACGAATATATCTGCTCCAGCTTCTGCGGGAGCTTAACCACCTGTCTCGGTGTCTCTGTGCCGTAATTCACACTGGACAGCTTACCTATATCTGTATCGTATACCTCTATCCTGGATTCATCTATACCATATGATATAGAGAATATTATCTCATTTTTGTACACCTGAAGCCCCTGCACCCTTCCTGGTATATAGAAAGCCTCGTCCTCCTCCGAGGATATGGCGGTGCCGCCATTTACGATCTCGTAGCTGGCTGCCATGCTGTAGCTGTTCTTATCCTTTCGCCAGTAGCCCGCATATATATGTCCGTCATATATCGTGATAAATGACGTTGCAGGGAACATGACGCTACATGTGTTCCTGTATTTTATCGGCTTTCCCTGAGCCACATCGTATTTCTCTATGGAGTCCTGCGTAAGACATGATATGGATGCCTTCCTGCTCCTGTCCTCATCCTCATCGATCATATACGAGGAAACCCACAGCACATTATTCTTCGTATCATACGCAAGTCCTCCGGCATGTGTCGTGTCCTTGAGAACCAGTGTTTTAATATATTGCCCGGTCTGTGTATCAAGAACAAATATAACAGATTTGTGTTTCTTCGTCTTGCAGTAAGCACTGACAAATGTATACTCCTTCGTCACCGCCAGCCCCTGTGGCGTCATGGACGTGCAGTTCTCTATCTCCCTCGACTCACTGCCTATCGTATCAGCATACGCAAGTCCCGGAATGATCATCATGCCATAATCGGTATCCCTGTTCTGGGCATACATACCCATATGATAGAATTCCGGTTCAGTCGACATCTCCCATATCTGTGAAAAATTCGACTTGTTGTCAACCGCATAGGTGCTGGTTCCGGAATCATTTCCCGATATCTCGAAGTTTCTGCAGTACACTCCGCCATACAGCCATATCACGCAGATTCCCCCGACATAGCACCATGCAAATATCTTCACAAGTATCCTTCTCGACTGGACCGTCGACAAAAGTGCCGCCATGACCATCTGACTGATAATCGTTATAAGCATCATGGCATTCGTCAGCATATCTCCATGGCTGACTATCTGAAGCGGTACGCCTATCATCATAATCCAGTAGGCCTTCTGTTTCACCTTAATTCTTATTACACCATTCCAGCCTTCCCGCTTCATGCCCCACACCTGCAGTGACTGCCATACAACCACAAGGCCATATACGATGCACGCCACAAGCAGGAGCTGCCTGAGCACAGCAACAGCCGTTATCTCAAGGGCCTCACCATTTCTGTAAAATGCCATATAGTACACACCCTGTGCGAGCTGCCATATCCTCCACGCCATCATGGCGAACATCGCAAGCGCTGCAACAAATGCAAATGTGTTGGTAACAGTTCTTCGTCTGACACCCTCACGATGTTCCTTCATCTGTTTGCGCAGACGTTTCTTTGCCCTTCCCAGCTCCTTTATGTGCTTTTTACACTTTCTGATCCTTCTGCGTTTATAGAACAGCACCTTGTACGGTGCGCGTCTGTTCTTCAGCTCTTCATATTCTTCCCTAAGTCTGTCATACCGTTCCGACTCCTCATGAAGATCCGTTCTGGTCGCCCTGAGTGCAGAACGGCACATAACGTATCCCTCAAGATCTATCTGTGCCTGTTCTTTCAGCTTTTCAGCCTGAAGTTGAAGCTTCTCTTCTCTGTTCAATTTCTTAGCCCTGTCTGTCATGAAAATCCGCTCCTGTCCATCAGCCTCTTTACTCAAAGTACCGTTTTATTTTGTCCTCCACCAAATTCGAGCCGATCACAATTATGATCTCCTGCCCGTTCTCTATAGGTCTCACCTCGGTCTTTTTTGCCGTGGCGTTGAGCTCTATCCATCCGGTGTCATTTACAGGGAGAAAACCCTTGATTCTAAAGACATCTCCGCATTCCTTATCCGCAAATATATCCCTGACTATCGTCTCAAGCCGCTCCTGAGGCATGACCTTATTCATGATATATACCGAGTTAAACACATCACTTTGTTTGAACCATAATTTTACATAGTCGTTTAATTTGTATCCGGTTGACATAAAACCTTCAAAGTCATCGTCCGTGAAATCATCCCAGTTCTTCTCCAAAACATCATCGCCGAACTGACGCTTACACTGAAATTCGGTGAGCACTTCATTGATATATTCTATTGTGCTCCTCTTCTCATCCTCCGATGCATCCTGAACCTTGCTCATCACCAGAGTTCCACAGTTCGCAACCTCAGACGCAAGCACATATCTGGACTGTCTGCTCATATCCCGGTCAAGTCCGGCATCGACTATGGAAATGATGCTTCCCACCTCATACCATCTGTCAAGTGGCTCCTCGTGGAGGACGTCAAAGAATTCATCCACATCAAATATTCCGGACGGCTCAACAATGACTCTGTCATAACCGCTCATCCCCATCGCTATGAGCTTTGTCTTGAACCTTCTCTTGTGACAGTCCTCGCCGCAGCCACCTGCCACCATCTCAGCATGACAGTTCTCGCCCATCACATCCTGAAGAAGCATCATGTCCACGTTGACTGCACCATAATCATTTTCAAGGATTCCGACATTATATCCTTTGCCAACAAGGTAGCTCACATACTTCTTAATAAATGTCGTCTTGCCTGAGCCCAGAAAGCCCGTTATCAAATCTATCTTTACCATATGTCCACTCTCCTTATCTACGCGCGTTACCAGCTTGATCTCACATGAAATCCGCTGTCATTCTCCAGAGGTATCTCCCTGACATCCATATCCTCTATAAATATATATCTGTCATTTCTGAGAACTGCTATCACCTTGTCTATAGCCTCAGGCAGCCCCTGAGCCTCCATCTCAACAGAATCATCATATCTGTTGCACACCCAGCCGGTGACTCCGTACATGGATGCAGCATAGCTCGCCCTGTATCTGAAGCCAACTCCCTGCACTCTTCCTCTGAATGTATAATGTCGTCTTATCTTATCCATATCTATATGTCCCATCTCTGTTATGATCTTCTCATATCTTACATTTTATATCCTGCTGCCCGCATCTTACACATCATGTTCAGCATCGTACTTTTCTGCGTCATACACGATATTTCCGCCACAGATTGTATAGTGAACCCTTCCTGGGAGAGTCCATCCGGCAAATGGACTGTTGGATGCCTTTGACGCAAAGCTGTTCACTGTCCACTGCTCATTCTCGCCAAATATGACTATATCCGCAGGAGCTCCCTCTGCTATCTTGCCCGGTTCCATGCGGTAAAATTCTGCAGGATTCCTGCTCATTAGTTCCATGAGCTTCATGAGTGAGATATATCCAGGCTGTACAAGGGAATATATTCCAAGGGCAAGAGATGTCTCAAGCCCTGTTATTCCACTTGGCGCCTTGTCAAGCGGTCTCGCCTTCTCCTCACTGCTGTGCGGGGCGTGATCCGTCACTATCATATCTATTGTGCCATCCTGTATTCCCTCTATGATCTGTCTTCTGTCTTTCTCGGTTCTGAGTGGAGGATTCATACGCGCCATGGTTCCGTACTTCAACACAGCATCCTCTATAAGGGTGAAATGATGTGGAGTTGCCTCCGCATGTACGTCCGCTCCAAGCTTCTTTGCAGTTCTCACTATATCCACGGAATTGCCTGAGCTTATATGCTGTATGCACACTGATGCACCTGTGTGAAGTGCAAGGACGCAGTCCCTTGCAACCATAATATCCTCCGCTGTGCGGGATGCACCGCCGTATCCAAGCTTTTCTGATACTTTTCCCTGATTCACTCCCGGCTGTACAATGAACAGCGGATCCTCTTCATGAAGACTCACCGGAAGATCAAGATCCCTTGCCTTCTCCATAGCCTCAAGAAGAAGCTTCTCATCCATGATTGGGATTCCGTCATCGGTAAATCCTGCTGCACCTGCAGCCGCAAGACTGTCCATGTCCACGAGTTCCTTGCCAGCAAGGCCCTTTGTGACTGTGGCTGTCTGAACTACATGTATTCCGGTCTTTGCACCTTTATCCTGTATATACTTGAGAGTCTCAAGGTTATCCACCACCGGCTTTGTATTCGCCATACATACCACCATCGTGAAGCCTCCTCTTGCAGCGGCGGCGGCACCTGTCTCGATGTCTTCCTTGTACGTAAATCCCGGATCGCGGAAGTGTACATGTGTGTCTACCAGTCCCGGTGCAACTACAAGTCCATCTGCATCGATAACCTCCGCACCCTCTGCCTCCAGATCGTATCCTGTCTTAACTATGTGATTGCCGTCGATGAGCACATCCATGACCTCGTCTGTATGGGTGACCGGATCAATGACTCTTCCATTCTTTATCAATAACATTTGCCTGTTCTCCTCTATATAAATATTTTATTACTGTCTGTATGTGTTCTGCGGATCATACTGTGATGACTGACCGTAATGTGGCTGCTGACCGTAGCCGCTATACTGATTATTCTGCTGTGACTGCCAGCCATACTGGGTCTGCTGGCTGTAGCCATTCTGCTGATCGTACCGCTGTGGCTGACCATAGCCACTTGACGGCTGATTGTACTGTCCTGGCTGTTGAGTATAGCTGCCCGGCTGGTTGTACTGCCCCGGCCGCTGACCGTAACCATTCTGCTGACCATACCGAGGCTGCCGGCCATAGCCACTCTGCTGATTATTGTACTGATCCGTCTGGCCGTATGCATTTGGCTGGAAGGTGTTCTGCCGCTTGCCATATACACTTGGCTGATTGTACTGCATGTTCTGTCCGTACATATTTGGCTGATTATATCCACGCATAGGTATATATCTGAAGTTATACGGATTCACCCATATAGGATTTACCGCTATGATATGATCGTTCTTTGCCGCATAGGATATGAGCAGGAACATCAGAACCACCGACAGAATCAGAACCAGTATGCACAGGATCACGCTGGTGTCATCAATCGACAGCACAAAATCATACAGTCCGTGTATTCCCATGGTGCTAAAATACGCTATCAGCAAATTGCCTGCGGCACCCTCGCCCTTGTTCGCATTCTCTCTCGCCTTTGAGTAGAAATATCCCATGATAACGCCGCATGAGCAGTGAAGTGGGATTGCTGTCACAGCCCTCAGGATTCCGAGTCCTATTCCACCCTGGAATACATACAGGATATTCTCCAGTGTTGCAAATCCGAGCGATGAGCACACGCCATATATAACGCCGTCATAGCTGTGGTCAAAGTTCTTATTTTTCCATGTAAGTATTAACATTCCAAGGAATTTGCCCAGTTCCTCGATCATCGCCACTATAAAGAAGCAGTTGACCAGCTCATAAACCGCCGTTCCGGATTCCAATCCCATGTAGTATAACAATACGCCCCCAACCAGCTCCACGACTACTGCCGGTATCGTGCTGACAGCTCCCAGAACCGCAAGCCATACTAGCAGGCTCATTGGATCCCTGCTATTCTTATTTCTTCTGACTACAAATAACAGCAGTAACACCGAAGGTAATACTGCAAGTCTCAATGCAAATGCACTCATCCTTTACTCTCCCTGATATTTTCTTCCGTATAAATATATATACATATTAAAGATACCATTTTTAGCGTGAATCCACAATAAGCAGAGGCCTTTACCGACATTTTATTTCATTAATTAACTTTAATTTAGCCTAAATACAACTCAAGGCAGGTCATTCCATTTCAGAAGACCTGCCTTGAACCATTTTTCAAATGTATTCAGTTACGACTTACTGTGTGACATCAATATCTCCGCTACTAGTCTCGATATTGCACTTTCCATCTGCTTCCTCAACCGAGTCCGGTACATTTACATCACCGCTGGATGTCTTTGTATTGTATTCATACTTCATTTCTGAGCCAATGCCGATCGATACATCACCACTGGTTGTCACGACATTGATCTCAGAAGCATCACAGTCTCTAATCATTACGTCACCACTTGACGCACGACCGTTTATACGTTTTGCCTTTATACTGCCAGATGTGATATTGCCACTGGAGGTCTTCAGATCAATATTATCCATCACCACATCACCAAGACTGACGTCACCACTGTTTGCTAATATTCTTGTATCCTTTGACGATACACTGTCAAGCTTAATGTCACCACTGCTGGTCGCCACCGTCAGAGCATCTGCATTTGCACCATTTACGATCACATCGCCGCTGGCGGCCTCTATATCGATATTGCCTATTGCCAGATAATATTCCATATCCACGTCACCACTGCTGGTCACAATCTTCAGATCATCGTACTCCGTACCAGCCAGATACACCGTCACGGACGGCCATGCTCCAGAGTACATACCAATGGAAATGTTAAATGCCGCGTTTCTGCTGTCATCTGCGGTTATCCTGAGCACGCCATCTGATATATCTACATGATGTGTCAGATTCTCGCAGTCATAATACTCCACATAACTTGTATCTCCACTCGCCTTCTTCACGGCAACATCCACATCTGATGCGCTTTTTACATCAATTGCAGTGAATTTATCTTTTATATCAACAGTCTTCTTTACGTAGTTAACCGGCTCCGATGTCATGTGGGCCAGATTAACTGTCATATTCGGCCATCTGAATCCATTTACAGCAAGTGCTGAGATCACAGTGATAATGCCTGCCACGATCATGACCGATGCAACAATAACAGCTTTCTTTGTTCTACTCATGACTATTTCTCCTTTACAAACATTCTCTTTATACCATTCACACTGGCCTTGCAGACCTTAAATATGCCAACCGTAACCGGCTTCACCGATACAACAAACAGTATCGCGATTCCGATTCCGATGAGTGCTACGCCGAGCATGAGGACTGCTGTGTATGGGCTGTTGGCTATGAACAGCGGTATGGTACATATCAATCCGCCGATTCCCGCCACCACAAAGCTGAGCACCACCGCATAGAATGATATAAGAAGTGCAAATGCAACTATCCACAGTGTGATCAACAATACCGCCGCTGTAATGAGAAGTGGTATCCACACCGGAGAACCAAGTACTATGAGTACGACCTCCCATGCCTTGAGCTCGTGCTTTGGCTTGATCTTCTCCTTCACAAGCTTTGTAAGCGGCATATCTTCAAGTATCTGCTCCACTGCTGCATCAGGTGATCCCATATCTGCCACAGCCTCCTCCTCGGAAAGGCCGTCCTCCACGCGGTCATCTATCATCTCGCTATAGTAATCCATAAACCTGTTCACATCATCAGCCGGCATCGCACTGATCCTGCTTCTTATCGACTCAAGATATTCCTGTTTGTTCATCTCTGACTTCCTCCTTCACAATAAATCTGTATATGGATTCCAGTTCCTTCCACTCTTCCTTGAACTCTTCTATCCTGGCTCTTCCGGCATCCGTAATATGATAATACTTTCTGAGTCTTCCGTTGTGCTCTACGGAATGAACCGTGAGCAGCGCTCCCGCCTCAAGTCTTCTGAGGATAGGATAGAGTGTGGACTCTGATATCGTCACATACGGCTTCATATCTTTGATGATCTGATATCCATAGGAATCCTCGTCCTTGATGGCCGCAAGCACACATACATCGAGCATTCCTCTCTTCAATTGTATATCCATCGCTATACCTCCTTACGCAGTATACTATACGTCACATAGTATTATATGTCAAGTAGTATTTTCAGCACTCTACAAAATGGAACAACAATGGGGTCAGGCACCTTTTACATAGATTCTACATTAATGTATATGAAACATAACAAACAGGGCGGGACATCTCACCAATGGGATGTCCCGCCCTGCTTACAAATTATATTCTGCTATATCTTAATCTGACACATGATATGTTTTCCATTATAGTATGTCGATGACATACTCCTTGCTGAACGAATGGCCAGCCTCAAGACTGTTTGAATACTCACGGTCCGCCAGATCTCCGTCATATCCCTCGCGGTCACACCTGCCAAACCAAGGCTCTATGCAGACAAATGGCGCATGTTTCTTTGCAGGAGACCATATGCCTATCTGCGGCACATCAAATCTCAACTGCAAAACCGGCGCATCAGATGAGTTCCTTAATGTAATCGTATTTATACCCTTACCATCCATGATCAGGGCATCCTCATCAAACATCTCATCACGCAGCTTTAAGACTCCATCTGTCAGTCTGTGCGTAACTGTTCTATCTCCAAGAACTCCATTTGCTGTCAAAAGACCACATTCAATCTCGTTCTTACCTGTGTGCATATCCAGAGAATAACCGCCGATGCCTCCCTCACATGCAAATGCAGGATGGGCACCGATAGAAAAATGAATCGTGTCAGTTCCCTCATTCACAACGGTCCACATAACATGTACAGATGAGCCTTCAAGTCTGTATCCTATACAAAGACTGAAATCAAACGGATAGCTCTTCTGCCATGTATCATTCTTCTCAAGCACAAACAGCAGTGTATCACCAGTCTGGCCAGCCACTACAAACTCGCTGTCCCTTGCAAATCCGTGCTGAGGTATATTCTCATAAACCACCCCGTTATGTCTGTAACGCTGTCCTTCAAGCTTTCCCACAAATGGAAACAGCACAGGAGAAACTCTTCCCCAATACTCAGCATCACCGCACCACATGTATTCTCTGTCTGTCTCGATACTCTTCAGGCTCACAAGCTCAGCACCGTGAGTATTCACCTTTATAGCAATCTTATCATTTTTTAATTCAACAATACCCATCATGTCCTCCTATACTCCAGCCAGTCTGGCTGATTATAATTTGCAAATAATATTATACACTTTTATAACATTATAACACAGGTACAAAAAAATACGGTCGCTTAATAAACTAATAAGCAACCGTATTTTATATAATTAAGCAATAGTCGCTGTCGGGGTTACAAGTATCACATGAAGCCCCTTCTCCTTTGCCTTGCTGATGACATGATCGAAGAACGAAAAGTCATACTGCCCCTCCGTTTTTTCCATGATATACCATGCAAACTCCGCTATACGGATGACATTGCATCCAAGCTCTACGATATTGTCCATATCCTCATCGATCATGGATATGTCCCACTGCTCTGGATAATAATCCACACCTAACCACATAAGTAACTTCTTCCCGTCACCACCATATGTTTGGTCGTCATAATTTAGAACGGTTTCATTTTCTTCAATTAATACAGACTCATCTAACCCAAGATCACCAAGCAAGCGTAAATAAATATCTACATTTCCCTCCTTATCTACTTCTATCTTCTGAATCAATCGTTTTAACTGCTGATTGGTCATCTGGTGTACATCTGTGATGTCCTCAATCTCCTTAAATGTATTATTTAAAATATTCTCTAACTGTTCTCCCTTGGTTAAATGATAAGATACCATCTTGAGTTCATTTTCTATCCGCTCCATCTCCTGACGAGAACCGCCAATCTTCTCATTCAACTCTTCACGGGAGATTAGATAATCCGTGTACATATCCATATATTTTTGTCTTGTCTTTTGTAATTTAGCAAGTTCTGCATTTAATTCTTTTTCGTACTCTACATTTTCGTCTTTGGCTTTATATACACGCTGAAATTCATTTACCACATGAGCAATCACTTTTTTCTTTTGTTTCAATACATTTGTAAAATACTCCTGCAAAACTTCAATGAGTTCTTCCTCGTCCACAACCGTTTTATTCGGACAGCTATCTGCTTCCTTGCCGTTTCGTCCAGAGCATACCCAGCGTACATACGTGTTCTTATAAGTACGAACCGTTCTTCGGAACGACCAGCCACATTCTTTACATTTAATCAATGTAGAAAACAGGTGTTTATTACTCTGCCGTTCGTGGCTTAAATTGAATGCATCATGTCTACCTCTTAAAATCTCCTGTGCTTTTTCAAATGTCTCGTCTTCTATGATTCGAAGTTCCGGCCGCTCCACAACCATCCATTCAGTCTCGTCCTTATCTCTTCTCTGACCCGTCAGGAAATCACTAACTTCCTGTTTGCCATTGATGATTTTTCCAGTATATATTTCATTTGTTAAAATGCGGCACGTTGCATTCTGACTCCATTTGCAATTTCGTTTTGTCTTATAACCTTTTTCATTTAGCATATTGGCAATCTTAGCAGCACCGTAACCTTCTTCTGTGTACCACTTGTAAATCTGCTGTACAACTTTAGATTCTTCTTTATTGATTGCAAGATTAAAATAATCTCCGATTGTTTTGTCGTATCCATATACAATATTCGGAACTCGTCCTTTTTCTGCGTTCATCTTCTTTCCAAATTTTACACGCTTGGAAGTATTGGCACTTTCTTCCTGTGCCAGAGCTCCAAAGATGGTTAGTACGAACTCGCTGTTTCCCATGCTGGTCATATTTGCGGTTAAGAACTGCGTTTCGATTCCCAATGATTTTAGCTTACGGACATTTTGTAAAAGATCTACAGTATTTCTTGCAAAACGAGAGATGTCTTTTACAACAACCATATCAAATAATCCATGCTCTGCATCAGACATCATGCGAAGAAATTCTTTACGATTTTTAATTTTAGTTCCAGAAATGCCCTCATCTGCATATAATCTTACTAAAGTGTCCCCTGTGCGCTTGGTATATTCTGAAAAGAATTCCTTTTGGGCTTCCAGACTGTTGAGCTGATCAGCTTTGTCGGTGGAGACTCGGCAATAGGCTGCTATGTTCATAATGCTACCTCTCTGTTATAGTTATATCGTTCTGTTACATCTTTTATTATATATAAATCTAATAATTTGTAAACCTAAAAAAGGGAATGTTTTATCTTTTCATTCCCTTTTGCCCATTAGATATTAATTTTTATATCCGGTGTTACAATATGGGTGTGTAATCTGCCCATTTTCTGCACTTCCCAATCCTCCATCACGTTTTCTAACAATATGATCTACAGAAGTCGAATTAACATGAACAACTCCTCCACATATGCCACACCTTACAACTGACTTTAATGCTGTGGAAATATATGTTTCACTTTTTCTATTTGCATTAAAACTTTCTCCAATCTCATCCTCATCATTCACTAAATTAATTTTATTATATTTTTTCTTAATAGCTTGTCGTATATCAAATTCATTACACCCATCGGCTAATGAATCCATTATAAGAACAAACAACTCTTTTAATGGTATAGCACTTTTTTTCGTAGAACGAAGATTCCTGTTTATTTGATCAATAATGTAATCATTTTTATAAATAAATTCTTCAAACTCCGCTCGTACTGAAGTAAATTTATCAAATTGTTTTTTTTGCTTTAATTCTCTTACAAAAAGTACTGTTGCGTAAAAATTTGCCGGCTTAAAATTACCTTTCTTAGAATAGAAATATATAATCGGATGTAATCCTAATGACCCCGGATTTTTTGAATTAATAATTTCTAATATCTTTTTTGTATTTTTCAATACTTCTAAAGTTTCTTTTCCATCCTGGTCCTTTTCCTCTGATATGACGTCATTAGAATAAACAAGTAAATCACATATCAATTGCAAATCCATCTGATTTTTCCCAGCAACAGCAACATCTAATGTCGTAATAGGTTTTTTTGTTTTTGGTAAAAAAAGTAAATCATTTATTTCTTTTGCAACACTTTCTATTTGCTCTTGTATTTCTAATTCGAATCCTTTCCAATATTTATACCCACTCCCCGAATATGCAATCGCTCTTGCTGCAATTCCCAATGGTTTATTTCTAGCTTCTAATATTTTTAATTCTGTTGTATTAATAGGTACGGCTTTTTGATTGATATTAAAAAATGATTTTTCTGCAACAGATACATCACCTTCTATCCATTGAATATCAAATGCAAACGATTCTAATCCCATTGCTTTTTTACGAATATCTTCAGAATATTTTTGTGGATTTTTTAATGCATCCTGATACATGCTATACCGACCAATTTTCTTTTCTATCTGAATTCTAGCTTTATTTGCCAAACTTATTTGTTCATCGCTAATTCTTTGATTATAAAATTCTGTTGAAATTTCTCCATCTCCATAATCATCATTAATCCATGCCATAAACGCACTCAGTCTGTGCGCTCCATCTATAACAAATGTCGCTCCAACAGAATTTTGCCATAAAATTATTGATGGTATAAAATGTCGTTCTAATATACTATCTATAAAATTTGTAATTTGAGTCACATTCCAATCTCTAGTTTCTCTCTGAAAATCAGGTTTTCGAAGCATAAATCTCATAGCCGAATCAACTCTTAAATCATTAGCTTTTAATTGTTTAAAACGATTTGAAACCGCATATCCTGAATCAACATGAAAATCCTCTCTTACTATCATTGCATCCAAATTCACTGTTTTTTTCATTTGTCTTTCTCCTATAACTATCATCCAGTCACCTCCATAATTACTACTAATATTATGATTGGTAACTTCAATAATATTTTATTTTTAAAAATTTTTTATCTCTTCTGGCAAATATTTCGCCAATTCCTCCACCAACTCATACACCTTCGTTCCTGGTGCAATCTCCGCCGGTGTCTTTCCTTTTCCATTGTTAATAATCCGTTTCGCATATCGAATTGCCAGCTTCGGGCTTCCACTATTCATCAATATTTCAAATATGTTATCCATATTCTTCTCATACTTTCCAATTCCCAGTTCCTGAAATTTCTCATTCAAAAACTTTTTATACTCAGATCTGTGATTATTTGCCGTATAATATGCAAAATGTAACATAAACCAGAATTCGATACACTCATTACTCCACGCCG
>OJNY01000398.1_pt1 | contig 33888 bp, 27 predicted proteins | sample 1597931 | NCBI WGS metagenome assembly OJNY01 (sample SAMN01915209, study PRJEB22387) | human gut metagenome | isolation source: stool | host: Homo sapiens | place: USA
GCGGGTACCACATCTTATGTCTTGAAAATCCCGGATTGTTCGGTCTGTAAAGTCCGGCCGCACCGCCCGTAGCACAGAGCACTTTTTTCGCTCTGATCTCATATGCTGTGTTATCCTCTATGGAGAATCCAAATGCTCCGAGGATCTGATTGTTTTCAACTATATAATCCGTGATGTTGACTCTGTTCAGTATCTGGCAGTTGTCAAGCTCCTCCACTGACTTTGCAAGCAGCGGCTTCATGTTCTCGCCATTTATCTTGATATTTCTGTTGCCTCTCGCAACATACTCACCGTTCTCGTCCTTTAAGATGACAAGCCCCAGCTTCTCCATCTTGTCTGTGACACGGTTCAGTCCCTGTGACATAGAAAGCAAAAGATCTTCTCTGACGATCCCGTCAGCGTCTTTCCTGCAGTAGTCCACATAGTCCTCAGGCTTCCTGCCCTTCACTATGTATGCGTTGATGGCGTTCACACCTGCCGCCAGGCACCCACTTCTCTTTATGTTTGCCTTCTCTGCGATGATGATGGAATAATCAGAATGTTCTCTGACGGTCAGCGCTGCATAGCAGCCAGCCGTACCACCACCGATTATCAAAATGTCCGTATGAAGTATTTTCCTGTTTGCAATACCCATATTTTCTCTCCAATCACTTTTATAATTAGATGTAGAATACATCGTTGTCCTGCATTGCCTTGTTCTCCAGCAGATATGTCTGATTCTCATCAAATACATACAGCCTGTAGATAAGAACGTGGACCTGCTCCCCCGGCTTTACGACATCCTTCTCCATAGATCTCTCGGCTACGATCTCCACACCGTTGACATCAACTGTGACGTCCAGATGGCTTCCGCGGAACAGTACGTCCTTGACTATTCCCGATTCCGCCGCACTCTGGTACTGATCCAGCCTACCGCTCTTGGATATCTTTACAAACTCCGGTCTGATGACCGCCCTGTCCGCTCCCGACACTCTGTCAAATCCCTTGAGCTTCTCGTAGTCCTCCACAACAGTTGATCTTCCGATGAACTGTGCAACAAACGGTGTGGACGGCGTCTTGTATATCTCCATAGGTGATCCCATCTGCTCTATCTGTCCGTGGTTGGTGATGATGATCTCATCCGCAACCTCCACCGCCTCGTCCTGGTCGTGGGTGACAAATATACTCGTTATGCCAAGCTTTTCAACCATCTCCTTGAGCCATGTCCTAAGTTCTGTCCTGACCTTTGCATCTATCGCGGCAAATGGCTCGTCCAGCAGCAACACCTGTGGATTCGGAGCCAGCGCTCTTGCAAATGCCACTCTCTGCCTCTGTCCGCCTGAGAGCTGATTCGGATATCTCTTCTCCATCCCCGAAAGCCCTGTAAGCTCCAGTAGCTCCATGACTCTCTTCTTGATCTCTTTCTTAGGAACCTTCATAAGTTCCAGTCCGAATGCCACATTGTCAAATACCGTCATGTAACGGAACAGTGCATAATTCTGAAATACGAACCCGATTCCTCTCTTCGCAGCTGGTATATCATTTACACGCCTGCCGTCTATGTATATGTCACCGGAATTTGGATTTTCAAGTCCGGCTATCATTCGGAGAAGTGTCGTTTTTCCGCTTCCCGACGGTCCCAGAAGTGCCACCAGCTTGCCCTTCTCCACACCAAAGCTGACATTGTTGGACGCCAGGAAATCTCCATATTTCTTATATATATTTTTCATCTCGACGTACATGTCGTCAGCCTCCTTTTTGTTCTCTTATTCTTCCGCACCTGATCTATCTCTCTAAACTCCTGCAAGCCATCCCATATGCAGACTATCTCACTTCGCCCTTATCGGATATCGCCCTTTTTCGGGTATCGCCCCCTCGCCTCCGCTCAGCGGCATGTCGTCACGCGCATGAGAGTTATGAACTTCGTTCATAAGCGCGTTTCCTCTTCGCTCTGTACTCAAGCAGATTTCTCAGGAACAATATTATGACCGCTATGATCACCAGTATGGACGATACAGCAAATGCTGCTGTGATGGATTCCTCCGTTCCCGACATGTACAGCGCATCGATCTCAAGTGGAAGTGTAAATGTCCCGCCCCTTGTCTTGGACAATGCATTTACCGCACCGAACTCGCCGAGTGCTCTGGCAGTACAAAGGATTATTCCGTATATGAGTCCCCATTTCATCTGGGGAAGTGTTATCCTTCTGAATATCGTGAAGCCCTTCGCTCCCATGAGCGCCGCAGCCTCCTCCTCGTCCTTACCCTGCGCGTTCAGCACCGGGATAAGCTCCCTTGACACAAATGGGAATGTCACGAATATGGTAGCAAGCACAACGCCCGGAACTGCAAAAGTTATCCTGATATTTGTCCCCAGCATATCATTGATCCATCTGATCGCCGGATACGTCCATCCGAGTCTTCCAAATGTCATGAGGTAGGCAAGACCTACGATGACAGGTGATATGGAAAACGGAATGTCTATCAGTGTCGCCAGCACCTGCTTGCCTTTGAAGGAGAACTTCGTCAGCAGCCATGCCGCACATATTCCGAAAAATGTGTTTACCACCACAGCTATGACAGTGGCGATCAGTGTGACACCAAGTGCACTTATCACATACTCTGTTGTGATCGACTGAAGATAGAACTTAAAGCCCTCCTTCAGCGCACTTGTTATCACCGATATAAGTGGAACCACCAGCATGAGCACTATGAAAAGCACCGTCACGGTTATCAGTATTATCTTTGTCCTGCGCTTGCCGCGCTGCAGCTTTTCCTGTTCGCTCATCGTGGTTCCTCCTTATTGAGCAGACGCATTAAAATGCGCTTCGCGCAGCGTCTGCGTGCTTCACAAGGATTCCTCCCGCTTAACGCGGGCCCCTCCTTATGAAAAGTTATAATAGGTTTGTTCTTTTGGACTGCTTTAACTGTACTATGTTGATCGCAAATAACAGTACAAATGATATGACCAGCATCACCAATGCTATGGCTGTTGCGCTGGCATAGTCTATGTAGCTGAGCTTCTGCATGATCACGTATGATATGACCTGCGTCTGCTCCTTTGCGCTGTTGCCTGATATGTAGATGACACTGCCGTACTCTCCGATCCCTCTGGCAAATGCCAGTCCGAAGCCGGTCAGAAGTGCAGGTCTGAGCTCTGGAAGTATGACCTTGAAGAATGTTCTTCTCGGTGTGGCTCCCAGCATGTAGGCCGCCTCCTCGTACTGATTGTCCATCTTCTCAAGTATCGGCTGCACCGCCCTTATGACAAATGGTATTCCCACAAATACAAGGGCGATGGTAAGTCCGATCTTCGTGTATGCCACATCTATTCCAAGAGCCTTGAGCGGCTTTCCAAGGAATCCGTCCTCACTGTACAGTCTCGACAGTGTGATACCGGCAACCGCCGTTGGCAGACAGAATGGAAGCTCTATGAATCCGTCCAGTATCTTCTTGCCGGGAAAATCGTATTTGACCAGTGTCCACGCTATTATCAGGCCAAACACTGTATTGACTACCGCCGCTATGAACGAACAGCTGATGCTGGTCTTAAATGCATTCAGCACATTCTTCTTCAGAAGCAGATGCCAGAACTCACTCGGCGAAAGCTTCAGTGACGACACCAGAACCGATGCCAAAGGGATCAGAACTATCAACGACAGCATGGCAATGACTATTCCAAACGTCAGATGATATCCCGGGATAACTCTGGTCTTCTTTGCGTTATTAAGTTTATCCTTCTTGCCATTTTCCTCTGCTGCCATTTTGTCTTCCAATCCATTTTAATAATCGTAAATTTCATCAAACTTTGCTCCGTCGTCGAAGAAATCCTCATAGGCTTTGTTCCAGCCTCCGAAATCATCTATGATCCACTGCTTGATGTCCAGATCAAATACGTCTGCATACTCTGCAAGTATCTTCTCATTTGTCGGGCGGTATCCGCTCTCAGCCTCAAGCCTCTGAGCGTCATCGCTGTACAGGTACTTCAGGTACTCTGTGCTGACCTCCTCTGTTCCATTGTGCTTTGCGTTGTCATCGACAACCGCCACACTCGGCTGAGCCAGTATACTCACCGACGGATTAACTATCTCGTAATCCTCCGGGTATTCCTTCAGGGTTGCTATCGCCTCATTCTCCCAGGCAATCAGTACATCACCCTTGCCATTCTCCACAAATGTGGTCGTCGAACCTCTGGCTCCCGAATCCATGACCGACACATTCTGATAAAGCTTCTTCATAAACTGCCATATATCAGCTTCATCGCTGTATGTAGTTCTGGCATAGGCAAGAGCCGCAAGGAAATTCCAACAGGCTCCGCCGCTACTCTTCGGATCAGGTGTTATGACTTCCACATCGTCCTTCACCAGATCGTTCCAATCCTGTATGTTCTTGTCATTTCCCTTTCTAACCAGAAAGACGATTGTGGATGTGTACGGCGCCGAATCCTTGCTAAATTCGTCTATCCAGCCCTTATCTATCAGACCATTTTCCGATATGAGGTCAATGTCATGCTCAAGTGCCAGTGTGACAACATCCGCATTACAGCCCTCCACAACCGATCTCGCCTGTGAGCCGGAGCCTCCATGAGACTGGATGACCTTGATGTCCTGTCCGTACTGCTCCTTATAATACTGTTCGAACATGTCATTGTATCGCTCATACAGCTCCCTCGTTGGGTCATACGAAACATTTGTAATTGTGATAACATCGTCCTTCTTCCCGCCACAGCCGGCAGCACCTATCGCCAGCACCGCCGCCATGGACAGAAGCAATACTTTTTTCCCAAGTCTCATATTTTTCTCCTAATTACAGGTTAAACAGTGATGTTGAGAGGTATCTCTCTCCTGTATCCGGGAAGAGAACCACGATGGTCTTGCCCTCGTACTCAGGTCTCTTTGCAAGCTCAGTTGCCGCATAGAGTGCCGCACCTGCGGATATTCCAACCAGAACACCATCTGTCTTTGCAATCTTTCTCGCTGTGTCAAATGCGTCATCGTTCTGAATCCTGATGATCTCATCCACGATGCTCAGATCCATAACTCCAGGTATGAATCCGGCTCCGATTCCCTGTATCTTGTGTGGGCCGGGTGCACCACCTGAGAGAACCGGTGAATCAGCAGGCTCAACTGCAATCAGCTTGACCTTCGGGTTGTGCTCCTTGAGTCCGCTTCCTGTTCCTGTGGCTGTTCCGCCTGTTCCTACTGCTGATACAAACGCATCTACCTTTCCGTCTGTATCTCTCCAGATTTCCTCCGCCGTTGTCTTCTTGTGGATAGCAGGATTTGCCTTGTTCTCAAACTGCTGTGGGATGAATGCATTTCCATACTGCTCCTTGAGCTCATTTGCCTTGGCGATGGCTCCCTTCATTCCTTCTCTTCCAGGTGTTAATACGATCTCAGCACCGAGAGCTGAAACAATCTTTCTACGCTCAACACTCATGGTATCCGGCATGGTGAGTATCAGGTGAAGGCCCTTTGCTGCTGATACAAATGCAAGTCCGATTCCTGTATTGCCTGATGTAGGCTCGATGATGACTGTATCCTGATTGATGAGGCCATCCTTTATTCCCTGCTCGATCATGGCTGCTGCCACACGATCCTTTACTGAGCCAAGTGGGTTAAAATACTCAAGCTTTGCAACGATGTGTGCCTTGAGGCCAAGCTCCTTCTCATAATTTGTGAGCTCCAGAAGTGGAGTATTTCCTATAAGTTCTGTTAACTGTGATGCTATCTTTGCCATGATTTTGTTTCCTTTCTTTTTTTACTTTTTTGAAGTCTCTATGTTCTTTCTTGATTCTTTACTATCTTTATATACTGTACATTATTTTCTATATAATTCTTAACAGGCCATCTGATAAATCTTTTCCTCTATCGCTCCTGCCAGTGCTGCATGGCCCTCAGGATTCATGTGTTCCTGATCTGCCTCGCTGCTGTCCGCCACGGATGATGCCGCCAGGAATTCCACACCAAACTCATCTGCTATCTTCCTGTACACATCTGTGAGTTTTCTTGACACCTCAACGGATTCCGGTGAGAACTCAGGATCAAATTCATCCTTCCACACCTGCTCACCTAAGTGTATTGGCGATACGAGAAGTATCCTGCTGTCCGCTGAATACTGCCTTGCCTGAATGAGCAGTCTCCGTATTCCCTTGCCTATCACATCCGGTGATGCCGAGAACACCGTCTTACAGTCATTTGTTCCAAGCATGATCACTATATTCTCCGGTTTGTGTGTCTCCAGCAGAGTTGGGAACAGCGACACGCCCTTTCTTCCCTGTCTCAGTGGATCCTCGAACACTGTTGTTCTTCCACAGAGGCCTTCCTCTATGATCCTTATATCTTTATTTGCCAGCTTCTGCTGCAATATACTGGTCCATCTGATTCCCCAGGGAAATCTCTCCCCATTCTCAGGATTGTATCCCCATGTATTGGAATCTCCAAAGCACAACACCTGTTGCATGTGTCCACCTCCTGTCTATTGAACCTCGCTCTGTTCAATGGATTTCATCATCAATCCACATATATCCTATCTGATATGTAGTAATTATCTATCAACATGTTGGAGTATACAACTTATTTCCTACTATGTCAATAGGGATTATGTGCTTTTATTGTTTAAAAAAAGAGTGAAGATGTAAAAAATATCATCTCCACTCCTTTATAAAGCACATATCCAGCCGTTAATCCTCTGCATTAGGATCACAATCTCTTACATACACATCAACCGAACTACCGCTTACTTTTATGTAATATGACTTTCCAGCTTCACAGTTATAGCTCATGTAAAAATCTTTTTTATTTGTTGTCTTGCTATGCTCTGCATCGTCCACTTCCATGAGCAGATTTTTGTTCTCATCATATAAGTATCCCTTTGGATCACCGTATGAAACAGAATAAAAATAATATGTTCCTGTTTTCTTTGGCACATACCTGTAATACATTCCAACTTCTGCATATACATCGTTAAAATTGCCAAAGTCAATAGCAAATTCATTCACATCCGCAGTTAACGTGGTCGTCTTACTGGTCACTTTTGCTGATATCACACCACGCTTACCTGAACCTTCCGCTGTCAGCTCATATGTTCCAGGAACAAGATACACATATCCGTTCCAGCCACATATTCTACCATATTCATCTGTCCATCTGCCCAGATCGTCAACCGTGCACTTTTCATTGTTAGATTTGACCGCAATCTTTGTTACATCCGCCGCAAGATCCACTTTATTCTCCCCAACGCCAAATGTACGATTGCCGATATAAGTCACATCGTCCCCAATTTTAATTTTCACATCATATGTTCCAGGAATAATTGACATATAATATTGTCCATTACGATCTACTGTAGCAAATTCACTGTTAAGTTCGTATTGGACTGAATTATCTTTGTTTATGATAATAACACTTGCCCCATCCAGTATATTGCCATTTTTATCTCTGACATACCCCATAAGAGTTGATCCAAGTATAGTTTTTATCACACAACCAACTATGGTACTTATTTTTTCGTTGTTGGCATCTGTTATTTTTACTTTGAGATTATATGTACCTTCTTCTTCTAATTTACCGGTTATTTTTCCTTTTGAATCAATGCTGAGATTATAACTTTCTCCGACAAAACTGTATGTATAACTTCCGGAACCGCCAGCCACAGCTGCAATACTATTGTTGATCCTACAGATATGGCTGTTACGTCCCATAATTTTAAATACTGGTTCATAATTTCCTGCAATCGTTGTCTGGCTGTATATATTCCATGAAATTTCATAAGTGTCCACATTTCCCAGTTCATCGACTGCTTTAACAGTTGTCACAGTCGTTCCCGCCTTAGTCGGTTTTCCACTGAAATAAACCTTATTGGCATCTCCTGGATCCACCTTGTATTTCACGCCGGCAGGGAGGCCCACTACATTGATCACACATATGCCCTTATAACCTTCAATGCTATTTACATCCAGAGTCTTATTCATACCAACATTCTGCTCACACTTATAGGATACATAAATCGTTCTATTATTCACGTCTCCAGAATAATATGTCTCAATTTTAGAATTACCTGTACCCGTAAGTCCCTTTATATATATGCAGATTCTTGCCTTTCTTGACAATGTATAGCCTCTTCTCAGTGCAATCGTATAGTTCTTATTGTCTTTTGTTGTAACACTGTCAAATGGAATATTGTAATTATAATTACCATTCATCACTGTACTCGCCTTGATTGAAAAACTTGAGGACGTCAGTTTCTGTTCAGATGACAGCGTAAGTTTAACTGTACGAGGGTTACTCATCATTGCCGATACAATTGTGACTGGTTTTTCGACCGCTATTTTGTACGAAGCCTTCTTGCCGGTGCCATCTGTAGCCTTCGCTGTTATCACCGCTGTTCCTGTAGCAGCTGCATATACATTTCCTGCAGAATTTACCACTGCTACCTTATCATTTGAAGAACTCCATGCACATTTTTTATTTGTTGCATCTGCCGGCTTTATCACCGGGCTTAGCTGCATCGTTCTGCCAACATACATCTTTCCATTTGTTTTGCTGAAACTTATCGATGATACTGAGGCCCTTACAGTCACCCTGCAGATCGCTTTCTTTCCTGAACCATCAGCAGCAATCGCTGTGATCGTCGCTCTACCGCCTCTTACTGCTGTGACCCTGCCTGATACGCTTACCTTTGCGATCTTGGAATTGCTGCTTTTCCAGATAACCTTCTTATTGCTGGTTGTGTTAGGACCTACTGTCGCCTTTATCACTGCCGACCTGCCCTTCTTGATCGTCAGCGCAGATTTGTTCACCTTGACTCTTGTGGCCGGCTGTCCGACTGTGACCTTCACCACCTTCTTGATCTTCGCATTTGACTTGAGAGAGATCGTGATATTTGCACTACCCTTTTTCACTGCTTTTATCTTGCCTGCAGAAGATACTGTCACGATCTTTTTATTGCTTGTTGAGAATTTCAGATTGCCTGAAGTCGTATTTGTCTTCAGTGTAAATGTTTTCCCCGCCTTGAGTGTAAGAGTATTACTTGGAAGATTCTTCACCGTGATACTCTTGACGGTTGATGTGGCCGCCGCATTTGCCGGAATGCTGACACCTGTAAATGTCAATGCAAATGCAAGGATCACCGCAATGACCGCCATAAACCTGTTACTTCTTTTCATAAAGTTCCTCCTTTTTCCTTAAAACATAACCTTTCCTTTTTAATACACCATATCACAATTATGAATTATGCGCATTTTTTTGTCAATCTCGCAAAATTCCCTATTATTTTGTATAAAAAGGCGAAAAGCCGGGTATACAATCTACTTATCGTATACTCAGCTTTTCGCCAGTTCTTAATATTCTAATTAAATATAAATATACTTAATAACACTTTTTACAAGGAGTATATCCCATGCTCTCTGCATAACTCTTTGATACCTTTGTCGGTCCGTTCATGCCACTACATGTCGATCTGCTGTGGTACTTCTTTCCTGTTCTCGGTATCCATACATCATTTCCAGAACCTGTTCCAATCGATCCCTGTGAACCATTTCCACTTCCGGAATTTCCAGAACTGTCGGAACTTGTGTTGTTCTTTGGTGGTGTATATTTCTGTTTTACAACCTTTATATTTGACCATTTGCCATAATAGGTTTTTACTTTTCCTTTTACCCTGACCTGTCTGAACGCTCTGACTTTTATGGTGTACGATGTCCTGTAAGTGTCAAGCAGAAGTGTTCTTGATGTTTTTCCCCTTACCGAAACCTTTCTGTATACAGAACTGTTCGTCTTTCTAAATGCCACCTGGTAACCTGTGGCGTTTTTCACACTCTTCCATGACACAAATATCTCATCATGCCAGTAATTTGCCTTTGCGCTCTTTATTGTCACCTTTGCAGGAGTTGTGGCCGCCTGAACCTCCGTCGAGCCAGATGCAAAAGCCCCGGCAAACAACATGGAAAATGCAACCATTAACACGACTACTTTTCTCATTAGTTTGTTCATAATATGATCCTCCTCACTATAATATGTGCATATCCCGTCTACGCAACTACAGCTATCATATTACTTATTATATCACTTTCCAATATATATACAAACTGTATATTGACATTATCACCACAAAAGTTAATTACCCGATTTCGGATTAGTAGTCGATATATATACATCACATGCGGATCTGATTACGGATATATAATATGTCTTGCCCGCAACACATTTATAACTCATGCAAAAATCATTTTTATTAGTTGACAGGTCGTGCTTTACATCATCCACTGCTGCCAGAATTTTTCTGTTCTCATCATACAGATATCCATACGGATCTCCTGTCGAAATTGAATAGAAGTAATATGTGCCCGTGGTTTTTGGAACAAATTTGTATAACTCTTCTTTTTCTGCATAAAATGAGGTTTTATCGCCAATCTCGATCACATCCTCAGACATTTTTGCTGTGACTGAAACTGCCTTTCTGTCTACCTTTGCAGTTATCACTCCCCGCTTACCCATTCCTTTGGCCTTAAGTGTATATGATGTTCCTGGGACAAGATAAACATACCCATTTGTACCGCATTGTCTGTCATATTCATCATACCATACTCCGATATCATCAACAGAATACTTGGCATTGTCAGGATTTACAGTAAGTTTTAATACATCTGATACAAAGTTTCTGCCAGTCTCAGACTTGTCAAATTTCTGATTATACAGATATGTGCTGTCATCTCTTATGGATATTACCACTTCGTATGTACCAGGGAACAGATCCATCGAATATGAGCCATCATTTCTTGATGTAGCACCATTCCACGCAAGCTTATAAGGAGTTGCTTTATCCTGATTGTAGAACTTGATCGATACCCCGTTCAGGTTATTTCCATTTATATCCTTGACATACCCCTCAACCTTGATTGCCTTTTTAGCATTTATCTCACAGTTAACTGTGGTGCTGATCTTCGTATCGTTGTCATCCGTTATCTTTACCTTCAGGTTATATGTTCCCTCCTGATAAATTTTTCCTGTGACCCTTCCTGTTATATCAACACTCAAGCCATAGTCATCCCCGTCTATGCTATAAGTGTATTTCCCTGAACCGCCTGCGACAGATGCAGGCTTCACACTTACTGAATAATATTTATCATCCGTGCCTATCATGCCGTATTGAGGTATATAATACGCCGCGATCACCGACGAACTGCTGACATTCCATGTGATTATGTATGTAACTATATCCCCCAGCTCATCAACAGACTTAATTGTTGTTTTCGTTGTTCCTGTCTTTCTCACTGTTCCACTGAAACTGATCGCGTTACTTCCATCCGTTTTTATTGCATATTTCACACCATCAGGGAGCTTGTCTACAGTAATTTTACATATTCCTCTTGCGCGATCCACTGTAAATTCTCTGCTGAATGACTCATTCTGTTCAAGTTCATAAGTCATATAAACCCTTCTATTTGAATGATCCTTGGAATAATATGTCTCAATACTTGACTTATCTGTGCCATACAGTCCATCTACATAGACACAGACTCTCACATAATCGCTTAATGAGCATCCTCTTCTCAGCGCTATGGTGTAGGTTTTATTGTCCTTTGTCGTCACGCCGTCCAATGGAATGGTATAGTTATATGTTCCATTCAGTACCGTGCTCGCCTTTACAACAAAACTGGAAGCCGGAAGTTTCTGACTTCCCGATAATGTAACCTGCACAGTTTGTGGGTCACTGACAGTTGCAGATGCTATGGTGTTCGCTTTCGTAACTGTGACTTTGTATGTCGCCTTCTTACCTGTGCCATCTGTAGCCTTTGCTGTTATCACTGCTGTTCCTGCAGCAACCGCATATACTTTTCCTTCAGAATTTACCATGGCTACCTTATCATTTGAAGAACTCCATGCACATTTCTTATTGGTTGCATCTGTCGGCTTTATAACTGGGCTGAGCTGCATCGTTTTGCCTACATACAGCCTTCCACTTATTTTGCTGAATTTTAATGATGTTATCGGTGCCTTTACTGTTACCTTGCAGACTGCTTTCTTTCCTGAACCGTCAGCAGCCACTGCTGTGATAGTCACTTTTCCGCCTTTTACCGCTGTGACCCTGCCTGTAGCACTTACCTTTGCGATCTTGGAATTGCTACTCTTCCAGATAACCTTCTTATTGCTGGTTGTGTTAGGACCTACTGTCGCCTTTATCACTGCCGACCTGCCCTTCTTGATCGTCAGCGCAGATTTGTTCACCTTGACTCTTGTGGCCGGCTGTCCGACTGTGACCTTCACCACCTTCTTGATCTTCGCATTTGACTTGAGAGAGATCGTGATATTTGCACTACCCTTTTTCACTGCTTTTATCTTGCCTGCAGAAGATACTGTCACGATCTTTTTATTGCTTGTTGAGAATTTCAGATTGCCTGAAGTCGTATTTGTCTTCAGTGTAAATGTTTTCCCCGCCTTGAGTGTAAGAGTATTACTTGGAAGATTCTTCACCGTGATACTCTTGACGGTTGATGTGGCCGCCGCATTTGCCGGAATGCTGACACCTGTAAATGTCAATGCAAATGCAAGGATCACCGCAATGGCCGCCATAAACCTGTTACTTCTTTTCATAAAGTTCCTCCTTTTTATGTAACATTCCCTTTTAATACACCATATCATATATTATAAATTATATATTATGCTTGTCAATCTCGCACATGCTATTGAGCATTATTCATACCCACATAAAAAGACGTACGGGTATCCTCTTAATTTCCAGGATACTCTGTGGTTATATATACCATACTGCTGTTTCGTGTAACATTAATATAGTAGACTTTTCCTGCTTCACAGTTATATGACATATAGAAATCGTGGTCATTTCCTGTGCTGATATGCTCCTGCTTGTCATCATCATTAATTGTAAGCACTTCTCCATCTGCATCATAAAGATGTCCATATGGATTATTATCCGATCCAGAACTTGAATAGATATAGTATGCTGCCGTCATCTTTGGAACAAATCTATAGTATGTTCCCACTGATGCATTTATAGAGGTTCTATCACCAATCTCCTCATAGTCTGTCTTAATATCTGCTACAACATATGAAGTCTTGCGGTTTATCGTTGCGGTTATAGTTCCGGCTAAAGCAACCCCGCGACCTGTAAGTCTGTAAGTACCAGGCGCCAGATAAACGTATGCACCAGCTCCAACGCTGTTGCCATCCTCGTCATACCATGTGCCGATATTCTCTATATTATATCCGTTATCTTTTGATCTAACGGATATCTTTTTTACATCCGACGAATAATTTCTTCCCGAAATGTTTCCGGTAAACCGCTGTGAATATATGTATGTTGTGTCCGAACCCGAATATATCGCTATATCATATGTCCCAGGAACAATATCTACAGAATACGATCCATCTCTTTTTACATCAGAATAACAGTAATATGTATACTCTGTGGATTTGTCCCTATTCGTAAATATAATATATGCATTTGACAATACTTCTCCTGCCACATCCCTGATATATCCCGATACTGTAATTCCCTGTGCAACATTTATCACACAGTCTACAGTTGTGCTGACTCCGGCATTATCGGAATCCGTTATCCTGACTTTTATATTATAAGTACCAGCCTTATTGATGTAACCCTCCAATTTACCATTACTATAAATATCAAGACCATAAGTATTGCCAACTATATCATAGATATAATTTCCTGAGCCACCAGCTACAGAATTTATATCAGCAGCTACATGCACAGCCGCTCCACTTTCACCACGAGTGCGATAATACCTTGGGCTGTAATAAGCTGATATCACGGAGCTGTTGTATACACACCATGTTACGATAGTTGTCATTGTATTACCATACTCATCAACTGCTGTAATTGTCGTAACTGATGTGCCAGACTTGGTTATTTCCCCTGTGAAAGTAATACAGTTGGAACGCATTCCACCTATTGTATACCTCATTCCAGCCGGAACGTCCTTTACAGAAACCTTGAGGTAGCCACTGCCAGATAAATTAACGTCTGTATTCACATTCGCATTCTGCTCAATTGCTCTGGCTTCATAATATGTCTTATTATACTTTCCGTCAGAATAATATGTCTCCACCTTACCGGTTCCTGTTCCTATAAGTCCACTTACGTACACACATATTCTGTCCGAAGATGAAAGCCTGTTCTCCTTGTTTAACCTGATCGTGTATTTTTTATTGTCTCCTGTAGACACACTTTCAATCGGAATGCTCTTGTTGTATATGCCGCCATTTAATGTGGTCTTTACTTTAACAGCAAAATTTGATGCTGTCAGCTTCTGTGCAGATGACAATGTAACATTTATTGTCTGCCTGTTATCCACCTGCGCCGAAGCAATCTTCACAGCATTTAGAACTGTCAGCTTATATTTTACTGTCTTTTTTGTTCCGTCTGTAGTTGTTGCTGTAATCACTGTGGTTCCAGCGCCAACAGCCACAACGAGTCCGGATGAACTTACCATAGCGACCTTATCATTCGAAGACTTCCAGGTACACTTCTTGTTTGTTGCATCTGCCGGTGCAATGACTGGGTTTAACTGTTCTGTTTTTCCCACATACATCTTACCGCTGCCCTTTTTGAACTTTATAGAAGTTACATACGCCTTGACTGATACCTTACAACTTGCCTTCTTGCCGGAACCATCTGCAGCTACTGCTGTGATGACTGCTGAACCGCCTCCGGCTGCTGTTATCCGTCCTCTGGAATTAACCTTAGCAACCTTTATATTGCTGCTCTTCCATACGACCTTCTTATTGCTTGCCTTGCTTGTTCCAACAGAAGCCTTTACCACAGCACTTTTTCCTTTTACCAGCGTCAGCTTGCTTTTAGTAAGCTTTACACTCGTGACAGGCTGTCCTGCAGTTACCGTAATAACCTTCTTTACCTTAGGATCAGCCTTCAGCGACATTGTAATCTTAGCTGTCCCATTTTTTACATTTCCTGCTTTGATCACTCCCGCAGTTGTCACGGTTGCTATCCTTCTGTTGCTGGTTACGAATTTCAGCTCTTTCGCCGCCACATTTGTCTTAAGAGCAAATGACTTTCTCGCCTTGAGCGTAAGTGTGCCGGCTGGCAGATTGCTCACAGTGATGCTCTTTACAACCGTGTTTTTTGCCGTAGCCGCCGTTGTAGCTGCCAGCGCAGTTCCCGGAACATTCATACCTGAAAATATCAGTGCAAATGCAAGAATGACCGCCACAGCCTTCATGATTTTTCTGTACCCTTTCATAACACTCCTCCTGATTTAATAAAAAATCCGCTATACTTCATAAAATCAGTATAGCGGACTTTATTTTATTAATCTACCATCAAATACTATCAATGAGTTTTTCGCTGTCATCACACATCCTGTATCCCACGCCCAGCTCATTGATGATAAAACTCTTCTTGCCCGGCTTCACTCCGAACTTCTTTCTTATATTCGCCATATTGACCTGAAGTCTCTTGGTGCTTCCCATGTCATTGTAGCCCCAGACCTCCTTGACTATAAAACTGTATGTAAGCATCTTGCCCGGATGTCTGGACAGAAGATCGACTATGTTGTACTCAGTCTGAGTCAGCTTGATCTCCTCATCCCCTATGAACACTCGTCTGGCCTCATAGTCTATGAGCAGATCCCCAGTCTGGAATTTCCCTGTCGGCAGTTCACTGTCATGTGCCTGGTAAAGCACTGTGCGGAGTGCAGATCTGACCCTGGCAACCAGCTCCTCCGAGCCAAATGGCTTGGTCACATAATCATTTGCCCCGAGATTTAACGCCTCAACTTTATCCTTCTCATCTGATCTAGCAGACAGGACTATGACCGGTGTATAATCCGTCTTCCTTATCTCTGTGAGGAACGATATACCATCCTTATCCGGGAGACCGAGATCAAGTATAACTATGTCAGGCCTATGAGACGCATACATCATAAGTCCACTCCCGCAGGATGTGGCTATGATCGTCTGATAACCATTTGCCTGCATCAGGGTATCCAGCAGGTTGTTGATATTTTGTTCATCTTCTATTATCAAGACTTTGTATTTGTTATTGCTCATCCGTAACCTCCTCTATCTTCAGTGTAAACCTGAATACTGCACCGCCTTCCGCGGAATTGTATGCACTTATATCTCCTCCATGTGCTTTTATGATGGTCGCGCATACCGACAGACCTATTCCGGCATTTCTTCTCTGCCGGCAGTCCGCGGACACCTCATCAGAGCTGTCCCCCAGAAGGCTTCCATCAAACAGGTGTTTCAACCTATCTTCCGGTATTCCATCGCCATCATCCTGTACCTCAAACACAACCCTGTCGCCATTGCATTTCACATTCAATGCCAGATTCTTCATTCCCTCTGCATGCTGTACTGCATTCTCAAGGATATTGATGATAACCTGCTCTATGAGAATTGCATCCATTGGTATGATGACCAGCTCATCGGGCAAATTGACTTCTACCTCCTGATCAGGATATCTCTTTGCAAATTTGATAAGCACCGAATCTATCAGCTCATCCAGGGCTATCGGGGTCTTTATGAGATTTATGTCTCCGTCCAGCCTCGTTACGGACAAAAGGTTCTCCACCATGCGGTAGAGCCACTGTGAATCCTGCTGGATACCCCGGAGCATCTTCTCGCGCTGCTCGTCCGTGAACTCCCTGCCACTCTCTATGAGGGCCGAGCTTGCACCATATATAGTTGTAAGTGGAGTCCTGAAATCATGGGATACTGCCCTGAGCAGGTTTGCCCTCATCTTCTCCATCTCACTCTCCTTTTTTATCACTTCCTGGCGCTTTATCTTACTGGTAAAGCCACAGGTTATAAACGCTATGGCTATCATGATTATCGCCGATGTGATATTTTCAGGTATCAGGAAATCTATCTTGAAATACGGAAATGTAAATGCAAAATTCACTATTATCACGCTGACTACAGATGCCAGTATTCCATACACATATCCGTCAGTGAACACCGATATCAAAAATACCGAAAACACCATGACGGCCGGTATCAATATGTCTGTAGTAAATGTTGTCTTTATTATCAGACACAATCCAACCCCTATGGCTATCATCAACAGCATCAACAGCCCATTTTTTATAATGTCCTTACATTTACACCCCTTATTTTTTTTGCTTTTTTGTATATTTATTTTTTTCATATGTATCAATCCCTTTTGGATTATTTTAAAGAAAGCGCCACCAGTACACCTCATGTCACAAACGACATAGATCTTACCAGCGGCGCCCGCTTTCACACATTCAAGTGAAGTATATCATGCCTATAGTTAAGATGCAGATAAAGAATATATCATAAGGAATCCACCCTTATGATATATTCTTCAGTGCTTCTTCAAGTGTGTGCCATCCGAGGACCGCACACTTTACTCTGGCCGGCATGTGCGCTATATCCTTGAGCGCTGATGCCTCCTCAAGCTGGTCTATCTCCTCGTCTGTAGCCTCTCCCTGTATCATCTTCAGAAAGAGCTGCCCAAGCTTCAAGGCCTCCTCCTTGGTCTTTCCTATGATCATTCCAAGCATTATATCTGCCGACGCCTGGGATATAGCACATCCGTCTCCCACGAATGATCCATCCTCGATGACTCCGTTCTCAACCTTCAGTTTAAGCCAGATGTCATCACCGCAGTTGGGATTTACACCCTCCAGCACAACATTTGCTGCCGGAAGATCATATTTGAATTCAGGTCTCATATTGTGCTCTGTAAGGATCTCATTATAAAAGTTCCTGTTCTGAATATTATTCTGCATATCCCATTCTCCTTCTCACATTTGCGACACTCTCCACAAATGCATCTACCTCTTCATCTGTATTGTAGAACATAAAACTTGCCCTTGTCGTGTTGTACACGCCAAGGTGTACAAGCAGTGGCTGTGCGCAGTGATGTCCAGCCCTCACATCTATTCCATCCGCAGCCATGATCTCGCTGACATCATGCGGATGTACATTGTCTATGGTGAACGCCACTATTCCGGTGTGGTTCTCCGGCTTATCTGAACCGATGACATGCACATGAGGTATTTTTGCAAGTTCCTCCATGGCACGGGTCGTGAGCTCCAGCTCTCTCTTTTCTATATAGTCAAATCCAACCTCTTTGATGTAGCCTATAGCAGCCGCAAGTCCCGCAGCTCCTGCCGCATTGACTGTACCAGCCTCAAACTTGTGAGGCAATTCCGCATATACCGCACCATCTCTTGAAACCGAATCTATCATCTCTCCACCTGACATGAATGGAGGCATCGCGTCAAGCAGTTCCTGTCTTCCGTATAACACTCCTATTCCCATAGGTCCCATCAGCTTGTGGCCTGAGAATGCAAAGAAATCAGCGCCAAGCTCATGCACATCTATAGCCATATGCGGTGTACTCTGTGCGCCATCGACAACGACAACCGCGCCAAAGCTGTGTGCTCTGTCAGCCATCTTTCTGACCGGATTCACACATCCGAGGACATTTGACACATGTCCGACAGCAAGCAGCTTTGTGTGCTCGTTGATTCCCGCATTGATGGTCTCGTCAGTCAGCGTTCCATCCTTCTCACAGTCGAGATATCTGAGAGTTGCACCTGTGACTCTGGCCGCCATCTGCCATGGAAGCATGTTGCTGTGGTGCTCCATGATGGTGACTGCTATCTCGTCACCAGCCTTAAGGTTATTCAGCGCGTAGCTGTATGCCACAAGGTTAAGGCTCTCTGTGGTATTCCTGGTGAAGATTATCTCCTTCTCAGAGTCAGCGTGAATGAAGTCCCTGACTACCTTTCTGGCACTCTCATACTTCTCTGTCGCCTCAAGGCTGAGCGGATAGAATCCTCTGAGTGGATTCGCATTGCTCTTCTCATAAAACTCTCTCTCAGCGTCTATGACCACCTGTGGCTTCTGCGCTGTGGCCGCATTGTCTATATAAGCTGTGTCATTGTTTCTCAACAGAGGAAAATCCTCTCTATAATTCCTGTCTGTCATATTCCATTACCTCCGCAAGCTGCTTCTCCACCAGCTTCTCTGTGTTCTCGTCCTGGATCTTGCGGTAGAGGACCTCCATCTTGCCCTTGGTCATCATGTCCTCGGCTGTCTCCATATCGATTCCCCTTGACGCAAAGTAGAATAAAGTATCCTCGTCAAGCTCACCGATGGTCGCTCCATGTGATCCCTCCACATTTTCCTCTGCACAGAGGATAAGCGGTATAGTCTTGTTCACCACATCATCGCCGAGCAGCAGTACATTCTCCGTCTCAGCACCCTTTGAATCCGATGAACCTGTCTTGAAATCTATCGAACCTCTGAATATCTTCTCCGCAGCATCCTTAAGTGTTCCATCCACCTGTATGTTGCAGTTGGTCTTCTTGCCTATATGGTTAACCACAAGGTTGATATCTATGACCTGCTTCTTCTGGCCAAGGTAACCTATATCCATGTTGGTTGAAGCACGCTTACCAATGAGCTCAGTTCTCACGCCGTTGTACAGATTGCCCTTGCCGATAAATATCTGAAGCACATCTAGCTGCCCATTCTCTGCACACTCACTTCCCACGTCGTTGAGTATGGTCGTGTTCTCATCCTGCATAAATATCTGTACAAGACGTATGTGTGCGTCCTTCTCTATATTAAAACGCGTACGGAATGCCAGGCTGCCGCCCTCCGCATTCTCGCCAAATGTCTCTATGACTGTCATGTCTGAACCTGCATCTGCCTGCACGTAAGCATAACCGCTGCTGCCATTTGCCCCGGTTCCATTTATCAGCACGTGCACTGTCTGACCTTTATTGGTCTCGTCCGCAACGAGTACACTTCCTGCTGCCTGCTGTGCGAAGAGTACGTCCGCATCTCTTCCTGCACCAGTCTCTATTCCATCGAAATCAGAAGCCTGCTTATCAGCTTCCTTGCCGCCATCTATCTTCACACTGCATCCCGTCATGTCCGGATTCCAGTTAAGTGCTGTGTCGTTCATGCGAAGCCAGTACCATGTCTTTGCCGGGAGCTTGTTGATCTTCATCTCGTTATTGTTCTCCATGTCACCGCACCTCCTTAACCTATGCTGCCCTTCATCTCAAGACGGATGAGGTTGTTCATCTCAAGAGCATACTCAAGCGGCAGCTCCTTCGATACATTGTCTGCAAATCCACTGACGATACATGCTCTCGCGTCTTCTTCACTCATTCCTCTGGACATCAGGTAGAACACAGCCTCGTCACTGATGCTTCCTATCTGTGCCTCATGTCCCACATTTACCTTCTTGGTTCTGATATCCATGGCCGGTATGGTGTCCGAACGTGATATCGAATCAAGCATAAGTGACTGGCAGGAAACTGCTGCCTTGGAGTTCTCAGCCTCCTTTGTCACTACAACTGATGAACGGAATGTGCTTATACCCCCATCCTTGGAGATAGACTTTGTGTTGATATATGAGCTTGTGTCAGGTGCCGCATGAACTACCTTCGCTCCTGTGTCAAGGTTCTGTCCCTTACCGGCAAATGTAACTCCGGTGAACTCCATCCTGGCGCCCTTGCCCTTGAGCACGCTCATCGGGTAAAGGTATGACACATGTGAGCCAAATGAACCCGATACCCACTCGATGGTTCCACCCTCTTCAACGCGGGCTCTCTTGGTGTTCAGGTTGTACATGTTCTTGGACCAGTTCTCTATGGTTGAATATCTGAGCTTTGCGTTCTTGCCGACAAACAACTCCACACAGCCTGCGTGAAGGTTCGCCACATTGTACTTCGGTGCCGAACATCCCTCTATAAAATGGAGGTCTGCTCCCTCATCTACTATGATGAGTGTGTGCTCAAACTGACCCGCGCCCGCTGCATTAAGTCTGAAGTATGACTGAAGTGGGATCTCAACCTTTACTCCAGGTGGCACATATACAAATGAACCGCCTGACCACACAGCTCCGTGAAGTGCTGCAAATTTGTGATCATGAGGGGTGACAAGCTTCATGAAATGCTTCTGCACCATGTCTGCATACTCACCTGTGAGTGCACTCTCCATATCAGTGTACACAACTCCCATATCCGCAACCTCCTGGCGGACATTGTGATATACGAGCTCTGAGTCGTACTGTGCGCCAACTCCCGCAAGGGATTTTCTCTCAGCCTGAGGGATTCCAAGTCTCTCAAATGTATCCTTGATATCCTCAGGAACTTCATCCCAGCTGCCCTTCATCTTGGTATTTGGTCTTACGTAAGTAACTATATTGTCAATATCCAGTCCCTCGATGGATGGGCCCCAGTCAGGCACCTGCATATTGTTGTATATCTGTAAAGACTCAAGTCTGAAATTCTGCATCCATGCCGGATCATGTTTCTCCTTTGAAAGCTGCTCAACTATCTCAGGTGTGAGACCAGCTTTAAGCTTATAGGCATCTTTGTCATCATACTTGAAGTCATATATATTTCTGTCTATGTCCTCTACATATGTCTTTTCCTTCATCTTTTATATCCTTTCATACTCTGCAAATCCAGACTCGTTGATCTTGTCCACAAGTGATGCGTCACCAGTCTCTATGATCTTGCCCTCAACCATGACATGTGTGTAGTCAACGGTGAGTGACTCAAGGATCTTGGTGCTGTGTGTGATGATAAGCAGACTTCCCTTGCAGTTCTTCTGGTATTCCTCGATACCTGCTGATACTGTACGGACTGCATCAACGTCAAGTCCTGAATCTGTCTCGTCAAGGATTGCCAGTGATGGCTTGAGCATCAGAAGCTGAAGTATCTCTGCCTTCTTCTTCTCACCACCTGAAAATCCCACATTCAGGTCTCTCTCCGCATAAGATGGATCCATCTGAAGGATCTCCATGGTTCTCTCAAGCTCCTTCTTGAAATCCCAGAGACGGATTCTCTTGCCGGTCTTCTGCTCAAGGGCATTTCTTATAAATGAGCTGAGTGTCACACCAGGCACCTCTAGAGGATTCTGGAATGAGAGGAATATTCCTGCCTTTGCACGCTCATTGACAGCCTCTTCTGTGATGTTCTTACCATCAAACCATATCTCGCCCTCTCTGACTGTATATCTAGGATTGCCCATAAGTGCATATCCAAGGGTTGACTTTCCGGTTCCATTAGGTCCCATAAGTACATGTGTCTCACCCTTGCCGATCTCCAGGTTCACACCGTGAAGGATCTGTTTATCCTCAACATCAACATGTAAATTCTTAACTTCCAATAATTTTTTATCTGACATCAGTCTGCCTCCTTTTATACCAAGCCCGGCAATTGCTTTATCACTTCTATATCCGGCGATTCAATTGTCCCGCTTTAATTATCTTTTTGCTTGTATCAAATTACTCTGCTCATTCCACATTTCTGGCTATATCCGCCAGTGTCTTACCCTGGAAATAATCCTGTATCAACTCCGCCAGTCCCTGCCATATCGGCAAAGTGTAGCACTGTCCGGATCTGTCACAGGTCATTGCGCTGTTCTTCATGCATGCCACCGGAGCAAGTCCACCTTCCGTGAGTTCAAGTATCTCCCACAGTGTATATTCCTCAGGGGCTTTTTTGAGTCTGTAGCCGCCACCATGTCCACTGGCTGCCTCTATCAGATTTGCCTTGGACAGCATGCGCATTATACTCTCCAGATACTTCTGGGACAGTTCTTCTTTCTGAACTATTTCTTTTAACGGAATGAATCTGCCGTCGTGGTTTATGGCAAGGTCTGCCATGACCCTCAGGGCATATTCTCCCTTTGAAGAAATCACCATATCTGTAAATCCTCCTTACATATGAGTGTGATCACATTCCAGCCGCAAATACACGGTCATTCCAGTCATCACCCTCATCCGCCATTTTTTGGCGTAATAAGTCAACATCTGACTCGCAAAAATAGGATATTCCCATTTACCTACTATGTCAATAGGTTAATACACAAAAAATAATAGAAGGTGCGGCAGCCTTCCATTATTTTTCATTATTTTGTCTATTTCAAGCATTTTATATAATTTATCCGTGCAGCAGTCTACTCATGATATGTTATTATCATCCCGTCTTTTCCCATATAATAGCTGCACAGCCCGCTTGCAGGTACGACGCTCACATCCGTGTCGAGCCATTCAGCCTTGATAAGATGCCCCAGCTTTTCTGCTCCCTCCTCATTCATACAGTGGCTTATGACCAGCTCCCCCCCTGCAAATCCCGTCTCCCGGAGAGTATCTATCAACTTATCATATGTCTTCTTCATACCTCTGAATTTGTGTCTGAGTTCAATTCGTCCACCAGGAGATGCCACACCTATTGCGGATATATTGAATCTATGAGCCGCATAACCCACAAGCTTATTTAATCTGCCCGCCTTTATCAGGTTGTCCAGACTCCCCAAGGCAAACATCACCTGCGTCTCCCTCACTGCTTTGTCGGCAACGCTTACTATTGTATCGAATGAATCCCCATCCTCAATCCCTTCACATATTGCATGCAACAGATGTTCAGGGAATACTCCCGCACCACATGTATTTATAACCGCGATATTCCTGTCCGGGTTCTTCTCAAGCGCCATATGCCTTGCAGCTATGGCACTGTTGTAGCTGCCGGACAGCGCGGACGACAATGTAAATGCAAGCACATTGCCAGCATCCCCCCACGCCTCAAGCCACGCATGCGGCGAAGGGCAGCTCGTTCTGCCGCCCTCGCAGCTTCTGTCAATATGTTCGAGCATATCCCCTGTATCCATATCATCCCCATCCATGTAATCCATATCATCCACCGATATTGTAAACGGAACCACTTCATGATCTATATCTGCATCCTCCGGCACGAGCAGGCCACACCCCGAATCCGTCACCAGCTTCCAGCCATCAAATAATCTTTCTTCTTTTTTCTTCATCTCAGCTATACCTCCAAATCATCGCATATCCATCTGAAAGTATTATGAGAAATATTTCCCACTTCTATACACCACGTATAATCCCTATATTTTTACCCCCCGTTTTTCCACTCTGAGTGGCAAAATTCGCTTTGTTAGCGCTTTTGCCAAAATCTATTGACACGCCTCCTTCCATGGCATAAAGTAGGCCTACCGGCCGGGAATTTTTATAAGGAGGGAAACTTTGACACACACTATGCCAAGTCCTGATTCAGCATTGAAGGACTTCTTTAGAGATAACATACGTAGGGCAAAGCTAGGTTATCTTGTTATACTGGGTATTGAAGATCAATCCAAAGTTCATTATTCTATGCCAGTTAGAAAAATGTTATACGACGCATTGGGATATAGTTCTGAGCTTTCAGCAATAGGTAACACCGATAGTTACTGCTGTATTCTACACAGGTGAAGATCCATGGGATGGCCCAAACTCACTGCACGAGATGATGGATATGGATGATAAAATATCTCCATTCGTACCTGATTACCCATTACATGTTATTGACATAGGACACGATGAGGATTTATCATTTGATAACAAAGCACTTGATGAATTAAGACTCGTGTTACATTCTATATATTCATATACAGCAGATATAGACTCATCCATTGTTGATAATTCAATATTGGCTTTAGCCGGAATCTTATCCGGCGATGCAAATCTTTATTATACTGCTGTTGACTCGAAGGGAGGAGAACAACCATTGTGTAGAGCTTTAGCAGAAAGAGACGAAAGACTATTAGCGGCTGAATGCGAAAAAACAGATGCATTGATTGCCGAAAAAGACTCCGAGATTGCCAGTTTAAAAGCCGAGATTGCCGCCCTGAAGGCTAAAAACAACCAGGAAAATAACTAGAAACAATAAAGGTATGATCAAGCTGCACTCAACGCAACCTGATCATACCTTTTATTTATTATATAAATTATCAATTCTTAACCTTAACAACATCCTTCTTCCTGTACTTCTTCACCTCATACAGCTTCTCATCTGCCATAGTCATGGCATTCTGAAGGCCTTTCTTGTTATATTCTACGATCTGGCAGCTTCCAAGAGATACACTGACCTTGTAAGGCTTATCACAGTGCTCATTGAACGTCTCAAATGAGCTGTATACTCCCTCAGCGAATGCATCTGCAGCGTCAGAGTCCTTAATGTCGAGTACAAGACAGCAATACTCGTCTCCACCTATTCTGCCTACGATTCCATTATCGCCTACAGATTTGATCAGAATATCTCCTATGGTTTTAAGAGAGAAATCACCCTCATCATGTCCATATCTGTCATTGATGATCTTGAGACTGTTCATATCAGCGTAGAATACCGTAGCCGTCCTTTTCTGCTCCTCACATTCCTTGAGCAGCTGTAATGATCTGTCAAAGAAACCTCGTCTGTTCATGATTCCTGTAAGGGGATCCTGTTTTGACAGATTGTCAAGCATAATGTTGTTTTTCTGCAGGATCGCCATACTCTCCTCAAGGCGCTTCATGATCTCCTCGTTCGTCTTGAGCAGATTGATCATCTTGACAGCAGCTGAGACCTGGTTTCCAAGGAACTCCCCATTCACCAGAACTCCTTCCGTGAGATCACACAGAAGAACTCCATAGAGTATTTCGTTGGAATACAGCGGCAAGAGTACATATATTCCAGCTCCTTCCACACCGAGGCTCTCAAAATCATAGAGATTTGATGATGACACCTTCTGGTTCACAGTGATCACACTGCTGACCTTTTCTTTAAGATCCTTAGTCTTGAGATATAACTGGTCAGGCAGTTCAAATGGCTCACCGATCAGATGTATTATTGGCTCTTTATATAAGAATATAAATGCATTCTCTATGTCCAGCCAGTCCATAGTGCCAAGAATCTCTCCATAACTTCTGTCGTTGCCTCTGTCAAAGCTCAAGACCTTCTGGATAAATGTCTTCATCTTGAACTGAGTCTTATTTCTCTCCTCCCACTGCTCTGAGAGCATATGGTTCATTGAGAGATATCCCTCAATGACATTCTTACTACGTTTTCTTGATCCGCCTTTTTTACAGAATGAATCTCTTCTGATAAACTCAGTAGGAAGTATCTTACTCTCAACCTGCTTGCCATCAATAAGCCTGACCATAAGATTTACAGCCTCTGAGCCAAGTTTTCCCGCGTCTGCACGCACAGTCGAAAGCGTCGGATATATCTGTGTAGCCCACTCAATATCATCGTAACCCATGACTGATATATCTCTTCCCGGCAGAATATCCCTCGCCTTAAGTTCTTCATAAAAACCAGATGCACAGGAATCATTCACGCAGAACACTCCCTGCATATCTGGATTTCTGTCCAGAATATCTCTGAAAACCTCTTTTGATTCCGATGTAAGATTGCCCTCCACATAAAGTCCCGGATCAAACTCTATTCCATGAGCCTCAAGCACCTCAATGTAGGTTCTCCTTCTCTCCTTTGCATCATAATTGGAGTCCGGACCGCCTATCATGCCTATCCTTGTATAACCAAGTTCCTCGATCATGTAATTGAGTCCTTCTCTTATGCCTGCTCCATTGTCATATCTGACACAAATCTGATCCGGCTCATCTGCAGCCACTATCACGCACGGCATCTTCAGATATCTTTTCATAAATTCGCTGATACGCTCCTTGGTTGCAAAGCAGCCAATACAACTCGATGCAACAATAACGCCGTCCAGATTCTCCTTTGTAGCATAGGAAAACAGTGTCTGATACTGATATTCATAATATATATCTGAAGTTTCTGGGTATTCCCGGTCAAGAAACTTACCCGGAATAACAACCATATTGACATCAAGCGTCTTTGCTCTCTCTATAACCCCATGACAAAGCAGCCTCGTAAAATCATCCGTGATTCCACCTACCAGAACACCTATTGTCTTTCTCTTCATAACTATCCCCCTTGACATTCTCTTCCAAAGGCAGGATCTTACTTGCTGACTGTGGATGCTACGATCTCCATATTGCCCTCAAACACTGGGTTGCTGTATCCGTTTGGCAGGATAAAGTGATCACCCTTCTTTATAGCGTTTCCATCCACTGTTCCACTTCCCGCAACTACAGACATGATAAGGAATGGCTTGTCGCCCACATTCAGCTCTGCCTTTCCCTCAACATCCAGCTTGTATACTGTGTAATACTTACAGCTTATAAGCTCACAGAGTTCATTTGCCTTATCCGCCTTGACACTTATAACGCTGTCCTCAACCGGCTTTGCAGGAACTGTTATAACATCTATGCTCTGCTTTACGTGCAGATCTCTAGGCTTTCCATTGCTCAGTCTGTCATAATCATAAACTCTGTATGTGATGTCACTGTTCTGCTGTGTCTCAAGAAGTGTGATTCCTCCTTTGATCGCGTGTACTGTACCGGGATCTATCTGAATGAAATCCCCCTTCTTAACAGGGATCTCTCTGATAAATTCCTTCCATTTCTTACCTTCAATCATATCACATAATTCTTCCTTTGTCCTTGCATTATGACCGATTACAAGTGTTGAATCTTCCTTGCAGTCAAGAATATACCAGCACTCCATCTTGCCAAATGAACCATTCTCATGTTCTGCTGCGTATGCATCGTCCGGATGCACCTGAATACTCAGATCATCTTTCGCATCGATTATCTTTATAAGCAGTGGGAATCTGACACCATCTATGCCGCCAAACAGCTCTCTGTGGCTGTCCCATAAGTCGGCAAGCGTATGACCTGCAAACTCGCCATTTTTCACTGTACAGTTGCCATTCTCATGTGCCGCAACTCCCCAGCACTCGCCTATATCATCACCCTCAACATCATATCCGTATTCTTCTCTGAGCTTTGTACCGCCCCAGATATTGTGCGTAAACACGGGATTTAAAAAAAGTATTTCCTTGTTCATTGTCATTTTCCTCCTTTTGACGTACGGCAATTGGAGAATCTACGTTGTGGGATATTGTGTATGATACTGAATTGCCAACGCGGGTCGCTTCCGCTTATTTCGCCCTGCAGCGGATACTAAGATGCCACTAACGCGCCATCTAAGTACCGGCGGGCTCAAACTCCCGCTTTTGGCAAATTCAGCCCATACACAATATATATACTCTTGTTTGTCCCCAATTGCCTGTTCTATATAAGACGGTGAAGGAATCATATTTTTACATTGACTATGACTTCTTCACTCGTCATTTCCATGATAATGTATGTCACTGCTATTTTATTGCATCTGTTGCCTTTTTTCTATACATCAGAGTCCTTTTACCGGCTTTTTGGTCTTTTACTTTTAGTTTTTTATGAAAGTGCAAGTCTCGACCACGCAATATATCTTTTTTCAATCATATAACCCGTTTTTTATCAGATCCAAAATCTGTCATATGATTGCCAAAACCCTCAGAACCAAATTCAGCCTGGCTTACTGCCAGGCTGTCATAGTCTAAAAGTTTTGGCAATCACCTGCCATTACATTTCTTTTTAGAGGGGGCCCCGAAGGCGGTGGGCACCGCCTTGGGAAATGAGAAAAAATTAATACAATTGCCGCGTATGAGTAGGGGCTCATAGCGATCTATAACTAACTATCTTCTACCGATCTCGGTATCAGAAGTTGTTACCACACTGTGTGACTTGATATAATCTACGATCTCATCAAGCTTTGTGAATGCAAGGCCAACATAGCTGTCAGCTGCACCGTAGTAAATGGCGATCTTTCCAGACTCGCTATCGTGAATAGTAGCACATGGGAAGCATACATTAGGAACAAATCCACGCTCCTCGTACCACTCTTCTGGTGTGAGAAGGAAGTTCTCACAACGATACTTAACGATCGATGGGTTGTCGATATCAAGGATTGCTCCACCGATTGAGTATACATAACCGTTACATGTTCCCAATACTCCATGGTAGAATAACAGCCATCCTTCAGAAGTCTCGATAGGGGCTGCACCGCCGCCAATCTTGAGTGACTCCCACCACTCGCTGCTCTTGCCCATGACATGTCTGTGCTTACCCCAGTAAACCATGTCTGGGCTCTCACTTACGAATATATCACCAAATGGTGTGTGTCCACTGTCACTTGGGCGTGACAGCATCACGAAATTACCGTTGATCTTTCTCGGGAAGAGAACTGCATTTCTGTTAAATGGAAGGAATGGGTTCTCGATTCTCACAAATGTCTTGAGATCCTTTGACTTTGCTATACCTATCGCTGCGCCATAGAAATCCTGGCACCAGATCGCATAGTATGTATCCTCCACCTTTACAAGTCTTGGGTCATATGCATATATAGGCATGAACTCTTCACCGTTCTCATCAACAAACTTGATCTTCTCCTCGCTGATATTCCAGTGGATAGCATCCTCGCTCTCTCCGAGGTAGATGTATGGAATTCCATTCACCTGCTCACCTCTGAATACTCCAACAAACTTTCCCTCAAATGGAACTACTGCACTATTGAATATTCTTGCAACACCCTTTGCCGGGTTTCTTCCTATTATAGGATTCTCTGTATATCTCCAGATTGGGGCGTCATGATTGTCATTTGCCGGTCTGTCCTGCCATGGCACGTTTGGCACAGGCTCGCTGAACATTTTTACTTCTGACATAATTACCTCTTTCTTCCGGCATCTTAGCCGGATTTTTTATTTTATTATCACGTTATATGGTATCTGCACAGGCAAAGGGCATACTAACCAATGTGCTGTTTCATCTGGCAGCCCATATATTATACTTTCTTACTTGTCTGTATTCTTAAGGAACTCAAGGTTCTTCCTGATCAGCTCACATCTCTGCGCTACACACTCAACGCTTCTTCCCGGATCAGCAGGTGTGTTGAATACATAGTCGATGAGTCTGTCAACTGTTGTTGTTGCAACATGCATTCTTGTATCGCTTGATGCGTAGTAGATGAACACCTCGTTGTTCTCGTTTACGATGGCGCCATTTGTGAATACAACGTTTGATACATCACCGACTCTCTCCTCGCCGCGAGGTCCGATAAGCATTCCTGATGGCTCAGCGATAACCTTTGAAGGATCATTGAGGTCTGTTGCAAATGCGTAGAGTACATATCTGAGACCGGCAGCTGTGTTTCTCACACCATGTGCGATGTGGATCCAGCCCTTGTCCGTCTTGATTGGTGGTGCGCCTGCACCGTTCTTTGCCTCTGTTATAGTGTGATACTTGCGAAGACTTGTCATCTTCTCCTCGTCTATAACCGCATGCTCTATATCATCACAGAGACCGAATCCGATTCCGCCGCCGCTTCCTGTCTCGATGAAATCATCCATTGGACGTGTATAGAATGCGTACTTGCCATCCACAAATTCAGGGTGAAGTACAACATTTCTCTGCTGTGGGGAACGAAGAGTCTTAAGGTTATCAAGGCGCTCCCAGTGCTTTAAATCCTTTGTTCTCACGATACCCGCTGCTGCAACAGCTGCCGACAGATCATTCACAGTTGTATCCTTGCTCTCTGAACAGAACACACCGTAGATCCATCCATCCTCGTGCTGTGTCAGTCTCATATCGTATACATTTGTCTCCTCCGGACATACATCATCCAGAAGGATTGGATAATCCCAGAAACGGAATCCATCGATACCGTTGTCACTCTCAGCTACGCCGAAGAATGACTTCCTGTCATTTCCCTCTATTCTTGCGACAAGATAGTACTTGCCGTTCAGGTAGATAGCACCTGAGTTCATAACTGCATTTACTCCGAGACGCTCAATGAAATATGGGTTTGTCTCAGGATTTAAGTCGTATCTCCATGTGAGAGGTATCATCTCTCTTGTGAGTACAGGGTACTCATATCTGTCATAGATTCCATTATAGAAATCTGTCTTCTTGTTTTTTCTCTCAAGGAGCTTGTTCAGTTTGTCAAGCTCTACATAATATTTCTCATTCATCATTTATGCATTCTCCTTATAATTTGAAAGCAATTGAATGCTATTTATTTGCCGTCAGCGAGTCTGTTCATAATCTCAAGGCACATTCTGCCGTTGTGGTATGGACACTTCCATGGCTCAACTATAGGACGTCCGACTCTTGGTGTTCCATCCGCATTCAGATCCCAGAACCACTCTGATCCCGGTCTCTTGTCTATGAAGTATTCCTTTATGTACTCCCACACCTTCTCAGCAGCCTCGTAATACTTCTTATCACCCGACTTTTGATAAGCATTTATAAATCCTACTATGGATTCTGCCTGAACCCACCATACTCTTACCGTGTATGGCACGCCCTTTTCACATTCTGTCAGAACTGAATGTCCATCGAAAGCAAGCTCATATATCTGCTCTGCAAGGATATCTGTTATCTTTGTGATCTTCTCTGTGTACTCTGCCTCTCCAAGCACCTCGGTCGCCCTGTCCAGAAGCCATGATGTCTCAATGTCATGTCCGTATGAGTACAGATCGATCAGAGAGTTATAATCCTTATCAAAGAACACTTCCTGTCTCTTAAGCTCCGGATTGTATACCTTATCAGCAAATACATCGAGCAGCCATTCCAGGCGCTCCTTTACCTTGGAATCCTTGGATACCTTATAAAGTTCTGTGTAAGCCTCAAGTGCATGGAGCAGTGTGTTCATTGTTCTCTCTGCGAGAACACCATTCTCAGAAAGCTTATCATTTGACTCCGGCTTGAACTCTCTTGTAAATGCCTCGAGATAGCCACCTTCGTCAGTACATTTCTCTTCTATTGTATGGAAAAGCTGCAGGGCCAGGTCCAAAGCTTCCGAATCACCGGAAGCTTCGTAATAGGCGGATAAGGCATATATACTAAATGCCTGATTGTATGTGTGTTTTGTCGTATCTTTGGGTGAACCATCGTAATTCATGGACCAATATATTCCGCCATATTCCCTGTCTATACAATATTCTTTCAGAAATTCATATCCATGAGCAGCCTCATCTAGAAGCTTTGGATCCTTGAGTGCCTTATACGCACTTGCGAAGAACCAGGTAATTCTACTGTTAAGAATACAACCCTTCTCAGCCTTTTTATCAAGGTTGAGGTCGTAATCCATATACCCATAAAATCCGCCGTACTCATCATCCCTCAGGGCCTCCCAGAATGGGATGATAGCATCTATTAATTCTTTTTGAATTTCATTTCTCATATTCATGAACTCTCTTCTTCTAATAAATTATTAACCCTTTACAGCACCCTGTGTAATACCACTGTAGATTTGTTTCTGACAGCAGATGAATACTATAAGTGCCGGTATGATCGATATGATAACACCTGCACAGATCAGGTTGTACTGACTTCCCATAGGTCCTACGAACTTGTAGAGTGAGATAGCCATTGTCTTGATCTCCGGGCTTATGAGGTAAAGGTTTGCAGCGTAGTACTCGTTATAGATTACAACGCCCTTCAATATACAAGCAGTAACGATAGCCGGCTTGAGAAGTGGAAGTATGATCTTCCAGTAGATGGTCCAGTATGATGCACCATCCACGATAGCTGACTCGTCAAGAGATACTGATATGTTCTCCATAAACTGTATAAAGATGTAGATTGAGATAACATCTGTACCACAGCTCATGATGATGTAACCATATAAGTGATCTATGAATCTCAGATCACCCATGATGTTGTAGACTGTAACCTGCATAGCAACTGCAGGGAGCAATGATGCCACAAGGAAAAGTGTTCTGATAAAGCCGTTTCCTGGGAACTTGAATCTATTAAGCACATATGCAAGCTGTGTTCCTATTACAACTGACACGATAAGTACGCATACCATGACTATTACTGAGTTGAGGAATGCACGTCCCATGTTGGCAGTCGTGAATGCCTTTACAAAGTTGCTGAAGTTCAGAAAGCTTTCAGGAAGTTCCATTACTGAAGTAGCCTTATACTCATCTGTTGTCTTGAAGGCTGTTGTAACACATGATATAAGAGGTACAACCGCACACAGTGAGAAGAATATGAGTACAAAGTACTTGAGGAAACCTCTTACATAATATCCAACGGTTCGTTTTTCTTTTATTGGTGCTATGCCTGGCACATCTGTCTTTCCTCTTGCCATGTTACTTGCCTCCCTTCGCAGAAGCAGTCATCTGCTTCATGTATTTCTTGGTATCTCTCTCCTGTTTCTTGCGAAGCTTCTTTGCCTTATAACTCTCATCATCTGAGCTTGAATCCTTGAAGATGTACTCAAAGAACAGCTTCTGAAGCGCAGCACATATAAGTATGATAAGGAGAAGTACAACGGCCATTGCTGAAGCAAGACCGACCTTCTGGCTTGTATGTGCTATCTTGTTCATGATGATGAAGTAAGTACCTGTTCCGTTTGCACCTGTTGTGATAACGAAAGGCTGCTCGAAAGCACTGAGTGATCCTGTTATTGCTAAAATTACATTTAATGTAACGATTGTCTTGATACTTGGCAGTATGATATATTTAAACTGCTGGAATTTATTTGCACCATCAAGCTCTGCCGCCTCATAAAGTTCTGCATCTACCGACATGATAGCTCCAATGAAGAGAACCATCATCTGTCCAAGGTATCTCCAGACCGAGGTTGAAACCAGTGTCCAGTTGTTGACACTCTGGTCTTTGAGCCAGTATGGAAGGTTGTCTAAGCTAAATCCACACAACTGAAGGATTGAGTCAAACACGAATCCTCTTGTGAAGAAGAATTTGAAAATGAAACCTACAGCGATACCACTGATAAGATAAGGGAAGAAAATAAATCCCTTGAAAAGGTTACCACCTTTTACTTTGAAACTCAGAAGAGTTGCAAGGAAAAGTGCAAGCACTAACTGTACAAGTGCTCCTACGATGTAATACAAACTGAGCTTTAATGCACCGAAACAGTCTTTTCTTGTGAACACATCGATATAATTTGCTAATCCTACGAATTCTCTCTTTTCTACAGGCGTCGTATATTTCATCTTGTAGAAACTAAATTTAACCATCTCTCCGAATGGTATATATGTAAATACTAATAGCAAAAGCAATGGGATAATTGCGAAGGCTGCGCATATTATAACCTGCTGCCCCTTCCTGCTTGACGCCCATTTACCAAAGCCGGATTGTTTTTTGTTAGCCATAC
>OJNY01000488.1_pt1 | contig 30708 bp, 29 predicted proteins | sample 1597931 | NCBI WGS metagenome assembly OJNY01 (sample SAMN01915209, study PRJEB22387) | human gut metagenome | isolation source: stool | host: Homo sapiens | place: USA
CTTGACGCGCGACAGCTTCATCATCCTGAAGCCTGTCATGCCGCCGAAGATGCCGGTACACACCACGACGGCGGCCGTGAGTGCAGGAATGCCGCCTATGGCTTGCGTCACCTCGATGGCGATAGGGGTGGTGACCGACTTTGAGGCGAGTGACATGACCACCTCACGTGACGCTCCGAGCATCTGCGCCACGATGACAACCGACGCTATGCCCACGATGCATCCCGCGACTTCGGCAAGGAGAATGGGCAGAAACTGCTTCTTGATCGACTCGAGCTGACGGTAGAGGGGTACGCCAAGCGCCACTACGGCGGGTTTGAGCCAGAAGTCGATGAACTCGCCGCCCTTGGAGTAGGTGTCGTAGTCGATGTCACACACGAGCAGAAACACGATTATCGCCACGGTCGACAGCAGGATGGGGTTGAGCATCGATATGCCGGTGCGACGCTGTAGCAGCTGTGAGGCCACATAAATAATAAATGTAAGGGCCAGCAGGAAGTATTGGTTATCGAGAAAGCTCATGATGCGGTGCTGAAAGGCGGCGCACAAGCTGGTGAACCCAACCGGTGACGGCGATGATTAGGAAAGTGCTTACTATCGATGCCCCGATGATGGGGAGCCACTGGGCTTTGATGAGCCCGAGGCAGTTGATGAGGCCCACGCCTGCGGGAACAAAGAAGAATCCGAGGTTCTTCACAAGAAAGTCTGACACGCGGTCGACCCACATCAGGCGCACGATGCGCAGCTTAAGGGCGGCCGTGAGGAGCAGCATCCCGATGATGCTTGATGGCACAGGCACCCCTGTGGCCCATACGATAAACTCGCCGATTGCCAGGAAAGCAAACAAGACGGCACATTGTAGAATCATAGTTCTGTAAGAAAAAAATTAAATATAGATTGTAAATCGGGCGCAAAATTAAGTCTATTTCTCAAACTGTCAATGCTTCTGTGCCGATTTAACGTTGGAAATGGCTAAATTATCCGTTTGAGGCTATATCGGGTGGTAATTCGTGGTGAATAAATATGCATTTATGCGGCTTTTGAACAGTTTTTAACTCTTTTAATGTCTAAAATTATACTGCTGAAAATCAATGTGATAACAAATTTTATATGTTAAAAAACATAGTTTTATTGCATTTTTCTTGAAGTTGACCTAACTTTGCAGCGTTTTCAAGTGTATATAATAGCAAAGGTCCTGAAGAGTCAGGCCAATAAAAAATTGTTTTAGGTAATTAAAAAGTTAGTATTATGAACAAGATGATTCAGTTGTTTAAGAGTGGTATCAATGCTTACGTTAAGGTTGTCAGCGACAATCAGGTGATTCGCCTCTCGGCCAATCATTCGGCTTTCAACCCCGAGAAGCAGTAAGCCACGTTGCAAACCCCGGGATTCATATTCCATGAACCCCATTTTAAAAAGATATTAAGGCCGAAGAGTCGGATGTTGAATATTGTATAATTAAAATTTTTACAGTTATGAACAAGATGATTAAGTTTTTCAAGGAGAGTGTCAACTCATACGTTGAAAATGTGGGCCGTCATCAATATTTCCGTGTGACCGGTGATTGCTCACCTGTGTTTGACGACAAGAACTGATAATGCGGATTTCTCTCTCTTTATAAAGAGTAAAGTGGACGATTATAAAATAGAAGTGTTATGAAAAAGTTTTTGAAGAAGGTACTTACGTGGTACTTTGAAGCATCTGCAGAGATGTACCGATAAATGTAGAGTGTATATAATTTTTCCATTCCGCAGGGAATGGGTGATAAGAGTAGATTAATTTTTTAGGAATCGTGAAAATAATTCACGATTTTTTTTGTGCCCGTCCGTATGCATGTCACGCGGGGCTTCGGTGGTGAGGCGAGATGCGCGTTAGCGCTGGAGCTGCGATAGCTGCTCAATAATGTTAGCCCCATGCAAACGCGCCTTTGGGTGCGTGCAACATGGGGTTGTGAGCGTCCCTCAACCCCGAGGGCTACGTAGTTGCCCAATAAGTGCCGGAAACATGGTGTAGCGTTTCTATTGGGCAGCTAACGCAGCCCTCTTTCCTATATATAATGCTTTTATACCCGTGCTGCGGACGCATATCAGCGTCCTTGCGCGGGCCTAACCTTGTTAAGCAGCTAACGCAGCTTTTGCGCTAACGCGGGGATTTGCTGGTGACGGGTTTGCGCCCTGCGCTGACGCGGGGCGAGTGTGCGGGTATGTGCAACCCGCAAGGGGTTGTGGCTCATGGATGGCGGGCCTTTCCACGGGTAGGGCTGTTGCCCACCCTTTCCACGGGTAGGCCTCCGGCCAACCCGCGGTTAAGTACATGATATGCCTGGCGGCATATATCTGCCCGGGGTTTCCTGCGTATGCGCGCGTATGTGTATATGTCACGCGGAGGTGTCGGCGGGCTCGGCCGCCGAAGGGGGGCTGCAAGGGGTGGCGAGGGTGGCGTTTTCGCGGATGAGCTGCTCGATGCGCTCGTCCTTTTCGCGAATGAGCGTTAACAGGGCTTCAATCGAGGGGTCTTCTTTACCCCCCCCATTGTTAACATATTTTTACATATCATGTCGCCTTCGCCGGTTATCAGCCAATGGGCATCGAGCCAATCAAATGTTTGGACTATCTTCATGATGAAGTCAAACCCCGGCTTGTTACGGCGCATGGCCACCACGCCTCTAACTGTTTGGTCGCCAATCCCTATTTTACGGGCGAATGAGGCGATGTTTAGGTTCTCGTGCTTTATGATTTCGTTTATTCGGTCGCAAATGTCCATAAATACGTTAAGAAATTCAATTATTTATTTGGTAGATTCAAATAAATGTTTGATATTTGTACCCAAAATAGCTTTGTGCTTTTACAAATGTAGTAATTTTTGCCGATATTTTAAGGCTATTTAAAACACTTTTGAAGCGTATAAGCTTAATAATATATTATTAATTTAACAGTTTACTTAATTATGAGAAAAACTTTTTTGAAAGTTTCGCTATTCTCATTTCTTGCACTGGGAATGTCAACTGCTTTTGTTGGCTGTAAGGACTACGATGACGACATCGACCAGTTGAGAACTGAAATAGCAGCAAACAAGACTGCGATTGAGGCTATCAATCAGAAGATCTCGCAGGGAGCTATCCTTAATTCGGTTGTACCTACTGAGGACGGCAAGGGTATCGTTATCTCCGTTACTAAGGACGGTAACACTCAGACCTACACCATTAAGAACGGCGAAAACGGACAGGACGGAACTACCGCTCAGGTTTGGGACATCCGCGAAGTTGACGGAAAGGCTTACTGGTTCAAGAATAGTGAAAACACCAACATCCCCGCTCAGGGCAAGGATGGCGTTGGAACCACTGGTGCAACAGGCGCTCCCGGTAACTACTGGGCTCCTAACGAAGAGGGCACAAAGCTTGAAGAATATGCTTGGAATGCAGAAGCTAAGAAGTATGAAAAGACCGGTAAGTCAGTTGATATCGCAATCACTGTAGAGGGTGACAAGACTCCCGGTATCACTGCTATTGCTGACGCTAACTACGTTTACCTGACTGGCGTTCAGACCGGTACTGACGAAGCCGGCAAGCCCGTTTTCGGTACTGTAGCTATCTCTCGTAACGGTCTTCTCCGCGGCCTCGTTTTCATCCCCGATTTGTATGAAGCAGGTGTTGAAGCATCACGTTACGTTTATGCTCCTGTTATGTTCAAGGAAGCTCAGGCTGCAGGCAAGACAATTGCTGCTGATGCAACCAATGAAGAACTTAAGGTTGAGAACACACTTCCGAAGGATTGGAAGTATAGCGTTCCCGCTGCTGCAAAGCAGGCTTACATCTATCCTATCCAGCGCGTTAATTACGAGCTTAACCCTGCTAACGCTAACATCGAGAAGCTCGCTTACAATATCATCGTTGACGACAAGGAATTCCTTCAGGGAAGCCGTGCTGCCGATGAGCCTACTATGGTATTCGAGGTAGTTAACAACGACCTCGTTAAGCCCGTAAGCAATAATGGTAACCTCAATGTTCCCTACAAGGCTACTAAGGGTGCAGAACTCGTTAAGTATCTTGAGGCAGGTAAGGATGGCGAGCTTACAGTAATGGCTCTTGAGGCTACTGTTAAGGAAGACGATAAGGTGACTTCAAACTACTCAGCTATCGTTCCCGCAGTTCGCAAGCTTCAGGCTATTTCATTCACTGCCGCTTCTACTTACACTACTAAGGAAACTCACAACCTCGAACTCTACAGCGATGGTGAAAAGGCAGTTTCTAACGTAGCTTCTATCATGTGGAAGTATAACGGTGGTGATCTTGACCTCGCTTCTAAGCTGCAGGTATGCTATACTCAGGCTGATTTCAAGGAACCTGCTGCTAATGCTGAGCACAAGTTCATGACTCTTGCCGAACTTGCTGACTATGGTTTGACAGTTAAATATTCACTCCTTGCCTACAAGGTAGGAAACAGCGAAACTGTAGAATCACAGTATGCAACAATCAACGAAAATGGTGTTCTTACTCCTATGCACATTGGCGATAACGGAACTCCCGTTGCCAACGGTACAGGCGACAACGCTGCCGGTATCTCTTCAGTTAACCGTCGTCCGGTAGTTGTTGTTACTATCGTTAACGCTGAGGGTAAGGTTGTTCTTGCCGGTTATGCTAAGATTCAGTACACTAACACTGTTGATCCCGTTGTTAAGGGCTTCGTTCTCAACCCCGGAGCTGCTGCACTTCCTTACCTCTGCTCAACCGAAGTAGAGAGCACTTGGGAACAGTGGAGCGGTAAGCTTCTCGAGGCTATGGACATCAAGCTTGACCACAGCAACTTCAGCGAAAACTACACTTGGGCAAAAGATGGCAAGACTTATGTAGCCGTTACAGCCGATGGTAAGACTACTTACAAGGATGTATCGACAATCACTCCTGCTGTTTCTTACGGTACTATCGTATTTGACGATGATGAATTTGCCGCAAGCGCCAACGGTGTATTGACTTGGACTGCAACTGCTGCTCAGCAGAAAGCTGTCTTCGATGCTAACGCTGAACACAAGATCACTCTTTACACTAAGTTCAACTCAGTTAAGGGTACAGGCGACCTCTATGTAGGTCTTGAAATGACTGTTCTTCCTGCTCCTACCGCTACTTACGGTGTTAAATACACTAACCAGTGGTATGCTGATAGCAAGGGTGTTGCTGAATCACGTGTAAACGTAAACGTTCCCTATCCCAGCACAAGTGCAACCAATGTATTGAGCTATACAAAGGAACTTAACGAATACTTCGTTGAAAATACAGTTAAGATCACTCCTGCCGGAACAGGTTATGACTGGGCTACCGCTCTTAAGGATCTTCCTTTGGCTTACTCTTACAAGCTTTCAGCTGTTCAGCCTAAGATTGTAAAGGGTGACAAGGAATATCAGTTGGTTGCCGATGGAAACAACCTCAAGGTTGGTACCGTAACTATCGCAACTCTTACTGCTGCTGGTCAGCTTGTTTATGCTCCCGGTGCTACTGCAGCTGCCGACAACAATGCACTTGCTAAGGAAATCCTCAATCTCTTCGGTCACAACGAGGCTTATCCTAACTGGACTTACGCTAACGTAGAAATCACTTCTACTTATGGCGATTGCAAGCTTCCCTTCGATGGCATTCTGCCATTTGAATCTCGCTTCCTCCGTCCTATCGACGTTAACAATGGTCAGGGCGTAGAATTTGAGGACGCTGTTGCCGACGGTGACGCTGAGCCTTTGGCTAAGTTCTTCACTTTGAGCGACTGGCGTGACAAGGCACTCTTCACTGTAAATGCAGCCGGTGTTGCCACTGCAGCTACTGAGAACGGTGTTAACCTCTACAACTACTATAAGATTGCTACTGTTGCATTCGAGAAGAACAAGGTTCAGGTTCAGGATGGTTCTACCTGGTACACAATGGACAAGCTCCCCGGTCTTGACCTTAAGCTTGTAGGTAAGGATGGTGCTACTGTTGCTACTACTGCCGGTGTATCAACCGCTTCTATCGCAACTGTTGCTGATCTTAACAAGCTTGACCTTGTATGGTACAACAACTCAGGTACAACTAAGGAGTTCAACATCAAGGTTCCTGTAACCATCACTTACAGCTGGGGTACTATCACAGCTGAGGTTACCGGTAAGGTTAATAAGACTATCAACAACTAATTTGATACGATTGTTTAATCCCTGATAACGATAAGAGCACTGATTGTTACAATCAGTGCTCTTTGTTACATAAAATCCTGTCGATATGAAAAAAATATTTGTATTCATTGCCGCATCGCTTATCCTATGGTCGTGCTCCAAGTCGAGCAAGGAGTCAAGTGACTATGTTACCTACGAGGATGCCGAGGCCGAGTTTGCCGCCACTCTGTCGGCGAGCGACACCACCGAGGTGCTTTCGGCCGGCAACGCGTTGATGGACAGCCTGCGTGCGGGCAACATCGACTACGCCCTGTCGCAGCTCCGTTCGGCCGACACCGCCGGAAATGTCGCCGAGATGAGCGACGAGCTTCGCGAGCGTATGCGCGCCCGCTTCGAGCGCTTCCCCGTGGTGGAGTGGGAGATCGACTACTACGACTTCTCGCTGCCCGGACTTAACGATCTGAAATACCGCACCTACATGCGCGCACGCGACAGCAAGAGCGGTGTTCCCGCCATGTCGCTGATGCTCAATCCGGTGAAGAAGGACGGCAAGTGGTACCTGTGTGTAAAGGATGCCGAGCTGCCCGCCAAGGACGCCGCCAACGCCATCAATCCCAAGCAGATTATAGGCGAGCGATAGCGGCGGGGCCACGCGCCCGGTAATCGCAATACATTATATTTTATAGATTCACGGCTCCATGTCGCATTTCCCCGCCGATGGGTGATGTCACATGGAGCCTTTCTTTTATGGCTGCACCATGGGGGCGAGGCGGCGTCTTGTGAGGCCGCGCTCGGGTGTCGACAGGGGGTTGTCAAGGCTGCGTTAACCTAAAAAGTTAAATCGGCGGTTAGTTGAGCAAATGTTTGAAATAATAGGCTGCAATTAACAATTATTAACGGGGGGTAGTTTAATACAGCGTTTTTACATAAATTTGTACTGCAAAAGAGCATTAAACGTGAAAGACTATAATATTGGTAGATAGAATATTCTACTTATGGCATAATTTAAATGGAAAGTCGCCTCTCTCACATTCGTCGTTTGCATTTATTTACATTTTGACCAATCATTTGCGTGTATGAACCCACTATATGTAATACTATCCGTGATGTTGGCTTTGGCCGCCAATGTCGGTGCGTCAGCTGCACCTGTCGAGCATGAGGCAGCCTCGCTGTCAGCCGCCCAGGGCGCGTCGCAGCATGAAGCCGCAAGCGTCACCCCCGCAGCCTCCGAAGAGGCCAAGACACAGAACTTCGCACTGAAGACCAATCTCATCTACGATGCCCTGCTCATGCCCAACGTGGAGCTTGAATGGCGAATCAACAACCGCTGGTCGCTCGCCGCTGAGGCCGATGTGGCGTGGTGGAAAAACGACGGTCGCCACAAGTACTATCAGATAATGAACTTCGCAGCTGAGGGTCGCTACTGGTTTCACTCCTACAAGCCGTGGCACGGCCACTACGTGGGTCTGTCGGCCGGCGGGGGAAAGTTTGACCTCGAAGGCGGTCGCACAGGCTACAAGGGCGAGGGTTTCCTCACCGGGCTCTCCTACGGATTCATGTTCCCCGTGTCGAGCTGCCTGTCGTTTGACGCCGAGGTGGGCTTCGGCTACCTCTACGCCCAGTACAAGGTCTACAAGCCCCAGGACGACCACTATCTTTTTCAGCACAAAAGCCGCACCAACTACTTCGGCCCCGTCAAGGTGAAGTTCAGCCTCGTGTGGCGGTTTAACGCTTTCGACTCGAAAGCCGGTAAATAATCCCCCTCTTATCTTGATATAGATGAAACTTAACATTCACAATACACTCCTCGCCGCATCGGCGCTCATTATAGCCGCCTCCACATCATCGTGTCGCAAGGATTTGTGCTACAATCACTTTCCCGAGGCAGGCGTGACGCTATCCTACGAAAACGAGTGGGAGCGTGACTACGGCATGGGATGGCTGTCGGGCTGGGATGCCGACCTTTACGGCTCGACCTACGACAATCTGCGTCCCGGCAACCCCGAAGGTGTCACCATGGTGGCCTACCACCCCGAGGGCATCACGGAGTTCTACATGAGCACCGCCGGCGGCAACGTGTCGTTTGGCGCAAGCGTCCACTCGCTGCTCTTTTACAACAACGACACCCAGTACATCATTCTCAACGACATGGCTTCGCTGCCCTCGGCACGCGCCACATCGACATCACGCTCACGCGCCACTCTCGGCGAACTTCATGCCGGTGAGCGCACCATCAATCCGCCCGATGTGCTCTATGCCGCCTATTCGCCCGAAGTGCCCGAGCTGAAGATGCACGAAAATGTGCCCCTGCCGGTGCGCCTGCAACCGCTCGTCTACACTTATGTGATCCGATATGAGTTTGACTACGGACAGCAGCACGTTGCGCTTGCACGTGGTGCCGTGGCTGGAATGGCTGAGTCGGTCTACATGCGCGACGGAGTGACATCTGACGAAGCTGCCACCATCCTTTACGACTGCACGCTCACCCCCTACGGAGCACGTGCCGAGGTGGCTTCATTCGGTGTTCCCGGATTTCCCGACGAATACTACGGCCGTGACGAGTCGTCGCGTCGCGACACCCCGCGCCCCTATACGCTCAATCTTGAGGTGAAGCTTACCAACGGCACCCTGAAGAGCTTTACATTTGACATCACCGACCAGATGCAGCGTCAGCCCCGTGGCGGTGTGATAGTTGTGAAGGACATCCGCATCGAGGACGATGAAAATCTGAGTGACTCGGGATTTGATGTCGACCTCGAGGACTGGGGATTGCTTGAAGATATAATAATACCGGTGCATCCGGTGTAATAAACGGTTGACATTCAATCAATTTAATTAATATTATTCATTAACAAAATTTTTCTGACAATGAAAAAAGTTTTATTATTCTCTGCTGCTATTTTGGCATTGAGTTCATGTTCCAATACCGATGTGTTGGAAGAAGGTAACATCCAGCAGACCAACGCTATCGGTTTCCAGACATTGGTAAACAAGGAGTCACGTGCAATTACGGTTGATAATTTTGATCAATTCTTAGTTTACGGAAGCTATAAAGTGGCTGGTTCTGAGGTTTCCATGCAGCTGTTCAATGGAGTACCCGTTACAAAATCGGGTAATAGTTGGACGTATACCGATACTCGTTATTGGATTGAAGGTGGTATTTATACATTCTCAGCTTATGCTGTAGACGATGACGCTCTTCCTTCAGGAGCAAATGCTAACTTTAGAGATTCTAAATATCTCAACATTACTAATTTTAGATGCGATGAGAGCGTTCAAAAGGATCTCGTTTATGCAAGAATAGCATCTTATGGTCCGGCTCTTGCAACTGGAAATCCTGTACAATCGTTGAATTTCAAGCACGTTCTTGCTCGCATACAGTTTAGGTTTGAAAATCAATTCCCTGCTGATTATAATGTTAAAGTTGCTGATCTTGAAGTGATAAATGTACGCAATTACGGTAACTTTTACGGTTCGCAGTTCCCTTCGGAAACTGTCAACTGCTGGGTTAAGCCTGATGGACAGGGAATTACTGATGAGTATACTGTTCCAACTCGCTATCCTAACGATCAAGCGAAGCCTACTGTAAAGCCTGCCCTATCAGATGCAAATGCAACTATCGCAAGTGGTTCGTCGGCAACAACCGATTTTGCATACGTTATACCTTACAAGTATTCAGACGCAAATGTTAAGATTTCATTCCATATATTTGTAACTCGTACAGTAGGTGCAGAAACCGTTAATGTTTTTGATAAGGTACTTACTGCTTCTATTTGTCCGGAATGGAAAATGAGTCACTCTTATTGCTATACTATAGGTTTGTCGGGTAATTCATCCGGTCTTGATCCTATTGTGTTCTCTGGTTCAGTTGAAGACTGGAATCCTGTAGAAGAAGGCGAAAAAGTTAATATTGATGCCGGTCGTCTTCCTTCTCAAGACTGATTTTGAATCAAAACTTGCAATCAAATTATAAACAATCAACTTAACTCACGGTAGCCGATCGTTTCGGTCGGCTACCTTTACTCACTATCTCGCCTCACAATCTATAACAAGCATCTCCCCTCAATCGACATCGGCCTTTAGCCGGTAACAGCTCGATGAAGCCGATGTGACAAAAAAACAAAACACCCCAACCAATCCAAGCTATGTGGAAACAATCTAAATTACGACACATCCTAAGCCCAAGGCTTAACATATATACAGCCGCATGCGTTGCCGCGGCTGCCCTCGCGCTGCAGTCGTGTTCGTCGACATCGAGCGACGACGATGTAGCCGCCGGAGTCGAGTTGCGCTTCAGTGCCTCAGCTGCCGACGGCTCGCGTGCTACGACGCTCACCACCTCGGCCACGCTCAATGACTTTAAGGTGTGGGGCACCTACCGCACTAAGGTAGGCGGCTCATGGAGCGCTCAGCCTGTCAATGTGTTTGCCGGCGTTACGGTCAACAAGGGCGGTGACGGCAACTGGACCTATGCGAGCGCATCCACCCCGCTGCAGTACTGGTTTCCCGGTTGCTACTACACCTTCCGCGCCATCCACCCGGCCACGGTCAATGCCGCGTTTACGCCGGGTAGCGATGCAGCGTCCGACCGCCTTAGCGTCACCTCATTCGATGCCACCAAGGGTGTCGACCTCGTGGCCGCCACCCACACCCGTGAGTCCTTATTGCAGGGCAACACCGTTGTGAGCCTCGACTTCCGCCACCTGTTGTCGCGCGTCGACATTTCGGCCTCGGTCGACAAGGCTGTCACCGGCACCTTTGTTATTACGGGCATAAAGCTCTACGGCTTCGACACCGTGGGCTCGTGGAGCAGCGACGGCATGACCACCAACACCTACGGCAAGTGGGACAATCTGTCGGGCCGCGACAACGCCCACACCGTCAGCGGACTTGACATCACGCTCAACTCCGAGCCTCAGTCGCTGCTAAGCGGCGACAATACCGTGCTGATGCTGCCCCAGGTCATCCCCGTGGGCGCAAAGGCCGACATAACCTATACCGAAAACGGAACGGAGAAGACCGTAACCGCCGACATCTACAAGGCATCCTACAGCCTTACAGGCGGCTACCAGCCCTCGCGCACCTACCGCTACTCCTTCACCATCGGCCCCGACCAGTACATCCTGTTCAGCAAGCCCGAAGTGGTGTCGTGGGTCGATACCGGAGGCAGCAATGTGATTATTCAACCTGATAAATAGTCGCTCAACTTGTAGTATCCCTCAAAAATATATAAAACTTAGAATTAGATGATTCGTAACATAAAATTGCTTACACCGCTGTTGCTCGGAGCCTTTTCGGTATTGGCATCCTGTTCTGATGAGCCTGAAATGCCGTCAAATGCCGATGCTTCCAAGTACATAGTCTTCGATGCCCCTAAAGTGACATTGATTGGTGCCGGCTCGCGCAGTTTGTTGGAAAATGAGATTGATGGTTCGTTTAAGGTATACGGATATTGTGTGCCTCGTGCCGTTAATGACAACAACCAAAAAAGCTGGGCGTCGGCTCAGTCCACATGGAATCAGAAGGTACTGTATTCAACTCCCGACATTTTCCAAGACCAAACTGTCGGAAGTGACGGGGTCTATAAGCTCACGGGAAATAAGCTTAGGGAGTGGGAATCAGGTAATGGCTTTGATCCAAATGAGTTTAGGTACTCGTTTATCGCCCACTATCCGGCCGATGACAACAGTTGGTCTATGAATAAGAAAAGCGATGCAACCGGCGACATGGGTGTTCCTGAACTCACATTCACTATGCCATTGTCGGGCAACAGCATTGACGCGCCTCTTTCCCATGAATCGGTTAAGGATGCCATGTATGCCACCATGTTTGATCATCGCAAGACTGCCGGTCGTGTGGCGCTTCGATTTGAGCATCTTTTGAGTGCTTTCCGTTTCAAAGTCAACAACTACACGGCTTTCCGCCTGAAGATTACAAAAGTGGTTCTCAAGGGTTCATTTTTTAAGAGCGCGACATTGAGATTCGCGACAACTGCGGTTGAGCGACCTGAAGCGTCAGGAAGCTATGCCGGAACGTTTAACATATTGCCCGATGGAACTTCTCAGGAAATTGGCTCACAAAGCACTGCCGATACTTATATCGGAGCATCCGACGACAATAACAATGAAGGAGTTTCGTTGCTGTTGCTGACGGGAATAAATCCTTCCAATGTTCAGGATTATAATTATTTGGGTCCTGCTGCTCTTGGCTCGGCTGAGGCTCCCACGCTTTATGTTGACTATGAGTTATACAATGAGCAGAACAATAATCGTGAGTATGCTTACACTGGTGTAAAGGCACAATTTCGTCCTTCACGACCTTTGGCAGGAACGCGTTACGCCGCTAATCTTAATTTTGTAGGTAACGAGTTTGTATTGGTATTCGCGCCTGAGGGTGACAACTGGGAAGGCGGTAGTGACAATGACATTACTATTAATTAAAACTCCTTGAAATTGAAATATTTATGAAACTGAATATAAGCACGATTATTTCTCGTCTTGGACTCCTGTCGCTTTCAGCCGCTATGCTTGTCGGCTGTAGCGATGATATCGAGGTGCCTTATGACGGGAGTGACAATGGTACGATAACTTTGGTCGCAAAGTGCGGCGACATGCTTCCGCAATTCATCGACCCTACCGATGTGGGTTCTCGTGCCGGAGGCCCTAAGGATGAGGATGAAAAGCGCATCAACACGCTGCATGTGTTCTTCTTTGACGGAGAGGCTGATCCTTCTACCAAAAAGAATAGATTGCTTACATCGACCGAATTGGGATTTGATGCCTATCAACGCATCACAACCAATGTAATGTCGGTGCCGTCGTTGAAGGATGCGTTTGATGGCGATTTTTCGGGAAAGGAGATTCTTGTGTGCGCATTGGCCAATCTTTCCAACGGAACCAAATTCAAAACAGCGTATTCACCCGAGGGAGATATGAAGGGTGTAAAGATTAGTGATACTCCCGATGAAACGGAACCATACGTATATGACGAAATAACTTGCCTTCAGGACTTGCAAAATTGGGTGTATTGTCCTATTCTTCGCTCCGAAGAGGGCACGGCTGTAAGCGACCTGCCTAAGGCCGGTATGCCTATGATTGGCGAAAAAAGGATATCTTCGGCTGATTATCAGAGCAACAAGAACATCCTGATTCCCATGAAGGCCATGATGGCACGTGTCGATGTCAATGTCAAGCTTGACCCTGAAAATGAAAGTTCTACCGGCTTGCCTCGAATGACCATTACCGAGTATGGTGTGCGGAATATGCCGAAGCGAGTTCCTTACGTTGCCCGCACATGTGGAACCAAGCAAAATCCCGACACGACAGTGCAACCGATTGAACCGGAATTTACTCAGTCGGTCAACATCACGATTGACAAGAACAGTGATGTTGTGCGCTTCCATTATTATACCTACGAGAATGTGCGTCAGCCCAATTGGGAGGCCAAGCGTACTGATGGCTCTAATGCTTATAATGACAATTATACGGAAATAAATTATCCGATTAACAACCCCACAACAATGCAGAAGCAGCGTTGGAAACCTACTATAGCTCAAAAAGGTACTGCATCGGCGGTTGTGCTTAAAGCTAATTATACAACGCATCAGAATCTCAACTATAAGGCTCAATTTACAATATATATGGGCGAAAATACCACCGATAATTTTGAGGTGTATCGTAATCGCCAGTATGTCAACAATATATCGATTAGGGGCCTTGACTATGTGCGTAACTCCGACGATGGTGTGTACACATTTGACGGTCGAGTAAATGTTGTATCCGACAATCCCGTGTACATATCGGTTGTCAATGAGCGAAAGGTTGACAGCCATGCTTCGGTATTGCCGATGGACTTTTTCTTTTTGATTGAACCGAAAGAGGGAGAGCCGGAACCTGATTCCTATGTTGATGTAAGTCTTATAGATCCATCGACAGGTGTTGCTCCCGATTGGATAAGGATGGAGAAAATCAATGCTGAAACAATGGAGAACGGTGGCATGAATCTGAGTCCGGATACTTATATACAAGGAATGGTGGATCAGGCCGGGAATAAAGAAGCTTTCTCAGCCGGTACCGGAGCGCGTAAGTATTTTACTTATAATCTTGTTAACGATATTCTTAAAGATAATACATTTTTAACTATAAGTCGACGGACTGACCATTCACGTACACGTATTTATTTCTATATAGATGAAAACATACCTGAAGTAAAACCGGCGGGTGATGAAAATATACCCGATCGCAAGGCTATAGTGTATATAACATATAGAAATAATACGAATGGAGATCGGCGAGAGCGAACGATTGAGATAGAACAACGCGGTATGCTTAGGGTAAAAGGAAACTCAAATAGACGAAATATAGATTATTTCATCGAATATTATGAGGAATATATGGCTCATAGTGATCCTCTTGACAAGCACGAGATGCCCGGTGAGTTATACCAAGGTTTACCTTGGGTAAATCGTCTTGACGGTGAGAATTCTTTTGCGACAGACGCTGCTTACCGAAATTATATATTAGACCAGAAATTTATTACCCGCCCTTTATTTGGTTGGTTGACTGATACTAGATACCGTTCTTATAATATATATGGAGAACGTGACGGATATTGGATGACTGATTTTATGATTAATGGCAGGGAATCGGCTCGCCCTATGAGAGAAGTTAAAACATATAATCGAACGAAAGAGGAAACGCCTCCTACTGCATTTCATTATTGCTATGGAAAGAATAAACGTAATAGCGATGGTTCGGTCCATAAGGAAGGGAAAAGGGGATATTGGTTCCTGCCCGGAATTACCGATTTGGAATTGGCATTGGAGAAATATTATACCAATTTTCCTGAATTTAAAGAAAATTTCTATTGGTCATCATCATCCGCTAAATCAGATACTTATGAAGAGGCAACGGGACAGGCGCGTGCAACCAATATAAAGGCGGATGGAACACATGAATCCAGCGGAGATGGTGATGCCTCCAAAAATCCCGGACGCAAAGATCGTACTGTAATTAATCGTATTCGTGCAGGTTACATATATCTGGAATAAAATTGCAACATCATAATCATGATTCGTCCCGGTGAGGTCATTTGTACAGAACGACCTCATCGGGGCGAGTTGTATATGCGCATTTCTGTCGGTGCGTTATGTCAGGTGGTGCGCAAAAACGAATTTAGATGAAAACTTCAAGATTTTTGTCTAAATTTGTCCTATGACAACAACTATTGAGATCAACCGATTGAGGTTATACGCTTTTCACGGGGTGTTGCCTCGTGAACGTGAGGTGGGCAACGAGTTTGAGGTGACGCTGCACCTGGAGTGTGACATGACCGAGGCCATGACCTGCGACCGCCTCGACGGCACGGTGAGCTATGCCGATGTCATCGAGCTTGTCAAGGCCGAGATGGCAGTGCCGTCGCAGTTGCTGGAGCATGTGGCATGGCGCATAAAGTCGGCCGTGGTGCGTGACTTCCCCAAGGTGACGGGCGGATATATAAAAGTGGCCAAGCTGCGCCCGCCGGTGACCGCCCAGCTTGAATCGGCTGCCGTAACGCTAAAATGGAATAACAATGGCTGACAACTATCTTGAACGCAAAATGGAGGAATACCGCTCGGGAAAGGGCGTGACCTACCGTCATCGCACTACTCCCACCGGGGCGCGACCGGGCACACTTACTGTAAAATTCCCGCCGAGGCGGGTGCTTGTCACGGGCGGTGCTCGCGGCATAGGCCGTGCCATTGTCAAGGCATTCTGCGACGCCGGATGCCGCGTGGCGTTCTGCGACATCGACAGCAAGGCGGGAGCGGCCACGGCACAGGCCACGGGGGCGCAGTTTCATCCCGTCGATGTGCGTGACGCTGCTGCACTTGAGCGCTGCATGGATCGCCTGCTTGAGGCGTGGGGCGACATCGATGTTATTGTAAATAATGTGGGTGTGAGCGCGTTCAAGCCGCTTGAGGAGAGCAGCCTCGAGGAGTGGGACGACATCATGTCGATAAACGTGCGTTCCGTCTACATCACCTCACGCAAGCTCGCCATTCATCGCCGCAACATGGGCGGTGAGCCTCATTACGGCCGCATAATCAACATGGCCTCGACCAGGCAGTCCATGAGCGAGGCCGGCACCGAGGCCTACTCGGCATCCAAGGGAGCCGTCAACTCGCTCACCCATGCGTTGATGATGTCGCTCGCTCCGCTCGGCATAACGGTCAACTCCGTGTCGCCCGGATGGATCGAAACCGGCGACTATGACGCACTCGGCGAGGCCGATCACGCCCAGCATCCGTCACGCAGGGTGGGGCGCGTCGACGACATTGCACGAGCCTGTATTTTCATCGCTTTACCCGACAATGACTTCCTAAATGGTGAAAACATTGTGATAGATGGCGGTATGACTCGTAAAATGATATATGTTTGATACGATAATCACGCAAATGTTTGCCAAATTCATTCAAATGTTGTAATTTTGATGCGTAAAACATCAAAATACAAATAGAGTTGAATAGAATAAACCGAATAATAGCTTCAGCGTTGTTGCTTGTCACCGGAATGAGCGCAATGGCCGATGATGTTGCAGACAACAGAGGTCGTATGCTCTCCCCCGAGCGTATTGAGTTTGCGCCTTATTGGTCGTTGCGGCTTCAGGCCGGAGTGGCCGAAACACTTGGCGAAACATCGTTCAGCGACATGCTGTCGCCTGCAGCTGCATTGAGTGCGGGCTATCACTTCGCTCCCGCATGGAGCGTGAGGCTCGGAGTGAGCGGCTGGCAGGCCAAGGGCGCGTGGGTATCGCCCCGCCGTGTCTACAAGTATGACTTCATCCAGGGCAATGCCGACATCGTGATGTCGCTCTCCAACACTATAGGCGGCTTCCGCCCCGACCGCCGTGTCGACTTCTACTCCTTCCTCGGCGTGGGAGTGATCAACGCGTTCAACAACGATGAGGCTGCCAACGGACTTGAATATGCCGATCAGTTGAAATACCTGTGGACTGGTCACAAGTGGTTTGTGGCCGGCCGTGCAGGTGTAGGCGTCGACATAAACCTGAGCCGTTACGTGGCATTCAATGTCGAGGTCAACGCCAACATGATGTCGGATCACTTCAACTCCAAGCGCGGAGGCAGCGTCGACTGGCAGTTTAACGCTCTTGCCGGCTTCACCTTCAAGTTTGGCAAGGGAACCCGCAAGGTTCCTGCCGTCTATGAAGAGCTTCCTCCGGCTCCCGTAGCCGCCGCTCCCGTAAAGGAGGAACCCAAAGTAACACCTAAACCCGTTGAACAACCTAAGCCTGAGGTGAAGGTTGAGAAAATTACCGAAAATATATTCTTCCTCATCAACTCCTCCAAGATCAGAGCATCGCAGGAGAGCAAGGTCGCAGCTGTAGTCGACTACATGAAGCGTAACCCCGGCGCGACAGTTGTAGTTACCGGATATGCCGACAAGGCCACCGGAACATCACGCTACAACAAGACTCTGTCGGAGCGTCGTGCCAAAGCCGTAAGCGATGCATTGCTCAATGCCGGAATTTCGGCCGACCGCATTTCAATGTCGGGCAAGGGCGACAGTGAACAACCGTTTGTACAGAACGATGACAACCGTGTCGTCATAATGATAGCCGAATAATAGCGACAAAATAGACTATACTACATTTTCGAGAAGAGAAAAACAATAATTTACGATTAGGCAAAGTCTGTCCGTGAGGATGGGCTTTGTCGTTTTATATAGTCGGCGATAGGACGCTTTTTTACAATTGACAAGGTTTTTTTGGAATTTTAAGAACAATTGTCTACATTTGGTTTTATTAATATATACATAACCAAAAACTATGCAGCAACCGATCGAAAAAGTCAATCCCGTAGTGAGAGTGTGGCGTTTTTATCGCGACGGCTTCCGCGCCATGACGGTGGGCCGCTATCTGTGGGCGTTGATATTGATAAAGCTGTTTATCCTCTTCTTTGTGTTTAAGCTCTTCTTTTTTCCCGATCTGCTTAAGCGTGACTACGACAACGACCGTGACCGCGCCCAGGCCGTGAGGACGGCGCTTACCGATGAGAGGCGATAGCCCTGTTGCGTGACTGCAGTTAAGATTAACCTAACAAAATTATATTATATGGATGACTTAATTAGTGTTGTAGACTGGTCGCGATGGCAATTTGCGTTGACGGCCATGTACCATTGGCTATTTGTTCCTCTCACGATAGGACTTGCGTTGATAGTCGCTATCATGGAGAGCGTATATGTGAAGACGCGTTCGGCCAAGTGGTTGGCAATGACCAAGTTCTGGATGCTGCTATTCGGCATCAACTTTGCCGTGGGTGTAGCCACGGGTATTATCCTTGAATTTGAGTTTGGTACTAATTGGTCCAACTACAGCTGGTTTGTAGGCGACATATTCGGAGCCCCGCTTGCGATAGAGGGTATTGTGGCATTCTTCATGGAGTCGACCTTCATCGCAGTGATGTTCTTCGGCTGGAAGAAGGTGAGCCCCCGGTTCCATCTCGCCGCAACATGGCTCACTGCCATAGGCACCGCCCTGTCGGCGTTGTGGATTCTTATCGCTAACGCATGGATGCAGCAGCCCGTGGGCATGGAATTTGATCCGGCGCAGATGCGTAATGTCATGGACGACTTCTGGGCGCTGGTACTGTCGGATACGGCCGTTGCCAAGTTTACCCACACCGTGGCCAGCGCATGGACTCTTGCCGGCGTGTTTGTGATAGGCGTGAGCTGCTGGTTCCTGCTGCGCAAGCGCAATGTCGAGATGGCCATGTCGTCGATCAAGGTAGCCGGCTGGGTGGGATTTGCAGGTATTCTTACCACGCTTGCCACCGGTGACCTGTCGGCAGTCAATGTAGCCAAGCATCAGCCCATGAAGCTTGCCGCCATGGAGGGACTCTACGACGGAAGCCGCGGACAGGAGCTTGTGGCCATAGGCATTCTCAATCCCGACAAGCGACATGACAATGACGAGGATCCCTACCTGTTCCATATAAGCATACCCAAGGGATTGTCGTTTCTCGCCACTCACGACTTCGACGCTTTCGTTCCGGGTATAAACGACCTTATCGACGGATATGAAATCGACGAGGACGGTGAAACCGTGACATGCGTAGGCTATGCCGACCGCATAGCCATAGGCAAGGAGTCGCATGAGGCTCTACGCGCCTACGACACAGCGATGGCCGACGGCGACGTAGCCGGCATGGAGGTCGCTCTCGATAAGCTGCGCTCGACCTACCAATACTTCGGCTACGGCTACCTTGACAACCCGGCCGAGGCCATTCCTCCGGTTGCTATGACATTCTACACGTTCCGCATCATGGTTATTGCGGGAGGTTATCTGCTGCTATTCTTCATTGTTGCGCTCTTTGCCGTCTACTATCGTGAGCAGTGGCTCCGCAACAAGGTGGTGCAATGGATAGGCATGTTGTCGATAGCCGTAGTGTGGGTGTGCTCGCAAAGCGGATGGATAACCGCCGAAGTGGGCCGTCAGCCCTGGGTGATTCAGGATCTGCTTCCCACCCGCGCCGCAATAAGCGACATCTCGTCGGCTACCGTACAGGTGACATTCTTCATGTTTGCCGCCGTGTTCACGATTCTGCTCATCGCCGAGATAAGCATCATGCTGTCGCAGATAAACAAACATTCCAAAGAAGACATTGAAACAATCTCTAAAGACTAACGACTATGGCACTTGAACATTTACAGATATATTGGTGGCTTATCATCTCAGTGCTGGGTGCGCTGTTGGTATTCCTGCTTTTCGTGCAGGGAGGGCAGTCGATGCTTCTCGACACCCGTAATGCCATGGATCGTACACTCATGGTAAACTCGCTCGGGCGCAAGTGGGAGCTGACATTCACCACGCTTGTGGTGTTTGGCGGCGCATTCTTCGCTTCGTTCCCGCTCTTCTACAGCACCAGCTTCGGCGGTGCCTACTGGTTGTGGATGCTCATCCTGTTCAGCTTCGTGGGACAGGCCGTCAGCTATCAGTACCGTCGCAAGAGCGGTAACATCTACGGCACGCGCTTCTACGACTGGCTGCTGTTTATCAACGGCTGTGTGGGTTGCTTCCTTCTCGGCGTGGCTGTGTCGATGTTCTTCTTCGGCGCAGAGTTTACGGTGCGCATGGGCAACATACTCGATCCCGGTTCGCCCGTCATTTCGCAGTGGGTGCCGTCACATGGCTTTGAGGCCATCTTCAGCTGGCGCAACTGGATTCTCGGACTGGCCGTGCTGTTCCTCGCCCGCACTCAGGCTTCGTTGTACTTCATGAACAACATCGCCGGCGATGATCGATTCTTCAACCTCAACAAGCGTCGCGTGCTTGTGAACGGAGTAATATTTGTGGTATTCTTCCTGGCGTTCACAGCGCTCCTGTGGACCTATGACGGATATAACTTCACCCCCGACGGCTGGGAACGGCTTAAGGGCAAGTATTTCTACAACTACATCGAGATGTGGTGGTGCATAGTGCTGTGGCTCATCGGAGTCGTAATGGTGCTCTACGGAGTGCTTAAATCGGCTTTTGCCAAGCACTACACCAAGGGTATATGGTGGTCGGGCATCGGTACGGTGCTTGTGGTGCTCACTCTTTTCTGGGTGGCCGGATACAACAACTCCGCCTACTATCCTTCGCTCATCGACCCGGCAAGCTCGCTGACAATCAACAACAGCTCGTCGACCGAATTCACCCTCACGGTAATGAGTTTCGTGTCGATACTTGTGCCGTTTGTCCTCGCCTACATCTGGTACGTGTGGTACAAAATGGACCATAAGCCCATCACTCCCTCCGAAATGGAAGGTGACGGCGAGCACGTATATTGATCATTAACATTTGTAACCTACGCCCATAATCCCTAACTTTGTAAAAAAGTCAAGGATTATGGGCGATACTTTTTATACTCTTGAATCTCCGGCCGAAGGGTGGTACAAGGAGAAGATGAGCAAGTTCCTGGCCTTTGCCGTTCCGGTTACGACGGCTGAGGAGGCCAAGGATGTGATTGTGCAGTATCAGAAGAAGTATCACGATGCCCGTCATGTGTGCTGGGCCTACATGATAGGTGCCGCACGCGAGGAGTTTCAGAGCAACGACAACGGAGAGCCGTCGGGGACGGCCGGCAAGCCCATACTCGGTCAGATAAATTCGTTTAACCTCACCAATATCGTAATAGTGGTGGTGCGTTACTTCGGCGGCATAAAGCTCGGCACAAGCGGCCTTATCGTGGCATATCGCGAAGCTGCCCGCGAGGCTATAACGGCAGGCACCATAATCGAGTGCCACGAGCAGCGGGTGATAAACTTTGTGTTTCCCTATCTCGCCATGAACGATGTGATGCGGGTAGTGAAAAATCCCGAGATAAAGATACTCGAGCAGGCATTTGACAATGCTTGCCGGATGAGCATAAGAATACGCGCCGACCATGCCGGGGCATTGTCAGCGCGTTTACTTGATATCGACGGCGTAACGCTGTCGGATGATGATGCGTGAGTGATTGTCAGATAATCAGCATTGCGTCACCGTAGGCTCCGAAGCGATACTTCTCCTTTACAGCCACTTCATAGGCGTGCATCACGAGGTCGTAACCTCCAAATGCGGTAACCATCATAAGCATGGTCGAGTAGGGCATGTGGAAGTTGCTTACAAGCGATGTGGCTACGGTGAAATCGTAGGGCGGGAAGATGAACTTGTTGGTCCAGCCGGTGAATGTCTTCATGTGGCCGCCCATGCTCACTGCGGTTTCTATTCCGCGAAGCACCGAAGTGCCTACGGCGCACACCTGCTTGTTGTCGTCCTTGGCCTTGTTTACCATATCGACAAGTTCGGGAGTCACTTCCATCTCCTCGGAGTCCATGCGATGCTTTGTGAGGTCCTCGACATCGATCTCGCGATAGTTGCCAAGACCCGAGTGCACGGTGAGGAATCCAGTTTCGATGCCTTTTATCTCCATGCGCTTCATCAGTTCGCGGCTGAAGTGCAATCCTGCGGCAGGAGCTACTACGGCACCCTCCTTGGCTGCGAATATGCACTGATAGCGCTCGGCATCGGCGGGAACGGGTTCGCGCTTGATATAGGGGGGCAGGGGAGTCTGTCCGAGCTTGTACAGGGCATCCTTGAACTCCTCATGGCTTCCGTCGTAGAGGAATCGGAGAGTGCGGCCGCGTGAGGTGGTGTTGTCGATAACCTCGGCCACCATCGACTCGTCGTCGCCGAAGTAGAGCTTATTTCCGATGCGAATCTTGCGTGCAGGCTCTACGAGAACATCCCATAGCTTGTTTTCCTCGTTGAGCTCACGCAAAAGGAATACTTCAATTTTTGCTCCGGTCTTTTCCTTGTTTCCGTACAATCGAGCCGGAAACACCATGGTGTCGTTGAGGATGAACACATCACCGTCGCCGAAATAGTTGATTATTTCCTTGAATGTGTGATGTCCGATTTCACCGGTCTTACGGTTTACAACCATGAGTCGTGACTCGTCGCGCACGGCGCAGGGCTCTGTAGCGATGAGCTCCTCGGGAAGCTTAAATTTGAATTGAGAAAGTTTCATATATACCTTTTTTGGAGAAATTATCGTAGTTAATAGTTGGGGCGGTTATTTCCGCTGTGTGTCGTCGTCTTCGGGCATCTCGATGTCGATTACCTGAAGAATCTCTATCGCCTTGTCAAGCGGCAGGCAATCCTCGACCTTTATGTCGCCCACTCTTGTACGGCGCAGTGCCGTGAGGTGTCCGCCCGAGCCGAGAGCCTTGCCGATGTCGCGTGCAAGTGCCCTGATGTAGGTGCCTTTGCTGCATACGACTCTGACAACGATGCTTTCGGGTGAAAATTCAAGCAGCTCAATCTCGTCGATTACGAGTGTCTTGGGCTTTATGTCGACATCGCCGCCCTTGCGTGCTATATCGTAGGCTCGCTGGCCTGATATCTTGCAAGCCGAGAAGGCCGGCGGTACCTGCTCTATAGCCCCCTTGAACTGCGAGAGAACCGACTCGACGAGCTCGCGCGTGATGTGCTCCACGGGGTAGCGGGCGTCGATCTCGGTTTCGAGGTCAAATGAGGGTGTGGTGGCACCGAGAGCTATAGTGGCAACATACTCCTTGGTGTGGGCCTGGAGGGTGTCTATAAGCTTGGTCGCCTTTCCGGTGCAGATGGCCATGACTCCTGTAGCGAGCGGGTCGAGCGTACCGGCGTGACCCACCTTCAGGCGTTTCATCCTCATGCGTCGCAAAAGGGTGCCGCGCACACGCTTCACGACATCAAACGAGGTCCACTTATAGGGCTTGTCGATATAGAGTACTTCTCCGTCGATAAAATTCATAGGCTTACCAACAGATGCAGATTATACCCATGATGACGCAGTAGACGGCAAACCACACGAGTTTTCCCTTCTTGACGATGTTGAGCATCCACTTGCAGGCAAGGCAGCCTACGACGAATGAGGCGATGAAGCCTATCGTGAGGGGAAGCATCCCGACACTGCCCGATGCCGAGGGCTCGGAAAGCATGTCCTTTATGTTGAGCAATGTTTCGCCAAGGATGGGGATTATGACCATCAGGAACGAGAATGAAGCTACTTTTTCACGCTTGTCGCCGAGGAGTATACCTGTGGCGATGGTGGTGCCTGAGCGGCTGAGGCCGGGAAGAACGGCGATAGACTGCGCTATGCCGATGACGAATGCGTCGAGCCAGGTGATGTCGCGCGGGCGATATACACGGCCCGTGAGCTTGTTGGTTTCCTCGGGTTTTGTGCGGAAGAAATAGGCAAATGCCAAAAGTGCGGCCGTTATGCAGAGGCATATTCCCACTGTGGTGAGATTGCCGCCAAAGAAGCTTTCGACAGTGTCCTTGAAAAACAGACCTACAATGGCTACCGGAATGCATGAGATGAGGATTTTGCACACGTAGTAGAAATTTTCGTCACGCTTTATAGTGAAGAAGCTGCGGCATAACGGGAAAAATTCATTCCATAACACAACGAGTGTCGACAGCACGGTAGCGGCATGCAGCATGACATCAAACTCAAGGATATCCTCATTGGGCAAGTTTATGCCGAGGATTTCACGAAATATCTCAAGATGTCCGCTGGAGCTGATGGGCAGATACTCGGAGAGTCCCTGCACAATGCCTAAAATGAGGGCGTCAAGCCATTCCATATATTATTGATTGTAGATTTACGATGTTAAAGGGGTGAATTATTTGTCGCTTTCGGCGGCGTCGGCAGCGCTATCCTCTTTTTTGCGCGGACGATATACAATGGCTACGCCCATGAATATGAATCCGAGAAAAGCCATGGTGGGGCCGACCACGATGCGACGGGTCGAGAATATGTCGGGATTGAACTCGTCAACGGTTGAGCTGCCGCCGAGCATAAGCAGGAATCCGAGCACGATTATCAGACCGGCAACGGCCATGAGGATGAAGTTGATCTTTACGAGCGGAAATTGCGAGTAGGATTCGCGCTCGATGCCGTTGTCTTCGACGGCCGGCTTGAAATTGTTATTTGGTTTTGCCATATTCTTTATATTTCAGTGTGAGAGTTGTTTATCGGAACATGTCGTCATAGTCAAGACGAAGATACTTGTTGGTTGCGAACAGCGCTGCAACTGCGCATATCACTATTCCTATAACCAGGATTCCGGCGAATACGCACGCTGCTTGGGGCCAGGTAATGGCCGATGCGATGCCTGAGTCGATTCCCTGCAGGTAATAGAGTGTGCCCGCGAGGATTGCGCTTGCAATCAATGCCGAAATGATGCCGCTCACCACGTTGGCGTTGATGAACGGCCGGCGGATGAACGACCCTGTCGCTCCTACGAGTTTCATAGTGTGTATGATGAAACGTCGCGAGTATACCGTAAGACGCACCGTGTTGTTTATGAGTGCGAATGATATGAAGAGCAGCGCGCAGGTTATTATTATGAGAATCAGTGAAATCGAGTTGATGTTGCGGTTGATGGAGTCGACAAGCTCGGTGTGTACGTTCACCTCCTGAACGTAGGGGAGCGACTTCAACGGGGCGATGATCTTGTTGATGGAGTCGGAACTTGCATAGTCGGCTTTAACCTTGACTTCGAGCTCGCCGCTGAAGGGATTTACGCCGAGAACATCCATGAGATTTTCGCCGGTTTCCTCCTCCCAGTGCATGAGTGCGTCGTCCTTGGAGTAGTATCGCACGCTTGCCGTATAGGGCGCTGCGGTCCATCGGCTTTTGAGCTGATTGACTTCGGCGTCGGAGGCTGTATCGGTCAATACGATGTCAAACCCGATGTTTTCCTTTATATTCCGGGTTATGGAGTGTGCGGCTATTCCGAGCATGGCTATTATGCCGAGCAACAACAACACAAGGGCCACACTGATTGTGGCTGTAATCTGGGCAGAGAATGTAGATATGCCTTTATTCGGTCTTTTTTCCATAGAGGGTTGTTAACGGGCACATTTTGCCCAAAAGACTTACAAAGTTAATATATAAAACCCCCGTTGTCAAGTGATTGGAGTAAAAAAATATTGGCCGCAAAAACCATTGTAGGTTAATGCGGCCAATAAGTATCTGTAGATAAGTTGATTATGCGAATTTAGCCCAATCGGTCTTTCGCATGTCGCCTTCGCTGGCAAATGTGGTGTGGAATGCGAGTGCGGCATTGAGCGAGTGGGGAGTCTGACCGCCCTTGCCCATGCGCAGGTAGTCCCAAAGGAGTTCCTTGTAGTCGGGATTTACGCAATTCTCGATGATTGTTTCGGCACGCTGTACGGGATCCTTTCCGCGCAGGTCGGCTACGCCCTGATCGGTGATGAGCACATCGACCGAGTGTTCGCTGTGGTCGAGGTGAGAAACCATGGGGCCGATTGTCGAGATAAGACCACCCTTGGCAACTGACGGACAGCTGAATATCGAGATGTAGGCGTTGCGGGTGAAGTCGCCCGAACCACCGATTCCGTTCATCATCTTGGTTCCTACAACGTGGGTTGAGTTGATGTTTCCGAAGATGTCGGCTTCAAGCGCGGTGTTCATAGTGATGACACCGAGTCGGCGTACAATCTCGGGGCTGTTGGATATCTCTCCCGGACGGATGAGGATCTTGTCGCGGAAGAAGTCGATGTTGTTGAACACCTCGGCCATCTTAGCATCGGAGAATGTGAGCGAGCAGGTTGAAGCGAAGCGGCATTTTCCGTGTTCCATGAGGTCGACAACTGCGTCCTGGATAACTTCGGTGTACATGTCGAATGCGGGAACCTCGTTGGATTCACCAAGGCCGAAAAGCACGGCGTTGGCCACATTGCCCACACCGCTCTGCAAGGGCAGGAACGAAGGAGGTATTGCTCCGCGGCGAAGTTCGTGGATGAGGAAGTTGCACACGTTGTTACCTATCATCTGAGTGGTTTCGTCAAGCGGTGAGAAACCGTGAACGCCGTCGGTGAGGTTGGTGCGTACGACTCCGACAATCTTTGCGGGGTCTACCTTCAGCAAAGTAGTACCGATGCGGTCGCTGGGCTTGTAGATGGGTATTTCGCGACGATAGGGAGGATCGAGCGGCATATATATGTCATGAAGGCCTTCGATTGTTTCGGGAATTGCCTCGTTGAGCTCAATGATGATCTTCTTAGCAAGATGGGCTACTGTGGGTGACATTCCCACGCCGGTGCCGAGAAGAATCTCTCCGTTGTCGCTTACGCGGGCGGCTTCAATTATGGCAACATCGATGTCGCCGAATGTTCCGTAACGCACCTTTTGTGCAAGCTCCGACAGGTGAAGGTCGAAGTAGTGGGCGTCATGAGTGTTGATGCGCTTGCGCAAGTCGGGGCAGCTCTGATAGGGTGTGCGAGTGCCAATGGCATTTGCGCGTGCAAGGGCACCATCGACATGGTCGTTGGTTGATGCTCCCGAGAAAATGTTTACCTTGAAGGGACGACCTTCGGCATGCTCTTTTTCGGCCTTGGCTGCAAGCGCCTCGGTGACTACTTTGGGGGTACCGGCGGCAGTGAAGCCTGAGAGTCCAATGTTGTCGCCGTTCTTGATAATGTCGGCGGCTTCCTGAGGGGTGAGAATGGGAAATGCCATAATCTTGTGACGATAATTGATTATATATGTGATTTTAAGAAAAATACATGGTAGATTACGCTTATATCGGAAGCCTGCGGCTTGACGGTTTCGGCGGATTTTCGTATTTTTGCACAAAATTAGCTAAAACTCTCCTACTATCAAAATTTTTTCGCATCAGCCGCCGATGTAACGCGAGGCCGATGCCATGAATATAAAGAAGATGATGAAACAGAATGATAACGGATCGGCGCATTCAGAGAAGCGCCTCTATATAGAAACCTACGGATGCCAGATGAACGTAGCCGACAGCGAAGTCGTGGCCGCGGTGATGGATACCGTGGGATATGTGATGACCGACGACATAGACAAGGCCGACGCGGTGTTGCTCAACACCTGCTCGATACGTGACAATGCCGAGCAGAAGATACACTCACGCCTGCAATATCTTGCGTCACTGAAGCGTAAGCGTCACGAACGCTTGACAGTGGGCGTTATAGGTTGCATGGCCGAGCGCGTTAAGGATGACCTGATTGAAAACCATGGAGTGGATCTTGTGGCCGGCCCGGATTCCTATCTCGACCTGCCTGCGCTGTTTGCTTCGGTGGAGTCGGGTGAGAAGGCTATAAATGTAGAACTTTCCACAACCGAAACCTACCGTGACATAATACCGATGAAGATTACCGGCAACCGAGTGTCGGGCTTCATCAGCATCATGCGCGGATGCAACAACTTCTGCTCCTACTGCATAGTGCCCTATACCCGAGGCCGTGAGCGCAGCCGCGAGGCAGAAAGCATATTGCGCGAATTGGCCGATTTGCGTGAACGCGGATTCAAGGAGGTGACGCTGCTTGGCCAGAATGTGAATTCCTACAACTATACGGGTCCCGACGGCGTTACTGTAGACTTTGCCGCATTGCTCGCAATGGTGGCCGAGGCCGCTCCCGATATGCGAGTGCGATTTACAACGAGCCATCCCAAGGATATGAGCGATGAGATAATCGCCACGATGGCCCGCTACCCCAATATATGCAAGCACATACATCTGCCTGTACAATCGGGCTCCAATGCCGTGCTGAAGAGCATGAACCGAAAATACACGCGTGAATGGTATCTTGATCGCATAGCGGCCATTCGTCGTGCTATGCCCGATTGCGGAATATCCACCGACCTGTTCACGGGATTTCATGACGAGAGCGAGGCCGACTTCGAGATGACGCTTGACTTGATGCGTGAGGTGGGATTTGATTCGTCGTTCATGTTCAAGTACTCGGAGCGTCCCGGAACGCTTGCGTCGAAGGTTATGCCCGACAATGTGCCTGAAGATGTGAAAATCGACCGCCTTAACCGCATGATAGCTCTACAGAACGAATTGTCGGCTGCTTCTAACCGCCGTGACGTGGGACGGACTTTTGATGTGCTCGTTGAGGGCGTGTCGAAACGCTCCAAGGAGCAGATGGTGGGCCGCAACCAGCAGAACAAGACTTGTGTGTTCCCGCGTGGCACATTCCGTATCGGCGACACCGTAAAAGTAAAGGTAGTCGACTCATCATCGGCTACCTTGATATGTGAATTGGCCTGACGCTTTTGTCGTCAGGCTTTTATTCGGCTGCTGTGTTCAGTATGTCGAGCAGGCTGTCGCGTGAATTGATGCGGATTTCATTGTTGTTGTATTCGATTATTCCGCGATTGCGCATGCTCTCGAGTGTGGCGAGGAATGATGTGCGCTGTACTCCGAAAAGTGAGTAAAGGTCGCGCTGACGGCATGTCAACGCGATGTCGGTTCCTCCACGCTGTGTTAGCGAAATTATCCAGAATGCAATTCGTTCCTCAAGGCTACCGGTTGTGATGGCCAGAATGCCGTCGACTGCCTTCTGAGCGTTCTTCGACAATATGTTCAGGAAGTTGAACAGGAATATCTCGTCGGTGTTGAGTATCTTTATGTAGTCGCTCTTGGATATCTGAAGTATTCCGGTGGCTTCGATGGCTTCGGCCGTACACGGATAGAATGGAGCGCGGCCAAACAGGAATTCCGGTGCTATTACATTGGGTGCTTCAAGTGTCTGCGATACCTTGAATCGGTCGTCGGAATTGGCTATAGTGAGTCGGGCTTTTCCTGAAATGATGAACTTTATATGCGTGCATTGGTCCCCCGCATTGAGTATTATCTCATTGGGGAGATATTTTAGAAAGTGAAACTTGGCCATGCCAACTATCTCCGATATTTTTTCATGGCTGACTCCCTTGAATAGCGGGAGCCCCATTAATATCTCGTACATGCTGTCCATAATGGTTGTATATTAGGTACTATTATTAACATTTGCCGGGGCGTAAAAGTTTTATTTTTAACTTATTGTTTCTCTTTTTGTCTTAAAGTATAACTGCATGGAGTTTATTGTATTCTGCCATGCGACATAGGCTGCCGGACCCACCGATGCGATAGGATTCAGGTAGGTGAGAGCCATCCATATAGCGAGCACGGTGTTCTTTTGTCCGAGCCCTTGCGCTCCTGATATTTTGTCGCCGAGTCGCGCACCCACGCGTCGTCCTATCCAGAACTGTGCGCAGCACACCACAAGCGACGCCAGCGCGAGCAACAGCATCTCGGGTATCTTATCGGCCGGTTCCTTCATTATGAAGCTGACGGCATTGCCCACGACGATGATGAGCGCTACGGCCCAGATGTAGAACGATAGCGACTGGCGCGAGGCTATGGCGTCGTGTACTCGCGGCATGAATGCCTGGAAAAGCAGCGCGAGAGCAAGCGGTGCGAGGATGAGGGGAAATACACGGGTGCTTATGGCAAAGAATGACTCGACAAAGGTGAGGTCGGCATCGGTGCCTATATATGTAAACAGTAGCGGAGCGAGAATGGCTACCGTGACATTGCTGAACAGCGAGTAGGTGGCGAGTCGGGGTATGGAGCCTCCGAGCATTCCGGTGATAACCGGTGCGGCCGTGGCCGTGGGACAGAATACACAGATGAATGCTCCTTGGGCTATGTCGCTGCTGAATGGCAGAAGTGCGAAGTAGACACACAAAGCTCCGAGAACCTGCACGGCGAGCAGCGCCCAGATGAATTTGGTGACCCTGAATTCATTGGCTGAAACCCGGCAGTAGGTTATCAACAGCATAATGAAGATGATATAGGGCGATAGAAAAGCGATTTTCCCTATTGAGTCGTGAAACAGGACGCCGCATAGCATTGCGATGGGGAGCATCCAAGGTTTAAGCAACTTTTGAATCTGTGAAACTTTCATGGTGCAAAGTTACTGCAAATATTGTAAGTGTTAATTGCCATGAAATATTTTTTTGAAAACACACAAATATTTTATACCTTTGCATTGCGTCGTTCCGAAATTGGTGAAACGGCTACAATCGGAGGGCTCAGAGCTGCCCTCAAAAGGAAATAGTAATAATCAAACAAGTATATGAATACTTGTACAATTCATCTATATTTAAAATGGCATTTTGACTGATTATCAGATATATTTTTCTATATTGACCATGAAATTATTTAGACGCCTACTATATGAGTTGTG
>OJNY01000508.1_pt1 | contig 30115 bp, 29 predicted proteins | sample 1597931 | NCBI WGS metagenome assembly OJNY01 (sample SAMN01915209, study PRJEB22387) | human gut metagenome | isolation source: stool | host: Homo sapiens | place: USA
CAAAACATTAAAAGATTAGCCTGTAAACATAAAATGCCGGCGCAATCTTTTCAAGACCGTGCCGGCATTCTCATATCACTGATTTATTTTAATCAATTGCGGAACACGAGATCGTCATCCTTGTAATCGATAATTATAGGATGCTCGCGGTCGACCTTCTGAGCAAGTATGTCCTTTGAAAGACGGTTGAGCACCATGCGCTGAAGCACTCGCTTCACAGGACGAGCACCGAATTCAGGATTATATCCCTCCTTGGCAAGGAACGACAATGCTTCGGGAGTCACTTCAAGCTGAACGCCATTCTTGGCAAGCATCTTTCTGATGCCACTCACCTGAATACCGACAATCTCCTCAATCTCACGCTCGTTAAGAGGCGTGAACATGATTATCTCATCGATACGGTTAAGGAATTCAGGACGAATTGTCTGCTTAAGCATGTCGAGAACCTCAACCTTGGTCTTCTCAATAACCTCCTGCCTGTTGTCATCGTTGATATCGGCAAAGTTCTCACGAATAACCTGCGAACCCATATTGGAGGTCATGATGATTATCGTATTCTTGAAATTGACAAGACGACCCTTGTTATCGGTCAATCGACCGTCGTCAAGAACCTGCAACAGGATGTTGAACACATCGGGATGAGCCTTCTCTATCTCGTCAAACAGCACTACTGAGTATGGTTTGCGACGCACTGCCTCAGTGAGTTGTCCGCCTTCATCATATCCAACGTATCCCGGAGGCGCTCCAACGAGTCGCGACACAGTGTGCTTCTCCTGATACTCGCTCATGTCGATACGGGTCATCATATTCTCGTCATCAAACAGATATTCGGCAAGCGCCTTTGCAAGCTCCGTCTTTCCCACACCGGTGGTACCAAGGAATATGAATGATCCGATAGGACGACGGGGGTCGTTAAGTCCGGCACGACTGCGGCGCACGGCATCGGCAATGGCGGCAATGGCCTCTTCCTGTCCTACGACGCGCTTGTGCAGTTCCTCTTCAAGATGCAGCAATTTTTCCTTCTCGCTCTGTACCATCTTGCTTACAGGAATACCGGTCCAACGCGAAACGACATCGGCAATATCGTCGGAGTCAACCTCCTCCTTAATCAACGACTTTTCGCCCGACATCTCATTCAACTCAAGCTGAATGCGCTCGTTTTCCTTCTCCTTCTCCTGAATCTTGGAGTAACGGATTTCGGCAACCTTTGCATAATCGCCCTCACGTTCAGCCTTATCGGCCTCAAACTTGAGTTGCTCCATGTCGATTTTATTCTGCTGGATGCGATTTATAAGCTCCTTCTGCGACTGCCATTTAGCCTTGAAATCCTTCTCGACATCACGCAGGTCGGCAAGCTCCTTCTCGATATCCTTTATCTTTACTTTATCGCCTTCACGCTTAATTGCCTCACGTTCAATCTCAAGCTGGGCAATCTTACGCGTAATCTCGTCAAGAGCCTGAGGCACCGAGTCGCGTTCAAGTCGCAACTTCGACGCAGCCTCGTCGATAAGGTCGATAGCCTTGTCGGGGAGGAAACGGTCGGTTATGTAACGTTCCGAGAGCTGAACGGCGGCTATAATCGCCTCATCGCGGATGCGCACCTGATGGTGATTCTCATAACGTTCCTTCAATCCACGAAGAATCGATATGGCACTCATCTCATCGGGCTCGTTGACCATCACTTTTTGGAATCGGCGTTCAAGAGCCTTGTCCTTTTCAAAATATTTTTGATACTCGTCAAGCGTAGTGGCACCGATGCTTCGCAATTCACCACGTGCAAGAGCGGGCTTTAATATGTTGGCGGCATCCATCGCGCCTTCACCCTTTCCGGCACCAACCAATGTGTGAATCTCATCGATAAACAGAATGATGTCGCCATCGCTCTGAGTCACTTCATTGACTATAGCCTTCAATCGTTCCTCAAACTCACCCTTATACTTGGCACCTGCAACAAGCGCACCCATGTCAAGCGAGAAAATCTGCTTGTTTTTAAGATTCTCGGGAACATCGCCACGCACTATACGGTGGGCAAGACCTTCGGCAATAGCGGTTTTACCGGTACCGGGTTCACCGATAAGCATCGGGTTGTTCTTGGTGCGTCGGCTAAGAATCTGCAGCACGCGGCGTATCTCATCGTCACGGCCAATAACCGGGTCAAGCTTTCCCGAGCGAGCACGTTCGTTAAGGTTAACGGCATATTTGCTGAGAGCGTTATAAGTGTCCTCGGCGCTTTGATCGTTAGCCTTCTTGCCCTTGCGCAGCTCCTCGATGGCGGCTGCAAGCTCATGCTCGGTAAGGCCCGCATCCTTAAGAATCTGCGATGCCTGACTCTTGATCGAGAATATTGCAAGCAATATCGCCTCAAGCGTCACGTATTGGTCGCCCTGCTTCTTGGCAATGTCAAGAGCTTTCTGCAGCACATCGTTGGATGTACGGCTGAGGTAAGGCTCGCCGCCCGAAACTTTCGGCTCGGAAGCGATGCCACGGTCGACCTGCGACATCACAACTCCCATGTTGGCGCCTACCTTCTGAAAGATGAACTGCATCAACGAATCGCCTTCAGTCATAAGCCCTTTAAGCAAATGCACAGGTTCTATGGCCTGATTGCCTGAACCTTTGGCTATCTCAACAGCCTTCTGAATGGCTTCTTGCGACTTAATAGTAAAGTTGTTGAAATTCATAATATGTTAGTGTTAATATTTTAATACCAATAAATAAACAATATATGCAACCATAAAGTTAGGTTAAAAACCATATATTTTAACATCACAAAAAAATTTTAAGCTACTCTTAATTTTGTACTCACGAGAGCTTTCATTATCTTTGTTAATCAAAAATTATGCCAACAGCCATAAAATGAAAAAAATCATACTTTCGTTAATCACGGCAATGACCATGTCACTTGCCATGAATGCACAACAGATTGAAACGCCATTTGCCTATCCTCAGGCGCCTGACACATTGTCAACCCTCGAGGACCGCACAAGTTACGTTATAATGAAGTTTTGGGACAACTGCGACTTCAAGAAGGTGATGCCCGACACGGCAAAATTCAACAGAGCGTTCCGCGACTACATCTCATTTGTACCCTATGCCTACACCGACAGCATCCGCAAATCGGCCAACGCACTGCTTAACCGATTCAAGGACGACCCCAAGGCAATCCTTCAGATAGCCGAACAGGCCGACCGCAATCTCTTCGGTCCCGAAGCCCCGTTCTGGAGCGACGAAGTGTTCATTATGTTTGCCCGTTCGGTACTTGCCAATAAAAAGATAAGCAATGCCGACAAGGCTCCTTATATGGAGAAAGTGAAGATGCTCAACTCTTCGCAGGTAGGCGCAAATGTAAATCAGCTCTCCTATACCACCCGACACGGAGCCACTCACGAACTTTACAACCAAAACGCTGAATTCATCGCTATGATATTTGTCGATGAAAGCTGCGCCGACTGCTCCATAATCATGTTGCGACTTGAAACCGATGTCGCCGTCACCAATCTCGTAAAGAGCGGAAAGCTGAAAATAGTAGTGATAAATGTAGGCGAAGCCACTCCCAAATGGAAGGAAGAGGTTGCCGACTACCCCTATGAGTGGGAAGTGGGAAGCGCTCCCGATGCGGCAAAATATATCGACCTTCGCAATATGCCCAACATATATCTACTCGACAACGAACACAAGGTTGTTCTGCGCAATATGTCGGTAGACCAATTGTTGAGAATATGTGAGAACTTGAACCTGCAACAAAACACTACAACTAAAGAGTAATGCGAAAACTGACCCACCATATCGAAAGCCTGTTCATACGTTGCACAGGATACACCTACAGCAATCTGGCCCGACTGTTCATGAGGCTGTTTGTAGGAATAATGTTCTTGCAGTTTGGCATACGCCATCTCATGACATTCTCAACGTTGCGCTATACGTTTCCCTCGGTTCTGGGCTGGAGCAGCGAAACCTCGCTCATCGTCATGATAACGATTGAGCTTGTGTGTTCGCTCTTCATCATGGTGGGTTTCCTAACCCGTCTTGCGGTGATACCGCCTGTCATATCAATGATAATCGCGGAATATTATCTGCTTCACGACCTGTTGTCGGATGTATTCACCTATTCAATATCGAGTACACAACCGGGCTACCTGCCAATAATGTTCATAGGCATATTTCTCTTCCTCCTGTTGGCCGGGCCCGGCAAAATATCGCTCGACTACTTCATTTCCATCTTCCTGATTTCACAACATGGCAAGGACGAATCTGAAGAGTTGGACGAAGTATAGCAATTAACCCCATTACCATTCTTATTACTGTTAATGAACATAGCCGTTTTAATCTCAGGAGGAGTTGACAGCGCGGTAGTCGTACACAAGCTGAAAGAAGAGGGTCATGACCTGCACCTTTTTTACATCCGCATAGGCCTTGACACCGACGAAGGTGACTGTTCGGCCGAAGAGGACATTGAAATGTGTACTCTGATTGCCCGCAAATACGGATGCCCGTTTGATGTAGTGTCACTGCATCAGGAATATTGGGACAATGTCATGGAATACGCATTGAACACCGTGCGACAGGGATTGACTCCCAACCCCGACATCATGTGTAACAAGATGATAAAATTCGGCTATTTTGAACAGCGTTGGGGACATGAATTCGACAAGACAGCCACAGGACACTATGCATCGACCGATGTCATCGGCAACACCACCTATCTTGCAACGGCAGTCGATCCCGTAAAGGACCAGACCGACTTCCTCGCCCGCATAAGCTACGAGCAGCTGTGTCATCTGATGTTCCCGTTGGGCAACATGCCCAAGGCAGCTGTCAGGGAAACAGCCATTGCCGCCCGAATGCCGAATGCATTCCGCAAGGACAGCCAGGGAATATGTTTCCTCGGCAAGATAAACTACAACGACTTTATAAAACGCCACCTCGGAATAAAGAAGGGGGCAATCATCGAGCTTGAAACCGGACGAAAAATAGGCGAACACAACGGATTCTGGTTTCACACAATAGGCCAACGCAAAGGACTCGGACTTAGCGGCGGCCCATGGTATGTTGTCAAGAAGAATGTTCATGACAATGTAATCTATGTAAGCAACGGCTACGACACCGAGAAGCAATATGGCAACACTTTGCATCTCGACGAAATGCACTTCATCTCAGGCAATCCTTGGGGCGAAGAGTGCAGCAAGACACCAATAACGTTCAAGAACCGTCACGCTCCCGAGTTCCAGCCCGGCACATTGACACGATTGAACGACAGGGAATATGTAATCGAATCGCAGAACCGTGTTCAGGGAATAGCCCCGGGACAGTTTGCCGTAATATACGATGCAAAAGGCCACCTCTGCTACGGCAGTGGAATAATAACCGGACAAAACGTAATATTGTGAAATAATGGACAACGACAACCGCATACAACTGAAAGTACTGGGAATATCCTACAGTCAGATACAGACAGGAGCCTATGCGCTCATACTCGCCCAAATCGACGGTCCGTATCGAATACCGGTGGTGATAGGTGCGACTGAAGCCCAATCCATTGCAATAAGAATGGAGAACATCATACCTCCACGCCCCATGACCCATGACCTTTTCGTGAGTTTCGCCCACGCATTCGGGGTCAAGCTCAAGGAGGTGTTCATATACAAATTTGAAGACGGCATATTCTCTTCGGAGCTGACATTCTCCGACGGAGAAAGGCAGATAGTACTCGATTCACGCACATCCGACGCAATCGGAATAGCGATGCGTTCCAAAGCCCCCATCTACACGACACGTGAGATTATCGATGAAACGGGATTCATTATGGAGGAGCACGACATCACCGACGATGAAGCATCGTCCGAAGCACGGCAGAATAGCGGAGCGCAGACCAATGATGAGCCCAAAATCGAAAACTACTCAATAGAAGAGCTCGAACGCACCCTCGACCGACTTATAAGAGAGGAAAATTACGAGGAGGCGGCAAAAGTAAGCGAAATATTGAAACGCAAACGAGGCAACGATTGATATCTATCATAAAACCACATAACCATAAAAACATCTATTATGAACTCGACTAAGATAAGGCTGTCAATATTAAGCTTCCTGCAATTTGCAGTATGGGGAAGCTATCTCGTGTGCCTCGGACAATACCTCGGACCGGCAGGACTTGGAAGTGACATTGCATGGTTCTATTCAGTGGTAGGATTCGTGTCGATATTCATGCCGGCTGTCATTGGCGTGATTGCCGACCGTTGGATTCCGGGACAAAAGCTGCTCGGTATATGCCACTTTCTCGCCGCCGTATTCATGATTCTCGCATGGAATTACGGTCAGAGCCACCCCACCCTTGAATTTACACCTTTCTTCACCTTATACACATTGAGTGTGGCGTTCTATATGCCCACCATCGCACTTTCCAACAGTGTGTCGTTTTCGATACTCAAGAGCAAAGGCGGTGACACGGTTAAGGATTTCCCGCCCATAAGGGTTCTCGGCACAGTGGGATTCATCGTTGCGATGTGGTTTGTAAATTGCGCCTACTATCACGACGGACATTTCGGATTCACTATTTCCGACGAGAATCCGTTTGCCGATTTCCGATTTCAATACACCGATATGCAATTGCTCGTGAGCGGAATCACGGGACTGTTGCTTGCAGCCTACAGCTTCTTCCTGCCCAACGTTCCTGTGGGTGGAAAGAATGACAAGAACAAGGGCATCATGTCGATACTTGGTCTTGACGCTTTCAAGCTTTTCAAGGACCAGCGCATGTTCGTTTTCTTCTTCTTCTCCATGCTCCTTGGTGTAGCACTTCAGATTACCAACGGATTTGCGACGACATTCATTACAAGCTTCAAGGGTATTGCCGAATATGCCAACACTTTCGGAGCCAACAATGCGACATTGCTAACATCGCTATCGCAGATTTCCGAGGCGTTGTGCATACTCATGATACCATTCTTCCTGAAGCGTTACGGCATCAAGAATGTCATGCTGATAGCCATGATTGCCTGGGTCCTGCGATTCGGCTTCTTCGGCATAGGCAATCCCGGATCAGGATTGTGGATGTTCATCCTGTCAATGATTGTCTACGGTGTGGCATTTGACTTCTTCAATGTGTCAGGCGCGCTCTTCGTCGAGCAGGAAACGCACGACAACATCAAGGCTTCGGCACAGGGACTGTTCATGCTGATGACCAACGGCGTGGGAGCCTCGATAGGTACATTGATAGCAGGCGGCATCGTAAACCGCTACTGCTCATGGCAGGAAGTCGACGGACACAGCTACATGCTCGGCGACTGGAGTACGCCTTGGCTCATATTCGCAGGTTATTCGCTTGTCGTGGCTATTCTTTTCAAGATATTGTTCAAATACAAGCACGTAAGAGAGTGATACAATGATTCAATTCTATGCTCCCGACATAAACGAAACCCTTACCTTGCCCGAGAGCGAGGCACAGCACTGCATCAAAGTGTTGCGCACACGCATAGGCGATACCATCGAGGTGATTGACGGAAAGGGAATGCGTTACACTTGCCGCCTTCTTGACGACAAGCCCCGTCACGCATCGGTCGAGATTATCGAGCGCTTCCCGGTGCTTCCGGTGTGGCGATGTCACATAACAGTAGCCATCGCCCCCACTAAAAACATCGACCGCATGGAATGGGTAGTCGAAAAACTCACTGAAATAGGCGTAAACCGAATAATCCCCGTCAAATGTCGTCATTCCGAACGCAAGGAAATCAAAATCGAACGACTTGAACGCATCGCCGTTTCAGCAATGAAACAGTCGTTGAAAGCCACCTTGCCTGAAATATGGCCTATGACTCCCATCGACAAAGTAATTTCAGAACTGAACGCGACACAACGCTTTGTGGCCTATTGCGATCCCACAATACCCCGCCTGTCACTTGCCAAGGAATACAATCCCCAAAGCGAGAGCGTGGTCATACTCATTGGGCCCGAGGGCGATTTCGCGCCCGAAGAGATAAAGGCGGCCATAGATGCCGGATACTGTCCGGTAACACTCGGCGACAATCGCCTGCGCACCGAAACCGCAGCCCTTGTAGCCTGCGACACATTCCACATAATAAGTCAATTAACTCAATAAAACACCTGAACACGAAATGCTTAATTATTTAAAGTCATCATCGACAGGCAATTTCTTTCTTCTTGCCGGTCCTTGTGTAATCGAAGGCGAGGAGATGGCTCTCGACATAGCTGAAAACATTGCCAATATCACAGCCCGTCTTAACATACCCTACGTATTCAAGGGTTCCTATCGCAAAGCCAATCGCTCACGCATCGACTCATTCACAGGAATAGGCGATGAAAAAGCGTTGAAAATATTGCGCAAAGTGCGTGAAACATTTAATATCCCGGTAGTAACCGACATACACACATCGGAAGAAGCGGCGATCGCTGCCGAATATGTCGACATACTCCAGATTCCGGCTTTCCTGTGCCGACAGACCGAACTGCTTGTAGCAGCGGCAAAGACCGGCAAAATGGTGAACATAAAGAAAGGTCAGTTTCTTTCGCCCGAAGCAATGGAGTTTGCAGTGCGCAAGGTAATCGATGCGGGCAACAATCAGGTTGCAATAACCGAACGCGGCACCACATTCGGCTATCAGGACCTTATTGTCGACTACCGAGGCATACCCACAATGCAGAAGAGCGGCGTACCCGTGATTCTTGATGCAACCCACTCGCTGCAACAGCCCAATCAGGCGGCAGGAGTAACGGGCGGTCGTCCCGACCTCATAGAAACAGTGGCACGTGCGGGAATAGCCGTCGGTGTCGACGGACTTTTCATCGAAACCCACCGCGAACCGTCAAAGGCCAAAAGCGACGGAGCCAATATGCTGCCTCTCGACCAACTCGCCACACTGCTTGAGCATCTGACAGCAATCAGGATGACAATAAACCAATTTTAATATCGTACAAATAATAGGGCCATCTGTCAAATGACAAATGGCCTTATTAATTTAATATATGATAAATACTAACGGATTAACGACGCGATACTTTGCGACCGAGATAATAAGTGTTTCTGCCGTCCTCGGCATATCCGTCACGCAAAATTCGGAATCTCTCAGGTGACGCACCCTTTATTTTATCTCCATTGTAATATACATTCCATGCGTCACATGCGTAACCGTCACGCAACACCTTAAAACTTCCCGGCGATGCACCTTTTATCTTCATTCCTTTGAAATATACATCCCAAGCATCACGTGCATAACGGCCGTTAAGCACTTTGAAGCTTCCGGAGTTGGCTCCCTTTATTTTGCCCCCGTGATAATATACATCCCAGGAATCTTTAGCGTAACCGTTGTCCAGAACTTTAAAAGAGTTGCTGTTGGCACCCTTTATCGCCTTCCCCATGTAATAGACTTTCCAATCGTCACGTGCATAACCGTCACGCAACACTTTGAAATATGCCGGAGAAGCGCCCTTTATGACCTTTCCGTCAAATAAGACCGCGTTATGTCCTATTACATATTGCAATCGGGGCCGTCCTTGAGCATATTCATACCGATCATGGTGTCCGTGATGATGCTGCGCCTCTACAGGAATCGTAGTCCAAAGCAGTCCAAGAATGATAATGAATACTATTTTCTTCATATAAGTAACGGTTTATACTTATATGACACAATTAACTCAAAAAAGTAAATTCAACGAATCAAAATAATTGTCCCTGTTTTTGGCAATATAGGCTAAATAATTGTCGGAAAAATTCATATTATCGACCGTTTTCAACTACTATTTCAGGATTTATGGAGAGAAGCTGCTCAATAAACTCCTGCTGACGCACCGGCGAAATTAAAAGCGGCATAAAACTTTTCAGAATCTTCCTGTCGGTGAAAGTTATAGCCAATCGTTGAGAGAGCGATGTTGCCGGAGCGGAAAGCACACTCTTTGTAGGCTTGATATCTTTTATCTTGTCGATGGGATATGCGGTAGGAATAAAGAATGTGTACACTACAAGTTTATCGCCGTCGATTCGATAATATATTCCGATGAAAGTAACCAATATAAACGCCAACATAAACAAGCAGATTATGATAGGCCAGATGCCGTCGCCCGAAAAGCAAGGTATTACACAACACACCATTACTAAGGATATTATCGACCATGTAGAGCTGTCCCACAACGAATTGTATCTTGTGCCGTTATATTTTTCCATATTTACTTCGCCTTTGACATGATGCAAAAATAAAAAATTTTCGTAATAACATCCACATCCGGCCTAAACAATTTGATGTCACACCACCCGACCCTCATGCAGTCCAAAATGTTAAGAAAACAATAAATTTATTCCATTCACGGCATTAACCGCCTTTCGATTTATCACAAATTCTGAATTTTAATTGTAACTTTGGATTTAATAATATTGTTATCATTGCATGAATTACATAACATCGGAAAACATATTGCTTATCGGCTCGACTCTTTTAGTAGCCGGAGTGCTTATCGGCAAATCAAGCTATCGCATAGGACTGCCGTTGCTGTTAATCTTCCTGATTGTAGGCATGGGATTCGGCACCGACGGACTTGGCATACAGTTCAGCGACATGCACACCGCACAATTCATAGGCATGATAGCTTTGTGTATAATCCTTTTCTCGGGAGGAATGGACACAAAACTATCGTCGATACGCCCTGTCATAGTACCGGGATTGATACTCTCGACTGTCGGCGTACTGCTAACGGCTTTGCTCACCGGAGTTTTCGTATGGTGGCTGTCAGGTATGTCATGGACCAATATCCACTTCGCTTTTCTGCCGTCGCTGCTGCTTGCGGCCACAATGTCATCAACCGACTCAGCTTCGGTTTTCGGCATTCTCGGCAGTCAGAAGGTCAATCTTCGAGAGAATCTGCGCCCCATGCTTGAACTTGAAAGCGGTTCCAATGACCCGATGGCCTACATGCTTACAATAATATTGATTGAAACGATAACCCTTGGCGGAAATCTTTCGGTTACACAGATTATAGTGCAACTTGCACTGCAATTCGGCATAGGAGGCGCAATGGGACTGATGATGGGACGATTCACAAAATGGCTCATTAAAACCTATCGCCGCATAGGCAACGACTCGTCAATCAAGGAGGATGCCGATCAAGCCGCTTCCATGACCTCCATATTGCTGCTCGCATCGGTATTTTTCACCTTTGCAGCTACTACCGCGCTCACCGGCAACGGATACCTTGCCGTATATATCTGCGGAATAGTTGTGGGTAACGCCACAATCCCCAACCATCGTGCCATAGGCAAATTCATGAACGGCATGACTTGGCTTGCTCAGATTGTGGTGTTCTTGATGCTTGGATTGCTTGTAAATCCCCACGAAATGCTCGAAGTGGCACCGGTGTCACTGCTTATAGGAATGTTTATGATCATAATCGGACGACCGCTGAGTGTATTCCTTAGTCTTTCGCCGCTCAGCAAAATATCGATTAAAGCAAAATGCTTCATATCGTGGGTGGGATTACGCGGAGCCGTTCCGATCATATTCGCCACCTACCCCGTAATCGCCAATATCGATGGAGCATCGCAGATATTCAACATCGTGTTCTTCGTGACATTGCTGTCGCTACTCCTGCAAGGCACATCGGTGATTACGTGCGCCCGTAAACTGAAGCTTACCACCAACGAAGGCGTCGAGGACAACGATTTCGGTGTCGAACTCGCCGACGAGCTTCCCACTTCGCTGGAAACGCTTACATTGACCGAAGAGCGATTGTCAGGCGGAAACACACTGCGTGACATGAACCTCGCACCGGGCTCGCTTGTCATGATGATTAAGCGCAACGACCGCTATATTGTGCCTAACGGTCAATTGCAACTGAAGCCCAATGATGTACTCCTTATAATAAAAGAGGATAAGATGTGACATTTCAGTGAACATTAACACGCAAAAACAGATTAATATAGGAAAACCATAACTCACAAACACATCATAATCATGAAAAAAAGCATTAACAACAAAGCCGTGATTGCACCCCTGCCGGTGCTTATCGTGTGTACCTATGACGAAAACGGAGTACCCGATGCCATGAATGCCGCATGGGGCGGACAATGCGGATATACCAATATAGCACTCAATCTGTCATCGACCCACAAGACAACACGCAACATACGCAGTCGTGGAGCATTCACTGTAAGCCTCGGCACAGTCGACACACTGAAACTGTCGGATTACTTCGGAATAGTTTCAGGCAATAAGAATCCCGACAAGGTTGCCGACGCAGGAGTGACCGTTGTCAAATCGGAAAATGTCGACGCACCCATCATCGAGGAGTATCCGTTGACAATGGAGTGCCGGGTGATTTCAATAAACGAGGAACTTGAAGAAACCCGTGTAGTGGGAGAAATTATAAATACAATAGTCGACGACTCAATAGTTGACGAAAAGGGAGCAGTGGACTACAACAAACTTCAGCCGATATCCTTTGATTCGGAAACCAATTCTTATCGCATAATCGGCGAAAAAGTAGGCAAAGCTTTCTACGACGGTAAGGATTATCCGAAAAAATAATCGCTCTTACACATAAAGATTAAAAAATGCCACTTCAGCGGTGATATCATTTAGCATCACCGCCGAAGTGGTATACGAATTAGTCAAGGAAACGGCTTGTCAAGCCCCCGTAGGCATCAATGCGCCTGTCACGGAGGAAGGGCCACCAACGGCGCACATTTTCCGAGCGGGAAAGGTCGATTTCAACCACAGCCTCGCACTCTTTATCGTCAGGAGCCTTGAACAGGAATTCACCCTGCGGTCCCGCAACAAACGAGCTGCCCCAGAACTGAATTCCTCCCGTGACATTCGACGGGTCGTCCTCATGTCCCACTCTATTTACGGCTATAAGCGGAAGCCCGTTGGCTATTGCATGGCCGCGCTGCACGGTAATCCATGCCTCACGCTGACGCGATTTCTCATCGTCGTCATCGCTGCTCTCCCATCCTATTGCGGTGGGATAGATGAGCATCTCGGCTCCACGCAACGCCATAAGGCGTGCAGCCTCGGGGTACCACTGGTCCCAGCATACAAGCACGCCAAGTCGTCCTACCGATGTGTCGATAGGTTCAAAACCGAGGTCACCGGGAGTGAAGTAAAATTTCTCATAGTAGGCAGGATCGTCGGGAATGTGCATCTTACGGTATTTTCCTGCAATCGAGCCGTCGGCCTCAAACACTACAGCCGTATTATGATACAGTCCCGGAGCCCTGCGTTCAAACAACGAAGTGACTATTACGACTCCGAGCTCACGGGCAAGTGCCGAGTAGAATTCGGTGGTCTTTGAAGGGAATCCCACGGCAAGCCCGCACAAGTCGGTCGATTCAGTCTGACAAAAATAGAGCGAATCATGCAACTCCTGATTCACTATGAGTCGGGCACCGTTTTCGGCAAGGCGCCTCATCTTCTCGGCAAGTCGATTGCGATTGTTGTCAATGTCGCCCGTATTGGCTTGCTGTATAATTCCTACTTTCAAAATATTGCTCATATAGGTAATATCGTTTCAGGCACCTGCATCGTCACACAATGCAGCGAGCCGTGTTGTTTTATCAATACACTGCAATCGATTTTCACCACCTGATGGTCGGGGAATGCAATCTTGATTATCTGCGCTGCAAGTTCATCCTTCTGCGGCTGTCGGTAGACAGGCATCAGTATTGAATGATTCATAATCAAGAAATTGGCATAGGTAGCAGGCAATCTGTTTCCCTCCTCGTCATACACGGCATCGGGCAATGGCAGTTCTATCAGGTTGTAAGGCTGTCCCGAAGCAGTCACAAACGACTGAAGCTGAAGCTTCATCTTGTTCAGTTCATCATAGTGGCTGTCGGTGACATCGTCAGTGCCTACATACAGGATGGTATCATTTGGTGCCAAGCGGGCAAGTGTGTCGATGTGGCTGTCGGTGTCATCGCCTTCAAGCGCACCGTAATCAAGCCACAGCACCCGGTCAAGACCGAATCGCGACTTAAGGTACTCCTCGATTTCATCACGCGACATCGCTCCATTGCGATTGGGCGAAAGCAGGCATTGCGATGTAGTCATCAAAGTTCCCTGCCCGTCACTCTCGATTGAGCCGCCTTCGAGCACAAATGACAGTTCATTGCTGTAACAACCTCTCAGCAAACCGGCATTGCACATAGCGCGGGTTATGAGGTTGTCCTTGTCGGCGGGAAACTTAAGTCCCCACCCGTTGAACTTGAAATCGCATATCACCGGATTACCGTCACGCTCTACGGTTATAGGGCCGAAATCACGGGCCCACGTGTCATTGGTCGGAACCGTGAGATAGAGTATGCGATTAGGCAGTTTCTCACAATCAAGCACCCGTCGCGGCTCCTCGACATCGGGAGCGACAACGATCAGCGTTTCCTCACGGGCAATGGCCTTGGCAATCTCGACAAAACAGTCGATTGCGTCATCGAGCACCGGAGCCCAGTCGGTGTCCTTGTGGGGCCACGAAAGCATCACAGCCCCGTGAGGCTCCCACTCGGCAGGAAGCCTTGTCGCACGATCACTCATCATAATCGTTCAATGTATCGTAGATGGACTCCTGTGAATCCATGTACTCTTCACAAAAATCAAGGAATCCGTTCTTTTCACTACTTCCCACAGCATCGCACCATTCACGGTACTCGGTTCGCAGCTCCGAATCCTCGTTTATCATTTTTTTGAACTCCGCTTCGGCCATATCCACACTTCCGTATTGATGAAGTATATGAAGGAAGACATCAGTTATATCTCTCATAATTCAATATTTGAGTCTAAGAAGAAATGATACGTTCACTAAAAACAGATAGGCAAATTACTGTTTCAAATTTACAACACTAATAGTAATCATCCAAACAATTTCACATATTTAAACCTTTGTGCATTGTTTAATACACTTTTTGACATCAATATTTTGAAAAATGTGTGTTTTTCATAGTATTATCGCATAGTGCCCTAAAGATTTTCCTTATTGAATCGGTGAGAGTCATGTCGGATATAACTCTGTATCATAGCATAGATAATCCTCTGTACAGGGGATAGCGAAACATCGCTGTCACCCAAAATCATCTCTTTCGCGATAGCTCCGGCTATCGTAACTCGTTCTTCCTCCGGAAGTGACTGGATTGTGCTTATCACTTTAGGAGTGATAACTATCGGCTGTAACATAGCAATAAGATTTATTAGTTGAACACGTTGCAAAGATAGTCCGCACAATGTGCCATAATTAAGCACATAAAAGTTAAAAACATTAAAATATAGGTTTTGATGTTTTACTCGTCACAATGCATAAAAATATGGCGAAAAATTTGTAACTTCGCGAAAAATTACAACACAATAGTCACTTATGTCAGAAAATTCCCTACTCTCACGCCTCGACGGCATTGAAGCGCGTTTTGAGGAAGTGAGCACATTGATAACCGACCCGGCAGTTATTTCAGACATGAAGCGCTATGTACGACTGACCAAGGAGTATAAAGAGCTTGAAAAGTTGACCAATGCCACCCGCTGTTACCGCAATCTGCTCGACAACATAAATGAAGCACGTGAAGTTCTCGACTCCGAGAGTGACGAAGAGATGCGTTCGCTTGCCAAGGAAGAACTTGATGACGCCACGGCACGAATACCGCAGCTTGAAGAGGAGATAAAGTTGCTTCTCATCCCGGCCGACCCCGAGGACGGCAAGAATGCAATCGTTGAAATAAGAGGAGGCACAGGAGGCGACGAGGCTGCAATATTCGCAGGCGACCTGTTCAAGATGTACAGCAAATATTGTGAGTCAAAGGGCTGGAATGTAGCCGTGACAAGCTTCAACGAAGGAACAGCCGGAGGATTCAAGGAGATAGTATTCTCGGTAACGGGCGAAGGCGTGTACGGTATCCTGAAGTATGAAAGCGGCGTACACCGTGTACAACGAGTGCCGGCTACCGAAACCCAGGGCCGTGTACACACATCGGCTGCCACAGTGGCCGTGCTGCCCGAGGCCGAGGAATTTGATGTAGAAATCAACGAAGGTGAAATAAAGTGGGACACATTCCGAAGCGGAGGTGCCGGAGGCCAGAACGTAAACAAGGTGGAATCGGGTGTAAGACTTCGCTACATGTGGAAGAACCCCAATACAGGCGAAACCGAGGAAATACTGATCGAGTGTACCGAAACACGCGACCAGCCCAAGAACAAGGAGCGCGCCCTAAGCCGACTGCGTACATTCATCTACGACAAGGAGCACCAAAAGTACCTCGACGACATAGCGTCACGCCGAAAGACGATGGTGTCGACCGGCGACCGCTCGGCCAAGATACGCACCTACAACTATCCGCAGGGACGCATCACCGATCACCGCATCAACTACACAATCTACAATCTTGCGGCATTCATGGACGGTGACATACAGGATTGCATCGACCACCTGATAATCGCCGAGAATGCCGAGAAGCTAAAAGAGTCAGAATTATAACCCTCAATCAACATAGACCGATGAAAAGAACTGAATTAGTTGAGAACATAAAGCGTAAAGAGTCATTTCTATGCGTGGGACTTGATCCCGACATAAAGAAGGTACCTCAGCATCTGCTGCGCGAGGAGAATCCATTATTTGCCTTCAACAAAGCGATAATCGATGCCACGGCGCCCTATTGCGTAGCCTACAAGCCCAATCTCGCATTCTATGAAAGCCTCGGTGTGGAGGGATGGATTGCCCTTGAGCGCACAGTAAAATATCTGAAGGAGAATCATCCCGACCAATTCATAATCGCCGATGCCAAGCGAGGCGACATAGGCAACACCTCGATGCTATATGCCCGCAGCTTCTTCGAGCATCTCGATGTCGATGCCATAACCGTGGCTCCCTACATGGGCGAGGACAGCGTAACGCCGTTTCTCGGATATGAGGGCAAATGGGTGATTCTGCTGGCCCTCACATCCAACAAGGGATCTCACGACTTCCAGTTGATTGAGGACAAAAACGGCAAGCGACTCTTCGAGCATGTAATCACCACATCACAGAAATGGGCCACTCCCAATGAAATGATGTATGTAGTGGGTGCTACACAGGGCAGCATGTTCAAGGATATACGCAACGTTGCGCCCGAAAGCTTCCTGCTTGTTCCCGGCGTAGGCGCACAGGGAGGCAGCCTTGAAGAAGTGGCTCGTTACGGCATGATTCCCGACTGCGGATTGCTTGTCAACTCATCGCGAGGCATAATATATGCCTCATCGGGCGAGGACTTCGCCGAAGCATCGGGCAAGGAAGCTGAAAAGCTTCGCGACCAGATGTCGACATTATTGAAGTCATCTCACATCATTTAAGCAAATTTAGCAGCATAATTCACGAATTTCCGCTATATTTGCCGTAAATATTACGTTAATATAGAATATCTCGATTAACCAACTAAATATTAACCAAAATGCAGAAAATAGACAACTACAACTTTGCCGGAAAGAAGGCCATTGTCCGTGTTGACTTCAATGTGCCTCTGGATGAAAACGGTAAGATTACCGATGACACCCGTATCCGTGGCGCCCTCCCCACCCTCAAGAAAATCCTCAACGACGGTGGTAGCCTCATCATCATGTCACACATGGGCAAGCCCAAAGGCAAGGTCAATCCTAAGTTCTCACTTAGCCAGATCAAGGACGATGTAGCCAAGGCTCTCGGCCATGATGTAAAGTTTGTATCTGACTGCGTAGGTCCCGAAGCAGCTGAAGCCGCAGCCAACCTCAAGCCCGGCGAAGTGCTTCTGCTTGAAAACCTTCGTTTCCACCCCGAAGAAGAGGGCAAGCCCGTAGGCATCGACAAAGCCGATCCCGCTTACGACGCAGCTAAAAAAGAGATGAAGGAAAAACAGAAAGAATTTGCAAAGCAACTCGCAAGCTATGCCGATGTATATGTTAACGACGCATTCGGTACAGCTCACCGCAAGCACGCTTCAACAGCCGTTATCGCCGACTATTTCGGAGCTGACGACAAGATGCTCGGCTACCTCATGGAGAAGGAAGTTCAGGCCGTTGACAACATCCTAAGCGACATCAAGCGTCCCTTCACCGCAATCATGGGTGGTTCTAAGGTTTCAACCAAAATTGGCATCATCGAAAACCTCATGGACAAAGTTGACAACCTCATCCTCTGCGGCGGTATGACATATACATTTGCCAAGGCTCAGGGCGGCAAGATCGGTAACTCAATCGTTGAGGACGACAAGCTCGACCTTGCTCTTGACATCATCAAGAAGGCTAAGGAGAAGGGTGTAAACCTCATCCTCGGCACCGACTGCATTGCTGCCGATTCATTCAGCAACGATGCCAAGACTATGGTTTGCCCCGCCAACAACATCCCCGACGGATGGGAAGGTCTTGATGCAGGTCCCGAAACCCGCAAGCTTTTTGCAGCAGCCATCGTTCCTTCCAAGACTATCCTTTGGAACGGCCCTGCAGGTGTATTCGAGTTTGACAACTTCACAGGTGGTTCTCGTGCAATCGCCGATGCTATCGTAGAAGCTACCAATAATGGTGCATTCTCACTCGTTGGCGGCGGTGACTCGGTTGCATGTGTAAACAAGTTCGGTCTTGCCGACGAAGTTTCTTACGTATCAACCGGTGGCGGCGCACTCCTTGAGGCCATCGAAGGTAAGATTCTCCCCGGCGTTGCTGCTGTTCAGGGCAAGTAATCGACAACCTGTTTTAATCAATAAAATAAATCAGCCATTTAGCGCAATGCTAAATGGCTGATTCTTTATATATGTGCTGTGTGACTGCTATTGATTCAGTATGGCATCTATCTCGGCAAGCTCCTCAATAGTAAACTCAATGTTGTCGACTGCAGCGATATTATTATCGAGCTGCCCCACCGAGCTTGCACCCACAATAACCGATGTCATTCCCGGCTTGGCAAGCAGCCATGCTATGGCCATTTGAGCCAACGACTGTCCTCGACGGGCCGCCATTGCGTCAAGCAACTTGATTTTTTCAACCAATTCGGGCGTTATGTCCTCACGATGTAGGAACCCTCCGTCACGAGCGGCTCTTGAACCGTCGGGAATTCCGTTGATATAGCGATTGGTAAGCAACCCCTGTGCCAACGGCGAAAAAGCGATGAATCCAAGACCCTGCTCACGACACATGGCAAAGTGGCTGCCCTCGGGCTTTCGGCTCAACATACTATAACGGTCCTGATATATGAGGCACCTCACATTCTGCTGTCGCATCATCTCACACGCCTCTGCGGCTTTATCCACAGGATACTTTGACAATCCCACATAGAGGGCCTTGCCCTGCTTCACGATGTCGATAAGAGCCTGAACCGTTTCTTCAAGCGGTGTTTCGCTACAATAACGATGGCTGTAAAAGATGTCGAAGTATTCAAGACCGGTGCGCTTAAGGCTCTGATTTATGCTTGCCATTATATATTTGCGCGAACCTCCGTCGCCATAGGGGCCGTCCCACATGAGGTGACCGGCTTTGGAGGTGACGATGATTTCATCGCGATGATTCTTAAGACCCTCGCTCAACATCCTTCCGAAATTAGCCTCGGCGCTTCCGGGAGGCGGTCCGTAATTATTAGCGATATCGAAGTGGGTTATGCCCTTGTCAAATGCGTGGAATACAATGTCACGAGCCGTGGCATAATTGTCGACATATCCGAAATTATGCCACAAGCCGAGTGATATCATCGGTAGCTGCAATCCACTATTGCCACAGAATCGGTATTTCATATCTCTCGATTGTTATAACTGTCAACGAACGGGAATTTCAACTTCGGCAGGAGCCACGCCTTTGGCCGTCACGCGGAAACGAAGAGTTCCCGGAGTCTTGCCGCTGCGGGCTATTGCTGTGGCAGCACCGCTGAATAGCTTCATCTCAGGGTTCTGGAACGGCAACAGACATGTCGGGTCGCCATTTGCAGTAGCCTCAAATGCACCGGCTCCGTCTACTTTAAATTTGACAAGACGATCATCGGTAGGCACGATATTGCCATTCTTGTCGGCGACTTGTACTGTGAAATAGACAAGATCGTCACCATCGGCCTTCAATGATTCACGATTGAGTGTGACAACAAGATGATGCGGCTTGCCTGCGGTTTTTATCGACTCCTCGGCAACGGCATTGCCCTTGTCATCGTAAGCCACTACCTTTACCTCACCCGGTTCATACACGGTTTCGTTCCACATCAGCCTGTAACGATTCTGATAGGTGGAGTCGTTCTTCTCGCGAACGCCCTGACTCTTTCCGTTTATAAACAACTCGGCTTTGGGATAGCTGGTGTAGACAAATATAGGTGTCACCTTGCCTTCACGGCCTTTCCAGTTCCAGTGAGGCAGAATGTGAAGTGTCGGCGACTCCTCATTCCACTTTGAGCGATAGAGATAATAACGGTCCTTGGGAAGTGACGCAAGGTCGATGATGCCGAACACTGAGCTATGGTTGGGCCATGCATCGGTATCGTAAGGCGAAGGCTCGCCAAGATAGTCAAATCCGGTCCACACAAACTGACCTATTACATAGTCCTTGTCATCGTCCATAGCAAAGTCTATATCGGGAGTGTTAGACCATATACATGACTCATTGTCATAGCTCGACGACTGATGGTCGGGGTGCGTCACGTGATTGTGTTCCTTAAATTCGATAGGGAAATGATAAACTCCACGCGATGAAACGGTCGAAGCGGTTTCCGAACCGAGAATCAGTTTCTGCGGAAGCTTTTCATAGGCTTCTTCATAGAACTGAGGCTTGTAATTGAAGCCGGGAATGTCGAGAGCGGCAGCAAAGCCATTGTCAAGCACCGCCCTTATCTGATCCATACCGCATGTCACGGGACGGGTCGGGTCAAGCTTATGCACAAGATCCTGAAGCATTGTAAGCTCCTTTACTCCTCCGGGGCCCCACTGGCTCGGCACCTCGTTGCCTATCGACCACATGACCACCGACGGGCTGTTGCGGTAATGCTCAACCATGTTGGTGATGTCACGCTCGGCCCATTCGTTGAAGTATGAGCCATAACCGTTAGGCGACTTCGGACGGAAGCTCCAATCGTCAAAGGGCTCAATCATCAACATCACGCCCATTTCGTCGCACAGCTCGACAAGTTCGGGAGCCGGCATGTTATGAGATGTACGTATGGCATTTACTCCCATATCCTTGAGCAGTTCTATCTGATGACGTAACGCCGAGCGGTTGACTGCCGCGCCCAACGGGCCGAGGTCATGATGATTGCACACTCCGCGGAACTTGGTAAGCTCCCCGTTAAGGAAAAATCCCTTTTCGGGAACATACTCGATACTGCGTATACCGAATCGGGTGTCATAACTGTCGACAACCTTGCCGTCGACGCTGACAGTAGTGCGTGCCGTGTACAGCTTTGGCGACTTAGGCGACCACAATTCAGGTCGGTTTACAAGGAAATTCTGGAAATCCTTCTGTCCGTGATACACAAATTCCGATGAATTCTTTGCAACCACATCGCCTGCAGGCGACAGGATTTCGGTAGCCACCATAGCCTTTTGGCCGTCATTAAGACCGGCTATCTTCACCTCAAGGCGCACCGATGCATAATCCTTGGTCACCTTGGGTGTCGTAACGTATGTGCCCCAAACGGGGATGTGTACTTTATCGGTATTTACAAGATGCACGTTACGGTAAAGTCCGGCTCCGGGATACCAGCGCGATGCCCTTTCAAAGTTTTCAAGATCGACCTCGACATCGTTCTTGCCGGGATGTACCGCGTCAGTGATGTCGACATAGAATGAGTTGTAGCCATAGGGCCAATATGCAAGTTCCTTGCCGTTGACTTTGACATGCGCATTGCTCATCGCTCCGTCAAATACGAGGGTCAATGCCCTGCCTGTAGTGTCGGGAACATCAATAACCGTGCGGTAGGAACCTTTTCCTATAAAAGGCAATCCACCGGTACGGCCGGTCTTTTCTGTCTTTTCTGTTTCTCCGTTCTGCTCTACGGCAACAATCTGGAGGTCGTTATTTCGGTCGAAAGGCCCGTATATGGCCCAATCATGAGGTATTCTTACATTCTGCCACTGCGTGTCGGCCGAAGGGACACCCTTTGTAAACTGCCAGCCTTCATTCAGCGTCGTCGTGTGACGCTCCGCATTAAGACTGACCGCAATCACACCGATCATTACCATCATGGCAATCCGGGGGAAATAGTGCTTGTTCATTTAATTATGGATGGAATTTAGTTATTGGTAATACTTAAAATTCGGGTCATGGTAAATCGATGACATTGTGTCATTACATTATACATACAAAAATACAAAAAATAATCCAACAGACATGAAACATGCTACATAATATATCTTAATAAGAGCCGGTTCGACAATAAATATTAACGGCTCTTAAAATTGCGACTGCGAAAAAATCTCGATTTTGTCCTACTTTATCGCGAAATATTCCTATTGCAAACGGAATTTATTTCTTTATTTTGCATGAAATAGTAATTATTAAATCATTACATGAAATACAACGAAATCGGGAAAACCGGAATGGTAGTGTCGTCGCTCAGTTTTGGAGCCTCGTCGCTCGGCGGAGTGTTCCGCGACATAAATCAGGCATCGGCAATCAAGGCAGTGGAAACAGCCATTGAAGGTGGCATGAATTTCATCGATGTATCGCCCTACTACGGTCATTACAAAGCCGAAACAGTGCTCGGCAAGGCTTTAAAGGGCATCGCTCGAAACAAATATTATCTCTCGACCAAGGTAGGCCGCTACGGCAAGGACGGTGTCAACACATGGGATTACTCGGCAAAACGCGCCACTGAGAGCGTATTTGAAAGCATGGAACGCATCGGCGTCGACTACATCGATTTGATAAACGTACACGACATCGAATTTGCCGACCTCAATCAGGTGGTCAATGAAACCCTGCCGGCACTTGTGGAGCTTCGCGAAAAAGGTGTCGTGGGACATGTGGGCATAACCGATCTCCAGTTGGAGAATCTCAAGTGGGTAATCGATCGCGTACCCGAAGGTACAGTTGAAAGCGTGCTCAATTTCTGTCACTATACGCTCAACGACGACAAGTTGCTCGATTTCCTCGACTATTTCGAGCAGCACGGCATCGGTGTCATCAACGCCTCGCCACTCTCGATGGGACTGTTGTCCAATAGAGGCGTGCCCGACTGGCATCCCGCACCCAAGTCGCTTGTCGATGCCTGCCGCAAGGCCGTGGAGCATTGCAACGCCAAGGAATACCCGATTGAGAAACTCGCAATACAATTCTCCACCGGAAATCCGAGGATAGCGACTACGCTGTTCAGTTCGGCCAATCCCGACAATGTAGCTAACAACATAGCATTCGTCGACGAGCCCATCGACATGACGCTCGTTGAGGAGGTGCGTGACATAATAGGAAACCAGCAGCGAGTAAGCTGGGCCAACTCTTAATGACCGCCGACATGGATTACACAATAATCGATGCACACTCGCACTTGTGGCTGAATCAAGACACAATTGTCAACGGATTGCCGGTACGCACCATCGACCGCGGACGCTCGATATTCCTGGGCGAAGAGAGGCAGATGCTGCCGCCGTTCATGATCGACGGACGCAACTCGGCCGAAGTATTCCTGTCAAACATGGATTATGCACAAGTTTCGGCAGCCGTGGTCACTCAGGAGTTTATCGACGGAAATCAGAATGAGTATCTCGCCGATGTAGTAAAGCGATACCCCGACAGGTTTTTCGTTTTCGGCATGTGTGAATTTCGCAAACCGGGTTTTCTCCCCGATGCAAAAGAGCTGATAGCACGCGGATTCCGCGGATTGGCCATACCTGCTCACCGACTTCCGCTCGGCGACGACCGAGTTTGGCTCAACTCTCCCGAAATGATGGAGATGTTCAAGTACATGGAGAAGCACGGCATAATATTGTCGATAACACTGGCCGACGGAGCATTGCAAGTGCCCGAGATGGAAGATGTCATCAGCGAATGTCCCGATCTTAAAATAGCGATAGGACATTTCGGAATGGTGACTATGCCCGACTGGATGGAACAGATAAAGCTGGCACGACATAAAAATGTCATGATTGAATCAGGAGGCATAACATGGCTCTTCAATTCTGAATTTTATCCCTTTGACGGAGCCGTGCGCGCCATACGCGAAGCTGCCGATGCCGTAGGTATGGATAAGCTCATGTGGGGCTCTGATTATCCTCGCACGATAACGGCCATAACCTACCGCATGTCCTACGACTTCATTATAAAGTCACCCCTCATGACTACCGATGAAAAACGTGTATTCCTCGGTGAAAACGCAAAACGTTTTTACGGTTTCAAGAATCTTATAGAGTTACCTTACATCAAAAACATGTCGGAATGAATCCTAAAACCAGAAATCGATACATTGTACCGCTATCGCTCGTGATATGCCTCTTCTTCGTCTGGGCAATCAGCGCCAACCTGCTGCCAACAATGATAAGGCAGCTGATGAAGACTTGCGAACTGACACCCTTTGAAGCGTCATTTACCGAAACCGCCTATTGGCTCGCCTACTTCATCTGCCCCATACCGATTGCGATGTTCATGAAGCGTTACACCTACAAGGCCGGCATAATATTCGGACTGCTCATGGCTGCAGCCGGTGCATTGCTGTTCTTCCCTGCGGCCGTGATAAAAGAGTATTGGTTCTACTTGTGCGTATTCTTTGTCATCGCTACCGGAATGTGCTTCCTTGAAACAGCCGCCAATCCTTACGTAACGGTTCTCGGCGCACCTGAATCGGCTCATCGCCGACTAAATCTCGCCCAGTCGTTCAACGGACTCGGCGCTTTCATATCGGCAATGTTCATCAGCAAGATAATACTCAGCGGCGATTCATATACACGTGACACACTGCCTGCCGACTTCACCGGCGGATGGGAAGCATATATCGAGGCTGAAACCAACGCTATGAAAGGCCCCTATGCGGCTCTCGCCCTTATGCTTGTAATAATAGCCGTGATATTCATCTTCTCAAAACTACCCAAAATAAACGAAGGTCACAGCAGTTCGGGAAAGCTTATTAATTTCGGTGTATTCAAACGCTCTCACCTCGCCAAAGGCGTAGTGGCTCAGTTCTTCTATAACGGAGGACAAACGGCAATCAACAGCCTCTTCCTTGTCTACTGCTGCTCCTATGCAGGCATAAGCGAATCCACCGCGACTACATTCTTCGGTATTTACATGCTTGCATTCCTGCTTGGCCGATGGGTGGGAACCATGTTGATGAGCAAGTTCAAAGCGAGCAACATGCTCACCGTCTACTCTCTCGCCAATGTAGTGCTGTGTATTGTGATAACGCTGTTTGGAGGCATGGTGGGACTATATGCCATGATAGCGGTGTCGTTCTTCATGTCGATCATCTACCCCACCCAATTTTCACTCGCGATAACCGATCTTGGTGATGACACAAAGAGCGGCTCGGCATTCCTGGTAATGGCCATTGTGGGTAACGCCTGTCTTCCGCAGCTCACCGCATTCATCATGATGCTCGACCCGATGTGGTATCACATTGCCTATGTCGTTCCCATGATATGCTTCATGGTGTGCGCCTATTACGGATTCCGCGGGCACAAAATAATCAACTGACAACCATTCATTCAAAATATAACCAACAAGTAACTGAATAGAATTATGCTTGCAATTCAAATAAAATCGCCCGGCAATGTCGAAGTAATCGATCTCGACATGCCTCAGCTTCGTTCCGGAAAAGTATTAATCAAGATTGAATACGTGGGATTCTGCGGCTCCGACCTCAATACATTCCGCGGAAAAAATCTCATGGCAATATCACCCGTCATTCCGGGACATGAGATAGGAGGAACCATCGAGGCCATCGGCGACAACGTGCCCGAAGGCGTGTTCACCAAGGGCATGAACGTTACGGTAAATCCCTATACGGCATGCGGCAAATGCTCTTCTTGTCGTAAGAGCCGTCCCAACGCCTGCGAGCACAACGAAACACTCGGTGTGCAGCGTCACGGAGCCATGCGCGAATATATCGCCATACCTTGGGAGAAAGTCATACCGGCTCCCGGAATCTCCTCGCGCGACTGCGCACTAATCGAGCCGATGAGTGTAGGCTTCCATGCCGTTGACCGAGGTGCAGTCACCGACATAGACACCGTAATGGTGATAGGATGCGGCATGATCGGACTCGGTGCAATAGTGCGAGCCGCCATGAGAGGCGCCACTGTCATAGCCACCGATCTTGACGACGACAAACTTGAACTCGCAAAGCGACTCGGAGCTACCTACACCATAAACTCGGCCAAGGAGAATATACACGAAAAGCTGTGTGACATAACGGCAGGATATGGTCCCGATGTAGTTGTCGAAGCTGTAGGCTCACCCGTGACCTATGTAACGGCAGTGGAGGAAGTGGCATTTGCCGGACGAGTTGTGTGCATCGGCTATTCAAAGTCGGATGTCACGTTCCAGACAAAGCTGTTTGTGCAGAAAGAGCTCGACATACGCGGTTCACGCAATGCGTTGCCGGCCGACTTCAATGCAGTGATACGTTACATGCAACACGGCAACTGTCCCGTAGACCTGCTTGTCAGCGACATAGTGACGCCCGACAAAGCGCAAGAGGCGCTTCAGCATTGGTCGGACAATCCCGGAAAGGTATTCAGAATATTAGTCAAATTTTAAAGCGATTCAATGCCAGTCAACGGATACAGAGTAAAACGTTACGACCAGCCGGTAAAACGCTATTGCCAGACAATCGACCTGTCAGACAATCCGGAGCTGATAGAACGCTACAAGGAGTGTCACAGCAAAGCGAATGCCTGGCCTGAGATTCGTGAGGGGATACGCGAAGTTAGAATCCTTGAAATGGAGATGTACATAACCGGCAATCGCGTATTCATGATTGTGGAAACTCCCCTCGACTTCAACTGGGACACGGCAATGAAACGACTTGCCACGTTACCTCGCCAAGCCGAATGGGAAAATTTCGTGGCAACATTTCAAGGATGCAATCCTGACAGCACATCGGCCGAAAAATGGACGCTGATGGAACGTATGTTCTATCTTTACGAAAACTAACAACACTACCGTACAATGAACCAACGACCATTAAACAGGGAAACGGTGGCGACAACCACCCATCCTTTAAGAATACTTCAATTCGGCGAAGGCAACTTCCTGAGGGCATTTGTCGACTGGATGATTGACATTGCCAATGAAAAAGGCGTTACCGATAGCGACATAGCCATAGTGACGCCGCGTTTCCGCATTACTCCCGCCTTGGAAACATTACAAAAGCAGGATGGACTCTATCATGTGTACCTTGAAGGTGTAAAGGATGGCAAACCCGGCAAGGAGTCACGGTTGGTGACCTCGATTGCCGACGCTTTTTCACCGGCAGCCGACATGGAGCGTTACGAAAACTACATAACATCGCCCGACTTAAGATTTGTAATATCAAACACCACCGAAGCGGGCATACGTTACGAGCCTGAAGAGATGTCAGGCGACAACCAGACAACATTTCCCGGTAAAGTCACCAAGATGCTGCACAAACGCTTCATCCGCTTCAACGGAGTCCACGACAAAGGATTGATATTCCTGTGCTGCGAGCTGATTGAGGACAACGGAAGCACCCTACGCGACTTCGTGCTGCGTCATGCCGCTGAAGGAGAGCTTGGCAACGATTTCATCGACTGGGTGAAAAACAGCTGCATATTCTGTGACACACTTGTCGACCGCATAGTGTCGGGATTCCCTCACGACACAATTGACGAGCTCAAGGAGGAGCTCGGTTATGATGACAACCTCATCGTCAAGGGTGAACTTTACCATATATGGGCCATAGGAGGTGACGGATATCTGACGGCACAACGTGAGCTGCCCCTCGACAAGGCGGGACTCAATGTGGAGTTCATGCCCTCGATAAAGAAGTTCCGCGACAAGAAGGTGAGAATACTCAACGGCTCTCACACCGGAATGGTGCCGATTGCTCTACAGCTTGGATGCGAAACGGTGATGGACGCATTCGACAACCGTGATGTCAACGAATTCATCAACACAATGGTCGAGCGCGAAGTGCTGCCCATGATTGACGAAGAGCGCGAAACACTTGAACGATTCTCGGCAGGAATACTTGAACGCTTCTACAACCCTTATATTAAGCATCAGCTCAAGTCAATAGCGTTAAACTCGTTGTCGAAGTGGGAGGCACGTAATTATCCCACGGCAAAGGACTACTATTCACGTAACGGCAAAAGAGCGGATTTTGAACTGTTCACATTTGCCGCATTGCTCTCACTGTACGGCCCCGGCTCGGGATTCAACGCCCAAGACACCCAAGAGCATCTTGAATTGATAAATCAAGTGTGGAATGACAACGACTATCGCTCTACTGTTGCCTCTATTGTCAACAGCAACATCTTCACCGAAAATTTTGAAGAACATATTCCCGGCTTTATCGATGACACGGCAAGATATCTGAGTGAAATCAGACGGAACGGCATGTCAGTTGCATTAAAACAATTCATTGAAGCGCACAAGAATGGCTAAACGCATCATAAGGATAAACCCAGCCGACAATGTAGCCGTAGTTTTAGCCGACGAGATAAAAGCCGGTGAAACATTAACCGAAGGAGGCGTAACGGTAACGTTGAAGGATGACATGATTCGAGGCCACAAAGTGGCGCTAACCGACATAGCCCAAGGATGCGATGTCGTAAAATACGGTTATCCCATAGGCCATGCGACAAGCCACATAACAGCCGGTGAACATGTACATTCCCACAATCTCGCGACATCGCTCGATCTTGACTTGGAGTACACCTACAATCCTGTGACAATCGAGGCCAAACCGTCGTCAAGTGAACCGCCCACAATCAACGGCTATCTACGAGCCAACGGAGAGATGGGTATTCGCAATGAATTGTGGATAGTGCCAACGGTGGGATGTGTCAACGGACAAGCTCAGGCAATCGTCAAACGACTGACCGAAGAGTGTGACACATGCCATGTAGACGATGTGCGTGCGTTCACCCACAATTATGGCTGCTCTCAACTCGGCACCGACCATGAAAACACCCGCTCGGCCTTGGCTGCACTAATAAAGCATCCCAATGCAGGCGGTGTACTTGTGCTCGGCCTCGGTTGCGAAAACAACCAATTGGCAACGTTGCGTGACACATTGGGCGACTACGACCCGTCACGAATAAAGTTTCTCGTAGCGCAGGAAGTGGACGACGAGATTGAAGAGGGAGTCGCAATAGGCAAGCAACTGATTGAAACGATGAAGAGCGACCGCAGGCAGCCCCTGCCGATGTCACTTCTGAAAGTAGGATTGAAATGCGGAGGTTCCGACGGCCTGTCAGGGATAACCGCCAATCCGCTTGTGGGAATGGTGTCGGACAAGCTGATTGAATGCGGAGCGACAACCATAATGACCGAAGTCCCTGAAATGTTTGGAGCTGAAACCATATTGATGAACCGAGCTGTCGACCGAAAGATATTCAATAAGATTGCATCGCTCATAAACGACTTCAAGGACTATTTCCGCTCCTATGGCCAACCGATATATGAAAATCCGTCACCGGGCAACAAAGCCGGAGGCATAACGACTCTTGAGGAAAAGTCGCTCGGATGCGTGCAGAAAGGTGGCACAAAACCGGTTGTCGATGTCATCGGCTATGCCCGCCAAGCCACAAAGGCAGGGTTAAACCTGCTCAACGCTCCGGGTAATGACCTCGTAGCCTCGACCGCACTTGCGCTGGCAGGATGTCACATCGTCCTGTTCACTACAGGGCGAGGAACTCCATTCGGAACTTTTGTCCCCACAATGAAAATATCGACCAACACAGCTCTTTATGAGAAAAAGAAACACTGGATTGACTTCAATGCAGGAACGATAATAGAGGGCGAATCCATAAATAACGCTTCCAAGCGAATGCTCGACAAAATCATAGACACCGCCAGCGGAATGTTGTTGGAGCATGAACTTACCGGAGCCAAAGAAATCGCAATATTCAAAACAGGAGTGACACTATAGAATTGTAATTGCAAAGGACCGACATGAGTATTGGTAGCACTCAATACCCGTGTCGGTCCTTAATTTTAATTACAATAGTTCGTTAAAAAATTATTCATAGGCTAAGCGGCATCTACCGCCAAGC
>OJNY01000515.1_pt1 | contig 30028 bp, 26 predicted proteins | sample 1597931 | NCBI WGS metagenome assembly OJNY01 (sample SAMN01915209, study PRJEB22387) | human gut metagenome | isolation source: stool | host: Homo sapiens | place: USA
AACGTGCCGGAAAAGAGAAAGAAATCACACTGATTCCGGGAGATGCCACAGAGGTGTTAAAGACGTTAGAAGATCCTTATGATTTTCTTTTTATGGATGCGGCAAAGGGACAGTATATCAATTTCCTGCCGGATATTCTTCGGCTGATGAAGCCTGGTGCATTACTGGTATCTGACAATGTGCTGCAGGAGGGAGATATTATCGAATCCCATTATGCAGTAACCAGAAGAAACCGGACCATTCATAAGAGAATGCGGGAATATCTTTATGAACTGACACACAATGACAGTCTTACCACATCGGTGCTTCCGATTGGAGACGGTGTTACCATTAGCATTAAGAAATAGATGATACAGATTGAAATATTAGGAGAAATAAATCAATGAGACCGGTAGAATTACTGATTCCAGCCAGCAGTCTGGAAGTATTAAAAATTGCAGTCATTTATGGAGCGGATGCCGTATATATCGGCGGAGAAGTATTCGGACTTCGTGCGAATGCAAAAAACTTTTCCATGGAGGATATGGCAGAGGGCATCCAGTTTGCCCATGAGCATGGTGTAAAAGTTTATGTAACAGCAAATATACTGGCTCACAACGGGGATTTGGAAGGTGTAAGAGAGTACTTTACCCAGTTAAAGGAAATCAAGCCGGATGCCCTGATTATTTCCGACCCGGGTATTTATACCATTGCAAAAGAAATCTGCCCGGAAATCGAGCGTCATATCAGTACCCAGGCCAATAATACCAACTATGGAACGTATCAGTTCTGGTGGAACCAGGGCGCAAAGCGTGTGGTAACAGCAAGAGAGCTTTCTTTAAATGAGATTGCTGAGATTCGCAAAAATATTCCGGATGAAATGGAAATCGAGACATTTGTGCATGGAGCAATGTGTATTTCCTATTCCGGAAGATGTCTTTTAAGTAATTATTTTACCGGAAGAGATGCCAACCAGGGAGCCTGCACTCATCCGTGCCGCTGGAAATATGCAGTGGTAGAGGAAAAACGTCCGGGAGAGTATCTGCCGGTTTATGAAAATGAACGTGGTACCTATATTTTTAACTCCAAGGATTTGTGCATGATTGAGCACATCCCGGAACTGATTGAGGCAGGTATTGATTCCTTTAAGATAGAAGGACGTATGAAGACAGCACTTTATGTTGCTACTGTAGCACGTACTTACCGGAAAGCCATTGATGATTATCTTACCTCACCGGAGAAATATAAAGAAAATATGGACTGGTATTTAGAACAGATTTCTAACTGTACTTATCGCCAGTTTACCACCGGCTTTTTCTTTGGAAAGCCTTCGGAAGAGAGCCAGATTTACGATAATAACACTTATATCAAAGAGTATACCTACCTTGGAATTGTAGGAGAACGCAACGAAGAGGGATTATATCGAATTGAACAGAGAAATAAATTCTCCGTAGGGGAACAGATTGAAGTCATGAAACCGGATGGAAGAAATATTCCGGTTACCGTAAAACGGATTGTGGACGAAGATGGAAATGAAATGGAATCAGCACCACATCCAAAACAGGTGCTTTACATTGATTTAGGACAGGAACTGGAGATGTATGATATTTTACGCAGACAGGAGGAATGACCTATGGAAGAAAAGTATGTTGTTTATGTCGGAACGTATACCCATGAGAACAGTATCGGAATCCATTTATATGATTTGGATGCAAAAAGCGGAGAAATGAAGGAACGGAAAGTGGTTCCCATCAATAATCCTTCCGATTTGCTGGTATCGAAGGATGGCAGATTCTTATATTCCATTGCAGATGAAGGTGTGGAAGCATTTCACATTCTGCCGGACGGAGACCTTGAGCCAATGAACAAGCAGTGGATTGGCGGTATGCGTGGCTGTTATGTGGAAGTGGACAGTAAGAACCGTTATCTTTTCGTAGGCGGTCATCATGATGGCAGAGTGACCATGATGAAGTTGGAGGAAGACGGCAGCATCGGAGAAATCGCAGACGGTATTTTTCATAAGGGAATAGGACGGACCATTGCAGAGCGAAGCTCCAAGCCACATGTAGACTGCGTGAAGCTGACACCGGACGAGAAGTTCTTGTGTGCAGTGGATAATGGATTAGATCATGTAAAGATTTACCGGATTGACTATGAGAATGGCAGGATGAAGCTTGCAGATATCATCCGTTGTCCGTTGGAATCTGCACCGCATATGATTCGCTTCAGCCGTGATGGAAGATTTGCTTATATTCTTTATGAGTTATTGAATCAGATAGAGGTATTTTCCTATACGTTAGAAAATGACCAGCCGCATTTCGAGAAGGTTCAGACCATTACAACGACCACACCGAAGGAAGCTGATGTCTGTGCTGCATCCGGTCTGGAAGTGACAATGGATGGTGAATATTTATTCTGCAGTAATGCAGGTGCAAACTCCGTATCGATTTATGAAATTGATAAAGAGAGCGGATGCCTTACCATGATGTGTAATTCGAAAATCAGTGGTGATTATCCGAAAATGATTGGTATCTGTCCGGACAGAATGCATTTCATGAGCCTTAATAATGAGACCAATGAGATTACCATGTTTAAGGTAGATTATGAGGAGAAATACATTCTGATGGAAGAGAAGCCGATTCCGGTAGACAAGCCGAATTGTATTTATATCCATAAACTAAGTTAAAAGCGAACTGCAGGAAACATGCTTTAACCAGGCATTTTTCGGTATTTCTGTAAAAAGGGTAAAAAGATGTCGTTTGTTAAAAAAATAACAGACGACATCTTTCTTTTTTGGAAAAATTATGATAGAATAACACGGTTGAAGCCTACCGGTCCGGAGGCTATCAATGGAAGTGCTTGGCCGCAAAGCCTTAAAATGCGGAGAAAAAGAAAATAGAAAAAGAAAATTCAAGAAAAGAGGAAGAGACTATGAGTGAAAAAAACGTAGCTTTTACCAGGGACAGAAGTATCCCAAAATCTTATGAGCTGGTTCTGACAGCTTTATTTACCGCCATTATTGTCGTAATGGCATTTACCCCGTTAGGATTTATTCCTTTAGTAGTAATTAATGCAACGATTATCCATATACCGGTTATTTTAGGTGCAATTTTCTGCGGACCGAAAAAAGGTGCCTTTTTGGGATTTGTATTTGGATTAACCAGTTTTATTAAAAATACATTGATGCCAACTTCTATGTCAGCATTTGTATTTTCACCGATACTGGCAAGCAGCATCGATGGCGCAGCAGGAGTGGTAAAGAGTACCATTATCTGTTTTGTACCACGAATTTTAGTAGGTATCATCCCATATTTCGTATATCGTGGAATTGTAAAATTAACCACATCCAGCCATGCAAAGGCTGCAAAGGTAATCAGTAATCTTGTAATCAGCGTACTTTTACTGGTTGGTATCCATGCGTTCTTTGCTAAAATGCTGACAACAGATTCGAAGGAAATGATTGGCTGGGTATCAGGTGCAGCTGCAGCAGTTATTTATTTTATTGTAATGGAATTGACCGGAAGAAAGAAGGATGGTAGATTCTTGGGTTATGTCTATGCCGGCGTGACCGGTGCATTGACCAATACACTGCTTGTAATGCCGATGATTTATATTTTCTATAAAGAGGCATATGCCAACGCATTGAGCATTGAGCCGGGCGCAGTTATGGGTGTAATCCTTGGCGTTATCAGCTTTAATGGAATTATAGAAGCGATTGTAGCAGCCGTTCTGGTAGCCGCAATTGGAATGGTATTGAATAAAGTACACAGGAGGTAATTCATATGTTAAAGGGCAGGAATATATTACTGGCAGTGACAGGCAGTATTGCAGCATATAAAGCGGCTTCGCTTGCCAGTATGCTGGTAAAGCAGCACGCAGATGTGCATGTAATTATGACGAAAAATGCAGAGCAGTTTATATCACCGGTTACCTTTGAGACACTGACCGGAAATAAGGTAATTGACGATACCTTTGACCGCAACAGCGGATATCATGTGGCACATATTGCCATGGCACAGGAAGCAGATGTGGTGATGATTGCTCCGGCTTCTGCCAATGTCATTGCAAAGCTGGCACACGGAATTGCAGATGATATGCTCACTTCTACCATGTTAGCCTGTGAGGCTCCGATATATCTTGCCCCGGCAATGAATACACATATGTTTGACAATCCGGTAACACAGGATAATCTTAAGAAGCTAAGAGAATATGGTTATCACATCATTGAGCCGTCCTCAGGCTATCTTGCCTGTGGCGATACCGGAAGGGGAAAACTTCCGGAACCGGAAGAACTGTTAGAATATATTCTGCAGGAAGCTGCCTGTGAGAAGGACCTGGCAGGAAAGAAGGTTCTCATCACAGCAGGAGCCACCCAGGAGGCAATTGACCCGGTACGTTATGTGACCAACCATTCCACTGGAAAAATGGGTTATGCACTGGCAAAGAATGCGGCAAGAAGAGGGGCAGAGGTAACACTGGTCACCGGACCGACCAGCCTTGAAAAGCCTTTTTTTGTAAATACAATTCCGGTTGTTACGGCAGAAGAGATGTATCAGGCTGTCACAGATGCATTTGCAGAACAGGACATTGTAGTCATGGCTGCAGCAGTGGCAGATTACCGCCCAAAGACCGTTGCGGATGAGAAAATCAAAAAGGCCGATGGCGGACTGGCGCTGGAAATGGAACGTACGAAAGATATTTTGGGAACAGTTTCTGCCCGGAAGGAAAAACAGTTCCTGTGTGGATTTTCCATGGAGACACAGCATCTGAAAGAAAATTCCAAAGCCAAGTTAGAAAAGAAGAAGCTTGATATGATCGTTGCCAATAATCTTAAGATAGCGGGAGCCGGATTTGGTACCGATACCAATGTGGTAACTTTGATTACAGAATCAGAAGAAAAAGAGCTTCCGATTATGTCGAAGGATGAAGTGGCTTCAGCTATCTTTGATGAGATTCTAAGCAAAATGCAGACGTAGAAAATAATAATAATCCCTGTCAGCGGAAGGTCACCTGAGTTTGTGACTTGGAGCTGACAGGGATTTTGCTATTTCTGATAGAAGCCTTTATTTCTTGTAGAAATCTTTGATTCCATCCATCCGGGCACTCATGTTAGAAAGCATGGCATCGAAAATAGTAATGGCAGCCATGGATTCGACAACCACAACAGCTCTTGGAACGATAATCGGATCGTGACGTCCCTTGATATTGATTTCGATTTCCTCGCCGTTTTTATTTATGGTCTTCTGGGTGGAAGCAACGGAAGGAGTCGGCTTGATGGCAGCACGGAATACAATCGGCGAGCCATCACTCATGCCGCCTAAGATACCGCCGGCGTGGTTGGTTTCTTTTGTGACAGAACCGTTTTCATCCGTTACAAAGGCATCGTTGTTGGTAAGTCCGGTAGCAGCAGCAACTGCAAATCCATCACCGATTTCAAAGCCTTTTACAGCACCAATGGAGAAAATTGCTTTGGCTAAATTTGCATCGATTTTTTCGAATACCGGGTCACCGATTCCGGCAGGAACACCGGTAATAACACATTCGATAATACCGCCGGCAGAGTTCTGCATGGCTTTGCATTCTTCCAGATAGGAAGCGGCTTTTGCAGCAGCATCTGCATCCGGCATATAGAGTGGATTCTTCGTAATTTCTGCAGCATCAAATCTGGTTTCGTCAATGGTGATGGGACCGATGCTCTTACTGTAGGTGAGAATCTCAATGCCAAGTTCCTTTAAAATCTTTGCGGCAACCGCACCGGCAGCCACACGTCCGATAGTTTCACGACCGGAAGAACGTCCGCCACCACGGTAATCCCGGAAACCGTATTTGGCATCAAAGGTAAAGTCAGCATGTCCCGGACGATAGTAGGAAGCAATCTCACGGTAGTCTTTGGAATGCTGGTTTTCATTTACCACAATCAGTGAGATTGGAGTTCCGGTGGTTCTGCCTTCAAAGACACCGGAAAGAATATGTACTGCATCATCCTCTTTTCGCGGGGTAGAGAAAGCAGATTGTCCCGGTTTACGCCGGTTTAAATAGGTCTGTATATCTTCTTCACAAAGGGAAAGTCCGGCAGGACAGCCGTCAATTACGACACCGATTCCTGATCCGTGTGATTCTCCCCAGGTTGTAATTTTAAAGTTAGTTCCAATAGTTGAGCCTGCCATAGCATCCTCCTGATTTGTTTTTGTAAAAAAGTCAGACTCTATTATAGAAGATTTTTCAGATACTGGCAATCCCACAGTTGCAAAAAGTGCGAAAACAAGGTATGCTAGGATAGTATTTGTAAAAAGAACAGAAACAGGAGATTATATGTACGAATTATTAAAACAGGATGGAAGAGCAAAGAGGGGCATTTTTCATACCGTACATGGTGATATACAGACCCCGGTGTTTATGAATGTAGGAACGGTCGCTGCCATAAAGGGAGCTGTTTCTACCGAAGACTTAGAGCAGATTAAGACACAGGTGGAATTATCCAATACCTATCATCTGCATGTACGTCCGGGAGATAAATTAATCAAAGAGCTGGGCGGACTGCACAAGTTCATGGTGTGGGACAAACCAATCCTTACCGATTCCGGTGGATTCCAGGTATTTTCACTGGCAGGACTCCGTAAAATCAAAGAAGAGGGAGTCTATTTCCATTCCCACATTGATGGAGCAAAAATTTTCATGGGACCGGAAGAAAGTATGCAGATACAGTCTAATCTGGCATCCACCATTGCCATGGCATTTGATGAATGTGCACCGGCACTGGCTGACCGTGGATATGTAGAGGCATCCGTAGCCAGAACAACCCGCTGGCTGGCACGCTGTAAGGCGGAAATGACAAGACTGAATGGGTTGGAAGATACCATTAATAAAAATCAGATGCTGTTTGGAATTAATCAGGGAGCCATTTATCCGGACATCCGGATTGACCATGCAAAGCGAATCAGTGAATTGGATTTAGATGGCTATGCAGTAGGTGGACTTGCAGTAGGAGAGACCCATGAAGAGATGTATGATATCTTAGACCAGACCGTTCCATATCTGCCGCTTGAGAAACCGACCTATCTTATGGGGGTGGGAACTCCGGCAAATATTTTAGAGGCAGTAGACCGTGGTGTGGATTTCTTTGACTGTGTATATCCGACCCGTAATGGCCGTCATGGACATCTTTATACCAATCAGGGAAAGATTAATCTTTACAATAAGAAATATGAAAAGGATATGCGTCCAATCGAAGAAGGCTGTCAGTGTCCGACCTGCCGCCGTTACAGCAGAGCATATGTCCGCCATTTATTAAAGGCAAAGGAAATGCTTGGTATGCGCCTTTGCGTATTACACAATCTGTATTTCTACAACACCATGATGGAAGAAATCAGAGACGCCATCGATGCCGGCAATTATAAGTCATACAAAGAGGAAAAACTCTATGGTATGAACCAGATAAACCGGGAAAAAGAGGCACAAATCTAAAAAAAGAATGAAATATCGGGAAAATACTTGTGAAACGCATTTTTTTTGTGTACAATGTTTTTCATGAACTTAAGTTGTAATTCAGGAGGAAAAGAAATGTCTATTTTAGCATCACAGCAGGCACAGGCCTGGGGAAGCATTATTATGTGGGTAGTAATTATGGTTGTATTCGTATACTTCTTCATGATTCGTCCGCAGAAGAAAGAAGCAAAGAAGAAAGAACAGATGATGTCAGAGTTAGCAGTAGGTGATACCGTACTGACAACCAGCGGTTTCTACGGAATCGTAATTGACGTATCTGAAGATGATACTGTTATTGTTGAGTTTGGCAGCAACAGAAACTGCCGTATCCCAATGCAGAAAGCAGCAATTGCAGCAATCGAGAAACCGGAAGAAGCAGTAGAAGCAAAAGAAACCAAAGAGAAGAAATAAGATAAGACCTTAGAAAATCCGTGGAGTGTGCGAGATGTACAAGCCACGGATTTTTTTGAAAAGAGGGAGTAAGGTTATATGAGAATATTCAAGAAAAAATCCACGCCATTGCCCTATGATAAAATGAACAAGAAGCCTGTTATTAAAGCCAGCATCTGCAATGGAGAACAGGTGGCGGGTTTTAAAGATATCCATACAGGAAAAATAGAGGAAATAATGCTGATAAAAAATGAGGCTGACCTTGATACTTTCCGGAAAACGTATGGAATTGAAGGAAAAATAGAAAAAGAATATTAAGCCCAAAACAGAAATTCAAGAACCGAGAGAAAAGGAGCATAACCATGCAGACAGACATTAACGCAGCATATTTAAAAGCATCATTGATCAGAATTGTTGTTCCGTTGTGATATGCAATTTAAAGCACGAATAGTCTATATGTAGAGCGGTACATCGACAAAGGTGTATCGCTCTATTTTGAAAAGAAAGAGTTTAAAAAAATACACATACAGTTTAAAAACAAACTATTTAAACAAAAAAATAAACTTGAATTACAATGTTGATTGAGATATTATAATAAATAATCAAAGAAAAATGAGGTTGATCATTTATGGATGTATATTATGAACTGCTAAAAAAACCGGTATTTACATTAAATGATGTGAATCAGTTTTATCATAATATGGAATCAGCCTGTTCAGCAGTTCGACGATTGTTGAATAAGGGGCGCATTGTTCGGATTAAAAAAAATATGTACACTTGTATAAGTGGAGAAACAGATAGTCCTGTTGCAAACAAGTATCAGATAGGATGTGCTATTACGGAATCATCATATATATCACATCATACAGCAATGGAATATTATGGCATGGGTGATCAGGTGTATTATGATATATATGTTTCGTCTAAAACACCATTTAAAGAGTTTGAATTTGATGGTTATAATTATTGTTATGTTGCTTCAAAGTGTGATATCGGTATTGAAGAGATTATGTACAGTGGTGGTATACGGGTGACAACTAAGGAGAGGACAGTTATTGACAGTATTAAAGATATGGACAAAATAGCCGGCATTGAGGAGGTAATAGCAGATATAGAGGCAGTGACACACTTGCGGGAAAAACGTTTGTTACAGTATTTACAAGCGTATCATAATCAGTTTCTATATCAAAAGACAGGGTACCTGCTTTTGGCGTATCAAAATAAGCTCGGGTTAAGTGATGATTTTTTTGAATTTTGCAGGGGGAAAATCGGAAAAAGTAAGCGATATCTGACGAAGGAAATGACGGGTGGAAAATATGACAACAGTTGGAAACTGGTTGTTCCAAATGATATATATGGCATGAAAAATGGGGTGTTAGATGATAGCATATAACAAGATTGAATTAGAAAAAGCGGCAAAACAGGCAGGATTTGTCAGAGATACATTTGAAAAAGTGCTACGGTTGAAAGAAGTTTTGAAATATATTAACAGTGATGCGTATTTAAGGGAGCATTTAGCGTTAAAAGGTGGTACTGCAATTAATATGACAATATTCAATCTGCCACGTTTGTCAGTAGATATTGATTTAGATTTTACTCCGAACTTATCCAAAGATGATACGCAGATGCATAGAAAGCAGATTACGGAACAATTGTGTGAATATATGGAAGAATCAGGGTATTACCGGTCTGAATCATCAAGATATAGCCATAGTTTAGATGCATTTTTGTTTTTGTATCAAAATGCAGGCGGAAATAGGGATAATATCAAGGTGGAAATCAATTATTCCTTGAGGTCGCATTTGTTTGAACCCACAAGCAGGAAAATTGTGACGGATATGTTTCAGGAAGATGTGATGATTCGAACATTACATCCGATGGAAATTTTTGCTGCCAAGGCAAATGCATTAATGAGCAGGGCGGCAGCGAGAGACTTATATGATTTCAATAATATGATAACATATGGTTTATTTGGAAAAGAGGAAGAAATTCTTCTGCGAAAATGCATTATATTTTATGCTTCGGTATCAGCAGAAGTAATTAACAGGAATTTTGACACATCTGCAATTGATAGCTTGAATTTCACAAAAATCAGGAGAGATTTGTTCCCAGTTTTGAGGAAGAAAGATAATTTTAATCTGGAAGAGAGAAAGAAGAGGGCAAAAGCATATATACAGGAACTTATGGTATTGACATCAGAGGAAAGAGAATATTTAGAAGCATTTGAAAGAAAAGAATATAGACCCGAGTTGTTGTTTGATGATAAAATAATTTTAGATAATATCTGTAGTCATCCTATGGCACTATGGAAAATGAAAGAATCGAGAGAAAAGGAGCATAACCATGCAGACAGACATTAACGCAGCATATTTTAAAAGCATCATTGACCAGGATCGTTGTTCCGTTGTGATATGTAATTTAAAGCACGAAATCATTTATATGAATCCGACTGCAGTAAAAAGCTATGAGAAATGGGGCGGTGAAAGCCTTGTTGGAAGAAGTCTTTTAAACTGCCATAATGAAGAATCACAAAAACGCATCCAGCAGGTAATCGACTGGTTTGCAGCAGATGAAAGCCACAATCTCATCTATACATCCCATAATGAGAAGCAGAATAAAGATGTGTATATGGTAGCATTAAGGGATGCTGAAGGAAAGCTGATTGGCTATTATGAGAAGCATGAATTCAGAAATGCAGAAACCATGGGAAAATATGATTTGTGGTAAAAGAAGATAGAAATATTAGTATTGTTGTAAGATACTTGATAGTTAAGAGGGAGAATATCACATTGTGATAAACTCCCTTTTCTAATCCCTAGAAGTTACTGTCATTCCATCCCCAGTCTTCGGTCGGAAAGTAAGCAACATAGATTCGTTTCTTAGGAATACCAAGCTCATTTTCTAAGAGAGTGCAGACTTTTCTTGTCATAAGATTCATCTGTGGCTTAGTCGGATAACCGTAGCATTTTACTTCTACATAAGCAATATCTTTGGTGCTTCCTAGAAAGCAAAGAGAAGCATTCCCTTCGAACCCGGTCATCACCCAGTTCTCGCCTTTGCCGAGACAGTCTCTGGTGATGATGCAGAGCTCCTTGGACAGGGCATCTTTTTTTGCAATATCTAAAGTAGCAGTAGTTTTCATGTTAATAAATGGCATTTGAAAATCCTCCTTGCAAATTGATAAGTTAATTGGCTCGTTATATAGGTGAGAGTGAAAAAGCTATGATTCATCAGAATATGGATGCTTGAAGCAAACGGTTAGAGGCACCTGGCATTTCGTACAATATCAGGCAGCACCGGCACATGGATGTGACGGTGAGGTGCAGCTTGAACATGGATGTGAATCTGCACCGGTTGCCGTACGATGTCAGGCATACTAGGAAAATGCCTGCTGCCTCTTACCGGTTTGCTTTGCATCCATATCTGATGAATCATAGAACCTTTCTCAACTCCTATAAAATACCTACCTCAAGTCTACTGTACCAGTCCCCATCTGACAAGAAAAAGATTTTGTATAATAACAACAAATCATACCAAAAGAATAGAATATAACCACAGTTTATAAATACTATGAGAAACTATAATGGTAAAATTTATTGAATTCTTCGGATAAATAAGCTATGATATAGGATAATGAGCATTATCATAATCAGTAGTTATGAAATTGGGATGCATGCAATAGGAAAAGAAAGAAGGATTTACCCATGAATTATAATGTTGGAGTAATTGCCGGTGACGGAATCGGACCGGAGATTGTAAGCGAAGCAAGAAAGGTGTTAGATGCCATTGGAGCAAAATTCGGACACACCTTTACATATGACGAGATACTGATGGGCGGTTGTTCTATCGATGCAACCGGTGTACCGCTGACCGATGATGCCATTGCACATGCAAAAGCGGCAGATGCAGTTCTGATGGGTTCCATCGGAGGAAATACAGCAACATCCCCTTGGTACAAATTAGAGCCATCCCTTCGCCCGGAGGCAGGTCTTTTGAAATTAAGAAAAGCATTGAACCTTTTTGCAAACTTAAGACCGGCATACCTTTATGAAGAATTAAAGGAAGCATGTCCACTGCGTGACGATATTATCGGAGACGGATTTGACATGATGATTATGCGTGAGCTGACCGGTGGACTTTATTTCGGAGAGAGAAAGACAGAAGAAGTGGACGGTGTGATGACGGCAACCGATACTTTGACATATAACGAAAATGAAATCCGCAGAATTGCAAAACGTGGATTTGACATTGCCATGAAACGCCGCAGGAAAGTAACCAGCGTGGATAAGGCAAACGTACTGGATTCCTCCAGACTCTGGAGAAAGATTGTAGAAGAAGTAGCAAAGGATTATCCGGAAGTAACATATGAGCATATGCTGGTAGATAACTGTGCCATGCAGTTGGTAAAAGACCCGAAGCAGTTCGATGTAATTTTAACTGAGAATATGTTTGGAGATATTTTATCCGATGAAGCAAGTATGGTAACCGGTTCCATCGGAATGTTATCCTCTGCAAGCTTAAATGATACGAAATTCGGTCTTTATGAGCCAAGCGGCGGTTCTGCACCGGATATCGCAGGAAAAGGAATTGCAAACCCGATTGCAACCATTTTAAGTGCAGCCATGATGTTAAGATATTCCTTTGATCTCGATAAAGAAGCAGATGCCATTGAAAATGCCGTAAAGAAGGTGTTAAAGGCAGGCTATCGTACCATTGACATTATGCCACAGGAAGAAGCAAAGAAAGCAACCGTAACCCAGGTAGGAACAGCTAGAATGGGTGACTTAATCGTAGAGAATCTGTAAGAGATAAGAAATTTTCAGACAGAACAATAAAAAAGAGAGGAAGAACGAAGATGAAGAGTGATAATGTAAAAGCCGGAATGCAGCAGGCTCCGCACAGAAGTCTTTTTAATGCTTTGGGATTTACCGAAGAAGAAATGAAGAAACCAATGGTTGGTATCGTAAGTTCTTATAATGAAATCGTACCGGGCCATATGAATCTGGATAAAATTGTAAACGCTGTAAAATTAGGTGTTGCAGAAGCAGGCGGAGTACCGGTTGTATTCCCTGCAATCGCAGTTTGTGATGGAATTGCCATGGGACATATCGGAATGAAATATTCCCTGGTAACAAGAGACTTAATTGCAGATTCCACAGAGTGTATGGCATTAGCCCACCAGTTTGATGCACTGGTTATGGTGCCAAACTGTGATAAGAACGTACCTGGACTTCTGATGGCAGCAGCAAGAATTAATGTACCTACCGTATTTGTTTCCGGAGGTCCTATGTTAGCTGGTCATGTAAAGGGACGCAAGAGAAGTTTATCTTCCATGTTTGAGGCAGTAGGCTCCTATGCAGCAGGTACAATGACAGAGGAAGAAGTAAGAGAGTACGAAGAGAAAGTATGTCCGACCTGTGGTTCCTGTTCCGGTATGTATACCGCAAACTCCATGAACTGTCTGACCGAGGCACTTGGTATGGGCTTACGTGGAAACGGAACTATTCCTGCCGTATATTCCGAGCGTATCAAATTAGCAAAACATGCCGGAATGGCAGTTATGGATATGTATCGGAAAGATATCCGCCCAAGAGATATTATGACAAAGGATGCAATTTTAAATGCATTGACCGTAGATATGGCGTTAGGCTGCTCTACCAACAGTATGCTTCATCTGCCTGCAATCGCACATGAAGTAGGATTTGACTTTGATATTTCCTTTGCAAATCCAATCAGTGAGAAGACTCCGAACCTCTGCCACTTGGCACCGGCAGGCCCGACCTATATGGAAGACTTAAATGAAGCAGGCGGTGTCTATGCAGTTATGAAAGAATTAGCAGACGCAGGACTTTTACATACAGACTGTATGACCGTAACCGGTAAGACCGTAGGCGAGAATATCAAAGATGCAGTCAATAAGAATCCGGAAGTTATCCGTCCACTGGATAATCCGTACAGTAAGACCGGTGGTCTTGCCGTATTAAAAGGAAATCTTGCTCCGGACGGCGGTGTTGTAAAACGTTCTGCAGTCGTAGAAGAGATGATGGTTCATGAAGGACCGGCAAGAGTATTTGACTGTGAGGAAGATGCCATTGCTGCAATCAAAGGTGGAAAAATTGTTGCCGGTGATGTAGTCGTGATCCGTTACGAAGGACCAAAAGGCGGCCCTGGTATGCGTGAGATGTTAAATCCGACTTCTGCAATCGCAGGAATGGGACTTGGTTCATCCGTAGCATTGATTACAGACGGACGTTTCTCCGGCGCAAGCCGTGGAGCTTCCATTGGTCATGTTTCACCGGAAGCAGCCGTAGGCGGACCAATTGCGTTGGTAGAAGAAGGCGACATCATCAGGATTAACATCCCGGAAATGAAGTTAGAGCTTGCAGTATCCGATGAAGAACTGGCAGCCCGTAAAGCAAAATGGCAGCCAAGAGAACCGAAGGTAACAACCGGATATTTGGCACGTTATGCTTCCATGGTTACTTCAGGAAACCGCGGTGCAATTTTACAGATTCCAAGTACCGGGGAAGAAAAATAAGGACCGGTAATCTGTAAACATACAGCAGAAAGATAAGTTGGAAAGAGAGGAAATTTCAATGCTCTTAACAGGTGCTGAAATCGTAATAGAATGTTTGAAAGAGCAGGGCGTGGATACGGTATTTGGTTATCCGGGCGGTGCAATTTTAAATGTATATGATGAGTTATATAAACATAGTAATGAAATAAAACATATTTTAACTTCCCATGAGCAGGGAGCTTCCCATGCGGCAGACGGATATGCAAGAAGCACCGGAAAAGTTGGTGTGTGCTTTGCCACCAGCGGACCGGGTGCAACTAATCTGGTAACCGGAATCGCAACCGCATATATGGATTCTGTTCCAATGGTAGCAATTACCTGTAATGTCAATGTGCCGCTTCTTGGCAAAGACAGTTTCCAGGAAATTGATATCGCAGGAATTACCATGCCGATTACCAAGCACAACTTTATTGTAAAAGATGTCAATGATCTGGCAGATACCATCCGCCGGGCATTCCGTATTGCAAAAAAAGGAAGACCGGGTCCTGTCCTTGTGGATATTCCAAAGGATGTCACTGCAAATAAGGCAGAGTATAAAACACAGCGTATTGAACCGGTACTGCGTGTGACAGAAACCATCCGGGAGGAAGATTTAGAAGAAGCAGCAGCTTTGATTCAGAAAGCGAAAAAACCATATATCTTTGTGGGCGGCGGTGCCGTAATTTCCGACTGTTCGGATGAATTGAGAGAATTTGTGGATAAGGTGGATGCACCGGTTTGTGATACCCTGATGGGAAAAGGTGCATTTAACGGAACGGATGAACGTTATACCGGAATGCTTGGAATGCATGGAACCAAGACTTCCAATCTTGGAGTCAGCGAGTGCGATCTTCTGATTGCAGTAGGTGTCCGTTTCTCAGACCGTGTGCTTGGAAATGCTAAGAAATTTGCCTATCATGCAAAAATCTTACAGTTTGATGTGGATGCGGCAGAGATTAATAAAAATATCATGGTAACAAACAGCGTGATTGGTGATTTAAAGAAGATTCTTGCAAGAATCAATCCGATGTTATCTCCGATGGAGCATAAAGAGTGGATGGAGCACATCATGGAATACAAGAAAGAATATCCATTGAGCTATCATCCGGAAGGATTAAGCGGTCCGTTCGTAATCGAAGAAATCTATCGTCAGACCAACGGAGATGCTATCATGGTAACGGAGGTCGGACAGCATCAGATGTGGGCAGCACAGTATTATAAATACAAACAGCCGCGAACACTTCTGACATCTGGCGGACTTGGAACCATGGGTTATGGACTGGGGGCAGCAATCGGTGCACAGATAGCAAATCCGGATAAACAGGTTATCAATATTGCCGGTGACGGATGTTTCCGTATGAATATGAATGAGATTGCAACAGCAGTCCGTCAGAAGCTTCCGTTAATCGAAGTTATCATCAATAACCATGTGCTTGGAATGGTAAGACAGTGGCAGACACTTTTCTATGAGAAGCATTATTCTGCAACTGTTTTAGACGATGGAGTAGATTTTGTAAAACTGGCAGAAGCCATGGGAGCAACGGGATATCGTGCAACCAGTCAGGCAGAATTTGTCGATATTTTGAAAAAAGCACTTGCAAGTAGTACACCAGTTGTTATAGACTGTATAATTGATAGTGATGATAAGGTGTGGCCAATGGTAGCACCGGGGGCAGCTATATCTGAGGTGTTTACCGAGGAAGATTTAAAATAATAAGCCATTACATATAGAAAGATATGTGTAAGAAGTGAGGAGGAATTAGAAAATGAGCAGAGTATATAATTTTTCTGCAGGTCCGGCAGTATTACCGGAAGAAGTTTTACAGGAAGCAGCAGATGAGATGTTAGACTACAGAGGATGTGGAATGTCCGTAATGGAGATGAGTCATCGTTCCAAAGTATATGACAACATCATCAAAGAGGCAGAAGCTGATTTAAGAGACTTAATGAATATCCCGGATAATTACAAGGTATTATTCTTACAGGGTGGAGCTTCCCAGCAGTTTGCTGCAATTCCAATGAACCTGATGAAAAATAAGAAAGCTGCATACATTGTAACTGGACAGTGGGCTAAGAAAGCTTACCAGGAAGCAAAAATGTATGGGGATGCAGTAGAAGTAGCATCTTCAGCAGATAAGACCTTCTCTTATATTCCGGATTGTTCAGATCTGGATATTCCGGAAGATGCAGATTATGTATATATCTGTGAAAACAATACGATTTATGGAACCAAGTTCAAAGAACTTCCAAATACCAAAGGACATACACTTGTTGCAGACGTATCTTCCTGCTTCTTATCAGAACCGGTTGATGTAACCAAATACGGAGTAATCTACGGCGGCGTTCAGAAGAACGTTGGACCTGCAGGTGTTGTAATCGTAATCATTCGTGAAGACTTGATTACAGATGATGTTCTTCCGGGAACACCTACCATGTTAAAATACAAGACTCAGGCAGATGCTGATTCTCTTTACAATACACCACCATGCTACGGCATATATATCTGTGGTAAAGTATTCAAATGGTTAAAGAAGATGGGCGGACTTGAAGTTATGAAACAGCGTAACGAAGAGAAAGCTAAGATTCTTTATGATTTCTTAGACCAGAGCAAGTTATTCAAGGGAACTGTAGTTCCAAAAGACCGTTCTCTTATGAACGTACCATTCGTTACCGGTGATGCTGACTTAGATGCAAAATTCGTCAAAGAAGCAACCGAAGCCGGTTTTGTAAACTTAAAGGGACACAGAACCGTTGGCGGTATGCGTGCCAGCATTTATAATGCAATGCCAAAAGAGGGCGTTGAGAAGCTGGTGGCATTTATGAAGAAGTTTGAGGAGGAGAACGCATAATGTTTAACTATACATGTTTAAATCCAATCGCTGGTGTAGGCTTAGACCTTTTGTCAGATGAATATAACAAAGTAGATGATATCAAAGATGCACAGGCAGTCCTGGTAAGAAGTGCAGCAATGCATGACATGGAACTTCCAAAGACTTTAGAAGTTGTTGCAAGAGCAGGTGCAGGTGTAAATAATATCCCATTGGATAAATGTGCAGAAGCAGGTATCGTAGTATTCAATACACCGGGTGCAAACGCAAATGGTGTAAAGGAACTGGTATTTGCAGGAATGTTATTGGCAGCCCGTGACGTAGTCGGTGGAATCGAATGGGTAAAAGGCGAGGAAGGCAATGCAGATGTTGCAAAACTTGCTGAGAAACAGAAGAAGAACTTTGCCGGAAGCGAAATTGCAGGAAAGAAGCTTGGCGTTATCGGACTTGGTGCCATTGGTGTTAAAGTAGCAAATGCTGCAACACATCTTGGTATGGAAGTATACGGATATGACCCATACATTTCTGTAAATGCTGCATGGAGTTTATCCCGCAATGTAAATCATGTAAATGCTGTAGAAGAAATTTACAAGAACTGTGATTATATCACAATTCATGTTCCGCTTTTAGATTCTACCAAGAAAATGATTAATGCAGAAGCAATTGCAATGATGAAACCTACCACTGTAGTATTGAACTTTGCAAGAGACTTACTGGTTGATGAAGAGGCAATGGTAGCAGCATTAGAGGAAGGAAAGATTGCAAAATATGTCAGCGACTTCCCTAATCCAACCACAGTTGGAAAGAAAGGGTGTATCGTAACTCCTCATATTGGAGCTTCTACCGAAGAATCCGAAGATAACTGTGCAGTAATGGCAGTAAAAGAGATTCGTGATTTCTTAGAGAATGGAAATATTACACATTCTGTAAACTATCCGGACTGCAATATGGGCGAGTGCAAGAGTGCAGGAAGACTGTTACTGTTACACCGTAACGTAAAGGGAATGATCAGCAGCTATACTTCTATTTTAGGAGATGCAAATATCAACATTTCTGATATGACCAATAAGAGCCGTGGCGATTATGCATGTACACTGCTTGATGTAGATGCACCTGTTACCAAAGAAGTAGAAGAGAAACTTCAGACCTTAGATGGTGTATTAAAGGTTCGTATTGTAAAATAATAAATGCAGGTGAGAAAAAGATAATATATGGACTGCCCGGTTACGCCGCGACAGTCCATTTCTCTTACGCAGGAAACTCACAAAGCGTGTTTTTCGCAATTACGCAGGAAGGAGAAAACAATGGCAGATATCAGACCATTTTTATGTATCAGACCAAGAGAGGATGAGGCGGCAGAGATTGCAGCACTTCCGTATGATGTATATAACAGAGAAGAAGCAAAGAAAGCGGTAGAAGGACATGACAAAAGTTTTCTTCGCATTGACCGTGCCGAGACACAGTTTGATGATTCCGTAGACACTTATGCACCGGAGGTATATAAGAAAGCCCATGACATGCTTTGGGATATGGTAGCAGAAGGTGATTTCGTAAAAGAAGAGAAACCGTGCTATTATATTTACGAACTGACCATGGACGGAAGGGTGCAGACCGGTATTACAGCCTGTGCTTCGATTGATGATTATCAGAATCAGGTCATTAAAAAACATGAGAATACCAGAGCAGATAAAGAGCAGGACAGAATCAACCATGTAAATATCTGTGATGCACAGACCGGACCGATTTTCTTAGCATACCGTTCCAATGATGTCATCAATGCAGTGGTAGAGAAGGTAAAGAAGACAGCACCTCTTTATGATTTTGTGGCAGAGGATGGAATCGGACATCGTGTATACAGAATTGCAGAGGCAGAAGATATTGCGGCTATCGAGGAAGCATTTGCAAAGATAAAAGAAATCTATATCGCAGACGGTCATCACCGTGCAGCATCCGCGGTAAAGGTAGGACTGATGCGGAGAGCAGAGCATCCGGATTATGACGGAACTGAGGAATTTAACTATTTCTTATCCGTATTATTCCCGGATGACCAGCTTATGATTATGGATTATAACCGTGTAGTAAAAGACTTAAATGGAATGACAGAAGAGGAATTCCTTGGAAAGATGAACGACCTGTTTGAAGTGGGCACGCCACAGAAGGAAGCGGTTCATCCAACGGAAAAAGGAAGTTTCAGCATGTACCTTGGGGATAACTGGTATGCCTGCCGGATGAAAGAAGCGGATTTAAGCAGTGACCCGGTAGATGGGCTGGACGTATCAATTTTACAGAATGTGTTACTGCATCCGGTACTTGGCATTGAAGACCCGAAGACCGATAAGCGGATTGATTTCGTAGGTGGAATCCGTGGACTGGAGGAATTGGAGCGCAGAGTACATAGTGACTGTAAAGTGGCATTTGCCATGTATCCGACCAGCATCGGAGAGCTGTTTGCAGTAGCAGATGCCGGAAGACTGATGCCGCCGAAATCCACCTGGTTTGAGCCAAAACTTCGCAGTGGATTATTTGTTCATGCACTTTCATAATAACTTTCATAAATAACTGGAGGATATTAAAATGGGATTTTATCTGACCGCATTAGAAGCCGGCACAGAGGGCATTACAGCGGAAGAAGTCAGCGATACTATTGAACAGATGAAGAAACCGGGCGTGGTACGTACTTACCTGGAGGGGCTGGTGCCGGATTTACTGGCGTTTCTCTTTCAGGTGGTGATTGCCTGCGTGGTATATGCCATTGGCGTAAAGTTAATCAAGCTTTTCCGGAAACTCGTCCGGAAATGGCTGGATAAAAAGGATGCTGACAAGGGTGTAAAACAGTTTATGGATGCACTGGTCAAGTGCATTGGATATTTCTTCTTGATTGTAATCATTCTTTCGCTCTTTGGAATTGCAACCACATCTGTAATGGCAATTGCAGGTTCTGCAGGACTGACGGTAGGCCTGGCACTGCAGGGAAGCTTATCCAACTTTGCCGGCGGCGTATTAATACTGATGTTAAAACCGTTTAAAGTGGGGGATTATATTGTAGAAGACAGCCATGGCAACGAAGGAACGGTAACAGAGATTTCGATTTTCTACACCAAGTTAAAGAGTGTTGACAATAAGATTATCGTAATTCCAAATGGAATCTTAGCCAACAGCAGTCTTACCAATGTAACCTACAGTGAGAAACGCAGGATTGACCTGGAAGTAGGGGTGTCCTATTCGGCGGATTTAAAGAAGACGAAGGCTGTGATAGAGCAGTTGCTTCTTTCCGAAGAACGCCGGCTTAAGGACGAGGCGGTGCAGGTCTTTGTATCGGAATTGGGAGACAGCAGTGTTACCATTGGTGCAAGAGTGTGGGTGCCGACTGATTTATACTGGGATATCCGCTGGGCACTGACTGAGGAGATGAAAAATGCCCTGGATGAAAATGGAATCGAAATTCCATTCCCGCAGCTTGATGTCAACGTAAAGAATCCGGTATAAAATCGGACAAAAAAGTGAAAAAGTTTGACAAATATTGGAAAATATGCTACTGTTAGCCATGTAGTCGTGCACAATTTTGTGCAACTTTTTAGATTTATTGTGTATTAGGAGGAAAAAGAAATGCAGGGAACTGTAAAATGGTTTAACGCAAAGAAGGGTTATGGATTTATCTCAGATGCAGAAGGAAATGATGTATTCGTTCATTTCTCCGCATTAAATATGGATGGATTCAAAGAGCTTAAAGATGGAGAAGCAGTTGAATTTGAGGTAGTAGAAGGAGAAAAAGGACCTCAGGCAGCTAACGTAGTTCGCTTAGGTTAATTCGTATAGAGTTGAATATGAAATAAGCGCAGAGCAGGAAGATGGATATCCGTCTTCCTGTTTTTAGGTTTATCAGGTGTAAATGTAAAAAAAATGTGTTATACTGATAAAGACTGTGAGTCAGATTATGAGAACATGGAGGATAAAACATTTGAATTTAGCAGCGTTAACAGCATATGAATTAATCAAAGAAGAAAATCTGACAGACATCCATGCAAAGGGATATCTGCTTCGACATAAAAAGAGTGGAGCTAAAATCAGCCTTATTTCCAATGATGATGAAAATAAGGTCTTTTATATTGGATTCCGTACTCCGGTAGAGGACAGCACCGGCGTACCACATATCATTGAGCATACGGTATTGTGCGGTTCGGACAAGTTCCCGGTGAAGGACCCGTTTGTGGAACTGGTGAAGGGTTCTTTAAATACATTCTTAAATGCCATGACTTACCCGGACAAGACCGTTTATCCGGTGGCAAGCTGCAATGATAAAGATTTTGCTAATCTGATGGATGTATACTTAGACGCTGTGTTCCATCCGAATATCTATAAGAAAGAAGAAATCTTCAAACAGGAAGGCTGGCACTATGAATTAGAGGATAGAGATGCACCGGTTACCATCAATGGAGTGGTATACAATGAGATGAAGGGCGCATTTTCTTCTCCGGAGGGTGTCTTAGACCGTGTAGTATTAAATTCCCTGTTCCCGGATACCACATACAGCAATGAGTCCGGCGGTGACCCGGAAGTAATTCCGGAGCTTACTTATGAGCAGTACCTTGATTTTCACCGGAAATTCTATCATCCATGTAATTCTTATATTTACCTTTATGGAAATATGGATATGGAAGAAAAACTGGAATTTCTCGATAAAGAATATTTAAGCCATTATGATAAAATCGAAGTAGATTCCGCAATTCAGCTGCAGGCTCCTTTTGAAAAGCCGGTAACCATCAGCAAGCCATATTCCATTGCATCTTCCGAAAGCTTAGAGGATAATGCATATCTTTCCTATAATGTGGCAATCGGAACGAATCTTGAGAGTGAACTGACTCTGGCATTTGATGTCTTGGATTATGCACTATTAAGTGCACCGGGAGCACCGTTGAAGCAGGCACTTATTGATGCAGGAATCGGAAAAGATATCATGGGCGGATTTGATAACAGCACCTTACAGCCAATTTTTTCTGTGGTGGCAAAGAATGCTAATAAAGAAGACGAAGAGAAGTTTGTAGGAATTATCGAAGATACTTTAAAGAAAATCGTCAAAGACGGTCTCAATAGAAAATCCCTGTTAGCAGGAATCAACAGTGAAGAATTCAAATTCCGTGAAGCAGATTACGGTAATTTCCCGAAGGGATTAATTTATGGATTATCCTGTATGGACAGCTGGCTTTATGATGATGACGAACCATTCTTATATCTTAAAATATTAGACGTATTTGCAGCATTAAAGGAAAAGATTGAAACAGGATATTTTGAAGAACTGATTCAGAAATATCTTTTGGATAACAGCCATAAATCCTATGTATCCATTGAACCGGAAAAAGGCTTAAATGCCAGGCTGGAAAAAGAATTAGAAGAGAAACTGGCAGCTTATAAGAATGGTTTATCAGAAGAAGAGATTGATAAGTTAGTAGAGGATACAAAGCATTTAAAACTGTATCAGGAAGAGCCGTCACCAAAGGAAGACCTGATGAAGATTCCGATGTTAAAACGGCAGGACATGAAGCGTGAAGCACAGCCGCTGGTATATGAAAAGGTAAGCTGCAATGGCATCGAAACCATTCATACCAACATTTATTCCAATGGCATTCATTATCTGAATCTGATGTTTGATATCAGTGATATTACAGAAGAAGAACTGCCATACCTTGGGGTGTTAAAAGCTGTACTTGGTTATATGGATACAGAGCATTATAATTATGCAGACTTAGCAAATGAGATTAATCTTATGACCGGCGGTATCTCTTCCCAGATTAATATTTATGCGGATACTAAGAAAAAAGACAGTTTCCATGCAAAATACGAAGTACGTTCCAAGATTCTTTATCAGAATCTGGAAGAGGGGCTTAGACTTCTTTCTGAGATTCTGATGGGCACACAGATTACAGATGAAAAACGTCTCTATGAGATTTTAGCGCGTATCAAATCGAGACTGCAGATGTCCTTAAGCTCTGCCGGACATTCCGTATCTGCCATGCGGGCAATGTCTTATTTCTCACCGGTAGCCCGATTCAATGACCTGGTTGGCGGAATTGCACTGTACCGGACGATTGCAGAATTAGAAGAACATTTTGAAGAAAAGAAGCAGTTTTTAATGGATAAATTAAGAAGCCTTACAGAGAAAATATTTGTAAAGAACAGACTGTTGATTTCCCTGACGGCAGACGCAGAAGGATATCAGCTGTTAGAAGAAAAATTCCCGCAGTTCTTAACTGTTTTACCGGATGGAGAGAAAGAGGGAGAAGCAGTTACCTTCCATTGTGAGAAAAAGAATGAAGGCTTCTTAGATGCATCCAAAGTACAGTATGTATCCAGAGCCGGAAATTATTTATCGAAAGGATATTCCTATACCGGAGCACTTCGTATCTTAAAAGTAATTTTAAGCTATGATTATCTTTGGATTAATGTCCGGGTAAAGGGTGGTGCATATGGCTGCATGAGCGGATTTATGCGGAACGGAGATGCATATTTCACTTCTTACCGTGACCCGAACCTTAAGAGCACCAATGAGATTTACGAAGGTATCCCGGCATATTTAAGAGCTTTTGATGCAGATGAACGTGATATGACAAAATATATCATCGGAACAGTAAGTGATATGGATACCCCGTTGAATCCGGCTGCCAATGGCATGCGTTCCGTAAGTGCTTATCTTACCAATATTTCTTATGAGGAATTACAGCGTGAGAGAAATGAAGTTTTAGATGCACAGCCGGAAAACATCAAAAATCTCGCAGGACTTATTGAAGCGGTACTCGCACAGGATGCCTTGTGTGTCATCGGTGCAGAGGAAAATGTAGAAGCAGAAAAAGATATGTTCTTAGAAGTAAAGAATCTTTATTAAAAGCTGTGGGTAATAGTCCCGCAGCATACATAAGAAGGAGTAAGTATGACGGAAAATTTTAAATCAGGCTTTGTAACACTGATTGGACGGCCGAATGTAGGAAAGTCCACCTTGATGAATCATCTGATTGGACAGAAGATTGCAATTACATCCAATAAACCGCAGACTACCAGAAACCGTATCCAGACTATTTATACGGATGAAAACAGAGGACAGATTATTTTTGTGGATACACCTGGTATCCATAAGGCAAAGAATAAGCTGGGCGAATTTATGGTAAATGTGGCAGAACACACATTGAATGAAGTGGATGTCATTTTATGGCTGGTGGAACCGAGTGATTTTATCGGCGCAGGAGAGCAGCATATTATTGAAAAGTTAAAAACTGTAAAGACACCGGTTATTCTGGTTATCAATAAATTAGATACCTTGGATAACAAGGATAAAATGCTGGAGTACATTGACACTTATCGTAAAGTTTATGACTTTGCGGAAATCGTACCGGCATCTGCACTGCGGGGAGAAAATACGGATGTTATCATTGATTTGATTTTTAAATATCTGCCGTATGGTCCGATGTTCTATGATGAGGATACCATTACTGACCAGCCGGAGCGTCAGATTGTGGCAGAGCTGATTCGTGAAAAAGCCTTACATGCTCTAAATGAAGAAATTCCTCATGGAATTGCCGTTTCTATTGACCAGATGAAGAAACGCAAAGGCAGGAAAATGTTTGATATTGATGCCACGATTATCTGTGAGCGGGATTCCCACAAGGGAATTATTATCGGCAAGCAGGGAGCCATGTTAAAGAAAATTGGTACCAATGCCAGATATGAAATTGAACACCTCTTAGATGCCAAGGTTAATTTGAAACTTTGGGTAAAAGTGAAAAAAGACTGGCGTGACAGCGATTATATGATTAAGAACTTCGGATACCGGGAAGAGGAATTCTAAATATTGACAGTATTATCTTAAGTGCTTCTGGAAAACCTAATTTCATACAAGTATGAAGAAAGGGCAGGAAGGAAGCATATGGTAAGAGCAAGCTGGAATCATTTTACTTTGACCGGAAGAGTAGATGATTATCTTAAGTTTAAGGAACAGGAAAAAGAGGAACAGGATGGATTGGGCAGCCTGAAAGAGAAAGTAAGAGGTGAACAGGACCGTGGGCACAAACGTGATGGTTACGGGTATGGTGCTTACCGCAATGCCAATCAGTGAATATGACAAACGAATTACGATACTGACCCTGGAGAGGGGAAAGATTACGGCGTTTGCCAGAGGTGCAAGAAGACCAAACAGTACACTGCTGGCAGCCTGCAATCCCTTTTCCTTCGGACAGTTTGAAGTCTATGAGGGCCGTACCTCCTACAATGTGGTGCGGGCAGAAATTAAAAATTATTTTACCGAACTCACCACAGATTTGAATGATACATACTATGGATTTTATTTTCTTGAGATGGCAGAATATTATGCCCAGGAAAACAGTGATGACCGGGAAATGCTAAAGCTTCTTTACCAGTCCTTAAAGGCACTTGGAAAGAAGAATTTTGATAACCGGCTGGTCCGCGTGATTTATGAATTGAAAATGATGGTGCTAAATGGAGTATATCCGAATCTTTTTTCCTGCCAGAAATGTGGAAGAAAGGAACCGATGCAGTTTTTCAGTGTGCAGCGCGCCGGGCTTCTTTGTGATTCCTGCAGCGAAACCGAGCATGGCAGACGGTTAGATGCATCTACCATTTATACGATGCAGTATATTATTACCACGGAATCAGCAAAGCTTTTTCATTTTGCAGTATCAGAAAAAGTGTTGTTTGAACTGATTCGGACGGTGAAGGAATTTCGGGAAAAATATGCACCCCATACATTTAAATCAGAGCAATTTTTAGAAGGGCTTTTCTGATTTATGGGAGAAGCCGGGCATTTTGCCTGAGGTAACGCTTGAAATACCAAACCGAAAATAGTATAATTGTTGAGATTATGAGATATAGGGATTTGGAGGTTCGTATGAAGAAGAAGATAAGTGCACTCCTTGTAATGCTGTTAGCCTGTGGAATATTTGGCGGCTGCGGTGCTACAAAAGATGCAGATACCACGACACTCTTTCCGGAGAAAAAGGGTGGAATCACAGAAGTTGCAGTAGGCGACTTTGACAAAGACAATTATGATGAGAATGAGTTAGAACAGTATGTAAAGGATTCCATCAAAGAATATGAAGACAATGATGGAGCCGGGACAGTAAAATTAAAAAATCTTTCCGTAAAAGACGGAGTCGCAAAGCTTGGTATGCATTACAGTGACAGCACAGCATATTCTGCATTTGTGGGAGATACCGTATTTACCGGAACGGTGGTACAGGCAATTGCTGCCGGATATGATTTTAATACAGATTTTGTAGCGGTAACAGATGGAGCTACCGGAGATGCAGCGGACAGCAAAGATGTCATGAAAAATGATGACTATCATGTTATCGTATTAAGCAAGGGTGTAGATGTTACGGTTGATGGAACGCTGCAGTATGTTTCATCCGGGGTAACCGTCAAGGATAAGAACACCGCAACTGTGGATGAAATTCCTGCTGGTGAGACAGCAGAAGCAAGATATATTATTTATAAATAGAATGCGAGGAAGAATTTTATGGAAAAATCAATGGAAAAAATTGTAGCTTTAGCAAAGGCAAGAGGTTTTGTATATCCGGGTTCCGAGATTTACGGTGGACTGGCAAATACATGGGATTACGGTAACCTTGGTGTAGAATTAAAGAATAATGTGAAACGTGCCTGGTGGCAGAAATTCGTACAGGAAAATCCATACAACGTTGGTGTAGACTGTGCCATTCTTATGAACCCGCAGACATGGGTAGCTTCCGGACATTTAGGCGGATTTTCAGACCCTCTTATGGATTGTAAAGAGTGTCATGAACGTTTCCGTGCAGATAAGATTATTGAAGACTATGCAGAAGAGCATGGCATTACATTAGAGACTTCCGTAGATGGCTGGAGTCAGGAAGAAATGATGAACTTCATCAAAGATAACAGTGTTCCATGTCCATCCTGTGGAAAACATAACTTTACAGATATCCGTCAGTTCAACCTGATGTTCAAGACCTTCCAGGGTGTAACCGAGGATGCAAAAAATACGGTATACTTAAGACCGGAAACAGCACAGGGTATTTTCGTTAACTTCAAAAACGTGCAGAGAACATCCCGTAAGAAAGTGCCTTTCGGCATTGCACAGATTGGAAAATCTTTCCGTAACGAGATCACTCCTGGTAACTTTACTTTCCGTACCAGAGAGTTTGAACAGATGGAGCTGGAGTTCTTCTGTGAGCCGGGTACCGACCTTGAGTGGTTCCAGTACTGGAGAACTTTCTGCCATAACTGGCTGTTAAGCCTTGGCATGAAAGATGAAGAATTACGTCTTCGTGACCATGATCCGGCAGAGCTTGCATTTTACAGTAAAGCAACTACCGACTTTGAATTCTTATTCCCATTCGGATGGGGCGAACTGTGGGGAATTGCAGACCGTACCGACTATGACCTGACACAGCATCAGAATACATCCGGCCAGGATATGTCTTACTTTGATGATACCAGGAATGAAAAATACATTCCATACGTTATTGAGCCATCTCTTGGAGCAGACCGTGTGGTACTGGCATTCCTTTGTGCAGCATATGACGAAGAGAACATCGGAACAGAAGAGAAACCGGATATGAGAACCGTTCTTCATTTCCATCCGGCACTTGCACCGGTTAAGATTGGTGTGCTTCCGCTTTCCAAGAAATTAAATGAAGGTGCAGAGAAAGTGTTTACACAGCTTTCCAAGAAATATAACTGCGAATTTGATGACAGAGGAAATATCGGTAAGCGTTATCGTCGTCAGGATGAAATCGGAACTCCATTCTGTGTAACTTACGATTTCGAATCTGAAACAGATGGAGCAGTTACCGTACGTGACCGTGATACCATGGAGCAGGAGCGTATCAAAATCGAAGATTTGGATACATATTTTGCAGAAAAATTCACTTTCTAAATCAAACACCTGATTTTTAACAGAACAGAGTGGTCTGATTTCGAAAAAATGGTTGCGAAACTATAAAATTATGATAAAATAAATATGTGCGCTTGTGGACAAGTGGCACGCGTAATGGGTGACATTGTGGATATCAATTGTTGTTGATAACAGACGATGTTCGCATATCAATAAACCAAAGTAAATTTATTAGGAGGAATTCAAAATGGCAAACAAATGGGTTTACATGTTCAGTGAAGGAAACATGTCCATGCGTAATCTCCTTGGTGGAAAAGGTGCTAACCTTGCCGAGATGACTGATATCGGTCTTCCAGTACCACAGGGATTCACAATCACAACAGAGGCTTGTACTCAGTATTATGAGGATGGCCGCAAGATTAACGACGAAATCATGGCACAGGCTATGGAAGGCGTTAAGAAAATGGAAGAGATTAACGGAAAGAAATTCGGAGACCTCAAGAATCCATTACTTGTTTCTGTTCGTTCTGGTGCTAGAGCATCTATGCCAGGTATGATGGACACCATCTTAAACCTTGGACTGAATGACGAAGTAGTTGCAGCAATGATCGCTGGAAACCCAGATCCTAAATTCGAGCGTTTCGTATATGACTCTTACAGACGTTTTATCCAGATGTTCTCTGACGTTGTTATGGAAGTTGGTAAGAAATATTTCGAGCAGCTCATCGATAAGATGAAAGCAGACAGAGGAGTTAAGTTCGACGTTGAACTTACAGCCGCTGACTTAAAAGAATTAGCAGAGCAGTTCAAAGCTGAGTACAAGAACCAGTTAGGAACCGATTTCCCATCTGATCCTGTAGAGCAGTTAAAATTAGCTATTGAAGCTGTATTCCGTTCATGGGATAACCCACGTGCAAACGTATATCGTCGTGATAACGATATCCCATATTCCTGGGGAACAGCTGTTAACGTAATGCCTATGGTATTCGGTAACTTAAATGATGAGTCTGGTACAGGTGTTGCATTTACCCGTGATCCTGCTACAGGCGAGAAGAAATTAATGGGTGAGTTCTTAATCAATGCTCAGGGTGAGGACGTAGTTGCTGGTGTTCGTACACCTATGCCAATCGCTCAGATGGAGCAGGAATTCCCAGAAGCATATGCTGAGTTCATCAAGGTTTGTGAGACTCTTGAGAATCACTACCATGACATGCAGGATATGGAGTTTACAGTAGAGAACAAGAAGTTATACATGCTTCAGTGCCGTAATGGTAAGAGAACTGCTCCAGCAGCTCTTAAGATTGCATGTGACCTTGTTGATGAAGGACATAAGACAGAAGAAGAAGCAGTAGCTATGATCGATCCTCGTAACTTAGATACACTTCTTCATCCACAGTTTGATGCAGCAGCATTAAAAGCAGCTACACCAATCGGAAAAGGTTTAGGAGCTTCTCCTGGAGCAGCTTGTGGTAAGATCGTATTCACAGCAGAAGATGCAGAAGCTTGGAACGCTCGTGGAGAGAAAGTTGTACTTGTTCGTCTTGAGACATCTCCAGAAGACATCACAGGTATGAAAGCTTCCCAGGGTATCTTAACTGTTCGTGGTGGTATGACATCTCACGCAGCTGTAGTTGCCCGTGGTATGGGTACATGCTGTGTATCCGGATGTGGTGATATCGCTATGGACGAAGAGAATAAGAAATTCACTCTTGCTGGAAAAGAATTCCATGAGGGAGATTTCATCTCTATCGATGGTACAACAGGTAACATCTACGATGGCGAAATCAAGACAGTTGACGCTACCATCGCTGGTGAGTTCGGCCGTGTTATGGCTTGGGCTGACAAATATAGAAAACTTAAAGTTCGTACAAATGCAGATACTCCTGCAGATGCTAAGAAAGCTCGTGAGCTTGG
>OJNY01000522.1_pt1 | contig 29679 bp, 22 predicted proteins | sample 1597931 | NCBI WGS metagenome assembly OJNY01 (sample SAMN01915209, study PRJEB22387) | human gut metagenome | isolation source: stool | host: Homo sapiens | place: USA
CCCCATCGCTCCCTCAAGAGCTAAAGAAAATCACTCAACAATTGACCGCCCTGCCTAACATTTATTGTCGTACCGGCTCTTAAGCGCATCTCCATTTGCATTTTTTGCATAGAAGCACTATCTTTGCACAATAATATATCAAATTTTAGTCAAGATGAAAAAGTTAGAAAGTTTAGTAGCCGAAAAGCTTCTGAAAATCAGTGCAATCAAGCTTCAGCCCGATGTACCTTTCACATGGGCTTCAGGATGGAGTTCTCCAATATACACCGACAACCGCAAAACCCTATCCTACCCGGAGTTGCGCAACTTCATCAAAGTTGAGTTGTGCCGCATCATTCTCGAGAACTTTGAGGCTCCCGATGCAATAGCCGGCGTAGCCACAGGCGCTATCGCACAAGGTGCTCTCGTAGCCGACTCTCTCGGCCTCCCCTACGTATATGTACGCTCCACTCCTAAGGATCACGGACTCGAAAACCTCATCGAAGGCAATCTTAAGCCCGGACAGAAGGTTGTTGTAATCGAAGACCTTATATCGACCGGCGGCAGCAGCCTTAAAGCAGTCGAGGCAATCCGTGCCGCAGGATGCGAGGTTGTGGGCATGGCCGCAATATTCACCTACGGATTCCCCGTAGCCGTAAAGCGCTTCAACGAGGCCGGCGTAAAGCTCATCACCCTCAGCAACTACAACTCAATGCTTGAGGCTGCGCTCGAAACCGACTATATCAAGCCCGATGACCTCGAAACATTGAAGCAATGGCGCAAAGATCCGGCAGCGTGGTCACCTGCACCCAAAGCCGATTAATATTCGCGCCTGTCATTACCAAAGGCCACATATAAAACTAAACCCACTGACGACTTATGACAACTTATTCAAGTAAGCCGACTGAAGTGGCTATGCCCGTATCTTCAGTCTATGAGCGTATAAGCAATCCTGCCGCTTTCCAAGAACGCCTCGATGCACTTCCCGAAGAAGTACGCGCCAAGCTCGGTGCCGTACGATTCACCGAGGACTCAATCATAATAACCGCTGCCCCCATGGGCGACATGGTTCTCAAGATTACCGAACGTGTAGCCGACAAGCGTGTGGCATTCACTGCCGAAAGCGCACCGGTGCCTCTTATCATGTCGATAAATCTTGATGCCAAGACTCCCGAATCGACCGAGATAATCACAGCGATCGACGTTGAGATTCCTGCAATGCTTCGCCCGATGGTAGGCCCGAAACTGCAAGAAGCCGCTGACAAATTCGGCGACATGGTAAAGAATCTTGCCCGTTCATAACAGAATCGGCTTCATTAACTATAAAGCCTGTCTGGCCACATCAGACAGGCTGATTTTTAACCTCTAAAACCCAACCTGCAATGTCATCAAAACTTTGGGAGAAATCGGTCACCGTAGACCATGATGTAGAGTCATATACCGTAGGACGCGACCGCGAGATGGATCTGTATCTCGCTCCTTACGATGTGCTCGGATCTCTGGCCCACATAACAATGCTTCAGTCAATAGGCTTGTTGACCAAGCCTGAATTGGAAACCCTGACCGCCGAACTGCGTAACATCTACAAAGTCATCGAGCAAGGCGACTTCAAGATTGAGGATGACATCGAGGATGTGCATTCGCAGGTTGAACTGATGCTCACGCGCAAGCTCGGCGACATAGGCAAGAAAATCCATTCGGGCCGCTCACGCAACGACCAGGTACTCGTTGACCTGAAGCTATACATCCGTTCACGCATCGAGGATGTCACAAAGGCCATGACCGGGCTGTTCAACGTGCTGATTGAGCAAAGCGAACGCTACAAGGATGTGTTAATGCCCGGCTACACGCATCTGCAGGTGGCGATGCCCTCATCGTTCGGACTTTGGTTCGGAGCCTATGCCGAATCACTCGTCGACGACCTCACGGTGCTTCGTGCCGCCTATTCGGTGACCAACCGAAATCCTCTCGGTTCGGCTGCCGGCTACGGTTCGTCATTCCCCCTCAACCGCACGATGACCACACGCCTGCTCGGATTTGACTCGATGGACTACAATGTCGTATATGCCCAGATGGGACGAGGCAAGACTGAACGTGTCGTAGCACAGGCTCTCGGAGGCATTGCCGCCACGATTGCCAAGCTATCATTTGACGCCTGCATGTTCAACTCCCAGAACTTCGGGTTCATAAAGCTGCCCGATGAATACACGACGGGCTCGTCGATCATGCCCCACAAAAAGAATCCCGATGTATTTGAACTCACAAGGGCCAAATGCAACAAGCTGCAGGCGCTGCCCTACGAGATTACGCTGATCACCAACAATCTTCCTTCAGGATATTTCCGCGACCTGCAATTGATAAAAGAGAACTTCCTGCCGGCATTTGACTCGCTCATTGAGATAATATCGATGGTTACGCAGATGCTCTCGGAGGTCAAGGTGAACACTGAAATCCTCAAGGATCCGCGTTACAGCCTCATGTTCTCGGTTGAGGAAGTGAATCGCCTCACGCTGGAGGGCGTGCCGTTCCGTGATGCCTACAAGCAAGTGGGACTCGCCATAGAGCACGGAGAGTTTGTACCCCCTACCGAAGTGCACCACACCCACGAAGGTTCGATAGGCAATCTTTACAATGACGCAGTCAAGGCCCTCTACGACAAAGTGCTGTCGCAATTTGGCTTCACGACTTATCACAACGCCTTAAACTCGCTCCTCGGAAGATAAATATGCTCCGATATATATCAGTGATTGTCGCCATGTTTGCGTTGTTGTCATGCTCCGATGTCAATGACGACCGCATTCCTGTAACGGCTGTAAATATCGACCTCGGCAATCAAGGATATTGGGACACATACGGCGTACACACCGTGGGACAATTCCGTTACTTCATCAAGTCGGAAAAACAGCCTGCCGATTTTCCCTACACGGCCATGACTTACACGGGATTTGGCGGAATCCTGTTGGTGACCGACATGAGCGGCTCTCCCCTTGCCTACGACCTCGCCTGTCCGGTAGAATGTACTCCTAATGTGCGTGTAGTTTTCGACACATCGACACTACAAGCCGTTTGTCACAAATGCGGCTCACGCTACGATGTGTGCGAGTTCAACGGAAGTCCGCTGTCGGGTCCGGCACACGAGCATAAATACGGGCTTCGCCGCTATCGCGCGGTGCGCGCTTCAGCCGGCGGCTACACTATCGTCTTCTGAAATTAAATACGCAATTTGCGTAATCCAAAATTACTTACTATCTTTGTCGCGCCGTAAGCTGCCTGAATGGTGGAATGGTAGACACGAGGGACTTAAAATCCCTTGGCCATTACGGCTGTGTGGGTTCGAGTCCCACTTCAGGTACCCGAGGGGTCGCATTTCTGCGACCCCTCTTTTTTTGTGCCTGTATCCTACTATCTATTGATGTAGTACGTGACGCAACTCGGGATGAGCTGCAACAAGTTCCGAAATCATCGCCTGTGTCCCTGCCTCAAAACCGTCCACGGCTTCGGTGGTTGCCGAAATGTGACGGTGTTTCAAGCGGCGTGACAGTTTAAGACACTGCTGCTCGAGGTCACGCGTGTCGTCGGTCATGAATGAACGGCGGAACACATCGTATATGTAATCAACCGCAACATCCGAGGGATGAGTCATGTCGGCGGTGTAAAAGCGATAATCACGCAAGTCGTCCATCATTATTTCATAGGCGGGGAAATAGACCACCGATTCCGGCATTTCACGCGCCAGCGCATCCACTCCGAGCAACAATGTGGACTTGCTTATCTGATTGCCGTGCGCTCCGTTGGCAAGATGGCGTATGGGGCTTACGGTAAACACAACCTTCATTCCGGGGTAACGCGCGGTTATCTCTTTTACCATCTTACGCCACAATCCGGTTATCTTATCGGCCGGAAGCATTTCACGTGAAAACATAGTCGCCGGCATTTTATGGCAATTGGCCACCACTCGATGATTTTCGCGCAATCTGAACAGGTAGGCCGTGCCGAATGTCACGATAATCGCCGATGCATTCGACAACGCCTTGCGGGCTCTGTCGGCCGACTCGTTGATTGATTCAAGCACTTGGTCAGGGTCGGTACCGGAAAATCTTGAATGATGCGAAAAACTGTGCCACACTCCTTCGTGCTGAAACAAATCATCAATCGTATAGTCACGGTCGTAGAGCAGATCGAGCACGGCATTGGCTATGCTTGCCGGATTATACAATGTACCGCATGGGTTGACAATGCAGTCAAAAAGGCCGTCGCAAAGGCGCTGCCCCACGTTATCGCTGAAGCAGGAGCCGAGCATGACCACCGGGTGGGAATGATCGATCAATCCCTGCTGATTCTCAAGCGGTTGTACTATAGTGCGGAATTCACTCATAATCAATACATTTTATAGTCTATGGATAATACTTGAAATTCGGTTCGTCTATTTATTTGGTCGGCTATCTCTTGATTCGCCTCATCAAGTCGTCCGATATACTCTTCATCGAGTACATCACCTTCGGCAAATTGAGGATAGAGGCGGTGCAGGCGTCGTGTCACGCGTTTAGGTTGCGATTCACCGTAACCTACAGGCTTCAGGCGCTCTGTGTCGATTCCCGACGCTATTAGGTAATCTATCACCGACTGAGCACGACGCTGCGAAAGTGCGACATTATACTCTTCCGAGCCTTTGCGGTCGGTGTGTGCTGCAAGTTCAATCGTTACATTGGGATTGTCGTGCAACACCTGCGCCAACGAATCAAGAGCCTGCCGCGACTCGGGACGCAATGTCGCCTTGTCAAAATCGTAGAATATATTGTCGATGACATTGGGTCGGGTGAGCGATGCAAGCATGAAATCCACTGCATATTCGGCATCCTCTTCAGCGTCGTCGGAGATGAACTCCTGCTTTGCGTTAAGATAGCCCGGAGCAGTCGCAAGCATCACGTAACGCACCCCGCGCTGCAACGGCAGTGAAAACGAACCGTCGTTACGCGCCACTGCTTTGCGGTTGGTGCCGTCGTCACCCACTATCCTCACAACAGCGCCCCCTATAGGCTCCTCATCGCGGTCGGTGACATGGCCGCCGATGGATATGCGCAGATCGGGCAACACAAATGAGTATATGTGGTCGTAACCGCGACGGTCACCGCGATTGCTGCTGAAAAAGCCGCTCTCACCCTCACCAAACGTTATCGCGAAGTCATCGCCGGCCGAGTTTACAGGTTTTCCCATGTTGACCACGCTCCATGCACCCGAAGGCAACAACCGGGCGCAATATATGTCAAGGCCTCCGTAACCGGGATGACCGTTGCTTGCAAAGTAGAGCAGACTGTCGTCACGCACTGTAGGAAACATCTCATCGCCGGCGGTGTTGATCAACGGGCCGAGATTCTCAGGTCTTGCACCGTCACGGTCAATCCTCATGCGCCATATATCCTTGCCTCCGTAACCTCCGCGACGGTCAGAGGTGAAGTAGAGCCACTTTCCGTCGGGCGACGGTGACGGATGTCCGTAACTCGCCACCGAGTCATCATCTATTTCCAATCTCACGGGGCGGCTCCATTGTGCGTCACTTCGCCTGGAAGTGTATATGCCTACAGCGGTGTCACGGTTCATGTCACGCTTCGCTACGGTGAGATACATCGTCATGCCGTCGGGCGACAACGCGGCTATGCCCTCGTCATGCTCGCTGTTTACATCGCCCTCGAGAGGCTCGGGGCGCATCCAGTCGCCCTGTTCATTGCGGCGCGACATCCACAGGTCGGAGTTCTTCATGCCCGTTATCTCACTTCGCGCATCGCCGTTGACGCGCTCGTTGGTAGTGGTGATATAGAGCATGTCACGCACCGGATCAAGGAACGGAGCGAAGTCGGAACGATTGGAATTGAACAGCTTGGGGTTCTTTACCACATAACGTGACGCAACCGACCGTGTCGACAAAGCGTGACGACACCCGGCGATGCCGTTCTCGGCCATCTTGGCGTCACGTGGTGAAGTTGCAAGATAGTCGTTGTAAGCCTCAATGGCCTTGGTGTATTCACCCTCGGCCTGCAAAGCGCGTCCCAGATAAAGTGACGCGGTAGAATCGCTGTAACCGTAACGGATGGCATTGCGAAATGCCTGTGACGCATTGGCCATGCGGTTTATGCGGAAGTAACACTCCCCCATCTTGAATGCCACCTCGCCCCTGAGAGCGCGTTGCTCTTTCTTGGCGAGGCTGTTGTAGACCTTGCGATAAGCACGTGACGCATCGTAATACTCGCCGCGTGACATCATCATGTCGGCCTCGGCAAGCCGCGACACACCACACCCGCCGAGCATCACCGCAATAGCGATACCCGCGAGCCAACCGGTCAACAGTGTAATGCGCATTCCTGCCATAATTATATAATGGCTATATAATCCAATTATATCACAAATTTAGGTATATTTGTCGGTAAAACAATCTGACGCATGAAAATTATCATCGCACCCGATTCATTCAAGGGTTCGCTCACTTCAACCGAAGCGGCTCACGCAATAGCCTGCGGAGTACGTGACGCAGCTCCCCACGCAACATTGGTCGAGATACCTCTTGCCGACGGAGGCGAAGGGAGCGTAGAGGCCGTAGCCGAGAGGCTTGACGCACAAATCGTCACCATCGACACCGTGAACCCACTGATGAAGAAAATGACGGCAAAATACGCAATCGCGGAAACCGCCGAAGGTAAAACAGCCATAATAGAAACCGCAGCCGCAAGCGGGCTGAACACAGTGTCACGCGATGAGCGTGACATAATGGCCTCGTCGACATTCGGCACGGGATTGATAATAGCCGATGCCTTCAGCCGAGGATGCCGCAACTTCATCATAGGGCTTGGAGGCAGCGCAACCAACGATGCCGGCCTTGGAATACTCGCAGCTCTCGGCTACAGGCTCCTCAACCGTAACGGCAAAACGCTTACGCCATCGGGTGCGTCACTATCCGAATTGGCCCACATAGTCGCGTCACGTGATGCCGACGCATTGCGCGACTGCCGGTTCACGCTGATGTGCGATGTCGACAACCCGCTTTACGGCGAATCGGGAGCAGCATTCACATTTGTGGCACAAAAAGGTGCGTCACCTCAACAGATCGAGCAACTCGACCTCGGGTTACGTAACTGGTCACGCTGCGTAACGCGTGACTTAGGCATCGATGTAGCCGACTTGCCGGGAGCAGGTGCCGCAGGAGGATTGGGAGCCATGTTTGCCGCATTTTTCAACGCCGAAATGCGCTCGGGCATAGAGATGGTGCTCGACCTTGCGGGATTTGACGACGAACTGCGTGACGCCGACCTCGTAATAACCGGCGAAGGGCACATGGACGCGCAGACACTTCACGGCAAAGTCCCGATGGGGGTGTTGCGTCACGCTCGCCGCGCCGCAGTACCGGTCATTGCGCTAAGCGGCGCGATCGACCACTGTGAAGAGTTCGACCGCGCCGGTATGTCGGGAGTATTTTCAATTCAGCCCTCGCCTGTTTCACTCGACGAGGCGATGCAACGCGAAACAGCGTCACGCAACCTGCGCAGCACCGCCTCGCAGATAATGCAGCTTATAAAGGCGTTTACTTGTAAGTGATGTCACTCCATGCAGGAGGATTCACGTTAAGCAGGTTGCGCACAAAGAAGTCGTAACGCTTGTGTTCGCCGAAGTCCTCGCCCATGGTGTGGTGAGCACCGGGAACGACAACGAGCTCAAAGTCCTTGTTGGCCTTGATGAGCGCATTGACCACCTGCATTGTCGACGCAGGATCGACATTGTCGTCGAGTTCGCCAACGACAAGCATGAGCGGACGGCGAAGCAGATGCGCATTCTCGACATTGGAACCCTCCTTGTACTGGTCGCCCACGGGATAACCGAGCCAAAGCTCATTCCACCATATCTTGTCCATGCGGTTGTCATGACAGCCGCATGCCGAATAGGCAGCCTTGTAGAAATCGGGATAGAGCAGCAACGCATTGGTCGACTCCTGTCCGCCGGCCGAGCAGCCGTATATACCCACCCTGTCGATGTCCATGTAGGGATATTTCTCGGCAGCGGCCTTAATCCATGCCATGTGGTCGGGCAGTCCGGCATCCTTGAGATTCTTGTAGCACACGTTCTCAAATTCGCGCGAGCGGAACGATGTGCCCATTCCGTCGACCATCACCACGATAAATCCGAGTTCGGCGATGGATGTCATGTACCAGTCATAGGGGCGGAACGCCTTGGGGACATACTGGTCGCCGGGACCCTGATAGATGTATTCGATTATGGGATATTTCTTTGATGGGTCGAAGTTGGTTGGTCGCACGATAAGTCCCCACATCGGGGTCTTTCCGTCGCGTCCGGGAGCGGTGAACACCTCAGGCGCCTTCCATCCGTTCTCCTTAAGTCGGGTTATGTCGGCTGTTTCAAGCGGCATCACCTCCGAGCCGTCGGCAGCGTTACGCAGCACGGCCACCGGAGCGTCGGCCACAGTCGAGTAGACATCGACCAGGTATTTCATGTCACGCGAGAATCCCGCCTTGTGGGTACCCTTGGCCGGAGTCAGGTCGGTGAGGTTATTGCCGTCGAAGTCAATCGAATAGTAACGGATGAAATAGGGATCCTCGTCGGTGTTAACTCCGTTGGCCGAAAAGTAGATGCGGCCGTTGGCCTCGTCGACCTTCAGCACATCACGCACATACCACTCCCCGCGTGTTATCTGATGGGTGGGGCGTGCAGCGTCACGGTCATACATATAGAGGTGATTCCAGTTGTCACGCTCGCTCATCCATATCATGCGCTTGCCGTCGGCCAGGTCGTGACGGAAGCGACGCGGATAGTTGACATACTTGTCGCTCGTTTCCTCGACAATGGGGCGCACGCGGCCGGTTTCGGCCGACAGTTCGAGCACGCGATACACCTTGTGTCCGCGCTGGTTGTACTCAAATGTCACGGCCTTGCTGTCGTCGTTCCATTCAGGGCCGAACAGGTCGTATTGCGAATCAAACAGCTCCGTGTCGGGGATAACGGCCTTGCCGCTCTCGACATCGAAGATGCACGGCACCTTAAACGGCAGTTCATCGCCGGGCTTGGCATACTCCTGCTTGTGTAGCTTGGGCTGAAGCTGATCGGCAGGCGACGACTCGACATAGTAGACATAACGCTTCTCCACGGGGCGTATCTTCATGGCGGCAACCTTCTTGCTGTCGGGCGACCAACGGATGTAGGATGAATAGTAGTTGCCCAGCGTGCCGTCGAGGCTCAACTGCTTCTCGGCGCCGGTGGCACGGTCACGCACATACACGTTGTCGTTCTTTATATAAGCCTCCTTAGTGCCGTCGGGCGACGCAATAGGCCCGGCACCCTTCTCGTCGTCGACCTCCATCCAGTGTCGCTGCGGTCCGCGCGGAGGCACCTCGCCACGGTCGGTGAGCACGCCCTTCTTGGCGGCATAGCTCCAATAACGGTTGTTCCAAATAAAGTCGACGGTGTCGGCCTTGGCTCCGTTGGGACGCACTGCGTTAAGATAGAGTGCATCGGCCTTCACCTCCTTGCCGCTCTTATCGGCAAGAGCGGCCGCAAGCTTCTTGTGGTCAAAGAGGTCGCGACGCGACTTCTTGTCGGCATCGACCAGAGTGTATATGCGTCCCTCGGGGGTTTCACGCACATACCAGAAGCTGTGACTGTCGCCTATCCACGAAGGGGTGACATTGGAGTAGTAGACATGCTTGGCATTGAATTTTTCGCGCAGCGAATAGGCCCGGTTGTAGTCGTCGAGAGTTCCCTGCGCCATTGCGGCCGCAGCTCCGACAAGCAGCATGGACGAAATAGTGACAATTCGGTTTATTTTCATGTGATAATAATTTTTGGCGTTGCAAATTAATGAATTTTTCGTCAAAGAGGAAGTCAATATTGTCCATATATGTGAAAAAATAGTCCATGACATGCAAATCAAAGGCAAAAAAAGCCTACCCTAACGCAAAATTCCATACCTTTGCATTCATGAAGGGTAAATCAACTAAATCACGCGCAATAATAGCTTTGATGTGGTCGGCATTTGCAATACTTGTCGCCGCTGTATTCATATTTTTCTTCTGCGTATATAACGGAATAATCGGCTACATGCCTCCGGTCGAGGAGCTGAAGAATCCCAAGGACCGATTTGCCTCGGTGGTTTACTCGGCCGACGGTGAGGAGCTGGGCCGCTATTTCAGCAACACGGGCAACCGCGTCTATGTCGACATCGACGACATATCGCAGAACGTAATCAACGCACTCATCGCTACCGAGGACTCGCGATTTGAGGATCACTCGGGAATCGACCTTAAGGCTCTCGGCCGAGTGATGGTGAAGACCATCTTCATGGGGCAGAAGAATGCGGGCGGCGGCTCGACCATAACCCAGCAGCTTGCCAAGCAGCTCTACTCGCCGTCGAGCGAGGGATTGTTCCAGCGCGCCCTGCAGAAACCCATCGAGTGGATGATAGCCGTGAAGCTCGAGCGCTTCTACTCCAAGGACGAGATCATAAAGATGTATCTCAACCAGTTTGACTTCCTCTACAACGCCGTGGGCATCAAGTCGGCGGCCTACGTGTACTTCGGCAAGGATCCCAAGGACCTCACCGTCGAGGAGGCTGCCACGCTTGTGGGAATGGTGAAGAATCCGTCATACTACAACCCGGTGCGCAAGCCCGAGCGCGTGCGCGAACGCCGCAACGTGGTGCTGGAGCAGATGTACAAGGAGGACATGCTGTCGCGCGAAGAGCTCGACTCGCTGAAGCAACTGCCGCTGAAGCTCGACTTCCACCGCGTCGACCACAAGGAGGGCCCTGCCCCCTACTTCCGCGAGGAGCTGCGCAGAATCCTGCGTGCCAAGAAGCCCGAACGCAGCGCCTACCGCGGATGGGAGAAGCAGAAGTTTATCGACGACTCCATTGCATGGGAAACCAACCCGCTCTTCGGCTGGATCGAAAAGAACCCCAAGCCCGACGGAACAAAATATGACATCTACAACGACGGCCTCAAGATATACACCACAATCGACTCGCGCATGCAGCGATATGCCGAAAATGCCGTCAACACCCACCTGAGCCGCACACTGCAGCCGGCATTCTTCCGCGAAAAGCGCAATGTAAAGGGCGCACCCTACACCACCAACCGCGAGGAGTTGTCGTCATCGCAGCTCGCCGCTCTCATCGACCACTCGATGAAGCAGAGCGACCGTTACATCATGATGAAAAAGGCCGGATGCAGCGAGAGTGAAATCAAAACGGCATTCAACACGCCTGTCGACATGAAGGTGTTTACCTACGCGGGAGTAATCGACACGACGCTCACTCCCATGGACTCGATTCTCTACAACAAGCACTTCCTGCGCTCGGGATTCATGTCGATGGACCCCATGACCGGACACGTGAAAGCCTACGTGGGAGGTCCTGACTTCCGCTTCTTCCAGTATGACATGGTGTCGACCGGACGCCGTCAGATAGGTTCGACGATAAAGCCGTTTCTCTACACCTACGCCATGGAGGAGGGCTACACCCCATGCGACGAGTTCCTGAACGAGCAGCCCACCATCTACGACGAGAACGGCAATCCATGGGCGCCGCGTAACGCCGGCAGCGCCCGTGTGGGCGAGATGGTCGACATACGCTGGGCGCTTACCAACTCCAACAACTGGATCTCGGCCCGACTGATGAGCCAGCTCTCGCCTGCCACACTTGTGCGCAACATGCACAACTTCGGCATCACCAACCACCTCGACCCTGTGGTGTCGCTGTGCCTCGGCCCGTGCGATGTGTCGGTCAAGGAGATGGTTACGGCCTACTCGGCGTTTGCCAACAACGGAATGCGCGTCGACCCACTATTCGTGACCGCGATAGCCGACAACAACGGCAACATCATATCGGAGTTCACCCCGCGTCACACCGAGGTCATCAGCCGCGAAGCCTACTACAAGATCCTGTCGATTCTGCTCAACGTGGTCGACGGCGGTACGGGTAACCGCCTGCGCCGCCCGCCCTACAACCTGACGGCTCAAATGGGCGGCAAGACCGGTACAACCAACTCCAACTCCGACGGATGGTTCATGGGCTTCACCCCGCGCCTCGTGTCGGGAGTGTGGGTAGGCGGCGAAGAGCGCTATATCCACTTCAACGGCATGGCCATGGGTCAGGGCGCTTCGATGGCCCTGCCTATCTACGGACTATACATGAAGCAGGTCTACGCCGACCCGACGCTGCCCTACAGCCAGGACACAAAGTTTGAGTTCCCGGCCGACATCGACCTCTGCCACAAAGAGTACTTCGGCGAGTATGTCGACGAGAGCGGCACCGAGGAGAGCATCGAGGGCGTATTTGATTGATACATCACCAACACGACACATAACCGGCGGTCGGATGCACCCAGCATCCGGCCGCCGGTAGTTTTTAACACAACTTACCGTAAAAATTTTACGGAATCACACTTTTATTCGCTATATTTGCAAATCAGCTGCAAATTACGCATATTCATATGCCATTAAAACAATTATAATCCTGTCATGATTTTAGATTATACTATCTCCAATTTTCGATCCATAAGGGAAGCTCAAACACTATCTTTTGAGGCCAATTCTGATAATCATTTAGAAGATTACTATGTTGTGAAGATAGATAAATATCGAATTTTAAAAATTGCTACTATATTAGGAGCAAACGCTTCAGGCAAAAGCAATATATTAAGAGCATTCTCCTTATTCCCTCTCCTAATGCTTAATCCATGTGAAACAAAGTCATCAAAAATTGGCTATGATCAATTTGCTCTTGACAATAATATGGAAAAGGAGTATTCTAAAATGATAATAAATTTTATATGCGACAATATAAAATATCGATATGAAATTCATTTCAACAATGACATCATAAAATATGAGCTATTGCAAGCACATCCATTCGGAGAAATACGTGCTCACAAGGTTTTCGAGCGAATACTTGACATCGACACCACATTATCAAAGATAAAATGGGGGAATAAGTATTCATCCATAGGAAATACCAGGGATTTGAGTGTAAATCTTTTGCCTAATCGTACTGTTTTTGGTTCTTTCCAAAAAAGCAATGTGAATATACCTTGGATGAAGAAAATTATAGATTGGGCTGACTCTTACATACTCCCTATAGTAAAAACATCGGAGCAACATCTTTCAGATTATACATCAAGACTATTATCCAACAACAATATAGACAAGGAACAAGTAAAGATGCTCTTACGCACAGCCGACATAGGAGTTTCCGATTTCGTCCTTAAGAAAGAAATCAGAGACATACCCCAACCCCTAATCGAACTTATACTTAAAGATGACTCCGCTCCTGAGCCTTTAAAGAATAAGGTAATGGACGACCCTACAACCGAGGATATAAATGTAAAAATGATACATAATGGAGCCCAAGGCGGTGTAGAACTTGATTTTAATGAAGAATCAAACGGCACAAAACGATACTATGAATTGTCGAGTATTCTACTAAAACTAACTAATGAATCACACTTTGTGACTGTAGATGAGTTGGAAAGTAGAATGCATCCTGATTTATATCAGCATTTTCTGAACACTTATCTTTCAAATGCGAAAAACTCTCAATTGGTTTTCACTACACACATGCGTGAATTTTTGAATGATCGTGACTTGTTTAGAGATGATTCGGTGTGGTTTACCGAGAAAAACGATATAGGAGCGACTCAACTATACTCTCTTGCCGATTTTGGTTCAGATATATTAAGGAACAGTTCAAACCGATATAATGCCTACCGAATAGGACGACTGGGCGCAATACCCAATTTAGGTGGAACACATATAAACATCGAAAATCGACAATAATCCTGAAACAATGGCTCGACTGAAAAATAAACGCGAATCCAATATTACCATATCGGTTATTGTTGACGGCAAAGATGAAAAATGGTATGTTGAGAAAGTAAAGGAGAATTATCCTTGTCCTAATTTAAAAAGCATAAGAATAGATCCTCAACTTCCTCAGAAGAAGAAAATTAAGGAGCTTTTTTCTTTAGCCAAAACGAAAGTTAATGAAGGATACAGTCATGTCATCCTATTAATCGACTTTGATGAGCCCAATAAAAATCCTAATGAATTCAACGCATTCAATGATTTGTATAGTAAATATCAGAATGCTTTAAACAATGGAAAGAGCAAAGACTGGATGACAAAGATAACAGTAATTGTCAACAATCCTTGTTTGGAATATTGGTATCTGTTGCACTTTCGTAATACGACCAAATTTTATTCAAAATTTGATCCTGACTTAAAAAATGATTTACGGAAAATAGCAGATTTATCCGATTATGAAAAAAGTGAAGATTACTATAATAAAAAGCCTGACATATATTCCCGATTGAACAAATCAGGAGGTTTGGCTAAAGCCAGAAGTAATGCAAAATCGTTTAACATCTCTACATGCCGCAGTGAAGGATGCTCTGAGATGAAAGCCCTATTCGATCTATTTGATTCGTTATAATTACGATAAAATTCATTAGCCTGAGATTATATTATTGGGCAGCTATGCAGCCCTATTTCCTTTTTGTAACACATGCCTTGTACCCGTGCGGCAGACGCCTAACGGCGGCCTTGCGCGGGCCTAACATTGTTAAGCTGCTATGCAGCTTTGCGCTGACGCGGGGATTTGCCGGTGCGGGAGCGTCACACGAAGCGTAGGTTGCGGGGGAATGCGGGGATAAAAAAAGCTGTGCCAACTAAAAATTGGCACAGCTAAATTTTATTTGGAGTTTTCTACACATCTAATGTGTGTCGCATCACTTTGAGTACCATTAAATACATTAACCATTGGCAAAAGATTAAAATCAAAAGTGAAATAATTAAAATCCCATGCAATAATATTTTTTGATCGAGGAGTATTATACATTCTATTCAACCAATAAGCAGCTCCAGGTCGCATATATAGGTCATAAAATAATGGAGCGACATCACTATTCGGATATATAGAAGAGATGCTTGATGGAAATTTCGTCCACTGTCCCGAAGAATAGCGTAATACAACCCTTTTTCCTCCTTCGTTTCGGCCATCCTTTATACGCCCGTATCCAGAAGCGCCTATAGGGAAAAACAAATTTTTGCCGCTACTTTTACTATAGACAAAACAACCTCTCATACCACTACCACCATAAACGTCATCCAAATCGCTCGCAGTAGTTTTAGCCTTATCTCCATACAAAACGCCATAACCTTGTTCAATGTCACCATCTGCATACAATGATTCAAAATCATTATATGAAGCAACACTAACTTTTTTACCGTTAGATAAAGTTATTTCACCAAAGCTACCAGTAGCAGCTGGTTGAAAAGTTATTTCATCCCATTTTTTGGTTTCTTTTTGTCCTTCGATTGTAAAATCTTTATCAACCCAGCTCTCAAAATCATCAGGTGTCACATTAATCCATGGAGTTTTAGGATTAACCAAGTTTGATGCGGCTATAGGATCATCTAAATTTCCAAAACGGAATAAAGAGCCTTCATCACATGGCGATGTAACCTCCTCCGTTGATGATTTCAAATTAAAAGTATGCCACAAACAACCATTTTCAACCATCTGAACAGGAGCACTACCTTGGCGAACAAAAATCAAATGGTAACAAGTCAAATTATGATATTCAACTCTAATTATGGCATGTCGAGAAGAATTTTCATTACATTCCCCAACAAAATCAATATCAAATTGAATCTTTGAACCTGTATCGCCTGAAACTTCATCTTTACCATCTAATTTTACAAAATTCGCATCTCCGGCAGCCACATAAGCCTTCCAAATACCTTCAGATGGAAAATCTTCAAATTCAAGGCTCCTTTCCATAGGTAATCGTTTAAGAGATACACTAAACGAAGTATTATTATTCCATTCTCTATAGACTCCTTTAGGGTTTACAATACGACGCACCTGACGCACCTCAACAGACTTTGTCGGAATAACAACTCCATTATCCAAAACGACATCAATATCCACAACAGCACGCCGTTGATAAGCTACGTACGGATTATTACCTGTATAAGCCGAACGCGGAATCAACTGCTTGGCTCTTGTGTAGAGAGGTATTTCCATGTGATAAACTCCACCTAATTTAGTATCCTTTTTAACAGAATACATATCATCGCTTTCCGAACCCGTGGTTGTGTGTGAGCCATCAGTCATATCAGTATAGCTTCTTACTCCTCGCGATGGAGCCTTCTCAAAATACACCTGATTTGCCGAAGTCCAACCTTTATCATCAGTTCCTTCTATGTAAACGACAGATGGAGGATTATTATCGGCAGGATTGGAGGTCAATACAGTAGCAACGGTTTTATGCAGCGACAAAAAACCATTCCACACATTGTTTCCTTCACGGTCGAAACTGCTATAATCAAGACCAGTCTTATCGGCTTCATACGGAGCCCAACAATTTTTTCTTATAGTAGCCTTAACACTCTTAACCTTAACATTGTCATTTCCCGTATTAATTTTAATAGGGAGATTCATTGTTCGATTATAAAGATAAGATATATATACTATTTCAGGTGTTTCGACACCGGGTTTCTCTTCCTTGTATTCTATATGCCAGTCGACATCATTGGCGTTACCATTAAACTTAAGCGTAAGCTTGTAGTGATGATTTCGTTCAGCATTATAGTCGGTCGTGACATCCTTGCCAAGCATAAAACGATATTTGATATCTCCACTGCTTACATGTCCGGCATTAATCTGCACATAATAAGCCTCAACTTCTATATAGGTACCGTAAGGTTTATCATCCTTAAGGACATACTTCTCATCACCGGGCAAACCGGGAGCATCAAGAATGTTGTCGCCGTTGGCATCCTGACGCTTGTCCTTGCCTTTACCTTGCATATTCTCATAGAAGAATAGAGCATCAGACTTTTCGGCATGGTCGCTACCAAATGTTGAAGTCTTACCTCCACGAGTCAATCGTGCAGGATATTTTTCATCATAAGCCGGAGGAGTGTCACCTTTGTAGTACTTAAACGACTCACCTTCAGCGATAAGGTCATCGGCTGAGGAGGGGGTATTATCAGCGCCAAGGAAGCATGAAGCGGGGATGTCCTTTATCGTAGCCTTTTTAAGGTAAACAAAGACACCGTTTTTCATGTTCTTGGCATCGTAAGCTATGGTAATCTTGGATGCCGCACGCTTAATCCAAGAGTGAATCGTGGAAACCGACTTATTCAATGTGATCGGTGCATCAGGCTGAAACTTATCGGCTCCTATGGTATTGGACAAAGTGAAATAACCAAACATCTCACTGTTGTTGGCTATTGCGGTTTTATCCCACGTGAGCTTAATGTTTTTCAACTTTTCCACAGTGGAAACATCCTTTCCCGTCAGATCATAATTGGCTACGGCATAGATATAGTATCGGCCCATAGGCAATTTAAACTTGAATGTGGCACGAGGTGTCGAGCCTTCAACACCTTGCTCAGGATAACCGGGATTGTCAACTCCGTTTTTATCGGGCCAATCTTCGGGATAATTGGTGTTGGTTTCCTCTTTGTAATCAGTTAACTCATCCTTTGTGTGTGTTTCCAGTAAATTACCCTCCGTGTCATAAATCAGTATGCTCAGCGTTTTGATAGCCTTAATGGCATCGCCGGCGGCACGTGATTCAAGAGCCGGAGTGAATGACTCAAAGTTGAGGGTTGCCGAAACAAGAGTTTCGCCTTCAGGGATGACCGAATCATCGTAAAGGCGGTCGTCCTGACACGACACAAGCCCCAACAGTAAGCCGAGTACCAACGTTATATATAAGAAGTTAAATCTCATTGTTCAGTCAGTTTTCTATTCAATAATAAATGGGTTCAATCATCGGCATCAAGACCGAAATCGGGTTCAAGCGTCACACCTGCGTATGGAACCAAATCAATCTGCCAATCAAAATCGAGGTCTTCAATCTTGTTGAGCGTGATGTTGACATATACATGTGTGCCACGGGGGAGCTGCACCTCTTTCAACTTCATTTCAGAGCTTATAAGTCCATCAAGGGTTATCGATAAAGGATAGTTCTTGGGGGCGTTGTTCTCCAAAAGCTTGCCTTCGAGGGCATAAACAGGCTTGTCGAAGAGGTGAATCCACTCACCGTCGGTGGCGTCGGCGGCCTTTGCGGGCAGCTCCACAGCGAGGGTGCGCACGATGTCGTAGGTGGCGGCATCGGGCACTGCGTCAAATGCGGTGATGGTCTTGCCGTCCTTACCGCCCATAGTTATTCCTTTGGGCATAAGGTACATTGCAGTCGACATTCCGCCGAGGCTCAAGTCGGTAACCGTGTACTTGCGCGAGGTGTTGTTGCGCATGCGGAAGGTGAACTTCACGGCTGCGCGGTGGAGCCAAACCTCGGTGGACTGGTTGATATCCTCAGGCGTTTTGGGCTCGGTGAGCTCCACCTCGGCTGAGCCTGTAATGGGGAGTTGAGTGCCTTCCATTACGGAGTGACCGTCCGAGAGGTTGAGCATTGCGGTGTAGACATCGCCGATGTTGTCGCCCTTGGCGGCCGAAAGCCAGTCGACGCCTGAGGCAAATGAGCCAAAGTCGTCCCAAGAGCCTTCGTTGCCGATGATGTAGAGCTTCTTCTTACCGGTGGTGAGCTTCACGGTTATCTCGTGGGAGAAGGTGACATAGTTGGCCTCGACAACTCCGGCTTCATTGGTGACAATGAGCCTTACGCGGTCGAGCTTCTCGAAGTCGCCTACAGGATCCTCGAGATCACCGTCGTCGCCTCCGCCGGTGTAGTCGTTATCGTCAAAACCATCGGCACGAGAGCCCTGAGTGTCGCCTGCCACACGTAGAGTGACCGTGTAGTTGATCAACTGCTGCGGGCTGACGACATCGGGCCCTTGGCCGTCGTCGGAACAAGACGGGAGAGTCATTCCGACGACGAGGGCAATCATCAGTGTGAAATAATATTTGTATCGGGTCAAAGATTTCATTCCGTCATGTCAATGTCATTCAATCTTACAATCCAGTCGTTGACGACGATGTGGGTCTTCAGCCAAGTGGCGCCGTTGCCTTCGTTGTCACCACCGGTGAGGAAGAAGAGCATCGACCACTCGCTTTCACGGTCAAGAAACTCCTGGGCCGGCATCTTGGCGTAAAGGTCGCTTTTGAGCAGGAGCAGGTAGTTGATGAGGGGAATGTTGACCACTTCACCGCCATCGGCGTGACGGGTGATGACAAGACGGGGAGCGTTTTGAGTCACGAGTCGTGACATAGACAACTCGGCATAGGCAACCTCGACATTGGAGCCGTCGGTGTTGGAACCGGCCACGGCCTGACCCTGCGTCCACGGGCGGTAGGTGATGCCACCGTCGGGGAGGGGTGCGTTGTCATGTCCGAGGAGAGTGTTGTCGTCGGTGACCTTGAAGTCAAAGTCGCGGTTGTCGACGGGCTTTCCCGAAACATGCTGGAGCAGTATGCGGAGGTTGTTAGTGTCCTTCATCATCGGCAGAGTGGCTTGAGTGTAATCGTCGCCACTTACCGTCACGTCGAGAGTACCCCAGAAAAGGGGATGCAGCGATTTTGACGACTCGCGTGAGGAGTTGATGCACCAGTCGTCCATAGCGACTCTCAGGTCGGTAATCAACGATCCTTGGTCGGGCTTGTTGACAAGCGAAAACGAGTGTTTGTCGCATGTCGTGCCGCCATAGGCTACCATTCGGTAGGAGCCTTGCGGAAGGTCGAGAATCATGCGGTAGTTCTCGTCGCGCAATGCTTCGGAAGTTTCGGATCGTTGTGCCAGATAGCGTCCGTCGGCGTCATAGATGTACAGCGTTACGCAGTCGACTTTGGCGGGGAAGGCGTTGGCCCACTCCATGTTGTAGTCGTAGACAAATCTCAGTTCCACGCCAATGCGGCAGGGATCGAGGTCGTCGTAGATTGCGTCGCTGCACGATGACATAGCGGCGGCACCGAGTGCGGCAAAGCATGCCGCACCGAGCCATCGTGACATTTTATTTCGATATTTTGAAAAATTCATATTGATTTATCAGAATTCAATGTTGTTGACGCGAACCGTCCAAGGAAGTACCTGGCAAGAAACAGTCAGGTAAACATCGCCCTTTTCATCGGGGGTGTCGGGGGTAACGGGGTCAGGATCATTGGGAGTGATGCGGGGGTGACCAAGGCGCTTGATGTTGGTTACGGCAAGCTTGTAGACATTGTTGCGCACTACGCCAAACTCCATCGGGCCCATTGTTGCGGGCATACCGTTGTCGTTGTGACGGTTCCAGTAGTAATAGTAGAAGAAGTAACCTGAATTGAATTTATCGTCACTGCTTGCCTGATAGAGAGTGAATCCGGCAGCGGTAGCACCGGCACGGAATGCAGCAAGTGCAGCTTCTTCCTTGGCCTTGTCGTTCTCCTGTACGGCTGCAACAAGAGCCTGGTAGAGCTCGTTGACGCTCTTGCCACCTGCGGGAGCGACAGTAGCTGCAGTGTGAAGGGGAGAACCGGGACCGTACTCAGCGGCATGTACCATAACCTCATCGTTCCATCCTACATAAATCTGTGACTGGAACTCATAGATAATAGGATAGGTCTTTCCGTCAACAGTGTAAACGTAACCATTAACTTTTCCGTCCTTCATAGGCACGGTGTAGGTACCATTAATGGCAGTGTTCAATTTCGGGTGTTTTGTGGCAGTATTGCTACCTGACAAAAGCTTACCCTTGAATACAACACCGGTAGATATACCGTTGCGCTGATAATCTTCAACTGCGGGGATAGTGTTTTCTACAGCATAACGCCAGATTACATAATCGCCGTAAGGCTTCTTACCATCTTTAGGATTGTTCCAAGAATCATCAGTGTCTTGTTCGGCCCCGTTAAGTACGTCATCGAGAGTGTGATTATGCCACAAGTTACGCTGATTTTCATCGATTTTACCTTCGGAATTGAACATAGGATAGAAAACGTAGTTGGGGAACTCAGCAGCATGCTCGATGAGCTTTTCATTCTTTTTGAATTTAGCATCGGTGTCAACAACATAACGACCATATTCAGGACCGCCGATCATTGCGCCAGCCAAAGTTCCGTCGGTTGAGGTGTGACGAAGGAAGAAGAACTCCTTGCTGAGATTAACAAGCGACATGCGCACGAGCTGCACCTTCATAACATCCTTGTCGTCGCTGGTCTTGCCAAGATCGTAAGTGTTATTGCCAAGTTCACTTCCATCCTTGAAGTCAAAACGCGCTGCAGCACGCTCTACCTCGATGTAATTTGTGGTCTGGTTAAGAGAATTGTCAACGCCATTCTCATTATTGCCGCAAAGGTCAAATGGAGAGTTTTCAGAAGCATAGTTGTCCCATGCAGCGAATGTTGCAGGAAGTTTACGCTTGGCAACATCATGGCTTGCCATAAGGAATGATTTCTTGGTCCATATAGCACTGTTGACATCATCCTTTATCTTATATTTTGCATCGAGCCATTCAGTAGATAAGCGAGTAGCCTTGTTAAGAACTTCAATCATTTCCTGCAGAGGATTGCAGATAACATATACATTTATTCCTTCAGAATATTCAGGAAGCAGGTTTACGTTATCTTTGTCATAGAAAGCCTGCAAATTGGAACGCGAAATAGAGGCAGTAGCCTTTACGTTGGGCTTCACTGCAGTAGAAGGATTGTTGTTGTCGTTGGTGCCAAGACCGCCTACAAGACCGTGGGCAACATACCCGCCATCGGGAGTGGCGAGAACGAGGAGGATTGTGTGTACGTTGTTTTCATAGTCCTTACCTACTTCAACACCAGCATCACTTTGGCTGCCGTTACCATCGGGCTTGGTTTCACTACGGCTGCCGGGAGCAGAGGGGAGCTTAACATCAACCTGAATATAAGCCTTGTCGTCTTCACTTCCGGGATAGAAATTATTGTTGCCACCCTCGGGAAGGTCTTCGCTACAAGCCACCATTGAGAAGGCGGCGAATGCGCTTACGAATAATTTGCTAAAGTGTTTCATCGTTATAATGATTCGTTAAATGATTTGATTTTTATTTTCTATAGTATTTATCAATGGGTTAATTGTGATTGGTCACTTTTTAGAGTTGTACTTTTTCATCTCTTCAAGCTGCTCTACAGCATCGGGAGCGACTGCAACTTTCAGGCGAGCGGCCTGCTTGAGGTAGCGCTCGGCGGCATCGTAATCGCCCTGAAGTCCGGCAAGGACACCGCGCGCGTAGATGGCCTGAGGATCGTTGCCAGCCTTGAGGAGGTAACGTGCGGCTTTCGCGTAGTCGCCAATCTGCATTGCGGAGTTGGCGGCGTTAAGATTGGCCACGGGATCGTCGGGGTACATGCGCACGGCGATTTCAAACACTTCCATGTACTCGGGCGTTCCGGGCTCCATTGACTGAGCCACGAGGAATAGCTCCTGGAGGGAGAGTTTCTGCGGGGCGGTGAGCATGAGGGCCTTTATCTCCTCGACATCGGTGTAGGAGCGCACTACGTATTCGACTGTGTAGTCGGAGTGACGGAGTCCGGGATATACTTCGGCGAGAAGGAATGCATACTGCTTGGGGAAGTCACGCTTGATGCGGGCGTCCTTGGCGTCGGGCTCGAGGTCGCTGTCGACAAGTGCGAGGATGAGGTCGCGGTTTTCTATGCCTGATGACTCGAGGTAACGGCGGAGGCCTTCCCAATCCTCAGGCTCGAAAGATGTGCGTATGAGTCCCGGCTCGAAGGCGTAGAGGCTCTGCACGTAGTTTTTCAACGTTTCGGTACGGCCCTTGGCGAGGCGAACGTTGTTGGAGTAAGAGCCTTCGGGTGAAGCGTAACCCTTGATTGAGAGGGCGGTTATGCGGGTGTCGGCATCGTTGCGCACGACATCGATAGTCTTGCGAATCTTGGCAAGCTCCTCGGGATTGCGACGATAGTCGGGATATATCTCAGTGCGGTTGACGGGGAAGTCGATGTAGGCCGAGCCGCGAAGTTCGCGGGCCTTCACCACTTCGGCTTCGGGAGTGATGAACACAAACTGCGGAGCGAATACCCTCTCCTTGAAGTCGAGCTGCTGAAGGAGTTCGTCGGATGAAAGGAGAGTGCGGCCTGCGCATCCACATTCATCTTCCTCGATAGCGAGCTCGGCCTGCTCCATCCACTGCTCATAGGCCACGTTGGCCGAGTAGGGAATCACTGAAGTCTTGCCCGAGCGGTAGAGATTGGGGGTGGGATTGTTGCCGTCGTTGCGGAGATGGCTGTAGTAGCGGTTGCGTCCGGCCACTGTAACCGAAGGGAATGCGACACGGTTGCCCTCGTCGTCCTTGAGGACGGGAGTTAGTACGGTTTCCCTGCTCGCGCCCTGCTTCAAGGCGGCGACATCGATGTTCATCGACACCAACAAACGACTCTCGGAGCGCTCAACCTTAAGGTCGTCGATTTTCACGGAGCCGGCAAGCAGCGATGTAGCGGCAGCCTGGGCATAGAGGCCCATGAACAGCGCCACGCATGACATGATGATATTCTTGAGTTTCATTGTTGTAAATGCTGAAATGATTTTGCTTGTTGAAATCGCGAATTAGAATGTGTAAACAAGGTTAATTGCCGCCTTGGTGGGCCCTACATAGTTGTGGGAGCGATCCTTGGCAATCTTGGTTCCGCACTTGGCACATGGATATACATCGTAATGGGTGTAGATGTAACCGAATCCAAACTCAGCCTCGATGTTCCAGTGACGGTTTAGAATCCAAGAGTAACCGTAGGCCACTCCGGCGCCTACCATCCAGCCTTGGTAACGGCGGTCGGTGAGCTTGCTGAAATCGCTTCCGAGAAACTTGATTGAGTTGTGGATGTTGCCCAGATTGAACTGTCCGCCCAATGCGTGAGCGGCAAAGAAATGGCCCTGGAATGTTTCACATAGCCAATAACGGGCTTCGGGTTGAATGAGCCAATGTTTCCAATAGTGTTCATTGACCTTCCAGCCGTTGAAGTTGCCCGACAGGTCAAAAGTCCATTTTGGCGCCAAGCGAGCCTCGACTCCAGCATTGATGGTCAGTGTGGCATCATATATCAAATTGGTCTTAACAGCCACCTCTTGAGCTGATGCACTGAATTGCATAACTGCCAGTAATGACAATAACGCTACTGCAATCCTCTTTTTCATTGATGTAAAGATTATGTTATATTAATTCAATATTAAGCACTGTCATAGCAGCTACCCCATGTCAAAAACAATGTGCGTTCCCTTCACCTACGGCATAAACACAATAAAATAAAACACTAACTTCCAAGCAGATAAAGGAAACACATATCCTTCCACACATCGATAGTTCCATAGTAAAATATCTCCTACTTAGAGATACTTTTGCAATTTGCACAGTTACAACGTATTAACCTATTTATTAAATATGTTTACACAAATAGGCATATATAAATTTAAAAATGGTAAATGTTTGAATGTTGTCAAATATACCCCCGCCCAATAAGGTTAAAAACGCTTAAATATTGACATAAAATCAAATTAATACTCTGGTTAATAGCCATGCAATCAATAACTTATATTTTCAGTGTGTATTTTACACGACATTTTTAAAAGTGACAATGGTTAAAATGTTTTTGCCATTTCAAATAAATGTTTTATCTTTGCGAAATCTAAAAAAAAGTATCTCTAAGTAGGAGATACTTAAATCCAACTATTTTTCGTCGCATTAAAGTGTTGCGGTTCGCGTGATTTGCGAGCCGCAACACAAATTTCTTATTCTCAAATTATTTGACTAATTTTGAGGTCGGTATGAAAATAGTGCTAATAAACTACAGTGTCACCCCGATGATGACAGCCATCGCAAAGCGGCTAGAAGAGCTTGGCCATCAAGCCATTATAGCCACTGCGACAGGCGATGTAGAAGGCTCACGCCGCATGGCCGACCTGAAGATAGGCAACAGCGTCGACCGGGCCGTGCACAATGCGCTTGCATGGCTCAGCGACACCCACGGGATGCACTCGACGCGAGTTACGGCATCGCTTCTCGACCGCATAATAGCGCTGAATCCCGATGTAGTGCATCTGGCGGGGTTGAATAACTCATTTATCAACATTCCGTTTATGGCCTACGTGTTGATGCGCTGCAAAATGCCGGTTGCGCTGTCGGTGACCGAGGGCACCATACCGGGCACAGGGCGGAAGTCGCTGATAAAGCGCGACAGGTTCAGGCGCAGGACAATGGAGAGCACTTTCGGAGCGTGGGACCTGCTTCACCTCGTGTGTAACAGCAAACACACCGCCGAACGTGCCGCCGAGGAGGGGCTCGACGGGCATCCCACCTATATAATAAGCACCGACGACACGGCAAAAGCCGTGGAACAATACATAACACTCTATGACAACATCAAATAACGACGCAAGCAAGCCCCGGATAAAGGATGCGCACATATCGCACCGCAACGGATTCATGGGGCGATACATAGCCCGCGAGCTGGGACACGGCGACGACTACGAGCCCCCTGCCATATGCCCGCTGACGGTAATATCGGATCCCGGAGAGATGACCGAGGAGGAGGAGGCCGTGAAGCTGATTGACGACACCAAGCCCAAGCATGTAGTGGTGGTGTCGTCGACCGCCGTGTATGGGCTCTCGTCGGGCGAAAACATCGACGAAACGGCTCCGGTGCGGCCCGCTGATAATGCGTCGCGTCACCTCGCCTCAATCGAGGAGAGGGTCAAGGAGCGTTGCAAAGCCACAGGTGCGGCATGCACAATACTGCGTCCGGCCGATGTGGTGGGCACGGGAATGGAAGGGTTCACAGGCCGGCTGGCACGTGATGTAAACAACGGCAGCTATATGCACGTGAAAGGCAATGAAGCACAGCGCAGTATAGTCCACGCAATAGATGTGGCCAAGGCGGTAAGGGCCGTAGCCGAGAAGGCGGGTGACTGCGGCGAGGGCCTTACAGGTACCGAAGCTGCGCAGGGCATCGAGGGCGTCTACAACCTTACCGACCGCAGCGGTGCCACCATAGAGCAATTGGCCGACGCGATAGCCTATCGCCTTGGGAACAAGCGCATTTTCACCACAGGGATAAAAGCGGCCAAGGCACTCGCATTGCTCGGCGACATTACTCTCGGGGCATTGCCATGGAGCAGGAAAAAGCTGAAAGCGAGGACGACAACGCTTACATTTAATTCGTTTGCCATATCGAAGCATACGACATGGGAACCGATGAGCGTGACCGAATATCTTAAAACCCACAAATACAGCGAAGATGACATTTGACACCATAGCCGATTTTGCGTCACGCACAGGCGACTCGCTGAAATCGATAGCCAAGATAGCGTTACAGACGCGTCGCCCGACACTGAAACCGGTCGACAATGCCGATTCGATAATCGTGATGGGCAACGGGCCGTCGCTTGCCGACACGATAGCCCGGCACAGCGATTTGTTGACCAAGCACCCTACCCTGGCAGTCAACTTTGCAGCCAACGCGCCGGAATTTTTCACGCTAAAGCCGCGATTCTACGTTTTGGCCGACCCCCACTTCTTCATGTCGACCGGCAACGACAACGTAACACGACTTCACGACAACCTGTCGGCAGTCGACTGGCCGATGACGCTGCTCATTCCGGCACAATATGCGGCCAAAGCCCCGGGAGCCGGGAACCGCAACATCGACCTGCGCACCTACAACGCTGTGGGGGTGGAGGGCTACCGATGGCTTGAAAATGCGGCATTCAAGGCAATGAGGGGAATGCCGCGTCCGCGCAACGTGCTAATCCCTTCGATAATGATAGCCCTTGCCCTCGGATTTAAAAATGTGTACATCGTAGGGGCCGACCACTCCTGGACGCGCACACTCAGCGTAAACGAAAACAACGAAGTGGTGTCGATACAACCTCACTTCTACAAGGACAACGCCAGCGAACTCGCCCGCACTAAGGCGGTGAGCATGGGGTTGACACTGCACGGCATACTGCAAAGCATGGTCGTGGCATTCCGCTCCTATCACACGATCGAGCGTTACGCACGCCACATAGGCACCAATGTCTACAACTCGACGCCTGACTCATTTATAGATGCATTTCGGCGACGCCCACTGGAGATGATCGACCGATAGAAGATAGAATAAACAAAGAGGGTCACTCTCGCGAGCGACCCTCTTGTTATATCTCGGATCAACCGAGCCATTAACCTAAAACATCATTAATCAAAAAACACTTTAAAAACCTAAATAAGAAACTACCTTAATTTTATATCCTATATTACAAAAGACTGATTAATTATTTTACACATTGCAAAGTTACGCCATCGAAACGCCTCAACCTATAGTATTGAGATGTGATATAAAATAAAATGGATGGATATAATAATTACATATCTGATATACAGACTATTATTTTCACACACAACAAGCAAAAATATAAACCATTTTCTAAGGATATTTTGAAATTAAGCCCATTTTGCAGGCTGCCAAGGGGCATGAAATCCAGCGATTATAGTGTCAAGAAGGGAGATCAAATCACGACCCCGTATTATAGGCAAAGAGCGACATCTCTCGACGCCGCTCATCTCCTGACCCTTAAATCGGGGCCTCTACTTTACTAACTAACATAAAACTAATCTAAATGACCGCAAAAATACACGTTTGGGTCTTTCTACCATTAACTATACCTATTGTTTTACCGTTTTTCCAAAACCATACGTAAAATTGTCACATTCAATTATCGAGTGCAAAATTACTTAACAGCGGCATTGATTTCAACACAATATCACTGCGATATAAATACTTCCAAAACCGATATAAAGCACGACCGTTGATTAACAGCCGATTATGCATCGTCATAAAGCAATGCAATATAAGGGATATTTTAGCTCAGAATACCGATATTCATTATGTCGCTGTCAAATGTGTCGCGATTACGGGCCCTGCTCTTTATTCGGTTACGGTAGGTGTAAACCGTGTTAAGCGACAATCCGAGGAACCGCGCCATCTGCGCGCTGTCGTCAAGGCCAAGCCTCATCAATGCAATGATTCGCAATTCAGGCGGCAGATGCCCGTCCTCCGACAACGATATGGCCTTGTCGGGTTCAAGCAACTTATTTACATCGTCGACAAATGTAGGATATATATTGACAAATGCATCATCAAACACTTCATAGAACTGGTGGCTGTACTCATCGGACATCTTTCCCGACTTCACCATCGACAAAAGCTCATCGACCTGACCTGCAACGATTTTGCGGCCCACTATGCGGTTGAAATCATCGAGCTTATCCATGCATATAGAGCAAAGCGACAGGAACCGGCCTATGTAAACCTCCTTTATCTGATTGGCCTGCTCAAGATTGTCCTTCATGCGGCGCAATCGCTTCAAGCTTCGGTAATGATTGTACATTATCACAAAAATCAGCGACAGAATAAGCACCAGGCACACGATGATGATTATAAGCATGCGCGTGAACCTGCGTTCCTCGTCACGATGCGTTCCCACAATCATAGGCAACGACTTGGCCACCAAGCCGCTTCGCATCACAGCTCCTGTTTTCGCAATATTCTCCTGCGAGGCAAGCAAGTACCTGTGGGCATGCTTGTTATCGCCTCGGCTGTAAAGTCCCGTTCCAAGCCGCCTCAACGCCTCGCTGCTCAAATATCCGCACTCGATGTCGGAAAGGGCCACAAGAGCTGTATAATACAACGCCTGCTCGGTGCGCCCTCGCTCAGCATAGTTAGCCGACAGCAACAAGGCCGTTTCAGGGAAAACGATATTATCCATCTCCAACGTTTCCAACAAGTCGTTCAACGCGGCAATCGACAGCGAATATTGCTTCTTATTAAGGTAATCGGTACCGAGATAGAGCTTATAAATACTGTCATTCTCCCCTATCAGCGTCATCAACGAATCATTGAAAAGGCACGCCCGCTCAAAATATTCACCGGCAAACTCGGTTGACGAGTACATCGAAGCCATAAGCACATAGGAGAAGCGGCCGCTGTCGTAATACAATCGCCGTTCCGCAGAGTCAAGCTCCAGAGCATCAATGGATTCATATATGTTTATAGTTTCCTTCACAATGGACTTAAGCGGGTATATACGAGCCATTCGCAAACGGAATCTGACTGCCGCCACCGAGTCGCCGCGCTCCAACGCCGCCTTATAGCCCGAATCAAAGACCGACAAAGCCGAGTCGATGTTCAACGAGCTGTATTCAACGCCGATGTTTTCAACAAAGGAAAGATCGGCATTCTTTACACCGCCGACACTCTCTACGACATCCCTCATCGAATCAATCCGGGCAAATCGGCGAGCCACTTTCTCATAGCGCAAGGGCAAAGCCTTGTCAAGGCGCTTGATGGCATCGTCAAGCGTAGCCGGTAAATCGTCGGCCCTACACACTGCGCAAAACACGAGCGGCAGCAGTAACGACACAACAATCCTGTTCAAAAAGCTGAAACGACCGATGAGCATCTGAAGGATATTATAGATTAGTTTTATATTGCACAACAAATATACGTATATTAGTCCAATATAGAAAGGAAATCACCCACATACATACAACAAAATAGGCCATTTCTCACGAAGCGGCCTATTTTGTTGCCTTTTTTAATAAAAAGACTTCCAAACCTAACATAAAACACATTTACTATTATGCACTATTTACATTCGTCGCATTAATGATTCTAACAATCTATACTAACCCTAAAATAATATATAAATACCAATTTATTTTTCCTATACTGTTTTGAGTTGTTTG
>OJNY01000529.1_pt1 | contig 29399 bp, 23 predicted proteins | sample 1597931 | NCBI WGS metagenome assembly OJNY01 (sample SAMN01915209, study PRJEB22387) | human gut metagenome | isolation source: stool | host: Homo sapiens | place: USA
TCTTTAATACAGAAAAATCCCCGGCAAAAAGCCGAGGACTTTGTCTACAGTCTGAATCCTCCACACGTGGAAACGTGTGGAGGATTTTCCCATCCAAATGTACATTATGCTGTTTTTTTGTGCTGGCGGACATGCCAGATGATGATCCAGGAAACCGATACGACCACAAGAAGTGCTGCAAGTGCCATAGACACCGGATATCCGATGACCGGCAGCAGCAGCTGGTCCGTCCGCAGGGATTCTATCCAGAACCTTCCAATCCCATACCCTGCCAGATACAGTAAAAAGACTTCCCCATCAAACCGCTTGTGTTTAGTAAACAGGATCAAAAGGATCAAAAGAATCAGATTCCACAAGGATTCATAGAGAAACGTGGGATGTACCTGGATATAAGAGATACCATTTACTTCCACCACGTGCTGCAGCAGGCTGTCCGTCACATCTGAGGATCGGACGGCAGAAAGCGGCAGCTGCATGGCAAACAGCCCGTCCGTATAACCGCCAAATGCCTCCCTGTTAAAGAAATTTCCCCACCGGCCGATGACCTGTCCTAAGACCAGACCAAGTCCCGCGGTATCGCAAAGCAGACCCATGGACAGTTTCCGTACCCGTGAAAACACAAACACGGTAATGATTGCCGCAATCACGCCTCCGTAAATCGCCAGACCTCCCTGCCGCAGATTGAACACACTCAGCAGATCGTCCTTGTATAGATCCCAACGGAATATCACATAATAAACCCGCGCCCCAATGACAGAACAGATAATGGCAACGAGTGCCAGGTCAAAATAAGTATCCGTTTTCTGGCCTGTCCGTTTTGCCATCCAACAGGCGATTCCAAGTCCTGCTAACATTCCGATTGCAATCACAATTCCATAATATGCCACCGAAAAATTTCCGATCATGATATTTTTTCCGACATGGTGCAAATAAATATGTAAATGCGGAAAATTAATACTGTAATCCGTTAGTTGTTCCATTCCTTTTCTCCTTTCACTGGCAGGGCGGCAGTCTGCCGCCCATATGCCCCTGTCAGCAGCTGCATACAAAACTGCCGCACTCTGTCTCCCTGCTGCTGTCTGCATGTCCGCCGGAAATACCAATGTGTCCCGCATGACAGGCATGATCCTCGTTGAATTTGCACTCACACGCTTCACAGCTGACGGTTGTATCTTTTTTGACATCTGTTGTATGACAGGACTGACATCCACTTCCTTTCGGTGCAAAACTTCCACAACAGGTTTCGGAAGAAGTTTTTGCCTGTGTTCCTTCCACCTGAATATCCGTTCGTCTGCAACAGTTGTCTGCATTATAAGAACAGTTTACCACATTACAATCCAGTTTTGTCATCTTACATACCTCCTTGTGTTAAATCATCGCTGCCACATCAGTATGTACCAAACCACATGGTCTTATTCTGTTCCGGTTCTTCTTTTTAAAAAAGCCCGGTATCAGCTTTTGCGATACCGGGAATTTCTTTTTTAAAATTTGAAATTTATTTATTCTTTCCACAGCAGAATTTGTATTTCTTTCCACTGCCGCATGGACACGGATCATTACGTCCCACCTTTTTGCCAACGATAACCGTACCGGATTTTTTCTGTTCCATATACAGTCTGTGCTTTGTCTCTTTATCAAAAATATCATCCCACATCGGAAGATTGTAAAGCCAGTCAGCCTTGGCATCTACCATGTTCTTGTACAGCTTTTCCTTATCGAAAACGAGATTTACCCTGGTATTTTCATCCATTGTTTCGATTGGATTGTCTTTTACCAGACTGTCATTGATTCCGTCTAAGAAACCAGCCATCTCCAGAATGGTAAGTCCATACTTATCAGCAAGTTCTTTTACCGTTCCTTCTACTTTTTCATCCGGGTTTGTCAATAATTTCTCATACACACCCTTCTCTAACAGGAAATATCTCTGCCAGAATTTCTGAAGTTCCCCCTGACTTGCGTTCTCATTGTAGGCAATTTTCTGCCAATCCTGCAATATAGCCATTTTTATACCACCTTTATCACTTACGAATTTACATGCCTTGATGCATGTACGTTTATTATAACAAAATGTCTGCCATTTTCCAAGCCCTTTCTTGACGAAACCTGCCATTTCCCGTATCATAAAGTTACGGTTTACAGGTTTCCTGCAAATAGCATATTTAGCCAAGGAGGTTGTTCATATGAAAAAAGGAAAACAGATTCTTGCCATCATCGGCATCATTTTACTGGTTGTACTGTACTTAAGTACACTGGTATGCGCCATCACAGACAATACCGGAACCATGAAAATGTTCAAAGCTTCTATCTTTGCCACCTTCGTGATCCCGGTACTGATCTGGGCTTATACGTTCCTATACAAACTTACGCACAAGAAATAATTATTTTTCTGTTGTTTCTGTAGTCTGGACAGATTCTGTCTCTGTTTCCAGAACACTTTCTGTCACATTTCCCATGGATGCATTTGGTCCGTCATTCTCTGTGGAATCCAGTTTCCCTGCGTTTTTGCTGATAAAAATATAAGCAACAACGCAGATCACCAGAAGAATGACCACCACAAGCATCTGTATTTTCTGCTTTTTCATTCTTTATTTCTTTCTCCTTACCATAAAGATTACAATTCCTCCGGCCAGTAACAGGATTGGAAGAATAATGGTAACCAGCAGTCCCAGAAGTGCCGCATGTAATGCATTTACTGTCAGATTACTGAGCGTGTACTCTTTTTCCGGAATTACGCTGCCGGCCGACTGGGTATCCGTGATCATATTTCCGATCACATCGGAAAACAGTGATGCATTGTTTGTCGTCATCTGACTTGCATCATCGCTGAATACATACGGGCTTGCGAATACCACAAGCTGCGTCGTGTGATCATCATCTACTTTATCTTCTACCGCCAGTCCGACACTAAACGGTCCCTTGTCGTCTCCATCTTCGTATCCATAATCCTGCATACTGTTTGGATTGTTCTTTGCAACCGCATCATCGGAAGTATCCAGTAAAGAAGTATACGTTGTCTTACTCTCCTCTGTACTCTCCGTATCATCCGTCGTGCTGTTCTGCGGATAATTGATTCCCAGAGAAATCGGAAGATATACATATCCGCCGGAAAGACTTCCAGTATACGAACTGCTGTTTACATTTGGCAGCAGATACAGCGGACCTCCCATATTGTAATAATGCTGTGCATCATTATCCGCGATCGGCCCTGTGGTAAGGCTTACTCCGTAAGTATCCAGAATCGATGCAAAATTCGGCATCTCGGTCTCGGAATGCATTCCCACGATAATCGCTTTTCCGCCTTTTTGCAGATAATCAATTACTTTCTGTGCATCATTTTTATTAAAATCTTTCTGCGGTGCATTGATAATAATCGCTGCCGCATCCTTCGGAACACTTTCTTCATTTAACAGTTCCACGGAAGACAATGTCATATTGGATTTGCTGATGACATCCGAAAATGCACTTCCGATTGTAGCCTCATCATGTCCGGTGATCTGGTATACGACAGGGAGCTGGTTTGCATCCATCGTTACATACTGGATGGCACTTGTAATCTGTCCTTCCGCATCGAATCCCTTCAGTTCGTTGTTGTAGGAATATGTGGAATAATCCATGTTTGACTGATAATCATAGATATCATAATAATCTATCACTTTCGAACGCTTGTCACTGACAACGATCAGACTGTTGCTGGTCGGTGCATTGTCCGTATAGTCCTTATAAAAATAAGGTTTACTCTTCGGATTGACGTATTTTACCCTGATATGCCCGGACAGATCTTTGTAACGCTCCAGCATGGAATCAATCTGTGCGTCCTTGCTTTTTTCCGCTGCCAGAACATAGATGGTCACATCACTTTTCAGTTTTTTCATGGTCTTTTTCGTATCCTTTGTAATGGAATACAATTTAGAATACGAACAGTCCAACGAGGTAATTCTCGTCGGCAGTGCATCGACTGCCAGGTTGGCAACCACGGCAAGAGCGAAAACTACGACAATAAAACTGCTTGAAAAAACGCTGAGCGAAAATGTCTTTTTGCTGATGCTCCAACGCCGTTTCTGAATGGCCTGCACGGTAAAGAAATTAAATAATACAATAACCGTTACATAATAGAGGATTGCCGTAATGTCCAGACAGCCCCCCTGGAATTTTTCAAACGGTGCATACAGATCCAGACCGTTTAAAATCTTTGTCAGCCAGTTTCCATCCGATGAAATAAGTCCTGTCAGACTCTGCATCATATAACTGATAAACAGTACCACAAACGTCAGAACTGCCGCAATCACCTGGCTTTCCGTCAATGCGGAAATAAACATACCTACCGCAATGGAAGCTGCTCCATATAACCAGAACGCCAGTATGGCAATATAGCTCTCGCCCATGGGAATGGTTCCAAACGCCCGTAAAATGAGCGGTGTCACACAGAAAACTGCAATATCCACGGTAAACACCGCAAGCATTGCCAGATATTTTCCGAGCACAACCTTTGCCACCGGTACCGGTGCTGTCAGCATCAGCTGATCCGTTTTATTTTTCCGGTCCTCTGCAAAACTGCGCATGGTAAGGATCGGTACCGCAATCATAAAAATAATCGTAATGGCACTTAACGTATAATACAGATACGGATATCCCTGCCGGAGATTATACACATAAAAATACAGTCCGAACAGTGCCATAAGGGCGGCCACAAACAGCCAGCCGATCACATTCTGGAAATATGACCGGAATTCTCTTTTCAATACGGCAAACATTACTGTGCACCTCCTTCCTGGGTAATCTCAAGGAATACATCTTCGAGAGATTTCGTCACGGTCTTCATCTCCAGCACCGGAATGTTATGCTCTGCCATCTGCCGGAAGACTTCTTCCCGCACATCGGCACCTTTCTTTGCATAAATACGGATTTTATCATGATCCGCCTGCTCCACCCTTGCAATGTTTTCTTCTCCCTGTAAGTATCCGGCTGCTTCCCCGGCACCGGTCCGCACCGTCAGTTCAATCTCTTGCGCACCCGACATCAGATTTACCAGATTTTCCGTAGAGTCGCTCGCTACAAGCTTTCCTTTGGAAATAATAAACACATGGTCACACACGGCAGAAATTTCCGGCAAAATATGGGAACTTAAAATCACCGTATGTTTTTCGCCCAGATGACGGATCAGTTCACGGATCTCTATGATCTGTTTCGGGTCCAGTCCGACCGTAGGCTCATCGAGTATGATAATCTCCGGATACCCCAGGACCGCCTGTGCAAACCCGACACGCTGCCGGTATCCTTTGGACAGATTGCGGATCATGCGCCCTGCCACTTCTGTCGTACCGGTCGTTTCCATTGCCTCTTCCACATACCGTCTGCGCAGACTTTTTTCCAGCTGTTTTAAATCTGCCACAAAACACAGGTACTCCTTTACCGTCATATCCATGTACAGTGGTGGAAGTTCCGGCAGATAACCGATACATTTCTTTGCTTTCTCCGGCTCCTTTAAAATGTCATGCCCGTTAATTTTAATCTCTCCGCTTGTCGCACCGAGATATCCGGTTATCATATTCATCGTTGTTGATTTGCCAGCACCGTTTGGACCCAGAAAACCATAAATTTTCCCCGGTTCCACAACGAGTGACAGATGATCGACAGCCGTATGATCCCCGTATTTTTTTACAAGATTATTGATCTCAATCACAGCGAAATGCTCCTTTTCTTTTTTGGACAACAAAATGCCCTTTACGGAAACAGTGTATCGCTTTTACGTGTGTAAAAAATGTAAACTCTGTGTTCATTTTGTGAACAGATAAAAATACGGGGAAGCAGTTCATGAACCACTTTCCCCGTATTTTATAAAGTATTCTTTTTATGTTTCTTATTCTTCGATCACAAAGTTGCTTACATTCCTGCGAAGTTCTCCCGCAGAAGCTTCCGCTGTCTTTGCGCCTTTCATGACTTCTGCCGATCCGTTTGCAATGGAAACGGTCTTCTGTGCAATGTTCGTTGTGCCGGCAGCACTGTCATTCGATGCAGAGGTAATTCCGTCAATCGCCTCTGTAATATTGGAAATAGATGCTACCAGTTCTTCGGATGTTGCACTGAAATCCGACACCAGATCGTTGATTTTAGAGGCATCCATGTTATAATCGTCTGCCATCTTCTCAAATTCATCAAAACTCTTCACAATATCTGTATCCACAAAATTCAGCAGACGGTTGGAATCTTTGGTCAGATTTCCTACTGCATTATCCACGTTTTCCGTCACAGCCTGAATATTTGCCACGGCATCTTTGGACTGTTCTGCCAGTACCCGGATTTCCTCTGCAACAACTGCAAATCCCTTTCCTGCCTCGCCCGCGCGTGCTGCCTCAATGGATGCATTCAGTGCAAGCAGATTGGTCTGTCCGGTAATCGCGAGAATGGAATCTGCAAGCACACCGATCTGTTCCACAACCTTTGCGTCTTCGAGTGCCTTTTCGAGTCTTTCCCTGATTTCTCCAAGCATTTCCTGAACTTTCTTCCGGTTCTCTACCGTTGTTTCTTTTGTCTGCGTTGCCCGCTTATGGATTTCTTCTGCTTCTGTAGCTCCGTCCTGTGCACGTACGGCAATCTCTTTTGCCGCTCCGTCAATCTGCTGGGTCATGCTGTTGATCTGCTCTGCCGATGCCGCCGTCTCCTCGGTACTTGCAGCAAGCTGCTCGGTCGTTGCAGACACATCCTCAATTTCCCCATTCAGATTTGATATATTGGTATCCATTGATTCCACAACGTTATCAATATTTGCAGCTTCCTTCTTTACCTGTGCAAGCAATCCGCATACCGATTCCCGCATCGTCTCGAGTGTTCCTGCCAGCTGTCCGAAATCATCCTTCCGCTTCATCATATTCGTCTGCATCTTTCGGGCAAAATTTCCGCCTGCAATCACTTCAATCTCTGCGACAACTTTCTTTAACGACTTTGTAATATCCTGTGCGATCATAAAAACAAGTACTGCAACAACCGCAAGCATCACAATACATACCGCGATCAGGGCGATTGCCTTTTGCATTGCATAGTTGGAAAATACCTTGTTCTGCTTTGCAATGGCAGTATCAATATAATCCGTATAATTTCCGGTACCGACCACCCAGTCAAACGGTTCAAAGTACTCACTGTAGGAACGCTTCGGGGAAGGTTTTGTCTCTCCTGGTTTCGGGAATACAAAATCTGTGTATCCTCCACCGTCTTCCACTGCTACACGTATGATTTCTTTCACCATCTGGTATCCTTTTGCATCCTTGGTTTCCATACGGTTTGTTCCCTCGGTATCACTGCCAAGCAGAACCACATTTGTACCATCTGACTGGTCAATCCAGAAGTAACCGGCCTCTCCGTAACGCATCTGCCGGACTTCATCTGCTGCAATTTTTTTTGCTTCATCCAGCGTATAAGTTCCCGCTTTATATGCGTCATTGATCTCCGACAACAGGGAAATAACCACCTCCACCTGCTCTTTGATCGAATCATCATAACTCTGGCGGGACGATGCTTCCATCGTTTCCAGTGCTTTGTCTTTCACATCTTCCATGTCTTTGACGGAAACAGTACCCCCAAAAGCCACAAGTAAAATGACCAGAACCAGAATCAGATTCAGCTTGGTCCTTACCTTCATGTTCTTCATAACTTTATTCTCCTTCCCTTAAAACCGTTCGGTTTTATATATTTTGCTCAAAAATTCAAAACTTGTTATTTATTAAGTATAATCTTTTACCACATTTCCGTCAACCATATTTCCCTTTTTAAAAAATCCCCCTTCCTGTTTCCAACTTTCCCTGCGTACAATCCCCCTATTTCTTTGCCGTATTCCCTTCTCTTGCCATTCTTTTTCATTTGACGTATAATGGATACATATTAAGGAAAAGAGGAACAATACCTATGGGCATTTATCTTGTAGACTATGAAAATGTACACAACGATGGCGTAACAGACATCCAAAAACTCTCTGCATCTGACCGTGTTGTCATTTTTTACGGAGACAGCATCAAGTCCATCCCTTTTGAAACACATGTCGAAATGATGGCGTCCAAAGCGGCGATCGAATATATTGAAACACACAAGGTAGCTAAAAATTATCTGGATTTCCAGCTGGCCACCTATCTTGGATTCCTGATCGGGAAAGGGGAAAAAGGTCCGGTTTACATCATCAGCCAGGATACCGGGTTTGACAGTATTGTCGATTTCTGGCGCGGAAGAAACATCGAAGCCTTCCGCCAGCCAAGCATTGCTTCCCCTTCCACCCCAAAGGATGTTTCTTTAAAAAAGGGAACCTCCACAAAGAAAAAGAAGAAAAAATCGGATCACGTTTCCAAAGAATCAAAAAAAGATGCAAAAGAAATTACGGAAAAAAAGAAGCCGGAAAAGAAAAAACTTCCGGAAGCGATCCGCAAAAAAATACGAACGGAATTAAAAGACGAAAAACTTCCTGCCGGCAAATACACATCCATCTATAAAGCGGTGGAGGAATCCGAGAATAAACTTGCATTAAACAACGCACTGGTCAAAACATTTGATACTTCCATCGGAAGCAGGATCTACAATCACATCAAAAAAATTTATGAGGATTACCAGAGGTAATCCTCATTTTTTATTCAAGTTCCGTCATTCCTCCAAGCAGGATTCCCACATTGTCTTTATAAATTTTCGAAAACTGCTCCATCGGCAGCGGATTTTCTCCCAGCCCCGCCTCGATGGTATATCCCGGACGGTCATAAAAATTGATAAACCAGTCTTTGTATCCGGCATACCCGGATGCCGCCGGTGTTTCCTCAATCCGGTAACCACTCACTTTGGAAAAATATTCCGCAATGCGGCGGGCACCTTCCGGTTCCTCATCGAGATACTTCCAGTAAATCACTTCTCCCTGTGTGTGATATGCAAGAATCAGGGAAAAATCATGGTTTCTCGTAAAATCAAACATGGCAGTACTCTCCGGGACACTAAGCGGTGTCTGTCCCACGTAATCCCTCGGTGCCGGGCGGTTATACCCCTGTTCAAATTTTATTTTCTTTGCCATATCCCATCCTGCCGGAAACTGCAGATTCAGATCCACACCCTGGATATTTGCTTTCCAGCCATCCGGAAACGGAATATCCGGGAATCCGGACGCAATGCGGACCGCACGGCGATAATAAAATCCTTCCGTCAAAAGCCCATTTACCAGATCCACACCATCCGGATTGACCAATGGTACAAGATACAGGGAATATTCTTCAAACAGCCGCTCCGGGTACAGTTCTTCATACATACGTTCGTCTGCATATGTCTCTAACAGCTGCTCCACAAACTTTAAAAGTACCGGTGTGGTAATACTCTCATTTGCATGAAAGGAAGCATTGTACCCCACCTCTACCGGACCATTTCCCAACTGCAGCGACCACAGGGGTGTTCCCATAACACTTCTTCCGATCGTTCCCACCTGCAGATAGGGATAACGTGCCTGCAAGCCCTCGATGATCCACCCGGTAAGCAGGGAAGTGTATGGAACTTCTCCGGAAACCAGCGGAAAATTAAGTGGTACAACAACCGTACTTCCAATCTGTAATGCTCCGGCATCCGTTCCGGGATTTGCATGCATCACTCGCTCCATCGTTGTATCATACATTTTCGCAATGGAGAAAAAGGTATCTCCTGCTTTTACCTCGTGTGTGATATACCCACGTAAAAAGGGCAGTAGACGGTTCCACTGTGCTTCTTTTACTGCACACTTTCCGCTGCTGCCCATTACTTTTTCCACGGCTGCACAGGTCTTTGGTCCAAAAATTCCATCCAGCATCACCTGCTGTCCTGCACGCTGCAATGCCAGCTGCAGATATTGTACCCAGATTCCCTGATCCCCAGGATATAATTCTTTCATTTTGTTCCTGCCTTATTCTCATTCTTTTTATTTTATGAGAATCAGACAGTTTTGTTTCCATTATGCAAATGCTTCTGCTACATTTTCTTCTGTTACTTCTTCCTTCTCATCGAGCAGATTGTTCATGCTCTTTAAGCTGATCAGAAGTGTGGACGTGTTGTGAAGCAATGCCGATGTGGTCGGTGGAAATACCCCTGCCACACCAAGAACGATCAATGAGGTGTTAATTCCTACGATCAGACGGTAATTTCTGTGAATCCGCTCCATCAGCCCATTACTGATCTTCTTTAAGGTAACAAGCTCATGGAGATCATCTGCACCCACCGTCACATCTGCAATCTCGCGTGCGATCTGTGCACCATCACTGATGGCAATGCCGACATCCGCTGCAGACAATGCCGGAGAATCATTGATACCGTCACCGACCATGATCACCTTTCTTCCGGCATTCTTTTCTGCCTCAACAAAGCTTGCTTTATCTTCCGGCAATACCTCGGAATGATACTCATCCACACCGACTTTTTTCGCAATCGCAGATGCCACGCGGTCACTGTCTCCGGTCATCATAACAACCTTGGAGATTCCGAGTTTCTTTAACTTTGCAATAACCTCAACCGCTTCCAGACGAAGTGGATCTTCGATGCAGATCACTGCCACAAGCACTCCGTCAATCGCCATATACAGGTGGGAATACTGCTCCGGAAGCTGCTCAAATATCTCTTTCTTTCCCTCCGGAATTGTAGCATTCTCATCCTCAAATACGAAATGATAGCTTCCGATCACAATATGTTTCTCCCCGATCTTGGAAGAAATACCGTGTGCGACAATGTACTCTACCTTTGAGTGAAGTTCCTCATGTACCAGATTCCGGTTTACTGCCTCACGTACCACAGCCTTTGCCATGGAATGTGGAAAATGTTCCTCTAAACAGGCAGCAATACGAAGCAGTTCATCCTCGGACTGATCATTGAAGGAAACAATCTTTGCCACTGTCGGCTGTGCCTTGGTCAGTGTACCAGTCTTATCAAAGACGATGGTATCCGCTTCCGCCATAGCTTCCAGATACTTGCCTCCCTTTACGGTAATGTTATAGGTACTTGCTTCCCGGATTGCAGAGAGCACAGACAATGGCATCGCAAGTTTCAGTGCACAGGAGAAGTCCACCATTAACACAGAAATTGCCTTTGTCACATTTCTGGTAAACAGCCATACAAGCCCTGTTCCCAGGAAGGTATATGGCACCAGTTTATCTGCTAAATGTTCGGCTTTTCCTTCCAGTGAGGATTTCAGTTTCTCTGATTCCTCGATCATCGCCATGATCTTTTCATACTTGCTTGATCCGTTTGCTTCTCTGACGCGGATCGTAATCTCGCCTTCCTCGACAACAGTTCCGGCATATACCACGCTATCAGGTACTTTGCGGACCGGAACCGATTCTCCGGTTAAAGATGCCTGATTTACCATTGCCTCTCCGTCCGTTACCGTTCCGTCAAACGGGATCACATTTCCCATATGAATGCGCACTTCATCTCCGGACTGCACGTTGTCTGCGGAAACGAGTACTTCCTGTCCATCACACATCATCCATACCTTGCTGATGTTGAGTGACATACTGCGTGCCAGATCTCCCACGGATTTCTTATGTGTCCATTCTTCCAGCGTCTCTCCGATACCAAGCAGATACATCACAGATCCTGCGGTCGCAAAATCACCACGGATAATGGAAACACCAATGGCAGTTGCATCCAGTACCGGAACCTCGATCTTACCCTGAAACAGAGTCTGAAGCCCTTTCCAGATATACTTCACGGATTTCACCGTTGTGATTACTGCACGAACGGAAAACGGCAGAAACAGTTTGTTACCGAAATGCCAGAACGTCTGCTCCACCAGCTGATCCCAGTAACGCTGATTCATTTCTCTTCCGGAATTTTTAATATAGGTATCCGGAACATCCGTCTTTTCATACGAAAATGCCTTTAACACTTCAAGGATTGCATCTCTGCTTCCTTCATAACAAATGGTCACATCTTCGGTACGATTTTGAATTTTTGCGGAAATCACAGATTCACACTGTTCCAGATAATACTGTAATGTATCTGCCTGTGCAAATGACATACGGCTCTGGATCACGTGAATTCTCATTCTTCCTCTTATCTCATGTCTGATTTGAAATTTCATATCTTTAACCTGCTTTCGATAAAAGAGATGTTACTTATTGCGTAACATCTCTTTCATGCGTTTTTATGCCTCTGCTGTCTCTTCGGTAGTTTCTGTCTCTTCGGCAGTTGTCTCTTCGGTTACTTCCTCACCGTCAAATACTTCCTCTTCTTTTGCTGCACGGTCTTCGTTGATCTGCTTAGCCTCTGCATAGATATCCTCTGCATTCTCCTGTACCTTTGTAGCGGTCTTTAAAACAACTTCCTTTGCACGGAGTACGGCTGCTGTACAATTTGTATAAAGTTTCTTTGCATCCTTGCTGGAAAGGATCTTGATTCCTGCGGTACCGAACAGTACACCTGCTGCAAAAAGTCCGGTTTTCTTTGCATCAAAATTTTTGAAACACTTTAACATCGTTGTTTCCTCCTTAGTAACTGATTTATAATTTTGTTTTCCTGTTTAAAAACGTATTTTATGCCCCATTTTTCCAATTTGCAAGTATTTTTTTAGTCACCACGGCGTGCAAAAAAGAGCATAAAAAAGGACTCACACCATCTATCATCCGATAAATAGCGGAGTCCCACACTTTATGCAACAACAATCCGGCTGTCCTTATTGAGAAAACTTATCATTACTGTTCCACGCCGGCTTTTCCTGCTGCAATCTTTTCTTTTTCTTTGTTCCAGAGTTTTTCTGCTGTAGGTGTCCAGTTCTCGGCATAAGGAGCAGCCTTTTCTTTCAGATGTTCCGGTGTCTCCGGTGACTGATAATCGGTATTTACTGCCTTTGACTCTTTTACCATCTCTCCAAGCTTATCCGGGTTCTCAAGCATCGGACACGGACGAAGCATATTGTCATTAAACGGCTGGTTGTCATGATATGCCTGGAATAACGGGCTCTTTAAAGCATCCAGCAGGCTGCAGTCATGAATATTTGCATTGGAATAATGAATAAATACGCATGGCTCCACATCACCCTTTGCATTGATATGTAAGTATCTCCGTCCACCGGCGATACATCCACCGACAAACTGTGCGTCATTCTGGAAATCCATGCTGAAAATTGCCTTTGTCTGACGGAACTTACGGATACGGTGGAAAATTTCCTCTCTCTGTTCCGGTGTCGGTAACAGATCAACTGCTGCACCGTTTCCAACCGGCATATAATGGAAGAACCATACAAATAATGCACCACTCTCAACCAGCATATCAAAGAATTTTTCGCTGGTTACATCATCTAAATTCTTTCTGGTATAACAGGTAGAAATACCAAATGGTAAACCATGGCTCTTTAACAGGCTCATAGCGTGCTGTACTTTATCAAATACACCTTCGCCTCTTCGTCCATCGTTGGCTGTCTCGAATCCTTCCAGACTGATCGCCGGAACAAAGTTCTTGACACGAAGCATTTCCTGGCAGAACTCTTCATCAATCAAAGTACCGTTTGTGAAAGAAAGGAATTCACAATCCGGATGCATCTCGCAGATCTTGATCAGGTCTTTTTTACGTACCAGTGGTTCTCCACCTGTATAAATATACATATAGGTACCAAGCTCCTTACCCTGACGTACGATAGAATCAATCGTATCCAGATCCAGATTCAGCTGATGGCCATACTCTGCTGCCCAGCATCCGGTACAGTGTAAATTACATGCAGAGGTAGGGTCTAACAGAATTGCCCACGGAATGTTACAGTTGTTTTCTTCAGCAAGCTGTTCCTGTAATGCACTTCCCTTTAAACTTGCATTGAAAATGAAATTCTGGAAGAATGCTTTACGTACTTCCGGATCCAGCTGGTAAATACGAAGAATTAACTGATACCAGTTTCCTCTTTCTTTGATTACCTTACGGATCATATTTCTCTGTGCCTCATACCATCCGTCCGGTGCAAATTTGTCAACCATATCCATCAGTTTCGGAATGTTCTCCTCTGGATCTTTCTCCATATACTTTAAGGCCTGCTTGATTCCAAAGTTCTGAATACTCTTCTGTAATGACATTTTATTCATAATCTCAACTTCCTTTCATTCTGTCGCCATAACATGACAGAAATGTTTTTGTGTAATCTGAAAAGTATTATATCTTTTCTCTTCTTAAATTCAAGTGGACAAATGCACGAATGTGGGTAAAATTTGTCGAATTTTGCCAGATTACAGAATACTTCTGCCCTTATTTCTGACTGTGCAGCACATACTTTGCAATCATTTCCACACTCGAACGCAACAGTGCACTGAATTCCTGCGGGGACACACATTCCCTGTCCTCAAGCCATCTCACCAGTGCTGCCAGAAATGCATCCGAAAAGAAATGAATATAAAATTCGTCGTGCTCTCCTTTTTCCTCTTCCTCTACCATCGCAAGAAATTTACGATTGACAGGGACTAAAATATCCCGGAAATGTTCTGTAAAAGAGTTCTGCCCCTCAATCTGCAGTACTTTCGAATAGAATGTCCGGTGTTTATAAAAATACTCACAGATTTTTTCCAGTATATCCCATGTAAAGCCGGCATTTTTCCATTCTTCTTCTGAAAAAATCTTTGTAATTTCAGTGTCAAAAATCCAGTTGACCAGATCATATTTATCTTTAAAATGATAATAAAAACTTTTGCGGTTCATTCCGCATTCTTCGCAAATGTGTGATACACTGATCTTCGCAAAAGGTTTCTGTTCCAACAGTTTTCGAAGAGCATCTGCAAATGCCTGTTTGGTGGCGTTTGAGTATGGCATAACCGACTCCTCCTTATTCCTTTTCTCTTATCCATATTTTAACTATTGTACCACACTTTTTTTATTTTGTTACCCTTTTATATCTCTCATATGGAATTTGTATATATAATAGGAAAGAACCGCTACGATATACTCGGTAACGGCAAATCCGTACCACACACCCGATGCCTGTAACAACCGGCTGAGCACAAAAGAAACCGGCAGCATCACAACGATATAGCGCGCAAGAGAAATCAAAAGTGATGGCATGCCCTTTCCCAGTCCCTCCAGGACTCCGGAAAATGTAACGGAAACCGAGGATACCACGAATCCAAAACTGATGATTCTGAGTGCCGCACCTCCGATTTCCATTGTTGCGCGGCTTGTGGTAAACAATCCCATCAGCTGCTGCGGAATTGCACAGGAAATTGCCATTCCCATAACCATAACCAGTGCGATCAATCCCATGGAGGTGTGCGTAATCTTTTTCACCCTGTCATATTCTCCCGCTCCATAATTATATCCAACGAGCGGCCGGATTCCCTGCACAATTCCGTTTGCCGTCAGATAAATAAATGTCTGCAGTTTATAATAAACTCCGAGCACCAGAATATAACTTCCCGGAAACGGCGCAAGGATTGCATTTAATGCGGACACCTGAATGGAAGGAAGTGCAAGATTTAAAGTTGCCGGAATTCCGATGGTATAAATATTTTTCATTACGTTTCCGGTTGTCTTCATATTTGCGACGTTGACCTTTACATGCATCGGACGTGCAAAATAAAACAGCAGATACCCCGCCAGCGTCACACACTGACCGATTCCCGTGGCATAAGCCGCACCCGCAATTCCAAGCTTCGGTACCGGTCCCAGACCAAAGATCATAACCGGATCTAAAATAATATTGGTTACACATCCGAGCATCATACAGATCATCGACACCTTCATCCGCCCGACTGCCTGAAAGATCTTTTCATATGCAAGTCCCAGACCGATCACTGGTGCAAACGCAAATACCCGCGTGGAATACGTGCATGCCAGTGCGATCACCTGTGTATCGCCTGTAAACATCCGAAGAAACGATGGCATAATGGCAGAACAAAGCAGTGCCAGCACCAGACCGTGGATCAAATTTAACAAAAGCCCCACGGATGCCGACTCATCCGCCATTTTCTCTTCTTTTGCTCCCAGATAAAAGGCTACCCTTGCATTGATTCCGATCGCAAATCCGATAACAATGGCATTGACGAGATTTTGCATCGGAAACACAAGGGCAAGCGCCGTCATCGCATCTTCACTGATCTTTGCCACAAAATAACTGTCCACAATGTTATACAATGCATTCACTGCCATGGATATGACCATGGGAAGTGACATGGAAAGCACCAGCGGCAGGATTTTTCTTGTTTTCATGTACTCCTGATTCATACAAACTCCTCTTTTCTGCCGGATGTTCCGCAAAAAAAGACTATAGACCGACGGTTTGAATCAGAAACCGTAAAATCTATAGTCTTTTTCAGACATCCTGTTTTGTGTATCTTATCTTACTTCAATTGGTCTGTTTTTGCAAGTCTTTTCTAAAATAAAGAGGTGTCAGTATCTTTCCGGGATTTGTGGAGCCGTAAGGAAACAGACGTATTTCTATGTACAATACCGGAATGTCCGGTCGGTCAGAATTCTTGCAAAGATCAGACCAAGCGGCAGTGCCACAATAATTAAAATTGCAGAAGCAAACCAGGATGCAGAGGTATTCAAAGACATCGCCCCCAGATTGTAAATTGCCCGGTACAGATACAGTCCCGGTACCATAATGACAATCGACGGAACCGTAAGTGAAATCCTTGGATATCCCGCCTGGTTTTTGATCAATGATGCAAGGATTCCTGCCAAAAGTGCTCCCACAAAAGCAGCCGCAGCCGGAGGAAATGAAGCAAGATCCACCAGCTCCAGCCGGAGGGTGTTGGCCACTGCTCCGATCAGTGCTGCCGTTGCCGCCAGTTTCCACGGACTGTTAAACATAATCGAAAATCCGAACACGCCGCAGAAACTGAAGACCAGACGCAGTATGATATGCATGGGAACGGACATGGAAAGCGCCGGAAAATTCACCGGATGCAGATGCAAAAGCAGTGCCATCAGCCATGCCGTAATGGTCGCAACAACAATGATAATGATCGCATAGGTCAGCCTCTCCAGCCCGGAACGCATATCCAGCTTGGCAAGGTCAATTCCGCTTGTAATAAACGGAAAGCCCGGAATGATAAAAAGCATGGAACAGATATATCCCGCCTCATGCTGCAGGGAAACCCCGGCAATCAGCTCTGCGATCCGAAGCAGAATGGTATAGGTAACGCACGCCGAGGCAACGGATGCCACAATCCCGAGAAACAGTGTCAGATGATGCTTTGTCAGTTTGCAGCGGACAAAGTTTCCAAGTCCTGCCCCGCAAAAAGCAAACAGCATTTCCACGGGTCCTCCGCCAAGCAAAAATGTGAATGCGCCGCATGCCAGTGCCGCGGCAAATCCCAAAGCCACCGGGGAATAGAGTCCATGAATCCGGTCGATCTCATCCAGATGATCATGGAGCTGTTCGCCCGTCATGGTTTTCCCTACGGTTGAAAATTCACCGATAAAACGCTCCAGCCGGTTCAGTTTTGATGTGTTGACTCCGGTATTGGTCAGGCAAAGAGACTGGGAAAATCCACTTGTTCCATCAAAACAGGTATATTCAATCGACATCAGACCGATATCTGTCGAACATGTAATTCCGAGATTTTGTGAAATCGTATTCATGGAACTGCGGACACGCCAGGCTCCCGTTCCACAGGATAACAGCATCAGGCCGACACGGCCGACGATTGAAGCTTTTTCGGTCAGGTCTGCCTCTGTAATCGGACAATTTCCGTGGCCGCTGTACTCATGCCATGGGATATCCATGTGATTTTTAGGTATTGCAGTGGTTTGCATGAATCATCATCCTCTTTCTTAATGCATCAATACAATTTTGTTTGCAATATCAATGTTTTTCTCCAATGCCTTCCGAAAATGGTACATCGGCAAAAACACCCCAAGTGCATCGTAACGGTTTCCCTTATTTTCCATGGAATCCTGTCCGTAATAAACGACCGAACGTGGCAGGGATTTCTGCAGATCCATCAGGATATCCCAGATGGCCGCATATGCCTGCGCTTCTGTCTCCTGTATTTTTACCGTATCCGGCATTTCATAGACAAGCAGCACTCCGATATGCTCTCCCATACGGATTTCCTGTGCTTCCATGGTATCTCTGTCATAACAATGCCGTTTACGGAATCCGTATGCCAGATACATCTTCACCTGTTCACTCTTTTGAAATACCTTAAAAAACTGCTCATAATTTTTGTCACTGACATGAAATTTGATATCCGGAATTAATTTTCCATCCTCATCCGTCAGGATATAGGGATTTGTCTGACCATTGGCATTAAAACGAAACGGAGCCAGAAACGAATTCCGCAGCAGATCAAACATACTGTTCTGGCAGATTGCCATCAGAAACGCCGTCAGATCCTTTTCCTCATAAGAACGAAACAGTGCGGTTGCGAACTGCTCCGCAGAAAGACCGTTGCCCTCATAATCATCGCCCACTCCGAGCGCATCATAAAACGTTTCCATCAGGCGCTCACATGCCTGCGGATTCTCTTTAATCTTTTCAAAAAGCATTTTTGCCTTCTGTTCCCTTGGAAAAATTGTTGCCATAAAAATACACTTCCTTTTCTCAATCTCGCTATCTTTTATTATAAAGAATATTTTTAAAAAGGATAACGTATTTTCTATATAAGTTTCATATTAAATTGACATATTAAAATGCGGTGAAAATAATCCTTTCACCGCACATAATACTTACTGCTCTGTCTTTTCAATCTGCGTATCCATCTTTAAAATATGATTGATCAGCCATCCGCCGAGAAACTCGATCAGCTCATGCAGATATTCCTGCTGGTTGTCATCAATTTCTTCCAGCTTATCCAGATCGATACTCATCAGCTTGTCCACAAATGCCTGATGCGCCCTCTTTTGCGCTTCAAGCATCGGGCTGTTGATTTTCTGCATATAGGCCTCTTCATCTTCAAAATGAAACTTGGTATATTCCCGGAGTTCATCCAGCAGACGTACAATTTCATCGTATTTGTCATGAAGCAGGTCGTTATGGATCAGTGCATTTACCTCTCCGATAATCTCAAACAGCTTCCGGTGTTCCCTGTCTACCAGTTCAATTCCCGTATAATATTTCGCGGTAAACACAAACGGATCTTCTTTCTGCATTTTCCCGATCATCATGTCACTGCTTAAAATATGCCGGTACAGCCAGCGTACCAGATAGGTCAGAATCTCATCGAGCATCGCCGATGCATTCTCCCCGGTGAGTGGCTGCTTTTCCAGAAGTTTTACGTGATCGGCAAATGCCTGATGCTCTTTTTTCTGCAACGGCAGTTCCGGATCGTTCTGTGCCTCCATATAGGCTTCTTCGTGTGCAAAATGGTTTACGGCATAATCACTTAAATGTTCCAGTATATTTTTTACCGTCTGTGGTGTGCGTGCTTCTTTCGGCAGTTCAACCGCTTCATTGATCAGCGAAAACAGTTTTCGGTGCTCTTCATCGATCTGGTCGATGCCCGTCAGACAATCCTGCGTAAATTCGTACATTATTACGTTCCTCCCTCAGTGTATTTTCTCTGTGAAAACAAAAGTTCTTTTCTGCCACTATATAATCATTTTTTGGAATTGTCAAATACGAATTACTTCTATCATACGCTGTGCCGTTACACCATTAAGTATCCGTGCAGACATTTCTCCATAATACCAGAGTACTCCAAACTTTTTTGCATCCATAAAAAAATTCCTCCTATATCTTTCTGGTTCTAAGCTTAGAAAATATAGGAGGAAACGTCAATCTACGATTCCTTTATATCGCCTGATTCCGGCGTATTCTGCCCCACAGCCGCGGGGTATACAGTGTCAGAATCTTATTTACCTGATTTACTACCTTTGGATTAACAAGCAGGTAAATCACGCAGATACTCAGACAAATCAGAACAAACAGCGCAAACCATCCCCAGTCTCCGAGATAGTCATAGATTCCCGCAAACATCAGGATATCCCGCAGGATCCGGTGCAGCATATATACCGGCATCGTATTCTGTCCAATCACTGACAGACAGGTTTTCCCACGCGGCACAAAAAACATAATCGCCCACGAAATCAGAAACGCGGCAATCATCAGTGCCAGACGGACAAACGGTCCTTCCCACACATCATCCAGTTCATAATAGGAAATGTTTTCATAGACCATGCCAAGCTCATCTTTTAACTTTGAGCCAAACGCCAGAATCCCCGCACAGATTGCCACAGCAGCCGGTACAACAACTCTCCGGTAAACCGGTCGCAATGCCCGTTCAAGCACCGGTTGTTCCATATAATATCCCAGATAAAAGAACGGACCAAATACCAGAATACGGGACATGCACAAAAAATCGCCGATATTTTTGAAATATCCGGCGATCAGGGCCAGCGCAACCGTCACGATTAATACCGGTATCTCTTTGTACTTCCGGATGACAGGAATGGTAAGATACCACACAATCATGGCAAACAGATACCACGGCGCCCCACTCTGCGAGAAAAAATTAATCTCTGAGAAATCCCGGAATCCACACAGTGCATATACTATCTGAATTGCAATAACAAATATGATGTACGCCTTAATCAGATACAATATTTTTTTAAAATTATACTGCCCGTTTTTATATATTTTCTTTGCAAAATAACCTGACACAAATACAAAAAGCGGCATATGAAATACATAGATCAGGCGCTTTACCACCACAAGAACACTTTCTCCGTGGATAGGGAGCAAAAAATGTCCCAGCACGACTAAGAATATCAATACCGCTTTCAAATTATCAAAAAAATAATCTCTCTCTTTATTCATTCGACACATCCTCTATTACCGAGAATGTATTATAGAACTTTTGCCGAAAAAGTCAAGAACTATTACGCTTTTTGTTGAAACATTCCGTAAAATACCGCATCGGTATGTTTACGGATTTCCCCAAAATCATGGTATGGCACTTTCATGTTCCAGAAACACAGATGAGTGGAATGATTAATTTCCTCCATCACAGACAAAACTCCCGGCTGATCGGATTTCGTGATATAAAAAATCACGGAATCGAGAATCTTTTTTTCACTGTAACTATATTCAATTTTCTTACGCGTATAGCGAAATTCCGGTGTACAATCGTATTGTCTGAGTTTCAACTCAATCAATGCCCGGATTCCCTGCATGGTATAAATAGAATACGGAGCTTCAAATCCAAACCAGAAACCTTCTTTCTGGTAGAAACTCAGTTCCGTAACATCCGGCCGCATATATTCTTCCCGCGCAACAACACGGATTCCGTCTGTATAATAAAATGTTTCTTCCGTATACACCATGATCGACGGCATAAAATCACCTCATCTGTACAATGTGCCAGTCATCTGTTCGTATCTTATTTGCGAAGAACAAAATCAGATACCATCTCATCCAGACTTTCAGCAGATGCAGAAAGTTCTTCACTGGTTGCAGATACTTCTTCAGAAGTAGCAGAATTAGACTGCACAACCCCGTTTACCTGCTCAACAGCAGCGGAAATCTGCTTTACCGATTCTGCCTGCTGATCAGAAATCTGACGGATCTTAGCCACCTCCATAACAACCGCATCCAGCTGTTCGATCATTTCCGACATAAACTGGGAAGTCTCATCTGCAACAGAGCTTCCGACACCCACCTGATTCAGACTGTTTGTCAGCATGACACGGGTTTCTTCTGCCGAAGAAGCACTCTCTTCCGCAAGGTTTTTAATCTGTTCTGCAACAACCGCAAATCCTTTTCCTGCTTCACCGGCACGCGCAGCCTCAATGGATGCATTTAAAGACAACAGGTTTGTCTGGCTGGCAATGCTTTCAATCTTTCCGATGACAACCTGGATATCATTGGTGGTCTCTGAAATATGCTGCATGGCTTCGACCAGTTCTTTCATCTTTGCACTTCCGCTGTCTGCCTTGATTGCAACCCGCTTTGCCTGGTCATGTACACTGTCTGTAGACTTTGTATTTTCTTCGATATGTGTAGCAACCTCGGCAACCGAAGATGTCAGCTGCTGTACTGCCGCTGCCTGATCGGTAGCTCCCTCTGCCAGTCCCTGCGCACTCTGTGCCAGCTGGTCAGCTCCTGCGGATACCTGATTGGAAGATTCCTGTACATTTTTGATCGTCTGGCTCAGATTATTTTCTGTCGCTTCCAGTTTCTTTAAAATTTCACCGAAATTTCCCTGATAGGCTTCAATATCATGGGATCTCGCATCAAAGTTTCCTTTTGCAAACTCTGTAAGGAGCTGATTGATATCGTCCACAACACCCCTTAAATAAAAAGATGTATTGCGGAAACTTTCTGCAAGCTTTCCCAGTTCATCTTCCCCCTGATAAGGAATATCAATTTCGAGATTTCCATGTGCCATGTCATCTGCGGCCTTTTCTATCTGGTCTAACGGTTCAAGAATATTTTCTGTCAGTTCCTGAACGACCCTTTTGGAAAGCAATGGCATACCAACTACTGCAATGACAGGAATGATAATCCATACCGGATGTCCAAATACAAGCATTAAAATTGCAAACAGGATATTATTCACCAGTAAAATTGCAAAAATTGCTTTCATAATCATTTTCAGCTTATCCGCAATTTTCACATTTTGGAAGTAATTCTTACGCATACGTTTCCTCCTATGTATCATATACTATTTGTCTATAATTCTACATCGAAATGTACATAATAGCAAGCAGAATTATCCAAAAATTATACAAGTCTGTCCAAAACTGCTTGAGATCTGCAGTTCCACACGCGGAGCATCCGGATCACTGCTGCCCTGACCTTTACATTCCACATGTCCGCCTGCATTGCTGTGTTCAAAGTATCATGTGCATTTTGCTTGCCACCAGATATACCGCAATAAAAATAAGAATAACTGCGTGAAGCCCACAAGAGGTAAAAAAGGAGCCATCTGTTTCAGATGACTCCCAAAAATCATATGGCTATGCACCAGCCATAAGTCTCTATTTTACTGTACGGACAGATAAGAATATCCCATCAGACTTGTATCCACGTCATGTGCCACCTCACGGCCCTCACGAATTGCCCAGACAACCAGTGACTGTCCTCTGTGCATATCTCCCGCAACAAATACGTTCTTTACATTTGTTGCATATGTTCCAGGCTCTGTAGCTACATTTGTTCTCTGGTTCAGCTCTACACCGAATGCCTTTGCAATGTATTCCTCTGTTCCAAGGAATCCTGCAGCGATCAGTACAAGTTCTGCCGGAATCTTCTTCTCGGAACCTGCAACTTCCACCATATTTCTGCGTCCGGTCTTCTCATCCACCTTGCTCTCAAGTCTGACGATTGTCAGACCATTCAGCTTGCCGTTCTTATCCTTATGGAATTCCTTTACGGTTGTCTGATAGATTCGTGGATCTGTACCGAAACATGCAATCGCTTCTTCCTGGCCATAGTCGGTCTTTAACACCTTCGGCCACTCCGGCCATGGGTTATTTGCTGCCCGCTCTGCCGGTGGACATGGCATCATCTCCAGCTGGGTTACAGACTTTGCACCCTGACGGATAGCCGTTCCCACACAGTCATTTCCGGTATCACCGCCACCGATGATCACAACATTTTTTCCCTTTGCGGAAATAAATTTGTTGTCCTTAAAATTGGAATCCAAAAGGCTCTTTGTGTTGCGTGACAGATAATCGACTGCAAAATAGATTCCTTCCGCATCACGACCTGCTGCCTTGATATCACGCGCATGCTTTGCTCCACAGCAGAGGATGACTCTGTCATACTCTTTTAACAGCTCTGCACTCTTGACATCCACACCGACATTACAGCCTGTGATAAACTTCACGCCCTCTTCTTTCATAACATTGATCTTACGGTCAATGATCTGCTTTTCGAGCTTCATATTCGGAATTCCATACATCAGAAGTCCGCCGACACGGTCATCTCTCTCATATACCGTAACATCATGTCCTCTCTGGTTCAGCTGATCTGCTGCTGCCAGTCCGGAAGGACCGGAACCGATGATGGCAACTTTCTTTCCGGTACGAACCTTTGGAATATGTGGTCCGGCATAACCTTCTTTGTATGCCGTCTCAATGATTCCATGCTCATTGTCCCGAACAGATACCGGATCTCCCCAGTGTCCACAGGTACATGCCTTCTCACACAGAGCCGGACATACACGGGAGGTAAACTCCGGGAAATTATTTGTCTTGTGCAGACGGTTATATGCCTGCTGATAGTTTCCGGTATAAAGCAGATCGTTCCACTCCGGTACCAGATTGTGCAGCGGGCAGCCGGAAGTCATTCCGGCAACTGTCATACCCGACTGACAGAACGGGACACCGCAATCCATACAGCGCGCTGCCTGCTCTCTTTGTTTTTCTTTGGAAAGGAAGATGTGGAATTCATCAAAATTTTTGATTCGTTCCTTTGGTTCCACCGAACGCGCCTCACATCTGTCGTATTCCATAAATCCTGTTGGCTTTCCCATTGTTTCTTCCCTCCTTATGCTCTCGTGCTGGCATAAAATGCCTCAATCTGTGCCTGCTCTGCATTCAGACCTTTTTCTTCCATCTGAACGATTGCCATCTGCATACGGTTATAATCATATGGGATGACTTTCTTAAACTTCGGCAGATACTCACTGAAGTGATCGAGAATTTCCTTACCTTTTTCCGAATTGGTCAGTGTAACATGTTCTTTGATCATTTCTTTGAGCTCTAATACGTCATATTTATTGGTGACTTCCTCACTGAATACCATAGACTTGTTGGTACGCATGTACAGATCGTTGTCCTCATCCAGTACATAAGCGATACCACCGCTCATACCTGCGGCAAAGTTCTTTCCGGTTTTACCAAGGATAACAACACGACCGCCCGTCATATACTCACATCCATGATCGCCGACACCCTCAACAACAGCAGTAGCTCCGGAATTTCTGACACAGAAACGTTCTCCTGCCACACCATTGATGAATGCCTTACCGCTTGTCGCACCGTACAGTGCTACGTTACCGATAATGATGTTCTCATCCTTTTTGAAGTTTACTCCTGCCGGTGGATAAACGATCAGCTTTCCGCCGGAAAGTCCCTTTCCGAAATAATCGTTGGAATCTCCCACCAGTTCGAGTGTCAGTCCCTTTGGAATAAAGGCACCAAAACTCTGTCCGCCGGCTCCGCTGCATTTAATAATGAAAGTATCCTCATCCAGTGTATCGTCGTACTTCTTTGTAATCTCTGATCCGAAGATTGTTCCAAGCGAACGGTTTACGTTTGTTACTTCGGTATCGATCATACGCTTCTGCTTCTTATCAAGTGCCGGCTTTAACTGTTTTAAGAACTCCGTGATATCTTTGGTCTTATCCAGTTCGAAATCATATACCTGTTTCGGATCAAAAATAACCTTCTGCTTTGTTCCTGCAAACGGATTATTTAAGATATTGCTCAGGTCAAGCTTTGCTTCACGCTCGGACAGATCTCCGCGAACCTTTAAGAAATCGCTTCGTCCGACGAGTTCATCCACTGTGCGGACACCAAGTTTTGCCATGTACTCCCGAAGTTCTTCTGCGATAAAGCGCATGAAGTTCTCAACATACTCCGGTTTTCCTGCGAAACGCTTACGAAGCTCCGGATTCTGGGTTGCAATACCTGCCGGACAGGTATCCAGATTACATACACGCATCATGACACAGCCCATGGTTACCAGCGGAGCGGTTGCAAAACCAAACTCTTCCGCGCCAAGACATGCAGCAATGGCCACGTCTTTACCACTCATCAGCTTTCCGTCTGTCTCAATTCTTACTTTATTACGCAGTCCGTTCATAATCAGTGTCTGATGTGTCTCTGCCAGACCAAGTTCCCACGGAAGACCTGCGTTGTGGATGGAACTGCTTGGCGCAGCACCTGTACCACCGTCATATCCGGAGATCAGGACAACCTGTGCACCGGCTTTTGCAACACCGGCTGCTACGGTACCGACACCTGCCTCGGAAACCAGTTTTACGGAAATTCTTGCATCGCGGTTTGCATTCTTTAAGTCAAAGATCAGCTGTTCAAGATCCTCGATGGAATAAATATCGTGGTGTGGTGGCGGGGAGATCAAAGATACACCCGGTGTGGAAAGTCTTGTCCTGGCAATCCATGGATATACTTTCTTACCCGGAAGATGTCCACCTTCACCAGGCTTTGCTCCCTGTGCCATTTTGATCTGGATCTCCTGCGCACTGGTCAGATAACGGCTGGTAACACCAAAACGTCCGGATGCAACCTGTTTGATTGCGGAACAACGGTTCTTTCCGTCCGGTCCGACGGTCAGGCGATCCTTGTCCTCACCACCTTCACCGGTGTTTGACTTACCGTGTAAGTGATTCATGGCAATGGCAAGTGTCTCATGTGCTTCCTTCGAAATAGAACCGTAAGACATCGCTCCGGTCTTAAAACGTGTCACAATAGAATCTACGCTTTCCACTTCCTCAAGCTTCACACCCTTCTTCGGGTACTCAAAATCCATCAGTCCACGCAGGTTCGTATGCTTTTCTTCTTCATCTACCAGACTCGTATACTGCTTGAACATCTCATAGTCCCCACGTTTGGTAGACTGCTGCAGCAGATGGATGGTAGCCGGATTGTACAGATGCGCATCGGCTCCGCTTCTCATCTTGTGGCGCCCCTTGCTGTCAAGGGTTACATCGGTTTCAAGTCCCAGCGGATCATAGGCTGCGGAATGAAGCGTATTGACATCATTCTCGATATCCTTGATGGAAATTCCGCCGATGCGGCTGACCGTATTGGTGAAATACTTGTCAATGACATCTTTATCAATACCAAGTGCCTCAAAAATCTTGGAACCCTGATACGACTGGATCGTAGAAATACCCATCTTGGCTGCAATCTTTACAATACCGGTGATAATTGCATGGTTATAATCATCAACTGCGGCATAATAATCTTTGTCTAACATGTGCTCGTCGATCAGCTGTTTTACGGTATCCAGTGCCAGGTATGGGTTAATTGCACTCGCACCAAAACCAAGCAGTGTTGCAAAATGATGTACCTCACGCGGCTCTCCGGATTCGAGAATCAGGGAAAGGGAAGTACGTTTCTTTGTCTTTACCAGATACTGCTGCAATGCAGATACGGCAAGCAGGGAAGGAATTGCCACATGGTTATCATCCACGCCTCTGTCGGAAAGGATCAGGATATTGGCTCCGTCTCTGTATGCACGATCCGCCTCAATAAAGAGACGATCTACGGCTTTCTCAAGACTGGTATTCTTATAATAAATAATCGGAATGGTTTCTACCTTAAATCCGTCTACTTTCATATTGCGGATTTTCATCAGGTCTGTGTTGGTCAGAATCGGATTGTTGATCCGAAGTACTTTACAGTTCTCCGGCTTTTCCTCTAAGAGGTTTCCGGCAGATCCGATATACACCGTCGTAGAAGTAACAACCTCCTCACGGATGGAATCGATTGGCGGGTTGGTTACCTGTGCAAACAGCTGCTTGAAATAGTTAAACAGCGGCTCACGGTTTCCGGACAGTGCCGCAAGCGGTGTATCCGTACCCATCGCAGCGGTACCCTCAATGCCGTTCTTTGCCATCGGCAGGATGGAATCCTTTAAGGACTCATACGTGTAACCGAATGCTCTCTGCATTCTCTGGCGTTCTTCCTGTGTGTATTCCGGCACACGCTCATTCGGGATTTTTAAATCCTTTAACATGACGATGTTACTGTCAAGCCACTCACCATACGGACGCTTGCCCGCATATTTTTCTTTTAACTCATCGTCATCGATCACACGACCCTGCACGGTATCTACAAGAAGCATTTTACCAGGGCGCAGACGGTCTTTTGTCACGATATGGGTCGGATCAATATCAAGAACTCCGACCTCGGAAGAAAGAATCAGATAGTCATCGTCTGTAATGTAATAACGGGATGGACGCAGACCGTTACGGTCAAGAACCGCTCCCATCATATCTCCATCGGAAAACAGGATGGATGCAGGTCCGTCCCAAGGCTCCATCATGGTTGCATAATACTGATAGAAATCTTTCTTTTTCTGTGTCATCACAGCATTGTTTGCCCATGGCTCCGGAATCATGATCATGACTGCCAGTGGCAGATCCATGCCACTCATCACCAGAAACTCCAGCGTATTGTCCAGCATTGCGGAGTCAGATCCTTCGGTGTTGACGACCGGAAGTACCTTCTGGAATTCCCCGCGCAGCTTGCCGGATGCCATCGTCTCTTCCCGGGCAAGCATCTTGTCTGCATTACCACGGATGGTGTTGATCTCACCGTTATGTACAATAAAACGGTTTGGATGTGCTCTCTCCCAGCTTGGATTTGTGTTGGTAGAAAAACGGGAATGTACGGTTGCAATTGCAGACTCATAATCCTTATCCTGCAAATCGGAGAAGAACTGACGCAGCTGCTCTACAAGGAACATTCCTTTATATACAATCGTTCTGCTCGAAAGGGAAGCAACGTAGCTGTCATCGTTGGACTGCTCGAATACACGGCGTGCCACATACAGCTTGCGGTCAAAATCAAGTCCCTTCTCCACATCTTCCGGTCTTTTGATGAACGCCTGCATGATGCATGGCATGCATCCTCTGGCCTTGTCGGAAAGCTTGTCCGGATGAATCGGTACCTGTCTCCATCCGAGGAATTCCATTCCTTCCTTCTCGACAATTACCTCAAACATCTTCTTTGCCTGATTGGTCTTTAACTCATCCTGTGGGAAGAAAAACATTCCGACGCCGTAATCTCTCTCTTCTCCCAGCTTAATTCCAAGCGGCTCTACCGCTTTCTTAAAGAACTTATGGGAAATCTGAAGAAGAATACCAACACCATCTCCGGTCTTTCCGTCGGCATCTTTTCCGGCTCTATGCTTTAAGTTCTCAACAATTTTCAAGGCATTTTCCACGGTCTGGTGGGTCTTGATCCCTTTGATGTTTACCACAGCACCAATTCCGCAGTTATCATGTTCGAAACTCGGATCATATAATCCTTTGGCGGTTGCTGTGCTCTCATTCCATTGCTCTTTCATAGAACTATCCTTTCGTTGTAAATCATTCATGAGTTGCTTTTTCTTAACTGATTCTCATTTTACTCCTATAACCGCCGCTTGTAAATCACTTTTTCCGTTCTTTTGTCTGATAGTTTGTCTATTGTTTGTTTTATATAATATTGTCAGACAATAATGTATGTTTTCTTTTATATCTTTCGTTTTTCGAACAATAAAGCGGTCATATTCATGAAATATTTTTTCATAAATATGACCGTTTTTTCTGTTTTTATTAAGTTGTTTTTATTTTACAAACAATTTATATCTGAAATTCGTTCACCATCTGCTGCAATGTTCCGATGCTGTCCAAAACCTTTTCCCATAACTTTTCCTCCTTGGTATTTTTATATTTTAACACTACTATACTTTAACGCGATAAACAAGTAAAATAGGGTAGAGGGAGAATAATTATCTCGCCCCTCCCATTGAACCGTACGTACGG
>OJNY01000544.1_pt1 | contig 28707 bp, 23 predicted proteins | sample 1597931 | NCBI WGS metagenome assembly OJNY01 (sample SAMN01915209, study PRJEB22387) | human gut metagenome | isolation source: stool | host: Homo sapiens | place: USA
GGCAGGGCGGTCAATTGTTGAGTGATTTTCTTTAGCTCTTGAGGGAGCGATGGGGTTCCATCGTGACCGAAAGAGATGAGGAAAATCGCCAACGAGTGGCCGAGGCGAAGGTAACTTCCGCCGGCAATGCTTAAACTTTATTTTCATGGAGTCAATTCTTAATGAACCATAATATTTCCGCTCAATCAATGCCCGCCTGGAGGTAACTTTTCAATCGTGTGCGATATATCAGTCGATATGTGCGTTTTAGCTCATTCGACAGGAACGAGGCATTTAGTTATTACTTCATTTGATGCAAGAGAAGTATAGGGGAGCACGTGGCTTACCGGAAGTCCTGATGTGAGCCTTTTCAACGCTGTTGGAGAATAGGTTGAATAGCCCGGAATGAGAAGTGAGGGGCAGTGATTTATTTCCATCATTTAATGGGCTTTATGGTAATGGCTCCCGGAGTGTCGTATTGTGCAGTTGCCAACAATAGTCCGAAATTATCGTTTTCGTCAATTTTAAGGAATCGGGACTGAACGCGACGATTGCTTCCTTCCGATAACATGTTGGAGAAGAACGGAAACAGGTGAGTGGAACGATACTCTTGTCGAGTAAGCGGAAGTGTCAGGCTTACCGGTGGATTTGAACGGTTTTGATAGTATGTGTTATCATACCGGAATATGTAATCATTGCGATTATTTTCAACGATTACTCCGGCCAATACATTGTTTATATATACGTTTGCCCTTCTCATTATTGATTCATAGTTTTAATGGTTATTTTTATTTCAAGGCCGAGGGTTTCAAGTACTTTTAGCAGGACTTTCAAGGTCGGATTTCCCTCGTCACGTTCTATTTTCGTCAAGGTGTTTATGCCTACTTCCGCAATGTCGGCAAGCTGCTCTTGGGTTATGTTGAGCATTTTGCGGCGTTGTTTTATTCGTTCTCCTATGGATTCCATTTTCACAATATATTGTGGTTTTTGCAAATATACGAAAAAATATTTGATAAATGGAGCAAAAATCACAACATATTGTGATTTTGTCGTCGAGCCCTCTGCGAGATAAAAAAATAAGCCTCGGCACACAGCCGGGGCTTATGATAAGTTTGTCGTCTGACGGAAACAAAGTTACTCCCACTCGATAATGCGGATGTGTTGATGTTCAGCATTATATGTTGTCCTCGTCATTGACGGGGTGCTGTTTTGATCGAATCGTTGTTTATTTTAAAACCGAAACAAACGTTGGTATAAATTGGATACCAAGCACGGCAGCTATGCGAAAGAAACTCGATAACTGTATGTCGGTTTTGCCTTGTTCTACTCGTGCTATATAACTTTGCTCACGGCCAATTTTGTCAGCTATCTGCTTCTGAGTCATTTTCAATTCTTTACGGCGTTCACGAATCATATTGCCATAGAACCACGCGATAGATTCCTCGTTGAACTGTTCTCGCGAAAGAGAACCCAATTTGCCGTATTTTTCATCGAGCGTCTTATTTGCAGTAGAGAGCGTGGCTAATTTCATACCGCAAATATAACTAATTAGTAATAATCAGACAAATATTATTGAGTAAATGTTCAGCTGCTTGGAAAAACAAAAACAGTCGTTTATGTTCTATTTTGACATAAACGACTGTAATTTTATGATTTTATGGCGTTTGCGTTGCGTTGGTTTACTCCCACTCGATTGTTGCCGGTGGCTTGGAGGAGATGTCGTAGCAAACTCGGTTTACGCCTTTCACTTTGTTGATGATGTCGTTGCTCACTTTCGCCATGAAGTCGTAGGGCAGGTGGGCCCAGTCGGCGGTCATGGCATCGGTTGAGGTGACTGCGCGAAGTGCTACGGCGCGTTCATAGGTGCGCTCGTCACCCATTACGCCTACGCTCTGCACGGGAAGCAATATCACTCCGGCTTGCCATACTTTGTCATATAGGTTCCAGTCACGAAGTCCCTGGATGAATATGTCGTCGGCATCTTGAAGTATGCGCACCTTTTCGGGTGTTATGTCACCGAGTATGCGCACTGCAAGTCCGGGGCCGGGGAAGGGGTGACGCTTGATGAGATGCTCCGGCATTCCGAGTTCGCGTCCTACGGCGCGTACTTCGTCCTTGAACAGGAGGCGAAGCGGCTCGCAAAGCTTGAGGTTCATCTTTTCGGGGAGTCCGCCCACATTGTGGTGGCTCTTGATTGTGGTTCCTGTTATGGAGAGCGACTCGATGCAGTCGGGATAGATGGTTCCCTGGGCAAGCCACTTTACATCCTTTATCTTGTGGGCCTCTTCGTCAAATACATCGATGAAGCCTTTTCCTATAATTTTGCGTTTGCGCTCGGGCTCGGTAACGCCTGCAAGTTCGCTGAAGAATTTCTTGCTTGCGTCAACTCCTATGACATTCAGTCCAAGACATTCGTAGTCGTGAAGCACATTCTTGAACTCGTTTTTGCGCAACATTCCGTGATCGACAAATATGCAGGTGAGATTTTTGCCGATGGCCTTGTTGAGCAACACTGCCGCTACCGATGAGTCGACACCGCCGCTAAGTCCCAGCACAACCTTGTCGTCGCCGAGTTGCTTTTTGAGTTCGGCCACAGTGCTTTCGATGAATGATGCCGCGCTCCAGTCCTGACGGCTGCCGCATATATCGACTACGAAGTTCTTGAGCAGCTGGGTTCCGTCCTCGGTGTGATAAACTTCGGGGTGGAACTGTACTCCCCATAGTTTCTCGCCTTCAGCCTGATAGGCTGCAACGGCTACTTTGTCGGTCGATGCTATGATTTTGAAATTGGCGGGGATGGCGGTAATCGTGTCGCCATGACTCATCCACACCTGTGAGTTGTCACGTAGCCCGTGGAGCAGGGGATTCTCGTGATCAAACTTTTCAAGGTGGGCGCGGCCATATTCACGAGTGCCTGCCGGCTCTACCTTTCCGCCGTTGGTGTAGGACATGAATTGAGCGCCGTAGCAGATGCCCAAAATGGGATATTTGCCGCGGATGTTGCTCAGGTCGACCTTGAAGGCTTTTTCGTCATAAACGGAGAACGGGCTACCCGAAAGAATGACGCCTATTACCGACGGATCGTCATGCGGAAACTTGTTGTAGGGCACAATTTCGCAATAGGTGTTGAGTTCGCGCACTCGACGGCCTATTAGCTGTGTCGTCTGACTGCCGAAGTCAAGAATGATGATTTTCTCTTGCATAGTCCAAATGTGATGGATTGATGAAAATTACTTTGTGCAAATTTACAAAATAAAAATGATATATGCCGACATAGGCTCGACCGAAATCAGCGGCTTCCGAGAACAAGGCATACAAGTCCCACGAGAAGTACCGACAGATCGATTAGTTTCATCTTTACATTCTTTTCGTGAAGGGCCATGACTCCGTAGAGGAATGACACGATGACGCTGCCTCGGCGTATCATTGAAATCACCGATATCATTGAGCCGTCGATCGACAGTGAGTAGAAGTAGGCGATGTCGGCTATGGTGAGGAAGAGTGATATGCACGGAATGGTCCACCGCCACTGGAATTTGGTGTGATTCTTGGTGGCGCGCAGCATTATGGCTATCGTTATGCCCATTATTATGAACTGGTAGAACGAATACCATGCCTGAACCTCCAGCGGCTCGTAATGTTTCAGCAGATATTTGTCGTAGAGTGCGCTCACCGCTCCCATGAAAGTGGCTCCGAGGCTCATCCACAACCAGCGGCTGTGTTTGAGCGAGAATCCCTCCTTGCCTCCTATGCGGCTGATGAAGTAGAGCGACCAGAAACCGAGCGCGATACCTATCCACTGCAGGAGATTGAGCCGTTCGCCGAATATTAAGAGTGCGCCCACGAGCACAATTACCGGTCGTGACGCATTGATGGGACCGGCTATCGTGAGCGGAAGATGCTTGATGCCGTAGTAGCCCAACAGCCAGGAGGTGAGCACTATAAATGCCTTGACCACGATGTAGAGGTGACCCGTGATGTTGCCGCCGAGCCCTATGTCATCGTCAACGAGTCCGCTTACGATGATGGGCGCCATCAGCAGCGAGCTGAAGAGCGTGTTCAGGAAAAGTACGATGAGTACATTGTTTGCGTTGAGCGACAGTTTCTTGAACACATCATAGACGCCGAGGCACAACGCCGATACTATGGCAAGGACTATCCACATGGTCTTATTTCAGTGATTCTAATTGCTTGGGGTCGCCTACGAGCCACAGTATGTCGCCGGGATTGAACAGGTTGTTGCCTGTAGGGTGGTCGTAGGTACCGTCGGAGTGCTGTATTGCAACCAGCAGCGCCTTGTATTTGTCGCGAATCTGCGAGGTGGCCGATGTCTTGCCTATAAGCGGTGATGTTTCCGACAGCAGGATGTTGGTCAGCTTTATGTCGTCGGCGCGGTTTTCGTTTTCGCCCCCGGTTTCGTTACCTTGCTCGATAATCGGGAGCAGAGCCTGTATCTGTTCATCGGTACCGATAATTCCGAGGATGTCGCCGGGGAATATTCGCATTGTTCCGTTGGGTACCGCTATGAATGAGCTGCCACGCTGTATGCTGGCCACGTTCACGCCGTAACGCTGTCGAAGATTTGAATCAATCAGTCGGTCGCCGACAAACGGACATCCGTAACCCACCTCGATGTAAGCGAGGTGCATGTCGCTTACAAGGTTGTTGTTGCGTCCGCTGCGGCGCAACTCACGCTCGTTCAGGTTGTTGAAGAATGTCGATTCAATGCGACGCATGTGCTTGCGCAGTCGTCCCGACAGGGCTATGAGCATCAACATGAATATCAGGAATCCCACTATCCAGCCCACTCGCATTGAGTGAATTGCACTCAGGGTGTAGATGATGAAGCCGAGCGACAGTAACATGCGGAACAACGACATGACGATGAGCGGGACATCAAATCGCGCATTGGCGGCTATGAGTCGTTCGCGCTCGGTCTTGCGTGACGCCGGCATGGCTAAGGCGAGCAGGAAGGGTGACATGCATGAAAGTGCTACGATGTCGGCTATAAGTCGGCTCCATGATGGAATGATGGTTTCAAGCCATGGAAGCAGATACCTGAGCGTGATCAATATTATTGCGATGATGACGCTTGAGTACAGCAGTATGCGCCATAAGTAGCGTTTCAGCACCGTTTTCCAGAGCACTCGTGTTTCACATTCCGATGTCGCGTTGGTGGTGTAGCGGTTGATAAGGAAATGCAGTTTTCGCGGCAGATGCTTCTCTACGAAGTTGTAGGCCGGGTCGGCCATGCGTATGAAGTAGGGGGTGGTGAAGGTGGTTATCACCGACACAGCCACCACGATAGGATAGATTATCGGATTCAAGACGCCGAGTGACATGCCGAGCGATGCGATGATGAATGCGAATTCTCCGATTTGGGTTAGTGAGAAGCCCGACTCCATGGCTATGCGCAACGGTTGTCCCGTGATAAGCATTCCGAATGTGCCGAAAACAATCATGCCTACGATTACGACACACGACAGTATGAGTATGGGTGAGATGTACTCTTCGATTACATGCAGGTCGACCATCATGCCCACCGAGATGAAGAATACGGCACCAAACAGGTCCTTGACCGGCGTTATCACCTGCTCGATACGCTCGGCATAGCTTATTCCGGCTATTATCGAACCCATGACAAATGCTCCGAGTGCGAGTGAGAATCCGCAATATACCGAGAACACCGCCATGCCGAAGCACAATCCCAGCGACACCACGAGGAGCGTTTCGTTGTTGAGGTAACGGCGTATAGCGTTGAGCAAAGTAGGAAGCAGGTAGACTCCGACCAGAAACCAGATGACGAGGAAGAACACCAGTTTGCTGACGCTGAACAGCATCTCTCCGCCTTCGACACTGTTGTTTACCGCGATCGACGACAGAATCACCATCATGAGGACGGCAAAGAGGTCCTCGACAATGAGGACGGCAAACACAAGTGACGCAAACTTCTTCTGCCGCAGATTCAGGTCGGTGAATGCCTTTATGATGATCGTTGTCGATGACATGGATAGCATTCCTCCCAGAAACAGGCTGTTCATGTTGGAGAAGTTGAGCACGTGACCTATTCCGAATCCGGCCGCCATCATGCCTATCACTATTATCAACGCCGTCACTACGGCCGAGCCGCCGGTGTTGAGCAGCTTCTTGAAGCTGAATTCGAGTCCGAGCGAAAAGAGCAGCACCACGATTCCAAGCTGAGCCCAGAACTCGATGTTGCTTTCGGTGGTCACCGACGGGAGATATTCAAAGTGAGGGCTGGCGAGAAATCCGGCGACAATGTAGCCGAGTACGACAGGCTGTTTCAGCCATTTGAACAGCACGGTCACTACGGCGCCGAGTATGAGGATGAATGCAAGGTCGGATATGAGTGTTTCCAGTTGTATGTCCGACATTATTTCAGAATTTTCGGCCGTTGCATCAGTTGCTGTCGATACAAGTGCCGAAATTAGGTTGAATATCATTGTCAGTGATGATGTTGTGATGGGTTGTTATGGCGTTATATGCTCACTTGGTTGGCCAACGATATTGCTATCGTCGGCTTTACCTGACGCAAATCCTTGAATAGCATCATGTAGTTGGTGCTCTCCTTCATGAGCACTACAAGATTCAGTCGGGTTACCGGCTCCATGTAGTCATACTCCACGTATACGTTGCTCAGGTGTACATGGTGACGATTCAGCACTTCGCGATAGCCGTCGATGTCCTCGGCTATGACCGACAGTTTGATGCGTATGATGCGTGACTCCACGCCTGCACTTATGCGGTGTTCCCAACGCTCAACCACGACCAGCACTACGAGTATGAGTCCGGTAGCGATGATGGCTATCGTGTACATGCCCACGCCTACGGCCATTCCTATGGCTGCAATCATCCATATTCCGGCCGCCGTGGTGAGTCCGCGCACCGAGCCCTTCATCTGTATGATGGCTCCGGCACCGAGAAAACCTATACCTGTCACCACCTGAGCCGCGATTCGGCCCGGGTCGCCGTTTTTCAGCCCCATGTACTCCTGCGGAACGTAGATCGACAGTAGCATTGCCAATGTGGCGCCCATCGATATAAGCGCGAATGTGCGCACTCCCGCTATCTGGCCTTTGCGTTTGCGCTCAAAGCCCACGCAGCATCCGAGCATAAGGCTAAGACACAGCTTGAAAATCGACGACACGACATTGACCTCGATTGAGTTGATGGAGTCGTATATGGTTGTGAACAGGTTGATAAGTGTCGACATCGTGGTCTATTTGCGCAAAGTGAAGCGGCGTGATATAAGTCGGAAATTGTCGGCGAACAGTTCGACGGTGTAGTCGCCGGGGGTGAGGGTGGTGTTTACATCCCAGTAGATGCGTAATCCGCCAATCTCTTCACCGGCATATTCGATGGTCTTGCGTGCAGTGCATTGCAGCGATGCGCCTTCAAAGTTGAATGTGCCGCCTGCACCGAGCAGGGCACCTTCGGGATTTGTTATGCGCAGGTAGATTGTCTTTTCGCCTACGGGTGTTGAGTTGTTCTGCGGTATGGTGAATGTCACTTCAAGCTGCTTGGCCTTGGTAACGTTCTTTTCAATCTTTCCGTTCTTCTTAAGCGCATTTAGCGTGACGCCGGTTACATTCAGCTTCTCGGCGAGTGTCATGCGCTCCGACAGAATCTCATTACGCTTCGATTCGGTTGCCACGCGGTTGCTCAGCTGCTGGTTACGCTGCTTTATTTCGGCATTCTCGGCACGCAGTCCGGCATTTTCCTTTCCGAGCGAGTCGATTTGCGCTACATAGTGACGCAGGATGTTCTTAAGTGTACCTATTTCGTCCTGCAGTTTCTTTATGTGCTGGGCGCTTTTCTTCTTCTCGGAGTTGAGCTCCTGAAGCAGCTTCTCCACTTTGCTTTTAGCAGCGGCATATTTTGTTACGAGCGAGTCGTTGGCGAGCAGCTGTGACTGGTTTTCATATTGCTGAAACTCTACGTTGAGAGCCTGGTATTCGTTGGCGAGCTGGAGCTGTTCGTTGGTCAGCTGGAGCTGCTCGTTGGCAAGCGCAGCCTCTTCAGCCTTGTCGTTGATTGATTTTGTCGTCAGGATGAAAGCGGCTATAATTATCACCAATAGCGTGGCTAAGGCGAGTATACCCCATCGGAGGTATTTGGGATTCTTCATTTTATCATTCATGATGCGTGCAAAATTTATGCAAATTTACGAAATATCCCTTATAGAAGAGCCACTTCGGTGGTAAAAATTGAAAGTCCCGTCAACAACTTGGTCGACGGGACTTTCTTTATTTAAAAATTGTTATGACTATCTTGTTGATTAGTCCTGGTTGAGGTTGACGCGCTTGAAGTCAACTGCCACGAGGCCTTTCTGTATCTTTTCAAGATACTTTCCTACGGTCAACTCGCCATCCTGGATGAAATCCTGCTCCATGAGGCAAGATTCCTTGAAGAACTTGTTAAGACGGCCCTGAGCGATGTTGTTGACCATCTGCTCGGGAAGGTTGGCTGCCTTCTCTTCGGCTACCTTAGCCTTGAGCTGGCGAATCTCCTCGGCTTGAGCCTCGGTGATGTTACCCTTCATGATGCCTTCGTTGAGGTGCTCTTCGTTCTCGGCGATATAGAGGTTGAAGCCTGCCTTCTTGAGGGCTGCCTCTACGGCCTTCTTTACTTGCTCGGCCTTTGTCTTGTCGATTGCTACGCTGAGCTCTGAATCCTTTACCGACTGGGGAACGCTGTCGCGGTCAACTGCAACGGGGTTCATTGAAGCAACCTGCATTGCAACATCGCGGCCAACCTTCTCGTCAACGCCTTCAAGGTTGAAGCCTACGATGGCTGCAAGCTTGTTGTTGAAGTGGTTGTAGGATGAGGTTGAAGGAGCGGCGATGCTCTCGTAAGCGCTGATTTCGGTCTTTTCGCCGGTCTTTCCGCTTTCCTCTACTACAAGAGCCTCGATTGTCTGGCCGTCGAGCTGAAGAGCCTTAACTTCTTCAATTGTCTTGGCCTCGGCAGCTACAGCTGCATCGAGAATCTTCTGAGTGAGGGCTACGAATCCTGCGTTCTGTGCCACGAAATCGGTTTCGCAGTTAAGAGCTATGATAGCGGCAAACTTGCCGGTGCTCTTTGAAAGCACGCAACCTTCGGCTGCCTGACGGTCTTCGCGCTTTGCTGCTACCGCCTGTCCTTTCTTGCGGAGGATTTCTACGGCTGCCTGGATGTCGCCGTCGGTTTCTGCAAGGGCTTTCTTGCAGTCCATCAAGCCTGCGCTGGTGAGGGCGCGGAGCTTGGTAATATCGGCCATTGTTACTGCCATATCTGTTTTACTTTTATCAGGGTTTATAAAATATTGTTTTTGAGGAGAGTGTGAGCTTTTTAGGCTTCTGCTTCAGTAGCTTCGGTAGCCTCAGCTGCTGTTTCTTCAGCTGCGGGAGCCTCTTCAGCACGACGGTTTACGCGACGGCGACCACCCTTTGCTGCTGCGGGAGCCTCTTCGCCTTCGGCTGCGGGAGCGTCAACCTTTTCAGCCTTACGCTCTTCAAGACCTTCAGCCATTGCCGAGCATACGGTGTCGAGGATTATCTCGATTGACTTTGATGCGTCGTCGTTGGCGGGGATTACGAAGTCAACGTTGGTGGGATCGGAGTTGGTGTCAACCATTGCGAATACGGGGATTCCAAGACGGTTGGCCTCGGCAACTGCGATGCGCTCCTTAAGAACATCGACTACGAAGAGAGCTGAAGGAAGACGGCTGAGGTCGGCGATTGAACCGAGAGTCTTCTCAAGCTTTGCGCGCTGACGCGAAATCTGAAGCTTTTCACGCTTTGAGAGGTTGTCAAATGTTCCGTCCTTGGTCATCTTGTCGATTGACGCCATCTTCTTCACTGCCTTGCGGATAGTGGGGAAATTGGTCAACATACCACCGGGCCAGCGCTCGATTACGTAGGGCATGTTGATTGATGAAGCCTTGTCGGCGATTACTTGCTTGGCCTGCTTTTTGGTGGCAACAAAGAGTACTTTCTTGCCTGATTTTGCGATGCTCTTCAAGGCAGCAGCGGCTTCTTCAACCTTGGCTGCGGTCTTGTAGAGGTCTATGATGTGGATACCGTTGCGCTCCATGAAAATGTAAGGAGCCATGGCAGGATTCCATTTTCTCTTAAGGTGACCGAAATGGCAACCTGCCTCTAAAAGTTGGTCAAATGTAGGTGTTGACATTGTTTTGGTTGTTGTTTACGTTCTTTTTTAATTTACAATCCGGGGGTAGGGAACGTGTCCATCTCCTGGATTTAGATACTAAACACGATTTTATCTGAAAACAGACGATTGATAATGACTGTCCAAATATTAACGCTTGGAGAACTGGAAGCGCTTGCGGGCCTTGGGCTGACCGGGCTTCTTACGCTCTACGGCACGCGGGTCGCGAGTCATGAAGCCTTCCACGCGAAGTGCATGCTTGTCCTCGGGGTTGATTTTTACAAGAGCGCGGGCGATGGCAAGACGAAGTGCCTCGGCTTGGCCCTTGTAGCCGCCACCGTCGAGGTTTACGTTGATGTCATACTTTGATGCTGCATCAAGTGTGTTGAGGGGCTGCTTTACGATATATTGAAGTATAGACGAGGGGAAATATACTTCGAGGGGACGCTTGTTGATGGTGATTGCGCCATTGCCTTCACCTACGATTACGCGGGCGATAGCGGCCTTACGACGGCCTACTGCATTTACCTTTTCCATACTTCTTATTTGATTGTGTTGATGTCAATAACTTTGGGATTCTGTGCTGCATGGGGGTGCTCCGGTCCGAGATATACATGCATGTTCTCGATGATGCGGCGACCAAGACGGTTCTTGGGAAGCATACCCTTCATTACCTTGATGAACAAGGGGTTGTAGCCGGGCTTGATGTGCTTGTTGTGGGCCTTCTTCATGAGAAGCTCGGGGGTTGTAACACGCTGTCCGCCGGGATAGCCGGTGTATGACAGATATTCACGGTCGGTCATCTTCTTGCCGGTGAGGCGCACCTTGTCGGCGTTGATGATGATTACGTTGTCGCCACACTCTACAAAGGGAGAGTAGGTGGGCTTGTTCTTGCCTCTCAGGATGAGAGCTACTTTTGCACAAAGGCGACCCAGTACCTGGTCGGTAGCGTCAATTACTACCCATTCCTTCTCGATGCTCTGTGCATTGGGGGTAAGTGTCTTGTAACTTAAAGTATCCACGTTAAATGTTTAATTAATAGATGAATAAGTTGATTCTCCATCGGCGGCGGTTCGGCCAAAAACCTCGCCGGCTTTGAATCGGGTTATTAATTTGGACATAATCGGTGTGCAAAGGTACGACTTTTTCGCCGCTTGGCAAAACTGTTTTAACAATAAATAACATCATCCCTTGGCGACGGCATAAAAAAGTCAGGGTTGTCAACATTGATGTTGACAACCCTGACTGTCGCGCGGTGCGCACGAAGGGACTCGAACCCCCACGTCGTCAGACACTAGATCCTAAGTCTAGCGCGGCTACCAATTACGCCACGTGCGCTGAATTCGGTTGCAAAGGTAGTCATTTAAAACCGACTTTGCAACTATTTGGGATGGTAATTTTACTCTACGGTCACTGATTTTGCAAGGTTGCGGGGCATGTCCACGTTGCAGCCTTTCATTACAGCGATGTGATAGGCGAGGAGCTGAAGCGGAATCGAAACAATGATGGGTGACAGTGCCTCTGGTACCGGAGGAATCTCCAGTGTGTGGTCGGCTATCTCCGGAATGGTTGTGTCGCCGCGTGTCACGATTGCTATCACCGAACCTCCGCGGGCCTTAACCTGCTGGATGTTGGAGATGATTTTCTCATGCAGTTCGTCCGACGGAGCGATTACCACTGTGGGCATCTCGCGGTCAATCAGGGCGATGGGGCCATGCTTCATCTCGGCTGCGGGGTATCCCTCGGCATGTATGTAGCTGATTTCTTTGAGCTTCAATGCTCCTTCGAGTGCGCTCGGGTAGTTGTAGCCTCGTCCGAGGTACAGGAAGTTGCGCACATAGGTGTAGGTGCTCGAAAGCTTCTCGATGGCGTCGTTCAGCTTGAGGGTTTCCTTGATGAGCGACGGAAGCTGCTCGATGGAGCGTGAGAACTCCGACAGCTTCTCCTGTGAGATGGTGCCACGAAGCTGAGCCACAGCGAGTGCGAGCATTGCAAGTACTGTCACCTGGCCGGTAAATGCCTTGGTCGATGCAACACCGATTTCGGGGCCGACATGTATATATGTGCCGGTGTCGGTTTCGCGAGCGATTGATGAACCTACTACGTTACATACGCCGTAGACGAATGCTCCGTTTTCGCGTGCCAGCTTGATGGCGGCAAGCGTGTCGGCTGTTTCTCCAGACTGCGATATGGCTATCACTATGTCGTCGGGTGTGAGTACGGGGTTGCTGTAGCGGAATTCGCTTGCATATTCAACCGAGGTGGGTATGCGGGCGATGTCCTGAAGAAGGCGCTGGCCTATCAGGGCGGCATGCCACGAGGTGCCGCAGGCAACGATTATTATGCGGCGGGCGTTGATGAAACGGTCGGAGTGGTCGATTACTCCCGAAAGCTTTATTTCGGTGGCGTTGTTGACCACGCGTCCGCGTATGCAGTCAAATATCGTGTTGGGCTGCTCGTAGATCTCCTTGAGCATGAAGTGGGGGTAGCCCCCCTTTTCAAGCTGTGACACCGACAGACGCAAGGTCTGGATATCAATCTTCGAGGGCTCGTTGGCGTTGGTGATTACACGCAACGGCTCGCCGCGCTTGATAATCGCGATTTCATCGTCACGCAGATACACCACCTGATTGGTGTAGTCGATGATGGGGGTTGCGTCGGAGGCGATGAATGTTTCATTCTCACCGATGCCGATTACGAGCGGAGAGCTCTTGCGTGCCGCGATTATTGTGTCGGGCTGGTCTTTGTCGATTATTGCGATTGCGTAGGCGCCGATAACCTGGTTGAGGGTTTCGCGCACTGCGTCGATGAGCTCGCAATTGTTGGTCGACTGGATGTATTCGATTAACTTCACTACGACTTCGGTGTCGGTTTCGCTTCGGAACGTGCATCCGTGTTCCTCAAGGGCTTGCTTGAGTACGTTGTAGTTCTCGATTGTCCCGTTGTGCACGATGGCTATTTTGCCGTTGGTGCTGTAATGGGGATGAGCGTTCACATCATTGGGCTCTCCATGAGTAGCCCAGCGTGTGTGTGCTATACCGATTGTACCGGTCGTGTCTTTGGATTCACAGAAGTGCTCAAGGTCGTTTACCTTGCCATGTGTCTTGTAGACATGAAGGTCACCGGCAGCATTTATCAATGCTACGCCGGCGCTGTCATATCCGCGGTATTCAAGTCTGTGTAATCCTTTAATAAGGATGGGATAGGCCTCTTGTTGGCCGATATATCCTACTATACCACACATAATATTATATTAGCTAAAAGTATTTATAAACGTTAATATGAGGTCGGCAATTGAAAATTGGTATGCAAAGGTATGTAAAATATCCGAATATTCAATAAGATACACCCTTAAAGTTGGTTTAGCCTATGTCGACGGCTGTTATCGGCCGATTATGTCGGCATAGATGATTCGCGTGGCGCCGAGATTCTCCTTTATGTAATTTCCGGCGTTTTTGCCGTATTGTTCGCGAAGTTTTTTGTCATTGATAATGGGTTCGATTATGGCATCAAACTCCTCTTTGTTGCTGAACGAGAATCCGCCCTTGCACTTGATTAAGTCGCGGGCTTCCTTGAATTTGTGGTAATGCGGGCCGAAGATTACGGGGATGTCATAGACCGCCGCTTCGTTGAGGTTGTGTATGCCTACGCCGAAGCCTCCGCCTATGTAGGCGATGTTGCCGTAACGGTAGGCGCTCGACAGCTTTCCGTAGCAATCCACGATTATGCAGTCGCACTTGGCGGCCTCCTCGGGTGATGCTGTCGACAAGCGGCACGAGGGGCGGTTGAGCTGCGATTCTATCGCGGCGATACGCTCCTCATTCACTTCGTGAGGCGCTACGATGAGCTTCATTTCGGGATGGGCGTTGAAGCACGGCAGCAGATACGATTCATCGGGCGGCCAGGTGCTTCCTGCTACAAGCGTGAGCGATGCATCGCGGGTCAAGGCTGCGGCTTGGGGTATCTCTACGCAACTCTCCATTATGTCGGTCACGCGGTCAAAGCGGGTGTCGCCTGCCACGGTTACATTTTTGATGCCTATTCCGGCAAGGAGTTCGCGTGAACCTTCGTCCTGCACGTAGATGTGGGTGAAGTAGGTGAGCATTTTGCGGAACTCACCTCCCCAGGGCTTGAAGAAAGGCTGTGACTTGCGGAATATGGCCGATATTATATAGGTGGGAATCCCGCGCAGCTTCAGTTCGTTAAGATAGTTGCCCCAGAACTCATATTTGACGAATATCGCCATGCGGGGTTTTACTGTGTCGAGGAATTGCCTTACATTTTTCTTGGTGTCGAAGGGAAGGTACACAACTGCGTCGACAAGCGGGAAATTGTGTCGCACTTCGTAGCCCGACGGTGAGAAGAATGTGAGCAATATCTTGGCATCGGGATGATTGCGGCGAATCATCTCGATCAACGGACGCCCCTGCTCGAACTCTCCGAGCGATGCGGCGTGAATCCAGATGTAACCTCCTTCAGGCGACAGTTCCTTCTTGAGGCGCTGCATCGTGACTGCTTGCCCGTCGATGATTTTACGGGCTTTCTCATGTCGCAACGATGCTATTTTTACGCCTAATGAGTAGAGGTGTATTGCGAAGTCGTAGAAAGGTGTCATTGGCACGTGCTAAGACGATGTTGTTTATGCGTTGATGCGCTCGACGGCGAGATTGATGCGGCGTATGGTTTCGTCTTTGCCGAGAAGCTCGGTGATGTCAAACATGTGGGGGCCCTTGCATTCGCCCACTACCGCAAGACGGAACGCATTCATGACATTGCCGAGGTGATAGCCCTTGGATGCAATCCAGTCGAGCACTATCGGTTCGGCCGACGCGCAGCTGAAGTCATCGATGCCGCGCAGCGTTTCAATCAGCTCGCCCATAATGCGGGGAGTGTCCTCGCTCCAGCGTTTCTTGATGTCCTTGGGGTTGTAGCTGTCGGGCTCATTGAAGAAGAACTTGGCTTGGTCCCAGAGGTCACGCACAAAGTAGATGCGTCCTTTTACAAGACCGCAGGCGCGTGCTATGTAGTCGTCACTGAAATTGTCGGGGTCGATGCCGTTGTCGCGGAGCACGGGCTTGAACAGCTGTGCGAGTTGGTCGTCGGGAAGCTGCTGAAGGTACTCGTGGTTGAACCAGCGACCCTTCTCGTAGTCGAAGCGTGCGCCTGAACGCGAGCAGTGGGCGAGATCAAATTTTTCGATAAGCTGGTCCATTGACATGATTTCGCTGTCGTCGCCGGGATTCCAGCCGAGCAGGGCGAGGAAGTTGACAACGGCTTCGGGAAGATAACCCGATTCGCGATAGCCCGATGACACCTCGCCACCTTCGGGATGCCATTCGAGGGGGAATACGGGGAAACCGAGGCGGTCGCCGTCACGCTTGCTGAGCTTGCCTTTGCCGTCGGGCTTGAGCAGCAGGGGAAGATGTACAAACGATGGTGCGGTGTCGCTCCATCCGAATGCTTCATACAGCAGCACATGAAGCGGTGCCGAAGGCAGCCACTCCTCGCCGCGTATCACATGAGTTATCTCCATCAGGTGGTCGTCGACTATGTTGGCGAGATGATAGGTGGGCAGGTCGTCGGCGCTCTTGTAGAGAACCTTGTCGTCGAGAATAGATGAGTTTATGGTCACTTTTCCGCGCAGAAGGTCGTTTACCTCTACATCTCGTCCCGGCTCAACCTTGAATCGCACGACATACTTCTCACCGTCGGCGATGAGTCGGTCAACCTCTTCCTTGGGAAGGGTCAATGAATTGCGCATCGACATTCTTGTTGATGCGTCATATTGGAAGTTGGGGATTTCGGCACGCTTTGCCTCAAGCTCGGCAGGGGTGTCGAATGCTATATAGGCTTTGTCGTTGTCGAGCAGCATCTTTACGTGTTCACGGTAGATGTCACGACGCTCGCTCTGCTTGTAGGGACCGTATTTGCCGCCTTCGCGCACACCTTCGTCGATTCCTATGCCCAGCCATGCCAGTGCTTCGTTGATGTAATCTTCGGCGCCGGGAACGAAGCGGGTCGAATCGGTATCCTCGATGCGGAGGATCATGTCGCCGCCATGCTGACGGGCAAAAAGATAGTTATATAACGCTGTGCGTACACCTCCTATGTGAAGGGGTCCGGTAGGTGACGGTGCAAATCTTACTCTTACTTTACGATCCATTTCTACTATGATTTTTAGACAATGTTTAAAAGTGGTTGCAAAGTTAAGAATAAAATCCCAAACTGCATCCACATGTTAGGTTATTGAGGCGTTTTTGACCTACTATTCCGCGTTTTGTGCTCCGGTAAAGTAGGCGTGTACCTTTCCGAGGGCGAGTATGCCTTCAAGTTTTATTGGAATTCGGTTGTCATCGGCCGATATCCATGTTGACATTGAGTCCGATGATTGTTCGCCGTTATGAGTGAATGCAAAGCTGAGGTGGTAGGCCTGCCATGCTTTTTTCTCGATTTTTATCGTTTCGATTCCGTCATATCTAACTCGAAGTTTCTCTACTTTCTTGCCCGAGAACACGTTGAGGAGTATCTCCGAGCCCACGGCCATGTCGGCGAAATCGATTGTGCGCAGGTAGTAGAACACCGACAGCATGTCGACCGTCATCCCTATGGCGTGCAGCACGGTGTCGGACTCGGATACCTGTCCGTTTTTCTTGCGTCGGTAGCGTGACGCATATCCCGACACTTCGTCGCCGTTGCGTGAGTAACGCACTATGTCACGATTGTAGGTACCGCCCTCGTGGGTGTTCTTCCTATAAATCTGCGGCAGGCATCCTTGTCGCAGCATGGTTGATTCGAGAGTGTCACGCACGCGGAACACTCTGTCGGCCCAAGGCACGGTCTTGGCTGCCAGCTTGGCGTGATAGTGTTGGCCGTCGCTGCGCAATGACAACACGGCGGTTGCAGCCTGCTTGTTTATAAGCCCCCATTTGTAGAGGATGCTGTAGTGGAGGTCTTCATCGGGCAGGTCGTAAGCGAGCATTTGTCCCGCTACGGCTGCAATCAAGAGGAGGGTTAGATAAATGTGTCGCATTACAGTGCTATTTTTACGCAAAATTTGTGGTGTGTTCCGTTACCTATGTTTGGCGCATGGGCGTCCTCGGGAAACAATATTATATATTGTCCCGGAGTTACGGTGACATAACATTGCGGCTTGTCGCTGAAGAAAGCCACGTCACGTTCCTTGTCGTAGGGTTGCTCGACAAGGCTGAGGCCGGAGGTGACCGACCATCCTATCGTTTCGGGACCGCTCAGCGGCACGTGGATGTCAAGGTAACGGCGATGTGCTTCAAGCAAAGCGTCGTCGGCGTTACGCAGATTGACCTCCTCGCGGTTTACGCGGATGTCGCCGTTGTCGTCAAGCAATATCGAGCCGGTCATGAACGGGTCGTGACGATGCTCGTTGATCCATTTCAGCGCACGTGCTATTTCGGGTGACAGGCGGTCGCTGTAGGTTGTGTCTTTTAAATCGGCAAGTATCATAGGGGAATCGGTTGTTATCGGGTTATGTCAAATGAAGGGAAGTGCGTGACGGGTGGCCTGCTCGATGCGTTTGTTGCGCCAGCACTTGCGGCAAACGGCTATGTAACGGTCGTTACCGCCTATCTCAAGCTGGTCGCCTTCGACAACGAAGTCGCCGTTGGAGTCGATGCGTGCGTTGACGATTGTCTTGCGTCCGCAGCTGCATGTGCTCTTTATCTCGTCGATTGAGTCGGCTATCTCGAAAAGTCGGCGTGATCCCTCGAAGAGGTGGGTCTGGAAGTCGGTGCGCAATCCGTAGCATATTACGTTGCTTCCGTAGTCGTCGACTATTCGGGCGAGCTGGTCAACCTGGTCGGCACTGAGAAACTGCGCTTCGTCGATTAGGAACCAGTCGATTACCGTCATCGTTTCCTCAAACATCTCCTGGGCGAGAAGGTAGAGGTCGGTGTCGGGATAGATCCATCGGCATTTGCGCTCGATGCCTATGCGCGAGCGTATTACGTTATCCTTCTCCCTCGTGTCGATTATCGGCTTCAGGCAGGAATAGGTCATGTTGCGCTCCTCGAAGTTATAGGCTTGGGTGAGCAGCAGGGCGGTCTTTGCCGACCCCATGGTTCCGTATCGGAAGTATAGTTTGCCTTTTCGATTCATCATTGTCCAATTGATATACAAACGTAAAATTATGAAAAATAGTTGATTCGCTTTGCAAATTAGCGTCACGGTGCGTTATTTTCCACCGCCCGAAGTGAGATACTCTATCGCAAAGTCGAGTATGGTGTCGTGGCCGTTTATGGCCGCCGCAGGATCGAGGTTTATTGCGCATCCGGCCGTAGGCTCGATGCCGTTTTCGGTGGTGTTGCCCTCGGCGTCAAGTACCGAGCAGGCCGAGAATCTTACGCCCCAGCCGCAAGGCAGTTCCGAGTTGAACGGCATTCCGCTTCCTCCGCCGGTGGTTGAGCCTATCATTGTGACGCGGGGCAGCAGCTTCATTATCGAGGCGAAGTTGTTGGCTGCGCTGAAGGTGCCTCGGCTTGTGAGTACGGCTATGGGCTTGCCCCACATTATGCGTCCCGACTCGGCCGGGTCGAAATAGTAGGCGTAGGGCTTGGAGAAATCCTTGTGACCCGGGCCGGTCTTGTGTGAGATGTAGCCCACAAGGGTGCGCTCGGTTATGAATCGGCGCACAAGAGTTTCGACATTTGTCATGTTGCCGCCGCCGTTGTCACGTATGTCGATTATAAGAGCGTCACATGAGTTAAGGTAGAAGAGTATCTGGTCGAGATTGCCTTCGCCTATCGTGTAGCCGAAGCTGCCGTAACGCATGTAGCCTATGTTTTCGGGAAGAATGGCATAGTCGATGCCCGAAGTCGACAGATAGTTGAAATTGAGGTAGTGCTCCTCGACAAGTCGTGCGCTGTAGTTTTCGGGATAGTCGCTCCACCATTTGCGGTAATATGATGTGTTGAATGTGGCGGTGAGATTGGTGTGACCGTCACGCAGTTCGTTGAGCATATCGGCACACACGTCAAATAGTTCCTTGGAGGTCATCTGGTTGCTCACCTTGGGGCTGTAACGTGCATAGACCTCGTCCCAGTCAACGCCCTTTTCCTCAAAGAAGCAGTAATGCTCGTCCATTATTTTCCACAGTGCCTCGAAGTTGCCCCGAGGATTGTCGTCCCACTCTTCAAGGCTGTGACATGATGAGAGCGTGAGGAGGGCCAATATCAGATATGCATATATACGGTTCATGATTCAGTGTCAATATAGTGCTGAGATAATGCGTGCGTTGTTGTCGGCTTTGCGCGACGGATTGAGGCTGATCCACTCGGTTGTCACGCCTATCACGGCTGAGTAGGTGATCGTGCGTGTCGTGATGTCGTTTATCGATGTCGACAGGATGTTGTTGCGGAATCCTACACGTAACGATGTCGCGCCGAGGTGCAGGTCGGCCGTCACGAAATTTTCCATCCTGAAGTAGTTGCCCCACCATGCGCAGTGGGCCAGTCCCGAGTGGTTGCCGAGGTAGATTTCATAGAACAGCTCACCGTAGTCGGGCGAGAAGAAGACTCCCGTCAAGGGTATTGTGGGCTGGTAGCGCAATGTCACGGGCAGGCGTCCTATCTTGACATTCCACGATGCGTAACCGGTGAGGTTGACTGTCCAAGCGGCTTCGACGGCTACGGGATTGTTGCCGTTGCGTGCGTTATACACGCATCCCAGGTCAAGGCTTGTGCTGCCGCCTCCGGCCAGCGTTATGTTGTGAGGGAGCTTGAACCTGTAGGTCATTCCCCATGAAAAGTCGGCTACAAGCCTCCACATTGTCGCGTTTTTGGCGGGGTTGTCGGTGCGGTTTAGGTCGATGCCAGCAGTGAGCCTCATCACCCACTTTTCAGGATTGAACTTCATCGCCTGCATGCGCTCGTAGTTCAATGCCATGTCCCATCCTTTGTATTTGAGCGGAGTGAGATAGGTGTTGGCGAGTGTGGCTCCCCCTATTTCGTAGGTGTAGGACGATGTCACGGGGCGCAATGTAGCCGGCTCATCCTGGGCGAATGCCATGGCCGACAACATCACGCACAATATTGATAAGAGTAAACGTGTCATGATTCTATTGGTCTTGTCGCATTAAAATATGCGTTGTTGTCCGTTGATTTCGTCACGCACTTCATCGTCGGAGCGTTCGGGCTCTACGGGTGCGTCGTTGTCATCGTCGGGGGCCGGCGGTTCGTCGTCGTGCAGGTCGACTTCGCGCGGCTCGAGTTCGGTTATCGATGCCACTTCGTAGGTGGTGAGTCGCTTGCCCTTGGCCTTGTAGCTCTTCACCGCTATGAAGTCGACTACATCCACCTCCATTGAGCCTCGGAATTCATCGCCGCCGCCAAATGTCACGCACAGTCGGCAGCCTTCGGCGTCGCTGAGCAGAATCAAATGTGACTTTTCGTTGTCGCCGATGAACCGTGTGCGCTTATTGGTGGGCTCGAATGTGAAGCGCTTCAGGTAGGGGTAGCCTTGGTCGGCATCGTAAAGCACGGCCGTCCAAACATGCCCGGGGCGGTACTTCTCTATGCGCAGTATGTTGTCCTCGTAATGGTTGGTGGCGTCGAATGTCGACATGTAGTATTCGCCGCTCTTCAGCACTACGAGTATTTGGTCGTTGCCAGCAAACTCGCCGAGGAATGTGCCTCGTTTCTCGTAGTTGAGTCGCAATATGTCGGGGTCAAACCACACTTCGCGGCCTCCAAGCGTTGATGCGCCTTTCTCTTTCAGCGAGAATCGGTGTACTTCGTTCTTCGTGACGATGTTGCCTTGCGACTGCTTTCCCTTTATGGTGAGTTCGCTGAAGTCGACATCAAACTGCAGTGTCTTCAGGCGCTGCTTGGGCTTCAGGATCACCTTCACCACTTCGGCCTCGCCGTTGGGATTGGCGGTGAACCACATTACCTTTGAGCCGGGCAGTCCCTGCGTCAGGTCATATTCCTTATCGCGTGTAATGCCCGTTACGGCAAATCGCTTCATATAATAGATGCCGCCCTTTCCGTTCTGATATATCACATTGTATATCGTACGCTGGTCGTTGCGCTTGAACACGTTTACATATAGCACGTTCTTGCCTATGAACATCTTCTCCTGCACCTTGACGATCTTGTACTTTCCATCCTTATAGAATATGATTATGTCGTCGATGTCGGAGCAGTTGCACACATATTCGTCCTTTTTAAGCGATGTGCCTATGAATCCCTCCTCGCGGTTGATGTAGAGTCGCTCGTTGGCTTCGGCCACCTTTGCGGCCTCGATGTTGTCAAATCCGCGTATCACGGTGCGTCGCGGGTAGGCGTCGCCGTATTTCTCCTTAAGCGAGGTGTACCAGGCTATAGTGTAGTCGACAAGGTGGGCGAGATGATCGTTGATGGCGGCTATGCGTTCCTTGTAGGATGCAATCAGTCGGTCGGCCTCCTCGCTGTTGAACTTCAGGATGCGCTTCATCTTGATTTCCATGAGCTTGAGCAGGTCGTCGCGGGTAATGTCACGAATCAACGACTTGGTGAAGGGCTCAAGTCGCTTTTCGATGTGCAGCAACACATCGTCCATCGATTCGCCCTCCTCAAATTCCTTGTCTTTGTAGATGCGCTCCTCGATGAATATGCGTTCGAGCGATGCAAAGTGAAGGTTCTCCTCGATTTCACCACGCTGTATCTCAAGTTCGCGCTTTAGCAGATTCTTTGTTGTGTCGACACTGTGACGCAACACATCGCTCACGCCGAGGAAGTGAGGTTTCTTATCCGAGATGACGCAGCAGTTGGGCGATATGCTGAGCTCGCAGTCGGTGAAGGCGTATAGCGCGTCGATGGCTTTGTCCGATGATGTGCCGGGAAGCAGATGAACAAGGATTAGCGCATTTTCCGAGGTCATGTCCTCGACCTTGCGCACCTTGATTTTGCCCTTCTCGGCCGCACGTATTATCGAGTCGCTTATGGTGCCTGTGGTCTTGCCGAAGGGTATTTCGGTAATGGCGAGCGTGCGGTTGTCGATTTTCTCGATTTTGGCTCTTATCTTCACCGAGCCGCCTCTCTCTCCGTCGTTGTACTTGGTGACATCGAGGAATCCGCCCGTCACGAAGTCGGGATAGAGCGTAAACGGCTCTTCGCGCAGATAGGCGATTGCCGCGTCGATTATCTCGTTGAAGTTGTGGGGCAGGATTTTCGACGACAGGCCCACGGCGATTCCCTCGACTCCCTGCACGAGCAGCAGCGGGAACTTTGCCGGCAATGTCACGGGCTCGGGCTTGCGTCCGTCGTAGGACACAGTCCAGTCGGTGGTCTTGGCATTGTATAGCACCTCAAGAGCGAAAGGCGAGAGTCGCGCCTCGATGTAACGCCCTGCCGCAGCCGAAGCTCCGGTGAGCACGTTACCCCAGTTTCCCTGAGTTTCCACGAGCAGCTCCTTCTGTCCGAGCTGAACGAGCGCATCGTTGATCGACTGGTCGCCGTGAGGGTGATACTGCATGGTGTTGCCCACGATGTTGGCCACCTTGTTGAAGCGTCCGTCGTCGAGTGTCTTCATCGAGTGTAGGATGCGTCGCTGTACGGGCTTCAGACCGTCGGTTATGTGGGGTACGGCACGTTCAAGTATAACGTAGGAAGCATAGTCGAGAAACCAGCTTTGGTACATTCCACGCAGCTGATGGCGCACGATGTCGTTGGATGTGTCGACCGTGATGCATTGCTTGCCGTGGGATGAGGTGACGCCTTCGTCAGGCATCGTTTCTTCGGCGTCGTCGGGAGTATATGTTTCGTCGCTCATTTGGTGATAATGATTTCGAGAGTAAAACTTTATGCATGTCATGCATTCCTACAAAAATACTAAAAAAATCGCAAATGAGCCCTTGTAAAGGTATAATTCTTTAATTTCGGCGATGGAATGACGCTGTGTAGCGATTGAAATTTTGTCGATTCAAGCATTTTTGTGTATCTTTGCCAGCTGAAAATCATTGATTAATAACATAAATAAGATGGCACAACAAGAAGACTCATTCAAGAAGATTGTATCACATGCCAAAGAATACGGCTTTGTGTTCCCTTCCAGCGAAATATACGATGGACTTTCGGCTGTTTACGACTACGGTCAAAACGGCGTGGAGCTGAAGAATAACATCAAGCGTTATTGGTGGGATGCCATGACATTGCTTCACGAAAACATCGTGGGCATCGACTCGGCTATCTTCATGCACCCTACGATATGGAAAGCGTCGGGACACGTTGACGCATTCAACGACCCGTTGATTGACAATCGCGACTCCAAGAAGCGTTATCGCGCCGATGTGCTGATAGAGGAGGAGATTGCCAAGATGGACGACAAGGTTGAGAAGGAAGTCGCAAAGGCTCGCAAGCGTTTCGGCGAGAATTTCGATGAAGCTCTTTTCCGCGAAACCAATCCCCGCGTACAGGAACATGTGGCAAAGCGTAACGCGCTGCATGAGCGTTTCGCCAAGGCAATGAACGACAACGACCTTGATGAGCTGCGCCAGATAATAATCGACCAGGAGATTGTCGATCCCATTTCGGGAACCAAGAACTGGACCGAGGTGCGTCAGTTCAACCTGATGTTCCGCACCGAGATGGGTTCTACCGCCGAAGGTGCAATGACAGTGTATCTGCGTCCCGAAACCGCTCAGGGTATATTTGTAAACTACCTTAACGTGCAGAAGACAGGCCGCATGCGCATCCCGTTTGGTATCGCCCAGATAGGTAAGGCTTTCCGTAACGAGATTGTAGCCCGTCAGTTCATATTCCGCATGCGTGAGTTTGAGCAGATGGAGATGCAGTTCTTTGTGCGTCCCGGTCAGGAGCTCGAATGGTTCTCAAAGTGGAAGGAAACACGCTTGAAGTGGCACAAGGCTCTCGGTCTTGGCGATCACAAGTACCGTTACCACGATCACGAGAAGCTTGCCCACTATGCCAACGCCGCTACCGACATCGAGTTTGAGATGCCCTTCGGTTTCAAGGAGGTTGAGGGAATCCACTCACGCACCAACTTCGACTTGTCGCAGCACGAGAAGTTCTCGGGCAAAAAAATACAATACTTCGACCCCGAATTAAACGAAAGTTACACTCCTTACGTTATAGAAACATCTATTGGCGTCGACCGCATGTTCCTTTCGGTGCTCTGTTCAAGCTACGAGGAGCAGCAGCTTGAAGGCGGCGACACCCGCGTGGTGCTGCATCTGCCCGCCGCTCTGGCTCCGGTGAAGTGTGCCGTTATGCCCCTTGTTCGCAAGGACGGTCTTCCCGAAAAGGCGCGTGAGATTGTCAATGACCTCAAGTTTGATTTCCCGACCCACTATGAGGAGAAGGATTCAATCGGAAAGCGTTATCGCCGTCAGGATGCCATTGGTACTCCCTACTGCGTGACAGTGGACCATCAGACACTTGAGGACAACACCGTGACACTGCGTGAGCGTGACTCCATGGAGCAGAAGCGTGTCAACATCGACGACCTGCATCGACTGATTCACGACAATGTGAGCATGAATGCTCTCCTCCGCAAGCTCGGTTAAAGAGTGCATGAACATAAACTTACATTTACTAAAACCCCCTCCTTATGAATCTTAGCAGACTTAAATTCATGGTTGTCGGAGCCGCTTGCGTGCTCGGCCTCTCGTCGTGCAACTACAACTCACTCGTTGACAAGCAGCAGAGTGTCGATCAGAGTTGGGCTGAAGTGGAAAACCAGTATCAGCGTCGTGCTGACCTCATACCTAACCTCGTGGCCACCGTAAAGGGCTATGCCGCACACGAGCAGGAAACCTTCACCAAGGTGACCGAGGCGCGTGCCAAGGCTACATCGGTCAACATCGATGTAAATGACCTGAACGAGGAAACTCTTGCGCGTTTCCAGGAGGCTCAGAATGAGCTTACCGGTGCGCTGAAGTCGTTGCTCGCCGTTACCGAAGCCTATCCCGACCTGAAGGCAAATGAGAATTTCCGTGACCTCCAAGTGCAGCTTGAGGGAACCGAAAATCGCATTACTACAGCTCGCGGACGCTACACTGAATCGGTCAAGGACTACAACACATCGATAAAGAAGTTCCCTACAAATATTTATGCCGGATGGTTCGGATTTGACCCCAAGCCCCAGTTCAAGGCGGCTGCCGGTGCCGAGCAGGCTCCCACCGTCCAGTTCTAAAGCGATAACACCAATTATTTTCAATGAAAAAATTACCTCTGATATTTTTATTTATCGGACTCGTAGTGGGATTCATTTCTTGCAGTGAGGAAGATGAAAACTGGAATGAGTACAAGGAGTGGCGCAACACCAACAATGCCTGGCTTACCGAGCAGGGAAAGCGCCTGAATCCTGACGGTACTCGATATTATGATACTATTCGCCCCGATTACGACAAAGGCCAGTATGTGCTTGCACACTGGTTTAACGACCGCAAGCTCACACAGGGCAATCTGAAGCCCTACTATACTTCGACGGTCGATGTCAAGTATATCGGACGACTTTATAACGATGAGCCGTTTGACTCAAGTTATACGCTTATGGCCGACTACGGCGATTCGATTTTCCGCACAAAGGTGGGTCGTGTGATTGCCGGATGGACCATTCTCCTTCAGGAGATGCATGTAGGCGACTCGGTGGAGGTGCTGATTCCTTATCAGTCGGCTTACGGAGCATCGGGTTCAGGCTCGATTCCTCCTTACAGCAACCTGAAGTTTGGAGTCAAGCTTGTAAACGTTCCTTTCTGGGAAATTGAAGAATAGTACATTATTCTTACTGACTCGATAAACGGAGAGTCAGTGTCATGATAAACTGCACCCCAAAGGCCTTGTATCGGACTTTGGGGTGCAGTTCTTTTTATGCTCTCACCTATACATGACACGACAACCGCAGGAGCAGGTATAAAATATTATCGCCTCCGAATGTCAGTCGACACATCGGAGGCGATGTAAAGATAATAAAGTTTGTCGTTATTTTGCGTCGATTTCCTTCAGGAGCTCTTCGACTGCTTTGCGAAGCTGCTGGTCCTCTCCTGTCACGATGACTCCGGGCTCGTTGACAACCTTGAAGTCGGGCTCAAGCTGGCTGTTTTCAAGATAGTTGCCTTCGGCTGTGCGGTAGCCTATGACGGGGATTCCGAATACGAGCGAGGGATCCTGCATGGTCACCCAGTTGACGCTGGTCATTGTGCCGGGTACGGGCATTCCCACGAGTTTGCCGAGGTTGAGGTGCTTGTAGACCCAGGGAGTTCCGTGCGCGTTACTGTAGTTGGCCTCACATTGTACCATGATGCTGGGCTTGTTCCAGCGACGGCTCGGCATGTCACATATATCCTCTCCGCGTATAACCTGAGTGAGATATTTCTTGCCGCTGAACAGCACTTCGATATCCTCGTGGAGTCGTCCGCCACCGTTCCAGCGTGTGTCGATTACGATTCCGTCCTTGTCGACATACTTTCCGAGCAGGTCGGCGTAGATTGTACGGTAGCTTGCATCGTCCATCGACTCAAGGTGTACGTATCCAAGACGGCCGCCCGACCATTTGTCGACATCGGCTGCGCGTTGCTTAACCCAGCGGTTGTAAAGCAAGGTGTTCATCGTGCCCGAGCTGATGGGGAGTATAACCTCGTCCCAGGTCTTGTTGTCGGCCGGATTGTGGATTGTCACGAGCGTCTTCTTGCCGGCAATGTCGTTGAATATTGCGGTGTAGTCGGTGTTGTTGTCGATGGGTTCGCCGTTGATCTTTTCGATTATGCATCCTACGGTTATGTCGCTGTTCTTGCGGTCAAACGGGCCTTTTTCGATAATCTCGTCCACTTTAAGACCCTTTCCGGTATAGGTCCAGTCGTAGAGCAGGCCGAGGCTTGCCGTGCGGTCGCCCGACGATGAGGGGCGATAGCGTCCGCCGGTGTGTGACACATTAAGCTCGCCGAGCAATTCGCTGAGCAGTTCGGCAAAGTCGTAGTTGTTGTTGATGTGGGGCAGGAACTTGCGGTAGGCCTTGGTCATTGCTTCCCAGTCGATGCCGTGCATGTTCTTGTTGTAGAAACGCTCCTTCTCCTCCTGCTTAACGTAGTCAAACATGTACTCGCGCTCGGCTGCGGGATCGAGTTTCAATATGGCCGAGAATGTTATCGGGGTCATTGACTCGGAGTTGGCATTCATCTTTTTGAGCGACGAGCTTCCGAGAAGGAATATGTTGTCGCCCTTCTTGTCCATTCCGAAGTTGAGAGGCGCTGAGTTGAGCTTGTTGATAAGCCTTACATCACGCTTGCGCAGATTGATTTTCCACAGGTCGTAGGCTTTTTCAAATGCAGCGAGGTAGTAGAGGTTCTCACCGTCCTTGCTGAAGATGTATCCGCCAATGTCACTTGACGCGGGAGTTACGCGAACGATTCGGTCCTCGATTCCGTCAAGCTCTACAACAATATCCTCGGTGTCGTCGTCACCGTCGGCCGACTTCTCTTTCTTGTCGTCGTTCTTTTTGTCCTTCTTGTCACTCTTCTCTTTTTCGGCTTTCTCCTTGTCCTTCTTCTGCTGCTTTTCGAGCTCCTTGCGCAACTCGTAGTCCTCCTTGCTAAGACGGTACTTGTCGTAGGCGTCCTGGTTGAGGAATGCAAGCATGATGTCGTTCTGCGAACCCCATGATGCGTGACTTCTCAAGCCGTAACGGTCGGAAACAAAGGCGATGGCATTGCCGTCCATTACCCATTGGGGTTCCATGTCGAAGTAGGATGAGCGGGTGATGTTGGTGACCTTCGGGGAGCCGGTGGCGTTTACGATTGCGATGTCGCTGTAGGGTTCGTGTCCGTTGCCGGTCAATTCGATGACAAACCACTTTCCGTCGGGCGACCACTTGTAGTCAAATCCGCCGTTACGCTCGGGGTAGGTCGAGCCGTCGGTAATCTGACGCACTTTCTTGGTGTCGAGATTCATCACCATGAGCTTGCGGCGATCCTGGATGAAGGCTATCTCCTTGCCGTCGGGCGAATACTTGGGATAGGTGCGCTCTACGCCGTCATTGGCTTTTACGAGCGGAGTTTCATCGATGAGTGTTGCATTGGGGAAGTTGGCGTCATCTTTGCGGTTGATTTTTGCCACATATATATTAGGGTGTCCCTCGCGCTCGCTTGTGTAGGCGATTGTGCGGTTGTCGGGAGCCCATGCCGGTTGACGCTCGGCGGCCGGAGTCGATGTAATCTGCTTGGTGGTGGGGTATTCAACCGATGTCACAAACAGTTCGCCTCGGTTGACGAAGGCCACCTGCTTGCCGTCGGGCGATACAGTGGCTTCGTTGGATGAGCTTACGCTGTATTTCTTTATGGGATTCTCCTCGTCGAGCATCAGGTCGATGTTGACTTTGCGCGGTGCGGCATCGCCCTTCTTGGTATATATCTCGCCGTCGTAGGTGAATGCGAGAGTTCCGTCGGCGCCCTGTGAAAGGAAGCGCACGGGATGGGTCTTGAAGTTGGTGAGCTGCTTTACCACCGACGGATTGTCGATGGGGAACGAGTAGACATTGAACGTGTTGCCGTTGCGCTCGCTCAGCAGGTAGACGGTCTTGCCGTCGACCGACATG